>OFGA01000051.1_pt1 | contig 100097 bp, 91 predicted proteins | sample 1521471 | NCBI WGS metagenome assembly OFGA01 (sample SAMEA3504086, study PRJEB24116) | mouse gut metagenome | biome: mouse gut; feature: mouse-associated habitat; material: faeces | place: Denmark | collected 2011 | reverse complement strand
CTTTGTCTAACTCCGCTCTCTTATTGGCATGCATCTGAAGGATACGTCCCACACGTTCCTTTTTACCCTTGGTAGCGTTCAATACGTAAGAACCTGAGTTCATCGTACCAGAATAAACACGGAAAAACGCCAGCTTTCCTACGAATGGGTCTGTCATGATCTTAAATGCCAGAGCTGAGAACGGTTCTTCGTCAGAAGAATGCCGTTCCATTTCATTGCCTTCCATATCGGTTCCTTTAATTGCAGGGATATCTATGGGAGAGGGCATATATTCGATCACCGCATCCAACAATTTCTGAACGCCTTTATTGCGGTAAGCAGTACCGCAGCATACAGGAATCGCAGCACACTCGCAAGTCCCTTTTCTCAAAGCAGCTTTCATGGATTCCACAGACGGCTCTTCCCCTTCCAGGTACTGCATCATTAAATCGTCATCCAACTCGCATACTTTTTCTACCAGTTCGGTGTGATACAGTTCTGCATCATCCTTCATATCATCTGGAATCTCAACAATTGAAATATCATCGCCTTTGTCATCATTATAGATGTAAGCTTTCATTTCAAATAAGTCAATGATTCCCTTAAAATCATCTTCTTTGCCAATAGGCAGCTGAATACAAATTGCATTCTTGCCCAAACGAGTCTTAATCTGCTCCACTGCGCCGTAAAAATTCGCTCCCAGAATGTCCATTTTATTAATAAATGCCATTCTCGGCACGTTATAGGTATCGGCCTGACGCCATACGTTTTCAGACTGAGGCTCTACCCCGCCTTTTGCACAGAAAACGCCTACGGCGCCATCTAATACACGGAGTGAACGTTCCACTTCAACTGTAAAGTCAACGTGTCCCGGAGTATCAATAATATTGATACGATGCTCTAACGCACCTTCTTTGGGTTTACAATTTTCCTGCAATGTCCAGTGACATGTTGTAGCGGCTGAAGTAATGGTAATTCCTCTTTCCTGCTCCTGTTCCATCCAGTCCATGGTCGCAGTGCCTTCATGAGTATCACCAATCTTATAGTTAACACCAGTATAATAAAGAATACGCTCTGTCGTGGTAGTCTTACCAGCATCTATATGAGCCATGATACCGATGTTCCTGGTTCTATCTAATGGATATTCTCTTCCAGCCAAGATTTTTTCCTCCTAAAATTCTTGCACAAAGGCTATCCTAGAAACGATAATGTGCAAACGCCTTGTTTGCCTCTGCCATTTTGTGCATGTCTTCTTTCTTCTTTACAGATGCGCCTGTATTGTTGGCTGCATCCATAATCTCGTTTGCCAGTCTTTCTTCCATGGTTTTCTCGCCTCTCTTGCGGGAGTAAAGAGTCAGCCACCGAAGCGCAAGAGCCTGACGCCTGTCCGGTCTTACTTCAATTGGCACCTGATATGTTGCGCCACCGATACGTCTTGCCTTTACCTCTAATACAGGCATTACGTTGTTCATAGCCTCTTCAAATACTTCGATTGCCGGCTTATCGGTCTTTTCTGCAACTCTGTTAAATGCTCCATATACAATCTTCTGGGCAATTCCTTTCTTGCCGTCTAACATAATATTGTTGATGAGCTTGGTAACCACTTTGTTATTGTATAATGGATCTGCTAATACGTCTCTTTTTTGAGTATGTCCTTTACGCGGCACGTCGCTTCCCTCCTTAATCATTCCTTTTTGATTTTTCGATTAATTCAACGGTACTCACATGTGTCAGTTACTTCGCACTGTAACCGGGAGCCCAGCCTTGCTGCTGTTTCTCCAACTAACTATCTGTGTATTCGTGCGGAAATCTATCTAAAAAGAATGTACGCCTGAGCGCTTTCCAACACTAAACCTATAGTAGCCAATGCCTCTGGAATCAGCACTCCACAAGGCACCACACCTGTTGTGATACTATTGGTGCGCTAAAAATTATTTCTTAGCGTCTTTTGGCCTCTTAGCACCATATTTGGAACGTGCCTGACGTCTGTTTGCAACGCCTGCGGTATCTAAAGTTCCACGGATGATATGGTATCTGGTACCGGGTAAGTCCTTTACTCTTCCGCCACGGATCAGAACAACGCTATGTTCCTGCAGATTGTGACCCTCTCCTGGAATATAGCTTGTTACTTCAATTCCATTCGAAAGACGTACTCTGGCGATCTTACGAAGAGCAGAGTTAGGTTTCTTAGGAGTAGCAGTCTTAACTGCAGTACAAACACCTCTTTTCTGAGGAGCAGAAACATTCGTCGGACGTTTCTTCAGGGAATTATATCCTTTCTGCAAAGCCGGCGCTGTAGATTTCTTTTCAGATGTCTGTCTTCCTTTTCTTACTAACTGGTTAAATGTTGGCATTCTTTTCACCTCCTGTAATATTGATGTGCATCTTTATATGCACGCTAGATCATTATATAAGGATAAAATTCGTCTGTCAAGGGCTTTTTCAACTTAAGTTTCCGCATTTTGTAATTTTATAGCATGAAAAGGAGGGTGTCGCACGAATGTACTTACCTGTTTAAAAGGTTTACATTGCAAAGCAATGCAAACAAAATGCACAAAGATTATCTTGGGAAGCTAGCTTCCCAGAATAATTTTGTGCATTCTGTCTTTGCCGCATGAGCGGCAAGACCTTTTAAACAAGTGCATCCATTCGTGCGACAGCTTCATTTTGTTTGCATTGCAACCTTTTGAACAAATTTACGTCTTATAAGCCATATTAGTGCGACAGTCCCATCTTGCACATTTATTCCGACACTGCTATGATATATCTAAAAATACTACACAGGAGGATTTGATGCCATGAATGAAACAATAGGATTTATCGGCGGCGGGAATATGGCGAGCGCCATCATCGGAGGATTGCTGAATTCTGGCCTTGCCAAGAAAGAACAAATCATCGCAACCGCAAAAACAGACAAAACACTTGATTCCCTGAAAGAACGTTTTGGAATTACCGCTATCTCAGACAATGCCCAAGCTGCGCAAAAGTCTGACATTCTTTTCCTTGCAGTAAAGCCTTATCTTTTTCCAGAAATCATTACTCAGATCAAAGACTGCGTCCACCCAAACACGCTTCTTATCTCCATCGCCGCCGGGCAAACGATCACGGGAATATTGTCTGCCTTCGGATCGGATGTCAAATTGGTACGCGCCATGCCCAACACCCCTGCACTGGTGGGAGAAGCCATGAGCGCTCTCTGCGCCGCTGCAAATGTCACAGAAGAAGAACTTGCCAAAGCCGTGACAATATTCAACAGCTTTGGCAAGTGTGAAATTATCCCAGAATCCATGATGGACACGGTAATTGGCGTTTCCGGCTCCTCTCCTGCCTATGCCTACTTATTTATCGAAGCTATGGCAGATGCTGCCGTCGCTGACGGCATGCCCCGGGCGCAAGCATACAAATTTGCCGCCCAGTCGGTACTGGGTGCTGCCAAAATGGTGCTGGAAACGGGAACGCACCCCGGCGCTCTTAAGGACGCCGTATGCTCTCCTGGAGGGACCACCATAGAAGCGGTGGCAGTCCTAGAACAGCATGGGCTGCGCAATGCCGTAATTTGCGCCCAACGGGCATGTGTGCAGAAATCACGGGATATGACCTGATCTCAAGCACTCACAAACGTCGGGGACGCAAGCATATATCTGTGCTGTCACTCGCTCAACGACTCTTGCTGCAGTCTGTCAAATTCCGCCATACACTGATCCACCGTAGCGCCATTTAACAGATTGCGGACAATCTGGCAGGTATTTCCCCATTGTTCCACTTTCATCCCTGCATTAGACCCCAGGACATAGACATTTTCTTTGATCTTATCATTCAGGGGCTTTAATGCAGGGATACATTCTACTTCCACGTTTTTCGAGGGAGAAATCACCTTGTTGATCTCTGTATAGGTCTTAAGCGCCTCATCGGACAACATCACGTCCAGAGTATCTTTAGCGTCCTTCAAATGCTCTGCATCAACGCCGACAGCATATCCCGTCATAGAAACCACGGGCATTTGCCCCCGGCTGCTTGGGAATCCGATGACTTTCAATTCGAAATCTGGCTTTCCATAAGCTGTCTCCGCATTGGCAGCGCCCCAATAGGCCATGACGATCGGCGTTTTTTGCGCCAGAAAATCTGGTCCCTCGCCATCAATCGCCTCACTGACATAGGCTTTTTGCGCATCAATATAGCCACGGTCGATCAACTCTTTCAAAAATTCAAACCCTGGGCGCATATAATCGCTATATTTGCTTGTTCCAAGATTTAAAGCTTCTATTTCCGCTTCTGTATTGCCGCCATTATACAAATCTGCATATGCCTGTGCAAAGACAAAATTCTCAAGCCACCAACGGTTGGCGCCAATTGGCGTGTCTATGCCGTTCTCTTGAAACACCTTGCAGCATTTGAGCAGATCTTTTGGCGTTTCTGGAAGTTCCAGATCATACTTTTCAAACAAATCCACATTGATAAACAGTCCATACGCAACGACTTCCTGGGGAACAGCCACTAACTTTCCATCTACCGTATTTGCAGTCTTTACCACCTCGCGCAAATTCTTTGCACTAGAAAGTCCTGACAAATCTAGTAGCCTTCCTTCCTCCCCCAAAATCTGGATCGTGTTTGGGTTCAACAGATAAAAATCATCAAGATTATTTCTCACCCGTTCCAATGTTACCTCGTCATAACTCTTTTCCTGATAACTTTCCGCCGTATAAGTCCGATATGCCACCTTGATCCCAAGTTTTTCTTCTGCCATACAAACCGTTTGGTCAGATGCGCTTCTTGCAATATTTTCTGCATCGGGGTTCGTCTTCTCCATAGGGCTGAAAAAATTTACGACTTTTTCATTTTCCTCTTCTGAAACGATCAGATTATGATCCTTATTTCCCAAATTTGCGCACGCCGCCGCCATACAAACGGTCATTCCAGCCAAGCAGGCTGCAGCTAATCGCATTCTATATTTTTTCCAATTGATCCTCAATATCTTGTTCCTTTCTTGTTACACATTGATTTAATACTTTTTTTAACAGCTCAATGTCAATGGGTTTTGGCATGTGCACATCCATTCCAGCATCCAAGGCTTCTTTTTCATCTTCCGCAAAAGCGTTCGCCGTCATGGCGATAATCGGTATTTTTACTGCATCTGCGCGCTGCAAGGCACGAATTGCCCGGGTAGCCTCATATCCGTTCATCACTGGCATCTGAACATCCATTAAGATTGCATCAAATTCTCCCTCTGGCGCATGTTCAAAACGCTCCAATACGATCTTCCCATTCTCGGCAATTTCACAGCTTGCTCCCTCCATCTCCAATATTTCTGAAAGAATTTCCGCATTGATCTCGTTATCTTCCGCTGCAAGAAAATGAAAGCCTTCCAGGCTATATACATTTTCCTGCAGGACTGCCGTCTGACCGTCTGCCTCAGCCTGAATTTCCAAAATCTTTTCTTTTAATGCAGATACAAAAAACGGTCTCGTAAGGATTTTGACATTTTTGATCTCTGCAGCTTCCTCAATCTCATCTCCATTATGATCTGAAAGCAGCAGGATTGGCACGGTGTCTGGCAGAACCTTGCGAATCTTTTCAGCGGCAAATACGCCTCCGGCTTCTGACAGATTCCAATCAAGCAAAACCAGCTGACACTCTTGGCGCCCGCTTTCTGACAACCATGCAAGAGCTTGTTCCAGGCTCTTAACAGCATGCGTCACAACTCCCGTGTCTTTCATAAGCATCTCAATATTTCTGCAGTTCTCTTCGTCATCCTCGACAACCAGCATCCTGGATATTTCATGTTTCTCCCAGAATTGCCTATCTGCCCGATTCTCTGATATGCGTAACTCCAGTTCAACCCGAAAAAGACTGCCCTCGCCCAGTTGACTAGATACGTCTATGGTTCCGCCCATAAGCTCTACGATATTTTTGGTGATCGCCATGCCAAGCCCTGTGCCTTGCACCTTGTTGGTGGTGCTGTTCTCCGCCCGGGTAAAAGCGTCAAATATCGTCTCCAAATACTCTGGCGTCATTCCATACCCGTCGTCCTCCACTTCGATACGGATATGCTCATACTGCTCAGAACGCTGCTTCAGTCCCTGGATGCGAAACCAGATATTCCCGCCCTCCTGAGTGTATTTGACGGCATTCGAAAGCAAATTAATTAAAATCTGATTGATCCTGGTCTCATCTCCCAACAACTCTTCATGCTGGATGCCAGATACCTCCACATGGAAACTTTGGGCTCTGTCATTTGCCATAGATCTGATAATGGCATCTACGGACGACACTAGGTCATTTAGCGTAAATGGTTCTACATTCAGGACTACTTTTCCACTCTCGATCTTAGAGACATCCAAAATATCATTGATCAGACTCAGAAGATGCTGGCCAGACGCCGTAATCTTGCGGGTATATTGTCTGACCTTCGCCGGATTTTCGGCATCCTTGTCAAGCAAAGTGGTAAAACCAAGAACTGCATTCATAGGCGTACGGATATCATGTGACATATTTGAGAGAAACATGGTCTTAGAATTACTTGCAATCTGCGCCGCCTGCAATGCATCGGAAAGCTGTTTGTTGTAAATTTCCCGTTCCGCTTCCCGTTCTTTTCTTAGCTTGATTTGCTGCCTGTGATTAAAATAATATAATAAGCAGCACAAAAAGAACGCCACCAGCATCACAATTACCACGATTAAAATATTCTGATTTACATAACGCCCTTCCTGTTGAACCGCCTCCACAGGCACATAGCCGATTAGAAAAACAGTGCCATCATTGACTGACCAGATATAATTTAAAGAATGTTTTTCCCGAATGTCATGGTAAAACGTGACATTTTTTCCGCTTTTCAGACACTTGGTCACTTCCCTTTGAAGCTCCTGGTCTTTGATATCATTGGCACGGTAGAAGTCCTTCAAATTCAAATGCCCCGCATTACGCTCACCCATTCCCTTTGGCTTAAGCACAAGCCTCTGGCTCTTGGCATCCATGATATAGAGCATCGCCTGCTTATTATAAAAGCCATCCGGCAGAGACTGATCCAAGGCATCGTATACATATTCAATATAGAGCGCTGCAATTTCCTTGTGATTTTTGACAACCGGACATTTCATCGTATACGCCCATGTGCCCATATGATTAATATATGACTGGGAGATCGCAAGCCCTTCCACTGTCTTTCCCAGAGAAAAATCTAGTTCTTCTTCCGAAAATACACCTCCCGTATTGGAAATGCCTTGCTGTTCCCCAGACTCAATCAGGGAAATCTTTACCATCGTCTGATTTTTCTGGAAAGACCGGATATATTCCCCCATATCCTCTTGCTTCGCCGTTTCATGGGCAATCAATTTTTGAAATTCTGCCTCATTTTTTAAAATTGCCTCAATCGTGCATTTAATCAAGTCCAGGCTTTCACTGAGACTTTGTATGGCTGACGCCGACATCTCAATAGAAATCTTCCTAGCCACGGAAAACACGACGCTCCCTAAAATGCAAAATACCAAAATAATAGAAATCAACAAGGAAAAACCGCTGTCTTTCTTGTTTCTAGTGCGACCTTTCTTCATTCTTAATTCTCCATTCCAATATCATCAATACAAATCCTCGCCTATCATATTAATATGCATGTTTTTTAATAAGTAAAATTATACTTGATAAATCTTAGAATTTCAACTGATGTTTTACTTTGAGTTTCCCCATTTTGCAATTCATAGTGCCAAAAGGGGGCTGTCGCACTAAGATATTTACTTGTTTAAAAGGTCTTGCCGCTGATACGGCAAAGACAGAATGGGGCTGTCGCACGAATGTATTCACCTGTTCAAAAGGTCTTGCCGCTGATGCGGCAAAGACAGAATGCACAAAAATCACTCTGGAAAGCTAGCTTTCCAAGATGACTTTTGTGCATTTTGTTTGCATTGCTTTGCAATGTAAACCTTTTGACCAAGTAAATATCGTAGTGCGACACCCCCATTTTGTTTGCATTGCTTTGCAATGTAAACCTTTTAAACAAGTAAATATCTTAGTGCGACACCCCCTTTCCTAAACAAGATCAAAAAAGCCGCCATATGAAAAGGACTAAAACGTAGGTTCTGAAGCAATCTTTAATCAGTAAATACCACTTCCTGCATTTTGCCCTTTTCATATGGCAGCTTTTCAAAATCAAATTCTAAGAATCAAGCTGTTGATTGATATTGCCCACAAACGCCCAAGGCATTACAAAGCGGAAATCCTTCACCTAATGCGAATCTCCTCAAACGCCCGGTATAAATTAAGCCTTCCCCATCCATACGCCCGGTCTGGGTATATGCGTTTGGGATCACGTTCGGCGCTGCGCTCTAGCATGTTCTTTATGTCTATGCCTGTGATAGAGGAATAATTTCCCCGCACAATCCCCCATTCCATCATCAGCGCAACCGCTCCCGTGGTGACCGCCGACGCCGCACTGGTACCGCTCCTTGTAACGAACATATCTCCTGGAGCCGCCCCGAACACCTCCACGCCTGGAGCTACAAAGTTCGGCTTCAAGGTGCCATTCGCTGCAAATCCCCTCCCAGACCGCAGATAAATGCTGTTGTCTCTGACATTATAAGCGCCTACCGACATCGGCACCACCGCCCCTGAGGGCACCGTGATCGTGGTATCAGGATTAGAACGCACAAAAAATACTTCCCCGGTAAGAAAGTCTTCCAGTGGCAGCCACATATGAAAGAAATGCCCGATTTCTCCTTCCTGATAGACCCGGATGTTCCACAAACCCTGCGTAGGCTTGCTGAAACGGATATAGATCACTTGGGAGCCATCCAAAATCCCCAGAATACGGTAGTCCACGGACACCTTTGTGTCCTCAAACAGGAAGCTATACTCCCTTCCTCCAGACAAAATATACTCGCTTGGCATCCGCTCTCCAGTAGGAGAGATGATATCCACTAAAAAACGCTGCGGGGCCTGCGCCCACATCTCCACATAGAATCCCTGCACCCCTGAACCGACGTCGATTTCCACATTTCGAACGGTCTCCTCCTCTTCAAGCTCTCCAAAATAATGATGACGGGAATTTCCCTCATTCCCTGCCGCTATCACCACCGCATGCTGGTTCTTAAGCGCCGTAAAATTCAACATCGTTGACAATGGATTAGTCCCAGTATGCCCGCCGAGATCCGTCCCCAGCCCGACGCAGAGCACAAGGGGCATATGGCGTTCCTGGGCAAGCAGGCTTAAATATTTTACTCCCGCCATAATATCATTTTCCTGGTAGGCGGTGGCGTCGGGATTGATAAAATAGAACTCTCTTAAGTACTCTTTCGCCTGTTTCAATTTCACCATGGCAATCTTGGCATACGGAGCCGCCCCTGTAAAATTCTTTTCTGGTATCTCGCTTCCTGCGGCCACGCTCGCCATATAAGTCCCATGACCATCCTCATCTGTAACAGGAACCATTTCTTTAGGATTCCCTGAATTCAGTGCGCGATTAATCTGATCGTCTTTATATTCGCTGCCATAGATAAAACCATTGGGCGGCGTTCCGCTGCGGTCCGTCTGATCCCAGATTGCCATGATCCGGGTACTGCCGTCACTGTTGCGGAACACCTGGCTTTCATAGTCAATGCCGGAATCTAGGAACCCTATCAGAACGCCTTGCCCTTTGAGTCCCAGAGTGGGCTGATTATGCAAGCGAATGATGCCGCTCACCTCAAGGGCGCTCTCATCCATCGGGGCATAGCATCCTGGAATCGAATTATAACTATAATTATTAATACTTAAGGGCGGATTGCCCTCTCTTTTAAGATAAACGATGTCATAATTCTGGTCTAGATTTTGCACACAGCAATTTACTGGAGCTCCCCTGGTCTCCAAAATATATTCCATGATAAAATCATAATAATCATTTGAATAGACAGCTTCTTCACAATCCATATGACTGCCCTTTTCTTTTTTAACAGCATATGCCAGGAAATGGGATTCCATGAAAAAATCTGCGTGAATTATGCGGACATTGACCGCAGCTTTGTTAAATATTCTGCAAAGCAAAAGGATCCAGGCATCGGAAATATTTTGCTTAGACGCCGGCTGCCACTGGTTCTGAAAGCGTCGAACAGCCTCGCATGTGAATGACAGGCCCTCCCTTATTCTCAATGTAGTCCTCGGTAATGGTCACCATGCCGATGTTGTCATCCTTAGGGATCTCGTACATAATGTCCAGCATAAACTCTTCGATGATTGCACGCAACGCCCGGGCTCCGACATCCTTCTTTTTCGCTTTGCGGGCAATCGCATGAAGTGCGCCTTGCTCAAATTCCAACTTCACTTCGTCCATAGAAAGCAGCTTCTGATATTGTTTTACAATAGCGCTTTTTGGCTCTGTCAGAATCCGCACCAGCATATCCTCTGTCAAGGCGTCGAGCGCAAAAATCACCGGGAGCCTGCCCAGAAATTCCGGTATCATCCCATACTTGCGTACATCTTCCACCTCTACCCTCTGCAAAAGATTCTCTTCTTTATCGTATTTGTCTTTCAAGTCTGCGTGGAATCCCATGGAAGACTGCTTATTCAAACGCTCCTTGATCACGTCCTCTAAATCTGGAAAAGCCCCTCCGCAAATGAACAGGATATTCCTGGTATCCACGGTTGCCAGGGGAACCATGGCGTTCTTGCTGTTCGCTCCCACTGGCACTTCAATCTGTGCGCCTTCTAGCAGCTTGAGCATTCCCTGCTGGACGCTTTCGCCGCTGACGTCCCGCTGGTTGGTCGTCCTCTTCTTGGCAATCTTATCAATCTCGTCGATGAAAATAATGCCATGCTCTGCCCGTTCCACATCATTGTCCGCAGCCGCAAGAAGCTTGGAGACTACGCTTTCTATATCGTCTCCGATATACCCTGCTTCCGTCAAGGAGGTGGCGTCAGCAATAGCCAGAGGCACGTCCAGAAGCTTTGCCAGCGTCTTGACCATATAGGTCTTACCGCTTCCCGTAGGTCCTAACATCAGCATATTTGATTTCTCAATCTCAACGCCGTCCTGACTGTCGCAAGTCACTCGCTTATAATGATTATATACCGCCACAGACATTACTTTCTTAGCATATTCCTGACCCACCACGTATTCATCCATGCTTGCCTTAATCTTATGAGGCGCGGGAATCGATTTGATATCCAGTACTGGCTCTGATTTCTTCTCTTCTTTTTGTTTTGCTTTAGGCTTTTTCTTTTTCAGCTTCTGGGTCTTTGGCATCATGTTTTGCAGGTCAGACAGGTTGATCATGCTGATATTGGGCATATTTCCCAAATTCCCCATATCCCCCATGGGAAATCCTGGCTGATTCATGCTGTCAAACGTCTTCTGCATACAATCTGCGCAGATGCAAATGGCATTGGGAATCCGAATCATCTTCCCAGCCTTGCTCTCTGGCCTGCGGCAGATATAACAGATATCTTCATATTCGTCCTCCTGCCGTTCTTGCTGTCCCTCCTGTAATTCAGCATCCTCATATTTATCTATATCGCTCATCTTTTCCTCCATTCTGTGCGTATTTCAGCACAAACAGTATCACGCCGAAATCTGGTTTTATTATAATTCAAGGCCTTGCATTGCACAACTGCTTTTTGAAAGAGTTTCGAAAAATTTAATATTCGGAGAAATAATTATAACCGCAGAATGCCTGGTTCACTGGATCGTAATAGATGCCGATCGTAAGCTCGCCCTGGACCAGCAGCAAGATCATATCCTTTAGTTCCACGACCTGATATGAATAGTGCAGATCGGCTCCCACTCCCTGCTCTTTCGCCATAGCGATTGTTTCTTTCTTAATGTTCCGCCGTATTTCTCTCATTTCTTCAACCAATTGCGACTGATCCCCTTTTCCCTGCATCACATAATCCAGCAATTGGAAGCTGCGCAGATAAGCGTTCTCATACCCCCCTTCATCCATATAAAAGGAAGGCGCCGACATATATTCCACCTGCGTCATAAAGATGACATAATCTTCCAGATGATTCTCCGTCTTCTCCAGCGCTGCCACCAGATGTTCCTTTCCCCGTTTCCATTGCTCCTGCTCCCTGCGATCCGACGGATCATACAGAGCGCAGCTAAAGCTAATGACGCTCCACTCACCGCAGGCAATTCTGACCTGATATTTCCTGCCTCCTAATTCCAAGTTTTCCTGGAAAAAGAATATGTTTCCATGAGGCGTGTCTCGCACTTCCCTCATATTGTAATAGATATGTTTCTCGTTTCTATCGAGCCAGTCGCAGACATCTATCGTATCCACGCCTGCCTCATAGGCAATGAGCTGGCCAAAATACCAATCCGTGGCAAACACCAGCGCCTCCTCTGACATGCCTTCCTGATATTTTGCATCGTAGTAATTCTGCTCTGTAAGCAATGCATCTAGTAAAAATTCTGGAACGCCTTTTTCCAAGTTTTTGCCTCTTCCAGTATAATAATTCCAGGGAAAAATACGAATGTCATCCTCAATCTTCCCATAGAAAATATTAGAGCCTGCATTTTCATACGCCGCCTGCTCTGGCGTCTCCTCGCTCTTCAAAATCTTTTTCCCAGTCTCCACAATTCCAAGATACCCCAATGCCAATATTACCACTGCCATAAACAAAGTCAGCAGCATGGACATCAAACTACGCACTTGCTTTGCCCCCTTTCATGCGGATTAGGACATGAGTGCCTTGCTGCGCTTCGCTTTCAAAGCGCATCACGCCCCGGTGCGCAGACACGATCTCTAAACACAGCGCAAGCCCCAGTCCTGCGCCGCCGCTGGCCCGGCTTCTCACCTTGTCCACCATATAAAACGCCTGAGTAATCTTATCAATCTCTTCTTTTGGAATTCCAACTCCCTCGTCTGCCACCTCGATACAGAACTGTCCGTCTTCAAATTGACCAAGAACCCATATGCTTCCCCCTTCGCTGGAAGCCTTTACGGCATTATCCACCAGGTTATAGAGCAGGGATTTAAATAATTCCCGGTCCACCCAAAGCATCCCTGCTTCTGCCTCGCAGGAGAAGTGCAAATGGTGTTTGTCAGCAATCACTTTTAGAGAAGCTCCAATCTCTGCAAACAGCTCGGCCATATCTTCCTGCTTCCAGTCCAACTTGGCTTCTCCTACGGTTATCAGCTCCATCAGCTTTCCTGACAGCGCCCGCATCCTGGTCGCCTCCTCTTTGATGATTCCAGCATACTCAATGCGGCTCTCATCTGAGATTTCCTTCTTTATCTGCAGCAAATCAGAAAATCCCAAAATTGAGGTGAGAGGCGTCTTCATTTCATGTGACAGATTGTCTATAAAATGCTTCCGGTCCTCCGCCACATCCTCCAACGCCCGCACATTGCGTTCCACCGCTTCTGCCATGATATTCATATTCCTTGCAAGCTCTGACAATTCATCGTTTCCCCGCTCCCGGATACGCTTGTGGTAATTGCCCTGGGCAATCTCCCTCGTTCCCTCGTTCACCCTCTTTAATGGCATCAATAGCAGCTTTACCACGACGATCAAAATCAGCGACATCCCCATGGCGCAGGACATGCTGATCACCTGGATCTGATGCAGCATGTCCTCATAGGTCCCCATCACGTCTTTGATATCATTTTCCGTAATCACGTAATAATTTTTCCCCTCGATGCTCTCCACTGACGCAGTGTAAAGCCGGTGGTTTTGCACCTGCATATGAGGAATGCTGCTGGTTTTCACCGCATCAATGAGCACTTTCGGAATCTTCATGCGCTTATTTGCATAAACCTGCTTGTTGTCTCTGTCAAAAAAGGCGATTCCACTCTTACTATCTCCAAAAGTGTCTGCCATATTGCTCCGTAAAGCCTCTTCATCCAGCACGACGGCATTTGCCCGTAGACGCTCTGTCAGCATCAGGCTCCGAAAGCTGGTCAGCAAAAATTCATGTTCACTGTAAACGCTCTGCTTGCGCTGCTCCATTGCCAGGGAAAAACTATTTTTCAACAGCAAAATACTGGTAATGCTCACCGCCAGCATTACCAGTATCATAGTATATAAGAATATTTTCTGCCAAAGCTTCATGTAGTTACTCCTTTGCGCTCTCTAGACGATAGCCCAGCTTCGGAATCGTCACCAGCTTGTCCTTTAAGTTCAGCTTTTTACGAAGCTGCTGAATATGAATGTCAATCGTCCTGCTCTCTCCCTCGTACTCAAAGCCCCAGACTGCCGCAAGCAGGCGGTCTCTGGATATCGCAACGTCTTTGTGCTGGATGAAAAAAACCAGCACCTCAAATTCCTTGGGCGTCAGATAAACATCTTCGCCGCCATTTTTACATGTATGTTCTTCGACGTTCACGGAGATATCGCCATAATGATACACCCGTTCCGTCCGTTTCACCCGGCGCAGGATCACCTCGATCCTCGCCAGAAGCTCCATAGCTTCAAACGGCTTTACAATATAATCCTCTGCGCCAAGGCGCAACCCCCGTACCTTATCAGTCAATTCCTGCTTTGCAGTGATAAATATCACCGGCGATTCTGTGTTGGCGCGCTTTTGCATAATCTCAAAGCCGCTCATGTCCGGCAACATCACATCCAGCAAAATCAGGTCATAATTCGCCCCCTCCATCTTCGCAAACGCTTCCGCCCCGTTGCCGCATATCTCACTATCATAACCGCCGATGGCAACCGTCGCCTCCATCAGCTTTGCAATGTTCGGATCGTCCTCTACAATTAAAATCTTTATCATTCCTGTCCTTCCTTCCACGCTGTCTAGGATTTTATCATTTTTTGTATCGGGAGTTATACATTTTAGTGTTATTAAGTTCGTGAAAGCCTTTGTCTACTGGACTTTCGGGGTTTTCCGGTGTCAGGGTTTTTGTGGTTTGACACACGATTGACACCGTTTTCATTTCTTTGTATAATATCAGAAATCCACCGCTAAAGCATTTATCCGGGCAAGTTCTTTTTCAATTCTGGAAGAATCGGCGATATGGTTATACACCTGCATAGTGATGTTAATGTTCGCGTGTCCCATCAGGTATTGCAGTACCTTTATGTCCATCCCATTTTCCGCCATCCGGGTACAGAACGTGTGCCTCATGGTGTGCGCTGAAATGTCCGGGAATGTTTCTTCCTGCCCCTGTGCGTTTACCGCCTTTGCGATATTGGACAGGATTTTGTTGACGGAACACATTAAAAGCGGTCTGCCGTTCCTTGTGATGAAAACGAAGTCCTGCAATCCCTCAACTTCAAATCTGTTTTTGTCTTTCCCCAGCAGGGAGTTAAGTTCTTTCTGCTGTGCAAAGGCGTTATATACGCCGTCAGACATTGGGATTGTCCGTATGCCGGATTTTGTCTTGGGGGTGCTTACATGGAGCTTTAAACCGTCCCCATAGTCTTTGTAGACCAGTGTCCGCCGGATATGGATTTCTTTCTTTTCCATGTCTACGTCGTCCCATGTAAGCCCTACCAGTTCGCCACACCTTGCGCCAGTGCCGAGCATTACCGTAAGCATAGGGCAGTAGGCGTTGTATGTGGTGTCTGATTTTACAAATTCCATGAGCCGTTTCTGCTATGCAACCGTTAAGGCTTTCTTTTCCTCCGGTTCGCGCCCATAATCGCCCCATACGGATTTTACCGGGTTACGGCGTATGATGTCGTCGTCAACAGCCATTTCAAGAACCGGGTGAAGGAGGTTGTGTACGCGCTTGATACTGCTTTTGCAAGCCCCTCTGTGATAAGCCGGAATAGAGTTTTTTAATGTCGGACGGAAGAACCTGCACGACCTTGTACCGCCCTATGGAATCCTCCACGTTGTTCTTCCATGTGGAGCGGTACATATAGCGACCGTCTTTCCGTTCTGTTTCCCCATTCCTCAATACCCTGTTTTTGCTGTCTTTCCTGTTTGCCATAAAATACCATCCTTTCTTAATTCCCCGGTCTTTTATGGCATGGCTTTTGTATATGCCAATTATACCACAGAGCCGGGGAAATGTAAATTAATTTGACACAAAAAATGGTGTCAGCGGTTGGGAATTTTGACACCAGAAACGGACAGGGATTGGTGTCAAGTTGGTGTCAAAATGGTGTCAGGATTGGTGTCAGATTGGTGTCAGCTTTGGTGTCAGCTTTGGTGTCAGCACTAATGTCAGGATTGAAATGTTATCTAAAACCTTACTGGTTTCTGCTATGCCATAATATATGTGCCTGTATTCCTTGATTTTCCAAACAGTGTCAGTATGTGCGTTTTGTGCAGTCTGGGGTACACAGGTCTTGCAGGCTGGAAACCGCTGTTTTCCGGGCTTTTGTGGTTGTTTTTTGTTTTGTTCATTTTCCGGGGTAATACTATACCCGGAAAGCGCATGGCGGTGTTCCCCTCCATCCCCATCCGCTCCGCTGGCATGAACGCATTCCGGCGCAGTGCGCCTTCATGCGCCCCTGCCAGTTCCGCGCCTGTGGACGGAGGGCGCACGGCGTAATACATCCCCCCAGACGTTGGCAGATAAAGTCTATAAATTGACAAACCATTCACTAAAGTCTTATAATTTTAGGCATAGAAGTAGGCACAGAAAATGCCGGGCGCATATGATAAAAGATATGAGTGGGTATCCGGCATGGCACAGATGAAAAAGGATGGAGGGATTTATGTGAAAACGAAAATGAAAGGGATTGCCAAAAGAATTGCAGTAACAGCCATTGCGGTTGCAGTCGTGTTCGGGGGCATCCAGACAGCCAGCGTCAAGGTAGAGGCTAAGGGAACAGCTTTTATCAACAAGAAAACCAGCAAGGTAACGCCGACTGTTAAGTCCGCTAAGTGGTCACCCTGCAAGGTAAACGTAACAGTCAGCGTTCCGGCTAACAAAGTAAAAAAACTGGGTAAGGTTAAGAAAATCACCGTAGCTTACGGAACTACCAAGAACAGCAAGAAGTTCGAGGCGGTGAAGGCTCAGGCGAAGGTCACCAAGAAGGGGAAGAATCAGTATACCTTTACGATTAATAACATGAAACTTCGGTTTCGCAAAAATGCTTACTTAACGGTTAGGTTTGATGGCAAGACAAACTGGTCTAAGCTGGTGAAAGTAAAGGGTAATGTTAATTATACCCCTATAACCTATTATGTGCGGTGTTGTTGTGGTAAGACTTGGAGCGGTCATAACGGCTATGATGAGCTTTTAGCTTTATTTGATGCGCATTGTAAAGAGGAGGAGGCTAAAGAGCCATCTTCTACGAGTGGGAAAATATCTTTAGAAGACATCTCTAATCAGCAATTTCATGGTTCGTATGAAAATTGGACTGTTGGTGGGTCAGCTAGTAACTAGTAGTATATAGGTTAAACGGTTTAGGTTGGCTCTCTTTACTCTAGGGTATGCAGGACTGTCCCGGTTTATGCATACCCTGTTCTATTTTTTACAAGCTGTCGCAATATTATCTTATGCAGACATGGAAAACCAACAGGGTATTTTTTGCATAACAGCTATAAAAGCCCACATAAGCAGACAGCTTTCCTCTTTCAGCAAGGAAACAATAAACAGAAAATATTTATTACAGCCAAGGGATATTCCAATAAAGTGCATTGGAACATCCCTTTTTCCATGATAGGGGCATTTCTGCCGGAAATCCGCTCTGTAAACCCCCACTTGCTCTGCAAGTGCCTACGGTAAAGGGGTTGACAGGCTCATTGGCTTTTTGCGTCTGGCTGGGCTGGAAAAACAGATTGCCGGATAATGGCTGGTGTGCTATAATCTTCCATAGGAGCAAACGCGTTACAAGGTGGTGAGCCTCCCAAACTTCACGGAAGATGGGAGGTGGTGCAGATGGAATATACATATGATATTTTAAGCCTGTTATTTTTAGGCGGTAACTTCCTGATTGCATTGCTTGCCTATTTGGATAATAGGAATAACAAGCGCAAATAATTATAAGCCTACCTTGTACTTGGCTGTCTAGGTAGGCTTATACAGCTATTCTGGGAGGCTAACCACGCTTGTGGGCGGTTGCTCCTTTTCTATAATATAACATTTCTGTATCTGAAATTCAACTGCTTTTTTTAGAATCCGGCGAATTTATTCTTGCTAAACTTCTGACACACATCCCATAAACAGACACCATTTTTGACACCGTTTTTCCGGGATTTTACGGTTTTTGGTGCGACAGGATAAAAAGAAAAAACGCTGGAAATGCCCATAAACAGGCACTTACAGCGTTCTATAATGTTTGATAAAAGCCATGCCATAGAAAGTATCGGTAAATATGCAGCAATTTGTAAAATAAATGTAATAAGCCTCAGTCCCTCGTTAGTCCTGTTTCCTGGAAATTAGCATTTCTTCCTCCCAAAATGAGCCAGCTATATGTTAAATATATTTATCAATAGCGCCCGCTGTCTCAAGCAGCTGATCCATGCTCTCCTGCACCTGCCGGGCCTGCCTGCTGGCGTCTTCTCCCAATTCTACTGCCTGCTGGGTATTCGCTGATACCTCCTGGCTCACGGCAGATATCTGATTAATGCTGTCGACGATCACATTATTGGACTCTAAGATTTCCTCGATTTTCTGATAGATTTCCGTCACATTCTGGTTCAACGCTCCCATACTGCCGCCGATGCCCGAAAACTGCTGATCTGCATTTTTGATAAGCTCATGCTCCATATGGGATGTTTGCAATACATTGTCCACCGTGGCCTTTGCCATGTCAGCATTCTGCTGCAGCTTTTGGACAATGTTTTGAATATTTTCTGTCAGGTTCCTGGTCTCATCCGCCAATACCCGGATCTCTTCGGCCACCACGGCAAATCCACGCCCGGCTTCTCCTGCTCTCGCACTCTCTATGGAAGCGTTCAACGCCAAGAGATTGGTCTGACTGGAAATCGCAAAAATCTCTTCCGTAATCTCGCCCACAGTGCCTGCATTCTCAATCAGGCTAGTCACGGAAGCCACCACCTGCTGATTTGCCTTCTGCATGTGATCTGACTGTTTTTGCAGTTCATCCATGGTCTTTTGCCCGCCGTCGACAGCCTCCTTGGATTGCTGCGCCAACGCAACCATTTCATCAAACATCTCTTTGGCGCCCTGAATCATCCCCTGAATATTCTCTGTCATAACCGTCTGCTTTTCGATGCTCTCCGCACTATTGGAATTGCCGTCGGAAATCCCGGAAAGCGCCTGGGCCGTGGATTCCACGTCACGCCCCAGGATCTTGATATATTCCCCTGCTTTGGCAGAATTGTCCTTTACCGCCTGAGCGACTTTTAACACATCCTCCAAAAGCCTTGCGCTATGTTCTTTTTCCTCATTGAGGCTTGCAATCCGCATCTCATTGTTGCGGTTTGATATCCTCGTGGTACCGCAGAGCACGATCAGATATACAATCACCGTCGCACCCTGGATCAGCAAGGAAGTACTGTTTAATTCTGCGCCAGAATGAAGCTGCTTCTTGATCGCTGCAATATAAATAATATCCGCCACGTTCACCAAGCTATAAGCCGCAGCAATCCGTAACACAAACTGATAATCAAAATAAAGAATATAAATTACCGTCAGCGGAAATACCATTGCAAATACCAAGTCATTTTGCGCCCCCAGCAATGCGATCGTATAGACGACGATATACCCCGCCATCGATACATGCTTAAACATCTTGCTGTCTTTCTTATGTATAAACACCGCATAATCTGCCACCATGGAAGCCAAAACCGTCAATTCCACTGTCAGTAGAAACGCCAGCCCGATATTTCCTTTGCTATAATCGCCGAAATACCCGAAAAACAGGAATAAATCCATGATCGTGATAATGATAAGTAAAAATTGGTTTACTGCTTTGTCTCTGTTGTAAGCCATATTCTTTCCATCCATTTCTGTTCTCCTTTGATCTTTATGGTAATCTTTCAGCATTATGCTATCATAATCCCTAGCGTTTTTCAAGAATTTGCAACTATTTTTTGCTGTTAGAAAGAATCCTTCGTTTTTACAACATCTCTTTTAGCATCTGATTGACCATTCCGGGATTTGCCTTGCCTTTCAGGGCTTTCATGGTCTGTCCCACCAAAAATCCCAATGCTTTTTCCTTCCCGCCCTGATAATCCGCCACAGACTGTGGATTTTCCTCGATTACTTTGGCTATGGTTTCTTTCAGGGCGTCCTCGTCATCAACCATTTGTAGCTGATGCTCTTGCACATACTGCTCAGGCGCGATATCCTCTGCAAACACTTTTTCAAACACTTCCTTTGCCACTGTTCCATTGATCGTGCCCGCATCTGCGAGCGCAATCAGCCTGGCAAGGTTTTGCGGCGAAAAGGACAGTTCCTCGGGATCCATCTCATGTTCTTTGAGCAGGCGCATCGTCTCGCCCATCAGCCAGTTGGAAGCTTTTTTTGGCTTTTTGCACAAAGCTGCAGTCTCCTCAAACAGATCTGCCAGCTTCTTGGAAGAAGTCAAGATTTTGGCATCATATTCTGGCAGTCCAAATGCCGAGACATACCTTGCCTGCTTTGCTTCCCTAAACTCTGGTTGCCTGTCCTTGATCTGCTGCAGCCACTCGTCACTGATAACAATGGGAACCAAATCTGGCTCTGGAAAATAACGGTAATCCTGGGCGTCCTCTTTGGAACGCATCGCATAGGAATATCCCTCTTCATCGTTCCAGTGCCTGGTCTCTTGCACGACTCGCCCCCCAGATTCCAGCAAATCAATCTGACGGACGGTTTCTGCCTCGATGGCTCTGGCAATTGCCTTGAATGAACCAATATTTTTCATCTCCGTCCGGGTACCGTACGCCTTGCTTCCTTGTTGACGCACAGACAGATTGACGTCTACACGCATAGAGCCTTCCTGCATCTTACAATCGGAAGCCCCAAGATACTGGATCATCATCCGCAGTTTATCGAGATAGGCAATCACCTCTTTTGCTGAGCGCATATCTGGTTCCGATACAATCTCAATCAAGGGTACCCCAGAACGGTTATAATCCACCAAAGATACTGGTTCCCAGTCGTCATGCACTAGTTTCCCAGCGTCTTCCTCCATATGAATCTCATGAATCCCGATCGTTTTGACGCCGTCTTCCGTCTCAATCTCAATGCCTCCATGGTGACAGATGGGCAGATAGAGCTGGGAGATCTGGTAATTCTGCGGATTATCTGGATAAAAATAATTCTTACGGTCAAATCTACAATATTGGTTGATCTTACAATTTGCCGCCAGCCCCACTGCCATCGCATACTCCACGACTTTCTTATTTAATACGGGAAGAGAGCCTGGCATGCCAGTACACACCGGACAAGTATGGGTATTTGGCGCACTTCCAAACGCCGTAGAACAGGAGCAGAAAATTTTCGATTTTGTTGCAAGCTCCACATGGACTTCCAATCCTATGACTGTCTCGTATTTTTTACTCATATGATCTCTCCTCTCTGCGCCAGAGGGCTGCGCTGGTATCGCCTGATTTGCTGATACGCATACGCCGCCTGAATGATTTTCTTCTCTTGAAAGCAATCGCCAATCAGCTGCAAGCCGATGGGCAATCCTTTGGCGTCCACGCCGCAGGGAACGCTGATTGCCGGAAGCCCTGCAAGATTTACGGAAACCGTATAGATGTCTCCCAAGTACATTTTCAGCGGATCGCACAGAGATTCTCCTAATTTGGGAGCCGGAGCCGGAGCGACAGGACCTAAAATCAGGTCATATTTCTCAAACGCCTCGTCAAATGCCTGTTTGATCAGAGCTTTTGTGCGCAAAGCTTTCAGATAATATGCATCGTAATACCCGGAGCTTAACACGAAAGAGCCAAGCATAATCCGTCGTTTCACCTCTGCCCCAAAGCCTTGGGAACGAGTTTTTTTATACATCTGATGAAGCCCTTGATCATCTTGTGCGCGGTAGCCGTATTTGACGCCGTCATATCGTTCCAAGTTGGAGCTTGCCTCTGCCGCTGCAATCACATAATAAGCAGGAATGGCATATTCCACCAGGCGTAAGTCAAATTGCTCCACCATGGCCCCTTGCTGCTTTAAGGCGTCAGCCGCCGCAAGAACGGCTGTTTTTACATCATCTTCCAGGCCGTCGCCCAGATAATCTCTGGGAATGCCGATTCTCATGCCCCTGACATCGTCTTTCAATGCAGCTGTAAAATCGGTATCTTCTCGCTTCATGGAAGTGGAATCCTTCTGGTCATGAGAAGCAAGGACTTCCAAAACAGCGGCACAATCCGTCACATCCTTTGCAATAGGGCCAACCTGGTCCAAAGAGGAGCCATAGGCAATCAGCCCGTAGCGGGAGACGGTTCCATAGGTGGGCTTTAACCCGGTGACGCCACAGAACGCACTAGGCTGACGGATGGAGCCTCCCGTATCTGAACCGAGCGCATAAGGCACTTCCTCTGCCGCCACCGCCGCACAGCTTCCTCCAGAAGATCCTCCTGGAACATGATCCAGATTCCAGGGATTTTTGGTAGCTCCAAAGGCAGAGGTCTCTGTTGTGCTTCCCATGGCAAACTCATCCATATTAGTTTTTCCGAGGATCACGGCGCCTGCCCGTTCCAGATTTCGCACCGCCTGCGCCGTATATGTGGGGATAAAGTTATGTAGCATGTTCGAGCCGCAAGTAGTAAGCATTCCTTGGGTGCATAAATTATCCTTGATTGCCACTGGCACGCCTGCCAGCGGGCTTGTAAGGCTGCCGTTTGCAATCCCTTTTTGAACCTCTCTGGCACGTTTTATGGCTCCTTCTTGGTCAACCGTCACAAAACTGTGTACCTGCGCCTCTTTTTGCTCAATGGCGCAAAGCGCTTCTCGTACCGCTTCTTCCGCCGTGACTTGCCTGGCCTTGATTTTCTTCCCCAGCTCTACCGCTGTCAATGATAAAAGCTTCATCCTGCACCTCCTTACAGATCCACGGTTCTTGGAACCACAAACGCCTGTCCTCTGCGCTTGGGCGCATTGGCAAGCGCATCCTCTGCGCCGTCTTTGTGTTCCACTTGATCCTCACGGAACACATTGCTTACTGAAAAAATATCGGACATCGGCTCGACCCCCGAAGTGTCCAGCTGATTTAATTTGCCGACATAATCCAAGATGCGCTCCATGTCTTTTTTTGCCGCCTGTTTTTCTTCCACGGACAGCTCCAGCTTTGCAAGAATGCCCACATATTCCATGATTTCGTCCGTAATCACATTTTTACCTGCCTCTGTCTGTTTCTTTTCCATGTCCAACTCCTCCTTGTCTTCGTCAGTCACGCACCTTACTATGCACTTCTCGGCTGATCACCACTTCCATGCGGTCTTGCCGATGTCTCTTTCACCTCATTGTCTTAATGCAACCTCTCTGTAACTGCTGCTGATAATGGTCGCTCCTTTTCCTGATAATGTACTCTCGGATTCTCTTTGTGCCTGAGTTTGCGAGAAGATTTTTTGTCAGAAAAAGGGGGCTGTCGCACTAGGATATTTACTTGTTCAAAAGGATTCTGTCTTTGCCGCATCAGCGGCAAGACCTTTTGAACAAGTAAATACATTCGTGCGACAGCCCCGAATAAACTGATTATCTGCAGAACCACCCGCCTTGAGAAAGCATTGCATCCATCCGGGCTACCTGCTGCTTGCCATCAGGAATCCTTTCCCCACTCTTATGCGTAACGTGCATTGACGTACTGACCTACTTTCCGCCGCTCTTCTTGGACCAGCGAAACCTCAACCAGTCTGCTCCAGAGTGTTCCCTTTCTTTTCTCCTCCCAACGGCGCTCTCAGTCGGTGACGTCGTATTCCTGTCGGTCTCTGAAAAGAAGAGTCTCCTTCAACGCTTTGCCTTGCTTATTTTGGTTGTTGAACATCATAGCACGGTTTTTGCCTTTTGGCAAGCGTTTTTAAGTGAACGGCAAAACCAGCTTGCACTCATATGACACAATTTACAACATGGAAATCAAGTCTTGGTTCATTACTTGATATATGTCACGGGACTTTTTAGAAATGTTTACTCCGGCATGAGCAGCCAGTTCAAACATCATATTCATAATCTGTAGCGGCGCAAATCCGGTTCGCTTCTCGATCCACTCTGCGGTCACGCCAATGATCTGATGCGCTGCCAGATTGCGCACCTTGCGTTCCACCTTGCGGATATTTTCCATTAGATTCAGCAAATCGGACTCCTGGCACTTTTCACTTAAAATCTCCAGTATCACATAGGAAGAAATATTGGTATGACTTGTCCATCTTGCTGGTATTTGAATTCCCTGCTTTTGCAATTTATCCAGGGAAAGATACCATCCCCCGTTTTCCTTCTCCTCTCCGATATCTGAAAAACGCAGTCCGCAGGATTTTTCGAGAACTTTTTCTGACAAGGAATAAAAGATCGGCGTCACATCCCGGATAAAATCTGCATACCGTTTCTTTAGTAATTTGGTCTGCATGACCAGAAGATATTCGTATTCTTTCATTTCACGGTCCTGGACGATGGGAAACCACTCTTGAAGCTGATACTTTTTGCGGTTGCCATTAATATATTTTATGTCAAGGCGGCTGCGGGCAACAGCAATGTCAAGACAATCCTGAAACTTCTCAGAAGGCTCCACTGACAAGGTTTTTGCCATCATTTTTGCAGCTTCATAATCATATTCCATGATAAACTTTTGAATATTTTCAATGCGTATGCGGTCTAACAGCAGCTTTGCATCTGAGCGGATACAGCGGTTTTCAAACTCTTCTGTCCTGTCTTTGTCACACATCCACTGAATTTCAACATCATAATCATCCTTGTCCTCATGATGCTTATTCAGCGCCTTTCGTGGCGTAGACACCTGTATCGCCCCTATGTTGTTCCACAACATCGACAACATCTGCAGAGAGCTTTTCATTGCCGGCGTTCCAGATGAAACATTTACCAAAAGTTCTGTGGGCTGATCTTTTTGGCGAATATCCCGCAGCATTTTTTCAAACGGATCAATAAATGCATCGAATATCTGCACTTCTTCCATCTTGTCGTCCTTGATGATTTCTACCTGGAAAGAACATCCCAGCTCTTGCCCCAACAACGTTAGGGCTCTCTGATAACGATCGTCCTTGTCATGATATTGACACATTTCTTTAGACAAATACAGGTATACTTTATCTGGGCGATATACCCTGCAGATATGAAGCATACTGCCGTCTCTCTCATTAGAAATCGGATCCGTTCCCCCTATTGCGCTAAATAGTACTTTCATTTTTCCTCCATTCTGTGCATGTTCCATTACATGGCTACCATCACTATATGATAATAATATCTTCATTGTCAATAACCACTGCTTTTCCGAATGATGTGACCTGACCGCTGCCAACGATCCGATATACCTTTACGCTATCCTCCTTTGCGACATATCCTGGAAGTTCACGAAGAAGCTTATGGTATTTTTTTTGATGAATGATCGCCTCAAATGCGGATTTCTGCACCCGGAATCCATAACCCTGAAGATATTTTGCCAACTGATTTCTTCTTTTATTGTCTACAACATCGTATATGATAAGTACAAATACTTTGTCTGCATATATTTTAGATTCTGTATCAAAAAAATAGTTTTCCATATGTTCACCTCAGCCAAATTGGATGATAAAGAGAGGCATCTTCTTTCTCAATTGCTTTTACCAACTCATTTATCTGCAAGTCAATGGATTGACGAAAGGTGGCTGGATAGTCAATATAGTCTAGATATTTTATAGGAGTTTGCATTTTTCGCTCAAATTTCTTTAAAAATATGTTCAAACCTTCTCTGGTAAGATAATACCCAGGGTTGCCATCGTCATGTGAGAAATGCTCTGTATGTATTTCATTTCCATTTATCATACTCATCACCATGGAATCTACAATCGTTGCCCTCCACTCTTCCATCATATCGCTCGCCAAAGTAGGATGTTTCTCCCTGTCACTATGAATAAAACCAAAATATGGGTGCAGCCCTTTATTCTCTAATCTCCCATATATCTCATTCATAAGGATCGAATAGCCAAGGCTTAACATGGAGTTAAACTCATCTCTTGGCGGTCTCCTGCTTCTTCCCTGAAAAGCAAACTCTTGATGTACGAGTCGACTCAACCCCTCAAAATAAATTCTTGCCGCATTCCCCTCATACCCCATAATCTCACTAATTTTTTTACAATTTATAATTTTATTTAATGACTGTTGCATCTTAACCTGAAGGTCACGCAGTTCCTTTCCTTCGCTGCGGGCATACCTTTTCAAGACTATTGTCTGGTTATGGATTTTCCCGCAAATGATATTTTTTGCTAATTCCAAAGAAAACTCTGTTTCTGACAATGCTGCTTGTTTTCTCTGTCTAAATACATTTACATGATTTGTAGACTGCAGCCGCCCAAAATAAGCTCCGCTTTTAGAATAATAAGATATATTGATACCGCGTTTCAGACATTGTACCACACATTGGGAAGTAATCTGTGCACTGGTAAATATATAAATTGCTTCCAAATTCTCAACCGGTATTTTCTTGGAAGAATCCTCTCCATATTTGACTACAACATAATTAGCATCATAATTCACATATGCTCCATTAGCATTTACAAATAGATAACTCATGGCTTTCTCCTTTCTAAATTTTTATATGATTTCCCTTTTTCACTTAGCAGTTTATAAATGAGATATATGAAATTGATCTTGGCATTTTTGCGAAATTCAGGAAACAACGGTATCTTTTGCTCTGCTTAAAACTGCTTTTCTGAGTTTTTAGAAAATTAGTGTAAAAATGGGGTTCCTTTTCTAAATACTGATAAAGAAATAGTTGGATATTTTTCGAAAAAGTTTCCGTCCCCTTTCGGGGTCTTCCTTTTCTAAATACATGTCAAACGACTAGAGGGCAAAGATATTGATGATGTTTCCGTCCCCTTTCGGGGTCTTCCTTTTCTAAATGCATACAACAGAAATGAAAAATAAACAGGAAAATAGTTTCCGTCCCCTTTCGGGGTCTTCCTTTTCTAAATGTATATACCAGAATTTTGGTGCGGAGTAATTGCGTTTCCGTCCCCTTTCGGGGTCTTCCTTTTCTAAATACAAAAGAAAAGATTAACAAGCATATCAATTGAAGTTTCCGTCCCCTTTCGGGGTCTTCCTTTTCTAAATTACAGAAGATGAGTGTATATTTGTAACCATATCAAATGAGTTTCCGTCCCCTCTCGGGGTCTTCCTTTTCTAAATTGATTATATTGAGTTCCAGTATTCAGAGAAGCTTGTTTCCGTCCCCTCTCGGGGTCTTCCTTTTCTAAATTCACAGAGCTTTATGATTACTACCTGGATGAAATAGTTTCCGTCCCCTCTCGGGGTCTTCCTTTTCTAAATTAAAATGCTTTCCATTACCGCTGTTTTGAACAGAAAGTTTCCGTCCCCTCTCGGGGTCTTCCTTTTCTAAATTAGTAACTATAGGTTCATGCTTAAAGATAATATAAAGTTTCCGTCCCCTCTCGGGGTCTTCCTTTTCTAAATGATATGCCAGTATTCAAAAGTTTTTTGAGGGAACAGTTTCCGTCCCCTCTCGGGGTCTTCCTTTTCTAAATAATAAGAAAGAAGAGGTATTCGTTATGAGCAAGAAGGTTTCCGTCCCCTCTCGGGGTCTTCCTTTTCTAAATGATGATGTTGGCCTTGGATACGCAAAGGGAAACAGTTTCCGTCCCCTCTCGGGGTCTTCCTTTTCTAAATTGGATTTGATGATTGCGGAATGGCTCCTGTTTTTGAGTTTCCGTCCCCTCTCGGGGTCTTCCTTTTCTAAATATGAGGTGCTTTGTGATATTAGGCAAAGAGATTACCAGTTTCCGTCCCCTCTCGGGGTCTTCCTTTTCTAAATAATTACAGAAACAAGCAAACAACAAACCAAACAGGAGGGTTTCCGTCCCCTCTCGGGGTCTTCCTTTTCTAAATGTTACTTGCAGAACGCTTTGCAACTGATTTGAAGTCGTTTCCGTCCCCTCTCGGGGTCTTCCTTTTCTAAATTTTTAAAGCGTGTTCCATCCACACGCTTTGAGAACGGTTTCCGTCCCCTCTCGGGGTCTTCCTTTTCTAAATTTTTGAGGACGACGCGATTGAAGCGGTTTACTTTTTGTTTCCGTCCCCTCTCGGGGTCTTCCTTTTCTAAATCCCACCTTCTGCACCCCAGTAAATTTCACGCTTGGCAATGCATTTTACGGGGGGAACTTTGTTCTCATTAAACCAATGGCAAGATGGTAATTAATAATCATTACAAATCTAGCAAAATCAAGCCTCGGGGGAAACAGCTCACCATTTCCCCATACCTTATATTTTCAAGTTCCAGAAAAATCTTTTTTCGTCAGCAGCTAGCGGCGCCATCTCAAGGATGCGTAAAAAGCCGGAGCCGGCATTGCCCCACCGGATGCCTGGTTCCATGATAATCTGCCACTTTGCAAATATGAGGAGAGACGCCCAGACCTTTATCCTTGCCGTGTCCATGTTTGTCTGGAACACCGACTGCCTTAAAAATCCTAGCCGTCAACTCCACTCCAGGACTTGTACCAAATAACGGATAAACTTCCGTCTTCGTAACAAACCCGGCTCCGCCTCCCAGCCAGACAGATTGTTCGGAAGGCGCATCCATGCCCGGATATTTTTGCAAAAAACACTCAAAATAATTTTTTCCAAAATAAGAAACCGCCTGATTGATGTCTTTCTCTGTCATATCGCAAATGCTAGCGTCAATCGTAACCTGGAAACGAATTTTTGTGCCTGGACGAAGCATTTCCCTGAGCATATTCAGCTTCCGCTCTTTCCCATCCGTGTGAAGTTCCACCCTTTGGCAAAGCACCAGATCATCCACCGACAAAGGTTCACTATCGCTGACAATGATTCCCGCCATCTGGTCATTCACAGCATCGTGTTTTCTTGTTCCAGGCCTTTCTAATGTCCGAAAACAGCATGACTCTATCTCGCCTGATTCTCTCTTACAGATATTCCGCCGTTTTCCACGGTTGCTTCTGATATTTGTTTCAATATTCTCTTTCAGCTCTTTATATTTCTGCGAATGTTTTCTGATATCATATGCCAGCAGAACCGTGCGCAGCATGCCCTTTATAGAGCTCCCTGGAACATATGGCAGTCCATAAGCATCCTTTACGAATTCCAACACAGTCAATTTGCTGTTGGTATCAATGACCGCATCCTGACAGTCCAGATGATATCGCACACATGGCATGTACTCCTCTTCTGCAACTTGATTGTTTATCAGCCATTTTCCTAAATCTTCCCTGCTGCTTCCCAGCATAAAGGCGCCATATTTTGATATCAGATTCTTCTTGGACAAAAGATCGCTCAGCTTAGATGGATCAAGCACGGAAATCTGCTTCTTCCAAGGGGAAAACGCATACTCTTTTTTGCCAATTTTTTTTCCATTTCCAATAAATACCGGACCCTCCGCCGTCAGCTCCGCATCATATACTTTTAATACATGTTTCAAGACCTCACCTCCAAAAAGAGGGGTTTCGCATAACGGTATACCGGATGTGCGCCGCGGTCGCCCACATCATAAATATCCCCCTCAAATTTTCTATGGAAACAGGCGCCCGACTGAAATACATACAGATCCCGTTTTCTGGACTGTTCCGTAGCATAATTTTCCGACATCACAAATCCACTGCGCTTGACCAACAGATAACGCGCCTCTTGCAACGCCTCCTCCAGTTCTTCCAGAGCAGGCAGGCTCAAAGACAGCGACATATACACAGAGCCGTGTTCCGACTTGAGCCGTTTGATCATATCCTCTGAAAAGGTTCCATATTTCAATTCAAAACGACCCAATCCCGCCGTCTTTTTACCCCCGATTCCAGATAAGCCCAACGCCGACAGGCTGTCTTCCACCTCTATTGCATCCTCATTTCTTTCATATCCCAATATCAGATACAGTCCGCTTTGGGGCTTAAAATAATAAGCGCCCACCCGGTAGGGAAGCGTCTCCTCCTCTCCCCTTACTGCCGCACTGACCTTTATCACTTTGTTCCCAAGCCCCTTTTTAAACCGATCGCTTTCCTGTTTGACGTCTAACGTGCCGTCTAAGTACTGCTGCAGCTTCTGCGCCGGAACATAGCTCAGTTTCTTATAAGCCTTCTTGATCCCAGAATCCCCATCTTTTTGCTCAGTTTCAATTCTGAGCATCGGCTTCGGCAGATAAAAGGTATCGCCAATATACGGCAAAGCATCTGAAATGCGAATCGCTCCTGCCGCCGCTTTCTCAACAAAACTTTTCAGCTCTTGTTCTCCTTGCTTTAAATACTCCTGGCAAAGCGCAGAAAAAATCGTGTCCGCTCCCAAAGCAAACTCCGTGTCGTCCAAAGTTCTTTTTCCAAAATGAACGCCTGTGGTAAACGCAAATTTCAAAATTTTATACTCCATGTTTTACACATCCTTTAACAGTCTGTTGCACGTCTCCAGAATTTCCTGAGAAATCTCGCCCACTGCCGTCTTTGCCATCAAATCACAGAATTTGATCTTTCCATATCCCCTGGAACCATTTCCACCCAAGTAATCATACTGCAGCAGCTTCATCCCCTGCGCCAGAACCTCAAAATCCTCTGCAATCTCCTGCTCCTTCTCTCCCTCTTCGTAGAATTCATACATAATATCCAGATCAAACTGCGACCCTCTAATCACCCGTTCTATCTGCCTGGGATTTGCCACTGCCGTAATACGGTCAATCGTATTCTCAAACTTTATCTCTGTAAGGCTCTGCAGTCCATGCTCCCGCAATTTGCGGGCGTTCTCCAACATCATATCCGAAATCATGATGCGGCTAGTCTTGACCGCCCCCTTTTTCGCTGAGCCGAACAGCCTCACTAGACGTTCATGATCTTCGTCCGGCTTTACGACTGGTTTTTCATTATAGGACTTAGCCAGCAGGCTCCTGATCTTTCCTTTTAAAGAGCTTCCTGGAATCATAGGCTCATTGGTCCTCACATCCTTGATCACTGGGGCATCCACTGCTCCAATGGCTGCAAAGACAGAAGAGCCGCCGATATGCATCCCTGTCAACACTTCTATTTTCCCTGTAACCCGTATTTTTGCGTACATAATCCTTCCCCCTAATTATCTTTTCCGCCATAGTACCTGTGATATGCCACCAGCGCTTCCATATACTTGTGAAACAGCAGATACTTTTTCTTGGAGCCATTGATTTCTTTTATGTAATTCAAAATACATGCCTTTTCGATAAAACTCTTGACAGACGGTTCTCTTCCTGCCTCATAGATAAAGCGGATTTTTAAATAACTGATCCTCCCGCGGATCTCTTCACTCAACGCTTCACTGCGGCAATTGATCACCTCGTTATAAATGTCCGCAGACATTGCAAGCAGATTTCTTATCTTCGAGGTGGTAACCATTCCAATAGGCTTTTTGCTTCGTTGATTATTATCAACCATTTCTTTCTTATGCTCTAAAACCGCATGTTCCGCTTTTTCCACATAATCGCTCTCCGTTATCGCCATTCGTCTTCCTCCTTATCCCTGATCTGATATGCATACAAATTGATAGCCGTCTTAAGCTGCCTGCAATCCTCCTCGCTGTGGATCCATTTATACATCTCCCTGGAAAACAGCTGGTAGCGATCTTTCTCCTCTTGGCTTGCCTGTTCTCCAGGCTCCATCCGTGCCAAAAGGTACACATACCTTGCCAGATTAATCTTATCTTCCTGTCCCCGTACCAGCTGCAGCAGATGATACAGAAAGCTTTTCCCCCTGTCCTCCGAATACTGAAAGAAACCCCAAAGAACCCGCAATTTTTCCCCAATGACTTCTTCTTTTAATGCTTCCCAAGAATACGTTCCATCGCTGATTTCAAAGGCAACGCCGCTCTCTTTGTCCAGTTCCTGATGAGAGTTTCCGTCCGGCAAAATCGTAACCGCATTCTTCCCCGGACGCATTTTGGATTCCTCTTCCAAATCCGCTACCTCGTAAGCGCTGACATGGATCGGGAACTTGGGCTGGTAAACGCCGATCCCTGCTGAAATGGTCAATGTTGCTTCCGTGTATTTCTGAAATGCCTGTTGAATGTCTAGCGACAGTTCCAGTATGTCATCCCAAGCGCCCACGATAAACAAATCGTCGCCGCCGGAATACACCACTGTTGCTTTTCGCCGCGACTCCTCTTTCTGTCCCATCCTATATTGCGGATGTTCCAATATTCCGTTTATATAGTATTTAAAAAACATCGAGAGCTGTCTCGAAAGTGCCGCCGTCCTGGACAAGGTCACATATTTGTCCCCGTTGTCCTGATTTTCAAATCCTGACACAAAGGCTGTTCCCAAATTATCGACGTCCGCCCGGAGAATTCCGACCCGCCGGATTCCCTTTGCCTGCTGCGCCAGCTCTTCCATGGTATCTCCCGTAGTGTAGCTTCCCACCCACATCCTGGATGCAATATGCCTCCCAGAACTGAATTGGTTCTTGCCATATGTGCGAATATAAGCGTCCTGCTTCATGCATTCCTCAATCCCCTCTTCCTGCCTTGACGCCAGACATGCTCCAAAAGGCAAGGGCACGCCTTGCTTGCGGGGACTGCAAAAAATCACAAAAAAATCACGATATAAAATGTCTTTCGAAAACTGAAGGATTAAGGCACAGCTTTTGCAAAGCCCCTCCTCTGTCAAACGGTCAAGTTTTTTGCACACCTTGCATTCCCTGGCATAATCGTTGTAGCTTCTCTCGTTTAGCTTGCGAATCTGCGCCGCCGTGTAGCGGGAAGACTTTTTCTCTCCAATGGCAGCGCTCACCCTCCGAAAAATATCAGAATAGCTGCCCCTGGGCTCATTTTGCAGATCCAATGCAGAACATTCCGCCAGCCCTGCAGCCATATAGAGGGAGATGTCAAACTGCTCCGTCAGCCAGTCATTTAACTGCTTCTCAAACTGCTGCACCACCTGCCAGGTTCTCCTTGTATTCGGCATCAGGATATAGCAATGGCCTCCTCCGGAATAAATCAGATTTGTCCTTGACAGCTCTATTCGCTCCAACAAAGTATCCACCACATGCTCCATCATGATTTCCAGATAAAAAGAACGCGCCCTAAGATTACGCAAAGCCCCTTCGCTGTGTATGGTATAAATAAAATTCTGAATTCCTGATATATCCATGGAAAACAAGGCAAACACCTTTTCTTTGCAGAACTCCCGCCCATGCTCCAACAGCCTGTCCTTATAATCACTCACTTGTTTCTCCTCCAAGTAATCATAAATGCAGGCGCAAAGCGCCGCTGTCAGTTTCAAATGATCATACAAAGAAATATCCGCCATTTCATCCTTTGCCGTGGAAGATGGTATGAAGCTTAAATTCTCCTCCAAAATCCCCAGAAGAGAATTCAAATATTCTTCTTCCCAGACAATTCTCCGAAAGTTATCTGTCAGATTCTGCTTAACAGCGAGATAAAAATGCTCGTCTAATGTAATTTCCTCCTCCGTTGGAAAATTAATATCCGTGCACTCCCCTAGCATTTCCGGACGATAATGCCTTGTTCCCCGGTTGCCGTTTAAAATATTAAACACCGATTGCAAAGGCATTGTTTGATCAAATCCGCTGTCTTTCTCTTGCTTCTTCCTGTGATCCGCTGCCGCCGCAATATTATCCGCAAAATAGGTAATATATGCAAAAGACCCAGAGGAAATATCAGCGTTTTCCAACTCTGCGCCATGATGATACCTCACAGACTCCAACACATGTTTCTCTTCTAATTGAATTTCCTGGCTTAGAAACTCATATCCGCTGACACTGTGATTTCTTTGATCTCCCTGCCGATAAACCACTTTGCCCACATCATGGAGCAGTCCGCCGACAATTAACTGCATTTTCTCTGTTGTCATAATCTCCTCCTAACACTTTAATGCTCCCCATCCCCATAGCGGTCTTTATCCCTATGCCAGAATATTCTCCAAAGTGAAACAGCATATTTGCAAAGTTAACCAAAGCCTGGGGCGCATTGATACGAATTTTAATCTCTCCGAAAAATGCAGGCACCTTTGACCCATGAACCGAATAGCTGCAGCTTCTGAGACGATACCCGGCAATCTGGCTGCTCTGCACGAGCTCTTGCAGCACTTCCTGGCTCGCCACAGTTTCCTCTTTTGAAGCCGCATCATATTTATTCATCAGACTTTGATAAATTAGCTGCAGTTCTGGAAAAAATACATAATTCCCCTGCCGCTTAAATGCCGCAGGCGTCTGGAATTGAATCTTAAGATAACGCTCTGCAGCTGTAAAATAATACTGCTCCATAAATTCACCGACGTCCATCTGCACTAGTTCTTTTTTTCCAACAGATAGCTTCCACCCATTGTGCGCGATCTCAAACTCTTTGAATTGGCTGCTTTGCAGCGGCAGGATCACCTGCTGATAAGCTTCCTCATTGAAAGTGCAGACTGTCCATATATTTTTTCCATTTTGATGTTCCACCGACTGGCGGTAAGGATGCAGCTGAGACTTATGAAGCTCTTTTGCATATTCCTGCGAGATCTGCTCCATAAGAACGCTTTGTAAGAGAACTGCCTTCTGCCAATGCAACATGTCACACTCAGCGGTTTTCAGCTCAAGCTGTAATTTTGCAAACAAATGAAAACTCCCCCTCCATATATTCTATACTGATATCTATCAATGCCCTTTGACAATTTGCTCGTATGATGTGCGCATTTTTGCACATACAGACACATTCCGCCGCTTGGTTTCATACGGCGTCACGACTTTTTTCATTATACCATATTTTTACAAATTTCTCCATCTATTTTGACTTCGAGATTCCCCATTTTGCAATTCATAGTGCCAAAAGAGGGCTGTCACACGAAGATATTCACTTGGTCAAAAGGTCTTGCCGCTCATGCGGCAAAGACAGAATGCACAAAAATCACTCTGGAAAGCTAGCTTTCCAAGATGACTTTTGTGCATTTTGTTTGCATTGCTTTGCAATGGAAACCTTTTGACCAAGTGAATATCTTCGTGCGACAGCCCCACTTTGTGATGGAATCCTTTTGGCACTATGAATTGCAAAACGAAGAAACTCAAATATTTTTGACAAATTAATGATGTGATCAAAACCAATTTAAAAGGACTGTTGCAAAATGCAGCTTCCATACAAGACACGGATGAAATTCCCGTGGTCTAAATACCACACCCTATATATAGCAGCCATTTTGTAACAGTCTCTTTTTCGCCTATTCTACAAACAACGGCGTTGAATAATATCTGTCTCCGCTGTCCGGCAGCAGCGCCACGATGGTCTTGCCTTGATTTTCGGTGCGTTTCGCAAGCTCTATGGCGGCATGCAAACAAGCTCCAGAGGAAATGCCCACCAGCACGCCTTCTGTCTTGGCAAGCTCTCTGCCGATCTCAAAAGCTGCTTCATTTGCAACCGCAAAGATCTCATCATACACCTGAGTATTCAAGGTGCCTGGCACAAATCCAGCCCCGATCCCCTGGATCTTATGAGGACCGCTCTTTCCCTGGGAAAGCACCGGGGAGGCGTCCGGTTCCACCGCCACCACTTTCACTTCTGGCTTCTGGGACTTTAAATATTCCCCGACCCCGGTGATGGTCCCTCCGGTTCCCACGCCTGCGATAAACATATCCACTGTCCCTTCGGTGTCTTCCCAGATTTCCGGTCCGGTGGTCTTTCTGTGCATCTCGGGATTGGAAGGATTCTCAAACTGCCCCGCAAGAAAGCTTCCTGGAATCTCCTTTGCCAGCTCTTGCGCCCGGTCAATGGCTCCTTTCATGCCTTTTGCCCCATCCGTGAGCACCAGCTCTGCGCCATATGCTTTTAAGATGTTCCTGCGTTCCACGCTCATGGTTTCAGGCATCGTCAGTATGACCCGGTAGCCTTTTACCGCCGCAATGGCTGCAAGGCCGATCCCGGTATTCCCCGACGTCGGCTCTATAATCACGGAACCTTCCCCTAAGAGCCCCTTTTTCTCAGCATCTTCTATCATCGCTTTGGCGATGCGGTCTTTCACGCTTCCCGCCGGATTAAAATATTCCAGCTTCGCCAGCACCCTGGCTTTCAAATCAAACTTTTTCTCTATATTTTTTAGTTCCACCAAAGGGGTGCTTCCAATCAAGTCCAGCATTCCCTGATAAATACCTGACATAAATAGCTTCCTCCTTAATTTTCTCAATTTAAGTTATTGCCCGAAATGCCTCTTCCAAATCCTCGATGATATCGTCGACATGTTCTGTCCCAATCGACAGACGAATGGTATTTGGGGCAATGCCCTGCTCTTTTGCTTCCGCTTCATTGAGCTGGGCATGAGTGGTGGACGCCGGATGGATGGCAAGCGATTTCACATCTGCCACATTCGCCAGCAGCGAAAATACTTCAAGATTGTCAATGAAATCTTTCGCCGTCCGGTCATCCCCTTTGATTTCAAAAGTGAAAATGGAACCTCCTCCGTTTGGAAAATATTTTCGATATAATTCCTGCTGTCTGCAATCAGCGCTGACGGAGGGATGATGCACCCGTTCCACTTTCGGATGACGATTTAAATATTTTGCCACTTTCAAGGCGTTCTCCACATGGCGTTCCACTCTTAAGGACAAGGTCTCCAGGCCCTGCAGAAAGAGAAACGCATGGAACGGGGAAAGCGTCGCTCCGGTATCTCTTAACAAAGTGGCGCGGATCTTGGTCACAAACGCCGCCGCTCCCGCCGCCTTGGTAAAGCTCACTCCGTGATAACTGGGATTTGGTTCCGTGAGCGCTTTAAATTTTCCCGAGGCTTCCCAGTCAAACGTTCCGCCGTCTACGATCACCCCGCCGATGGCGACTCCATGCCCGCCGATAAACTTCGTGGCAGAATGAATCACAATGTCTGCTCCATGCTCGATAGGTCTTACCAGATATGGAGTTGCAAAGGTATTGTCGACCACCAGGGGAATCTGATGCTGATGCGCAATCTTTGCGATAGCTTCGATATCGCTGACATCGGAATGGGGATTGCCAAGAGTCTCAATATAAATCGCCTTGGTATGCTCTTTGATTGCACGTTCGAAATTCGCAGGATCTGAGGGTTCGACGAAAGTCGTGGAAACGCCATATTCTGGAAGCGTATGTTCCAGCAAGTTGTAGCTCCCGCCATAAATATTGTTGGCAGCCACGATATGATCGCCATTTTTCGAAAGGTTCAAAATCGTATAAGTGACCGCTGCTGCGCCAGAGGCAACCGCAAGCGCCGCTGTGCCTTTCTCGAGTGCCGCAATCCGCCTTTCAAAAATATCCTGGGTGGGATTTGTCAGCCTTCCATAAATATTCCCGGCGTCCTCTAACCCAAACCTTGCCGCCGCATGGTCGCAATTATGGAACACATAGGAAGACGTGGCATAAATCGGGACTGCCCTGGCATCTGTAGCCGGATCTGGCTCTTCCTGTCCAACATGCAACTGCAATGTTTCAAATTTTAAATTTCGTTCCGCATATGGTTTCCTGCTCATTAACTTTCTCCTTTTCCTATTATTCCTACTAACTTACTAGGCTATTTTAGGTACACTATACTCCTTTTCTTTTGGGATGTCAATAAGATTTGGACAGCAAAATGCCTTTCAAGGTAACGACATTAACATCAGCAAAAAAAACGAAATATTTTGAAAGAAATTGACCGAAACCTATTGATATTTTAAAAATATATGATATAATATCATTAAATTCAATCAAAATATTTCAGAATCTATCAAAAGAAAGGAGGAGGTCATGCTTACAGAAGAAAGGCATTCCATAATACTGGATGCCGTCAATAAAAGGAAAAGCGTTGGACTGAGTGAGCTTTGCGGGCTGTTGAGCACTTCCGAATCAACAATACGAAGAGATCTTAGCTTGCTAAATGAAAAAGGATTGCTTACAAAGGTCCGTGGCGGCGCAATCGCACTCTCCGCCGATGAGAACTTTGCTTCCTTTGAACCGAACGTGGAAGAAAAAGCCGAGCTTTTCACGGCGGAGAAAGAGGCGATCGCAAGGTATGCGGCTTCTTTGATCGAGGATGGTGATTTCGTCTACATCGACGCAGGGACGACGACCGAAAAAATCATACAGTTCATTCCGTCAAAATCTGTCACATTTGTCACAAATGCTTTCATAAACGCCAAAAAGCTTGCGCAAAGAGGCTTTAAGGTAATCATTCTTGCTGGAGAAATCAAGGCGTCGACAGAAGCGGTGATAGGTTCGGAAGCGATCTCAAGCCTTATGAACTATAATTTCACCAAATGCTTCATGGGCGTAAACGGCATCTCAATACGAGGCGGCTTTTCCACGCCAGATAAAAGCGAAGCATGCGTAAAGGCTATGGCTGTCTTACGAAGCAGAGAAATATTCATACTTGGAGATCACTCTAAATTCGGCAAAATAACATCTGTAAAATTTGCCGAGATAAACCGTGGAAAAATAATCACAGACAAAGTTCCCGATAAAAAATATCTTTCGGAAGCGTCTGTAAAGGAGGTTTTATAATGGTTTACACAATAACATTCAATCCTGCCGTGGATTACGTCGTACACACCGACGAAATTGCCGTGGGCGGCGTCAACCGCACCAAAAGCGAGGAAATTTATTTCGGCGGAAAAGGCATCAACGTTTCCATCGTTCTAAGCGAGCTTGGCGTAAAATCCCGCGCACTGGGATTTGTAGCAGGCTTTACGGGGGACGCAATTGAAAAGGGCGTGACCCAAAAGGGCGTGGAAACAGACTTCGTGCACCTTGAAAACGGCTTTTCCCGCATAAACGTAAAGATAAAGTCAAAAACTGAGACTGAGCTAAACGGTCAGGGCCCGAACATCGATGACAAAGATCTCAACCTGCTTTTTGAAAAGCTTGACAAACTTTCCGACGGCAGCACCATAGTCCTTGCAGGCAGCATACCCGACAGCATGCCTGCGGATATTTACGAGAAAATCCTTGAACGTCTGCAAAACAAAAACATAAAAGCCGTCGTCGACGCCACAAAAGACTTGTTGATGAACGTGCTCAAATACAAGCCGTTCCTGATTAAGCCCAACAATCATGAGCTCGGAGAAATATTTGGAAAGACACTGGAAACCAACGAAGAAATTGAAAAATATGCCAGGAAATTAAAGGAAATGGGCGCACAAAACGTACTGGTTTCAATGGCAGGGGACGGCGCGCTGCTGCTTGACGAGAACGGCAAGACACACATCTGCGGCGTATGCAAGGGCACTGTGAAAAATTCCGTTGGCGCAGGAGATTCCATGGTTGCGGGATTTATTGCAGGTTCTGCGCAGGGCGATTACGAATACGCTTTGAAGCTTGGCACTGCCGCCGGGGGCGCAACGGCATTCTCAGACGGCCTTGCCAAAAAAGCGCTGATAGACGAACTTCTTACACAGCTTTCACTATAAAAATTTAACAGGAGGTAATTTTTATGCGAATCGTTGATTTACTGAACCGCAAAAGCATCCAATTAAATGCAGCTCCTAAGAGCAAATCCGAAGCTATCGACATGCTCGTGGACTTGCAGGTAAAAAGCGGAAACATTTCCGACCGGGAGGAATACAAAAAAGGCATCATCGCCCGTGAGGAACATGGTTCAACGGCTGTAGGCGAGGGAATCGCCATCCCGCATGCGAAAAACAAAGGCGTAAAGGCTGCTTCGCTTGCGGCAATGACCGTTCCAAACGGCGTGGATTATGAAGCTTTGGACGATGAGCCGTCAAACCTTTTCTTTATGATCGCTGCTCCCGAAGGCGGCGGAGACGTACACCTTGACGTCTTGTCGAAATTAATGACCATTCTCATGGACGAGGATTTTCGCGCAAGGCTTCTTGCCGCAAAAGATCAGGACTCATTTCTGAAGATCATTGACGACATGGAAACGGAAAAGTATCCCGACAAGCCACAAGAAAGCACTGCCGCTAACGGTTCAGACAATAGAATAAGAGTGCTCGCTGTCACAGCTTGCCCTACCGGCATCGCACATACATACATGGCTGCCGAGGCTCTTGAAAAAGCTGGAAAAAAACTTGGCGTCTCAATAAAAGTAGAGACAAACGGTTCCGGCGGCGCAAAGAACATACTTACAAAGGAAGAAATCGAACATTGTGACGGCATTATCATTGCTGCTGATAAAAACGTAGAAATGGGCCGTTTTGACGGCAAGAAAGTGATAATCACAAAAGTTTCAGACGGCATCAAGATTCCTGAAGAGCTTATAAAACGCATTGAAGCAGGAAACGCTCCCGTTTATCACCATACAGGCGCAAACACCGAAGATTCCTCCCAGGAAGCTGAAAGCTTCGGCAGAAAAATTTACAAGCATCTGATGAACGGCGTTTCAAACATGCTGCCTTTTACAGTTGCAGGCGGCATCTTCATCGCCCTGGCATTCCTTATTGATACCATTGCAGGCGCTCCCCAAGACGGCAATTTTGGCACGCATACGGCTGCCGCGTCATTCTTTAAAACGATCGGAGGCTTTGCGTTCAACTTTATGGTTCCCGTCCTTGCAGGTTACATTGGAAAGAGCATTGCAGACCGTCCTGGCTTTTTGGTAGGTCTTGTGGGCGGCTATCTTGCAACGACAGGCTCCACGTTTGCAAGCGTTGCAGGGGACGTTCCCTCAGGGTTTTTAGGCGCGCTATTTGCAGGCTTTGCCGGAGGCTTTTTGATGCTCGGCATCGAAAAGCTTTGCGACAATATGCCAAAAGCATTAAACGGCATCAAGCCCGTATTGATCTATCCGCTTGCCGGCCTTGGAATCGTCGCCGTAATCATGTGTGCCGTTAACCCGTTTATGGGCATGATAAACACAGGTCTTTCCGATCTCCTAAACAGCATGGGCGGCAGCAGCAAAATTCTGCTGGGCTGTATTCTAGGCGGAATGATGTCCATCGACATGGGAGGCCCATTCAACAAAGCGGCATATGTGTTCGGCACGGCTGCTATTGCTTCTGGCAACTATGACATTATGGCGGCCGTAATGATTGGCGGCATGGTGCCTCCGATTGCGATCGCCCTTTCCACGACATTTTTCAAGAACAAATGGAGCGCCGACGAGCGTAAGAGCGGAGTGGTAAACTACATCATGGGACTTAGCTTTATCACCGAAGGAGCGATCCCATACGCAGCTTCCGACCCACTAAGAGTTATCCCCTCTTGCATGATCGGCGCAGCTACTGCAGGCGGACTTTCCATGGCGTTCGGATGTACGCTGATGGCTCCTCATGGCGGCATCTTCGTATTCGCAGTTGTTGGCAACTGGGCAATGTATCTGGTTTCACTTGCAGCAGGTTCTATTATCGGAATGCTTATGCTTGCACTTTTGAAAAAGAAGAAAGCCGACGCATAAACAGCAAGCAATCCCGCTTCAACTTCCCCGCAAAGCTGTCGAGCCAATCACAAGCTTAAAATTAAAAATTATATTATAAAAGGAGAGATTATCATGGTATCAAAAACAGTAAAGGTAGTAAATGAACAAGGAATGCATATGCGCCCCGCAGGAGATCTTGCAAAGGCAGTGAAAGCGCACCCTGATTGCGAGGTAACGCTTAACGCAAATGGCAAGACTGTCAAGGCAAAAGCCCCGATGCAGATCATGTCCGCCTGCATAAAGTGCGGCAACGAAGTTGAGATCGTATGCAACGGCGCAGACGAGCAGGCTGTGTTAGACGAGATCGCAGCAATGTTTGAAAACGGCTTCGGAGAATAAAAGCACTCATAAAATACGGAGGTATACAGTATGGATAAATATACTGGAAAGGGCGTTTACGGAGCTATAGCGATTGGAAAAATTTCCGTTTTCAAACAGCAGGACGCAGAAGTCAAACGTATGCATGTTGATGACACAGAAAACGAAAAACGCCGCTTTGAAGAGGCAAAAACAGCTTCCGTGAAGCAACTTAGCGAAATATATCAAAAGGCATTAAAAGAAGTCGGCGAGGCGAACGCCGCTATTTTCGAAATACATCAGATGATGCTAGACGACGAAGACTACAACGACTCCATAACCAACATCATTGAGACTCAGCACATCAATGCAGAATATGCCGTTGCGGTAACGGCAGACAATTTTGCCGAAATGTTCCGTTCCATGGACGACGCTTACATGAAAGCCCGTGCCGCTGACATACAAGATATCTCAAACAGAATTATCGGCAACCTCAGCGGAGAAACTTCAGAGGAAAATTCCTCTGACGAAAAAGTCATCATCTGCGCTTACGATCTTGCGCCCAGCGAGACCGTCGCACTTGACAAAGACAAGGTTCTAGCGTTTGTGACGGCGCACGGTTCCTCCAACTCTCACACTGCCATCCTTGCAAGAAATATGAACATCCCTGCAATAATCGGCGCAGGGGACGAGTTTCTTAAAAACATCAAAGACGGCGACCAAGCTATCGTGGACGGCTTTACAGGAGAAGTATTTGTCAGCCCCGACAGCGAGACATCCGAAAAAATGTTGAAAAAACAGGCTCAGGACGAAGAGAAAAAACGTCTTTTACAGGAGCTCAAAGGCAAGGAAAACATAACCATCGACGGACATAAGGTCAACATTTACGCTAACATCGGAAGCGTCGGGGACATAGGAAAAGTCCTTGCGAACGACGCAGGAGGCATAGGACTTTTCCGCAGCGAATTCCTCTATCTTGAAAATAGCGATTTTCCCACCGAAGAAGAACAGTTTGCCGCATATAAAAAGGTCCTTGAAAGCATGGCTGGAAAAAAAGTGATCATCCGCACCCTTGACATTGGCGCAGATAAGCAGTGCGATTATTTCCAATTAAAAAAAGAAGAAAATCCTGCGCTTGGTTATCGCGCAATAAGGATCTGCCTGACACGTCCCGACATTTTCAAGACCCAGTTGCGGGCGCTGTATAGAGCCTCCGTTTATGGAAACCTGGGAATCATGTTCCCGATGATCACAAGCGTCTTGGAGACAGAGAAAGTTCTTGATATCTGCAACTCTGTAAAAGCGGAACTTGACAGCGAGGGCATGGCGTACTCTGAAAATATCGAGCTTGGGATTATGATAGAGACTCCCGCAGCCGCCGTGATCAGTGACAAGCTTGCCCCGCTGGTGGATTTTTTCAGCGTAGGCACCAACGACCTTACCCAGTACACGCTTGCCTGCGATAGACAAAATCCCGACATCGAGCAGTTTGTAGACACTCACCACGAGGCAGTTCTGCGGCTCATCGAAATGAGCGCCACAAACGCCCATAAACATGGCGCATGGATCGGAATCTGCGGAGAATTGGGCGCAGATACCAAACTAACTGAAAAATTTTTGAGAATGGGCATCGACGAATTATCGGTATCGCCGTCTTTCGTACTCAAAGTCAGGGAAACTGTGAGAAATATCAATTTATCCCAAGAATAGAATTAATAAGCATGATAAGCAATGAGGTTGTCGCTTTCAGTTACTGGATGCGGCAGCCTCATTGCTTGCAGCAAAACAGCATCATGTGAAAGAACGAACGTCTATTGCAAAATACTGATCTCCTCTTCTCGCAGCGCCCCATCCTCCAGCACAAATGATTTCAGCAGAGGTTCTCTCTCAAGAGAGACAATCAAGTAGTGAAGCTTGCTGTCATACGCCAGCCGCGCATCCTCCTTGGAAGGAATCGCCGGGCTATTGGGATGAGAATGAAAATTCCCCAGCAACAGATATCCCAAAGAACGCATATCTTTGACAGCTTGCAGTTGTTCTCTGGGATCCATAAAAAAATGCTCGCAACTGTGCTCTGTATTCGTAAGATAATAAATTTTTTCCACCCAGCAGCGCTTCCCCTCTTTCCTGCCTCCCAAAAGCCCGCATGATTCCTCTGGAAGCTGCTGTTTGCAATATCCCAAAATCGCCTCGTACTCTTTGTTTCTTATATATATCATGACGCTCTTCCTATTTTGATGATTTGCTTTTAACCGTCCTGGTCCCCCTTGCAGGCAATGCAATCTGGCGCAGGTTTTGGAAATTTCACAGTGCGAAACTCCATTTTCAGAGCGTCATATGTCAGAAGCCTTCCTGTAAGAAGCTCCCCCGCCCCCAAAAGATATTTTACAGCCTCCATCGCCTGCAGGCTCCCAATTACCCCCGCCATAGCGCCGATGATCCCAAGCTGCCTGCAGTCAGGGACTGCGTCTTTCGATGGCGGCTCTTTAAAAATGCACCGATAGCACGGCCCTTGTCCTGGAACATATGTCATAAGCTGCCCCTGAAACCGGAGAATCCCTGCATGGACAAATGGAATTCTAGCCGCCACGCAGGCGTCATTGATCAAAAACTTTGCTGTAAAATTATCTGTTGCGTCAATCACAAAATGATATTCTTTGATCAGCTGCAGGATATTATCTTCTTTCACAAATTCTGGTATGACATGTACTTTCACATCTGGATTCATTGCCTGAATCGTCTCCTTGACAGATTGCGACTTTCCCTTTCCAAGATCCCCAGTTCCATGGGCAATCTGCCGTTGGAGGTTGGACAAATCCACCTGATCTGCATCCGCAATGCCAAGCGTTCCCACTCCGGCGGCGGCAAGATACATAGACGCCGGGGACCCTAATCCTCCCGCTCCGATAACCAGCACTTTGCTCTTTAACAGCGTTTCCTGTCCTGCTTCTCCCGCCTCCTGCAAGGCAATCTGCCTGGCATAACGCTCTCTTTGCTCCCTTGTCAAACTGCTCATCCTCTTCACTCCTCCCCTCTTTCGTCTTTGTTATAAGTGTCCAGAAAATGACAACGCTTCCCCTGCTGCTTATAAGCAATCACCGTGCTCAGGTTGACATTTTCCACACTTTTAAAAATGTTTGCCTCTACAAAGGGATTTGTTTCTTTCATCTTTGCAATCAATGTTTTGATTTCCATACGTTTTGATAGGTTCTCACTTTCTGATTCTCTGGCAGCACAGCTCTCCGTAAAGCGACATGCACACTGCAGAAAATACAGCCCATTGTAGTCCCGCCAATGCTTGATGTCTTCCTCTCGAATGTAATACATCGGGCGAATCAGCTCCATGCCCTGAAAATTCGTACTGTGCAGCTTCGGCATCATCGTCTGGATCTGTCCGCCGTAGAGCATTCCCATCAAGATTGTCTCTATCACGTCATCGTAATGGTGTCCAAGCGCAATCTTGTTACAGCCTAGCTCTCTTGCCTGATGGTAAAGATGACCTCTGCGCATTCTGGCGCATAGATAACAGGGAGATTTCTCGATTTCGTACACTGCGTCAAAAATCTCCGTTTCAAAAATAGTCACTGGAATGCCCATTCTCTTTGCATTTTCCTCAATCAAAGTCCTGTTTGCTTTAAGATAGCCTGGATCCATTACCAGAAATTGCAATTCAAAGGGAACTTTGCGGTGCTTTTGCAGCTCCTGAAATAACTTTGCCAGCAACATGGAATCCTTGCCGCCGGAAATGCAGACAGCAATGCGGTCATTCTCCTGCACAAGCTGATAATCCCGGACTGCTTTTGCAAACCGCGAAAACAACTGTTTATGAAATTTTTTGCGGATGCTCTTTTCAATATCTGCCGCTGTGCGTTCTCCCGCTTCTGCCTCCGTTCTCATTGCTGCCGCTGTGCGTTCCCTTGCCTCTGTCTCCGTTCTCATTTCCTGACGCTCCATCTTTGGATGATTGATCTTTTGCTCCATACGGTTTCTCCTCTGTCTCTATGCGCTTCATTTTCTCAGCCTATTATACGAAGCCTGCAAAAAAATAGCAAGAGCATTCCTGTTTTTTGCTGGTATCTGTTTTTCATTTAAAATTCTTATAAAGAGTGTTCGGTAATTTGCTTGCAAAATTCTTGCAAAACAGATAAGAACCGTTCATCGTTTACATTGGCCATGACTATTTATTATAATTATATGTTGACACAGATATCGTTCCATGTGTTAAAATAACCACAGTGGTAAGCCCCCTCAATTCCTACTACGATTTAACTACAATTGACGATTTCAACTTGCCACATTTTTCCCCGTTGTGCTTATTCTGTGATTTTTTAACGATTTTCATTGAGAAAATAAACCTTGCCAAACGTTCCAAAATACGGCAAATCAACGCAATTTAGGAGGAATTTTTATTATGATTAAAATACTTTTTGTCTGTCATGGCAGTATGCTAATCACACTCTCCTATCCTGTAAAATAAAGGCATAGCGACCTTATTAGAACTAATTTTACCATGAAATTACCATTTTTAGACCCAAACTCGTTTTTAAGAAATTTAATGATATGCATAAAATAGAAATATAATAATTGCATAAATGTAAAAGCAGGAAAATTTATGAACAAACCAGAAAAATATACAGAGGTAACGGACACTTTGGAAGATATTTTGAAAAAAGATGGATTATCGCTAGAAAAATTAAAGGGCTTATCGTACCATTCTAATTTAGGCATCCGGCTAAAAAAGAACCTGCATTACTTTGATAAAGATTCATTATTTAAAGAATTGGATGAAGTGAACGCATGGTATGATTGCTGTGATGGTTTGCATGATATTGTGACTGACTACCGGATAAAAAGCATACAATCCGCCCGGTTAAAATATGAGCGTTATTATCCAAACCACCAGATGGGAAAAGTATTCAATGATATGTTGGGATTCCGTGCGCTTTGCGATAATTACGAGGATGTATTGCGTTTATCAGAATGTGAAAATATCCGTGTTGCTGATATGTCAACGGGAAAAGCATATGATGATGGCTATCGGGGCATACATGTATATTATCAGTTGAGCAGTTACCATTATCCGATAGAAATTCAATATAACACCTACTATGACAGGCAATTAAACAACTGGCTGCACAAATATATATATAAACGTAACTACAGTAACGAGATTGGCTGTATCTTGCGAAAAGAATATGAGGGTGGTAAAATCAGAACAGAAAAAGATTTTTTGGAGGTGCAAAACCATGTGTTATCTGATAGCAAAGAAATTTAATGATGTCGGCTGTATCGCATTGCAGACTACCCACGGTCGGCATTTGGCAGATTTTAAAAGAACGCTGATTGCAGAGATAGGAACAGAGGAAGTCCAGTTAGTTACCATCAGCCGACCTTCCGCATATGGAGAATATGAACCGTACCGATTTGTAGATACAGAGCAGGAGTTTGAACAGGAAGTGAAAAAATTATCATTTGCAGAGATAAATCATTGAACACGAAAAAGCCTGTATCGCAAAAAATGTTCCAGGCAATTTGATAAGGAAATGGTAAGGCGCTCTGCTTCGGCAGGGCGTTTTTAATGGAAAATTAATTGAGTGGTAATTGTAAAAGAAAAAGAGATTTGTTAAAATAGAAGCTATCATATTTATAAAAGGATTGGAAGATATGAGCGAAAAACAAGATTTTATTGAAATGATGAATGATTGGGGTTTTTCTGTAAATGCAAGGATAAATTTTAATAATTTTATCAGTGCGGTAGAAACCGAGGATGGGCTAATTTCAGCAGTTCAAAAGATATATCAAATTATTGATGATATTGTATTGGAAAAGGAAGCTTCACAATTTAAAACAAATCTTCAAATTGGAACAAAATATTACCGGGCAAGAGTTATTGATCCGATAGATGATAATGGTTTGGAAAGAGGTATAGGAAAGACCTTGGATGGTAAATTCTCAGGATACAATGATGTTAATTCAAGGGAACCAGTTTTAGGGATAAGTGGAGAAGGACGAAATAATATAGTGGGTGCTTCCTATTTGTATGTTGCGTCAAATCCGGAAACAGCTTGCATGGAAATAAAATCACAATTTGGTGATTTAATTTCTCTTGCAGAATTTGAATTAACAAAACCTTTAAGTATTATTGATTTTGCTTCAGATAAAACATTTCAAAGAAAGGATACAGAATTATATGGGATGAGCATGGGAGTGTTTTTTTCGGAATTAATGTTAAGATTTTTTGAACCAGTTAGGTGTGAAAATGCTTATCGTGCAACGCAGATTATTTCTGACTATTTGAGGAAAACGGGTGTGGACGGAATTAAATATAGAAGTTTTTTATCTCCAGGTGGGTGTAATTTTACAATTTTTAATAGCCACCCATCATACATAAAATTTTGTGATAGCAGGGTTTTAATCCATAAGCAGGCAAATCACTCCTTTTGGGATTTTAATAATGATACTGAAATTATGTCAAATAGAGATGCGAAATTGCTTGTTTATGAGCAGAATATCGCTGAAAAACACAAAAAGTATTTATGTCAAAGATTCAGAATGATAAAAGAAACTATAAACAATTAATAATAAAAAATATTATTATATGTATGATTGCACGTTTATAGAGAGGAGTAATAAGAACCCCCCAATTTCTACTACGTTTTTACTACGATTGACAGCTTCAACTTGCCACATTTCGCCCCGTTTTGCTTATTCTATGATTTTTTTAATAATTTTTTTTGAAAAAATAAACCACGCAAATCGCGCCAAACATAAGCAAATCATCGCGTTTTAGGAGGAATTTTTATTATGATTAAAATACTTTTCGTCTGCCACGGCAACATCTGCCGTTCCCCAATGGCAGAATTTGTTATGAAAGATATTGTAAAGAAAGAGGGCATTGCAGATCAATTTTACATTGCCAGCGCCGCTACCAGCACAGAAGAAATCGGCAACCCGGTTCATCATGGCACAAGGAATAAGTTGGCGCAGGTCGGGATCTCCACGGCAGGAAAGTACGCAGTCCAGATGAAGCGCAGCGATTATCAGGAATACGATTATATCATTGGCATGGACAGCTGGAATTACCGAAACATGCTTCGGATCGTAGGCAAGGACCAGAAGAAGAAAATCAGTCTCCTGCTTGACCATACAGATCATCCCAGAGATGTAGCAGATCCTTGGTATACCGGAGATTTCGAAAAGACGTATGAAGATGTGTTGGCAGGATGCCAGGGATTCCTGGCATACCTGCAACAGCTGGGAAAATTTTTATGATAAGCAAACCATTTCATGTGCCTGGTTATAGATGGATGATGGGCAGGGCATTCAGTCTGCCTGGGCATAAAGTGCAGCTTCTGCGATATAGTGGTCGGCATTTTGCCGGTTATGGGCAATTTCTTCTGTCGTGACAGAGCGTTTAATTTTGGCAGGATTTCCAAGAACCAGGGAGTTGTCGGGTATCACTGTGTTCTGGGTGACCAAGGCTCCGGCGGCGACAATGCAGTTGTTTCCGATGACGGCGTGGTTCATGACAATTGCCCCCATGCCGATAAGCGTGTTGTCTCCAATGGAACAACCATGGATCGTGGAGTTGTGCCCGATGGTGACATGATTTCCAATGGCGACATTGGCGCCTTCATCTACATGTACGACACAGCCGTCCTGAATGTTGGAGCCACAGCCGACGGTTATGGTTCCGGTTTCGGCACGAAGGACAGCGTGGAACCAAATATTCGCATGTTCCATCAGGGTGACATTTCCACGGACGATCGCTCCGGGAGCAATATAGACATTATCTGCAAGGACTGGATGTTTTAAAGTATTCATTATGAGATTCCTTTCTATATATATTCTGACATGGGTAATTGTGAAATTTCTAGGTTTTGTCAGCTTGTGGCGTTATCCATGCGGCGATTTCTCGTTTTCATTCAGTTCAATTCTGTACGCCGGATAATAACATAAGAACCGATCCCCAAGACTATTACAATGAAAAGCAAGGATAGTGCCGGGAATAAATAATTGATGGTTCCGTCAGTCATAAATCCCATTGCTTTCATCAAAAACTCTAACATATCGGCTACAACTTCGGCTGAAAAAACATATCTGAATAATGCAACAATCAACAATACAATACCGCTCAAACAAACACCTAAATAAATAGATACCTTTTTTCCAACCTTATTGATGATAAGTATTCCTAAATACAGCAAGCTGCATACCAATACATAAAGCAAAAACAACCATAACCAGTTCATAAACAGATTACCATATCCATATATTGCACCATACATGGAAGAATAATTGCTGCTAACATAATGAATGACATTTCCTACGACTGTATCAACAAGCGCCATTATTCCTGAAATAAAGCAGAACAAAGAAAGCGTTGCCATAAATATATACTTGCGCGTAAATCCATTTTGTATCAGCATTTTAAAATCTTCCTTAAATCCTAACACACCTAAAATGCTAACAAAAACTATGGAATTCATTTCTAATGCGGATACTCCCATATCTTCATAAGTACCCATGACCAGTCCTGTAAGAATATAGATAAGACCGACACAAGCATACTGTATGGCGTAGAAAACCCAAATATATTTAAAGGACGTCATGCATTCATACTGAATCACTGATTTTAAATTTTTCATGTTAGTTACCACCTTTCTCTGTGAGTTTGACGAAGAGCTTTTGTAAATTCATGGCTGAAATCTGCAAATTACTACCTTGTGGAACCGCCGATTTTGCCCCTAAGATATAAGCGATTTTCAAGCCTCCCAATTCATCATATCCAATGACATTTTTGTCTTCACAGTAGCTTTCCACATCTTTTGCTAAACCAGATATGCTGTAACCCTTTTCCAATAATGTTGCGACATCTTCTTGTAATAAAACTTTGCCTTTATCAAGCAAAACAACTTCCTCAATGATATTAGCAACCTCTTCAATCAAATGTGTTGCTATGATGAACGTGCGCTCCTCATTCTCATATTCTTTTAAGAGCAGATTGTAGAACAACTCTCTGTGGTTCGCATCCAATCCCAAAACTGGCTCGTCAAAAATGACGTATGGTACACGAAGTGCCAAAGCAACTGTCAGCTTGAAAATGGATTGATAACCTTTTGACAATGCTTTGAACTTCATGTTTGTATTAAGATTAAATTTCTCTGCGATTTCAAAAGCTTTCTCTGTATCAAAACTGTCATAAAAACGGTTAATCCATTTGAATTGATCTTTGATTTTCAAGTTTGTCTCATATAAATCTTCCTCGCTCATACAGAAAATTTTTTCATGTACTTCCATATTTTCCTTTACAGATAAACCGTCAACAAAAACTTCCCCTTTATCTGTAAAAATGCGGTTTGCAATGATATTGATAAGTGTTGATTTTCCAGCGCCGTTTCTTCCCAAAAAACCATAGATTTTTCCAAACTCAAAAGAGAACGACACATTGTCTAATGCTGTTACATTTTTATACGTTTTGGTAATGTTCTGAATACTAATTGCGTTCATCGTGATAACCCCTTTCTATCAATGAGATAATTTCTTCTTTTGTCATTTTAAGTTTTGACGCTTCCTCAATCAATGCAGCAACATATTGATTGTAGAATTGACTTTGCCTTTTTAGACGTATCTTTTCGACAGCTCCTTTTTTAACAAACATTCCCAAACCTCTTTTCTTATAGATAACCTCTTCATCGACCAGCAGATTCATTCCTTTCAACACCGTGTGAGGATTGATATTTAGCAAGGCGGATAATTCATTTGTCGAGGGTATTTTCGTTTCCTCTGGAAATATCCCGGTAAATATGGAGTCCTCTAATTGCTCAGCTATCTGAATGAATATCGGTTTATCTATGTTCGTGTTTATATTCAACCGTATCACCCCTTTATTTTCCATGTATGTATATATGTGTGTGTGTTTGTTAGTTGAGTAACTAACTGCCTTGTATCTATAATATAACATTTGGAATGGAAGTTGTCAATACTTTTTCCCTTTTGAGTTTCCCCACTTTGCAATTCATAGTGCCAAAAGGTCTTGATGCCAATGCCATGGAATCATCCGACTGATTTCCAGGCATCACGTTCTCCACTAATAGCTCTTTTTCTTCAGAGCGCCAAGGTCAAGCTGAGAGAGGGCTTTGCAAGTCGCAGCAATCGGGTGCATGACGTCATATGTGATAAAATCATATGCAAGTACAAGATATGACATATCCTAAAAATTAATCATCGTATAAAAAAAGAACCTGATTTTCATCAAGTTCCCACATAAATTTCTAACACATATTTGATAACTTTCTATCATTAAAAGAGGTGCAACATCAGGAAGTGGCTTACAATCGGCAGTTCTTCTTGATGCTTCAGCTCTCACGAACAAAAGCAAAGCTCCACCTGATTCAGGTGGTTTCGCTTTATCTTGCATATTCTGCTTTCAAAGGAGCCATGACCTCTGGATTCTGTTTCACCCAAGTCATAGCGCAGCTGCACAGAATCGATGTCAATCGGTCATCTATAAATCCCTTCTCTCCATTCTCCTTTAGAATTGTTACCAAAACTCCTGCTGTTTGCAAATCTTCTTCGTTAAATCCATTGCCCAGTTGTAGATATTCCAAAAAAGCATCCAGCATTTTTTGAAAATCCTCATCCCAGTTGATACAGCCATTGTCTAAAAACTCATGTCGTACTCTGCCAGCTATTCGGATCAATTCTCCCTGTGCTGTCTGCGCTTTTCCATATGAAGGAACAAGGTAATCCCAAAGCATTTGGAACGCCTGATCCTCATTTTCCTCATCTGGGAAATTAATAAGTGAAACGCCATCGTGAACCGTTTTTTCTTTGGATTTGATATCATTTTCAGTCATTGTCATTTCCTCTCTTCAATAATTGCTGGGAAGCCGCTTCCCATGCCGTTCAGAAGCGACCACTGTATTGTGATCATGCTCCGTTTGACCGTACATATCCTCCTACATGCACCGTTTGACCACTGTGCTTAGTTTAACACATTGACATAGCGTCTGCAAGATCACACACATTTTGAGTTTTTGTGCTGGTAAAAGAAAAACTCTTTTCCAACAACAGAAGCAATAGGAAAAATACCATTCCCAGCAGTAAATAATGGGTATGCACAACTGAGAGTGTGGTTTTTGCGGTAAATGCGTTAAATTTGGTAAACTCCCGGTAAAACACGCCGCCAGCCATCGCAAGAACGGCGTACAGCAAAGCTGCATTGATATAGCGCTTCATAGATTATTCCTCCCTTACTTAGATTCTTGTTTCATAGCAAAATATCCAATAAGCACCGACCACACATACGCACAGGTTTTGGGAATCATCAGCATTCCAATTAGCGGAATCACGTCTGCCCACAATACCACCGGGATGTAGAACCCAAAGCTCAGCACGATGGTGATCCACATCCAACGAAACGCCTGATCCCGATGCTCCTTGGCACTACGATAAAACAACACGATCATCAGAAAGCCCATCAGTGCAAATGGGATGTTTCGGTAGATGCCCCAGGAAAGCGGCGCCTTGGCACTAAGCCACTGATTTTGAGGCATCATGCACAGCACGATCCTCACACTCGCCAAACCATATACGATGGCGGTAAGCCAGCCCTTGCCCTCGACTTTATATCGCTGCCGCCAAACATAATATAACAGCACATAGAAGATAGTCATCGTAACCGACGTAATCCACTTTCCAATGCCCAATGGAACAATGAAATTCTCCAAACCGATGGTGCACAAGGCAAGGGCGCGGGGAACTAGATGGAACGAGTCTCCTGCCCCCAGCACTACAGCCATCGATCCGAACAACTGGAATTGGCGGTTTCCTTTGCTTCCCCGAATCATCAAAATACCGATGGTAATGACAAAAATCAGATAAACAGCATCAAACAGAGTTTCTACAATTGCTTGCATAGTTCATTCTCCTTTACATTTTCATAATCTGCCTTCTATGATGAACATTGTTCAATTTATGGAACGACAAAGCGGGCAAGCCCGCTTTAACTTCCTTGTCGCTCGATCTTGAAAAGATTGCACATTGATTCAGTACAATTTTAATAAAGAGTCCTGCGAACAATCTCCAATACAGCGGTTGGATCATAGTCCTGACGCAGTAATGCGGACAACATCAGAGAAAATAATACGTCTGCGAATCTTTCCACTGTAAGCTGCTCCGTAAACGCATCAGCCCTGACTCTGGCATCCCGCTTTAAAACGGAACACAGACCATCTAGAATATGATTCCAGGTCTGCAGCATTCTCCTCTTGCCGTCGGATTTTTCCTCCTGCATAAAGCCCAAGGAGTGCAACGTAAAAAATCCAGGGTACTGTTTGCATCCATGCTCCATCTTTTGATAGATCCAGGCAATACAAGCTTGCGTGTCTTGAAACACAGCTTCATCCTTGGGACGATGAAAAATCTCATGCCAGACGCTTTCTACCGCAGCGCCCATCAACGCAGCTTTAGAATCAAAATAATTATAAATTGATCCCACTGACACTCCGCAGGCCGCTGCGACAGAACGAATGTTGATCGCAGACCATCCCTGCTGCTGAATTAGCTTCCGGCTGGTTTTCAAAATATCCTCTTTTGATGTCACAACTGTATTCATCCAATCACCTCAATATGAACTATGTTCATTATAGTAAATTTCAATCATATTTTCAAGTACTTTTTATAGAAAACATCAGGCTGCCGCACCATGGAATCGTGCGGCAGCCCTAGAAGCTTTTCAACTATCGAATTTTGAATATAAATTCTTACTTTCTTGTAGTCATTGAAGCTAGCAAATATTTTGGGCAGAGCCCACAAAGCCCTGCCCATCCCGTTATAACATCCAAAATTAACGTTTCGGATCTTCAAATGGCTTATTATAAATCATAAGCGCTGCAAGGAGAAAAATCACTCCCACAATCATAATCCCTAAGCCTGATAGCTTTCCTGGCATGCCAAAGCCTCCAAAAACTAAACCTAAGCCTAGTACAAAAAATACCGCAATAATGATAAGCCGTAAACTTGCGTGCTCTTTCCAGAATTTCATACTCTCACCTTACCCTTTCAGACCGCCCAAGGTCATTCCCTGTGTCAGCTTCTTCTGTACGCAGATGTAAAGAATCAGAGTAGGCAGCATTACCAGTACCAAACCTGCATAAAGCTGACCGTACTGAGCCGCTGACTGCTGCGCCTGCGTCAGCTGCATCAACCCTACTGGCAAGGTCCTTCCGCCTTTTGGATCTGACAAAAGAGTCATCGCTATAATATATTCATTCCAGAAAGACAAGAAGTTAAACAGAATTATTGTAATGATAGAAGGCTGCGCCATAGGAAAAATAATCTTTATCATGGTTCTTCCATAGCCCGCCCCATCGATATAGGCCGCTTCTTCATAATCATGAGCCAATGTGGAAAAGTATCCTGACAAGAGATAAATTGTAAAAGGCAACGCTGTAGCGGCATACACCACAGCCAGAACAAAAATATTATTCAGCAAAAAGCCTTTGCCAAAATTATTCAGGAAAAATTTATCTCCGTCCACTAACATAAGAAAAATAGGCACTACGATATAATTTACATTGATAAAAAGGCCTCCCATAAAAGCCGCATTCCAAAATTTCCGTCCTTTAAATTCAAAACGAGACAATACATAAGCCGCTGGGAGCGCCACTACCAACAAGATCAGCAACGCTAATACTGTTACTATGACAGAATTCAACAGATATTCGCCCATCCTGGCTTTTCCCCAGGCATCAACGAAGTTCTGGAAATAAAATCCGGCAGGCATAGCCCATGGATTTCCATAAAATTCACTGTTTTCCTTTATGGATGCCATGAATACCCAAGCCACTGGCACAAAGATACAGATAACCAGAGTAATCAGCGCCACATAAATAAATATTTTATACAGCCATTCGGCTGATGATTTTTTCCTCTGTTCCATTGACTGCCCTCCTTAAAATTCCAACGGTTCACGCTTGGTAACCACATTCACCAACGCCGACAATCCGAAGGAAAACAGAAAGACCAGCGCACCTATAGCCATTCCATAGCCATAAGAAGAATTGGTGTAGGCCTGCTTATACATATAGGATAACGCCACCTCGGAAGCGCCGTTGGGGCCACCGGAGGTCATGGCTTTCACGAACAAAAACGCCATGTTAATCGTACTGATGATAAAGAAAGTCAGCGTTGTACGAATATTGGTCCAAATCAATGGCAGTGTAACTTGGAAGAACTGAGTGATCTTGCCTGCTCCGTCAAGTCCTGCACTCTCATACAAGCTCTGGGGAACACTAGCCATAGAAGCCATATACATAACCATGTAATAACCAATCGCCTGCCAAACCATGGCGATAATCAAACTGGTCATTACCATGCTCTCTCCTTTCCATAAGATCGTCACCGTCTTTCCGGAAAACAAAGACAAAAGGCTGTTCAGCGTACCGTGATTCGTATCATAAATAGCACTGAAAATAGCTGAAATTACCACAACGGATAAAATATTTGGTATGTAAAATATAATACGGAAGAAATTTTGACCTTTAATTTTCTCCCTAGTCAAAATGGCTGCAAACACCAGCGCAAACGCAAAAGTAACAATGGTTACCACCACAATCAAAAGAATTGTATTTTGCATGGAGCGGATGAATTTTGCATCATTCATCAATGTCGTAAAGTTATCCAGCCCTATAAATTGTTCAGTGGGAGAATATGCGCTTCTCCTAAAGAGAGACATTCTAAAGACATTAATTGTAGGAATAATCATAAAAATTATGAACAGTATAACTGCGGGTGCCGCACATAAAAAGACAAATGCACTGCGTCCTGAACGTTTTTTCATATCTCAGAACTCCTTTCCCCTTTCGGAATTATGGTATTTCCTTTAAAAAAACGGCGGTGAACAGCCTGCCACCGCCGTTTCTTCATTCACTTTTCCATCGCCGAAACAATAAGCTTACATCGGCAATATTATCCGCATTCTACGAATCTTAACTACTGAACCAGATTCTCACGCATCTGATCGTTCATCTCCTTAATTCCGTTAACCCAATCCTCTTGTGTCTTGTCACCAGATACCAGAGAGTTTACTGGATCAAACCATACCTCACGGTTGGTAACGCCTACAACAGAATCGTATGCAGCAAAGTTACCCATAGCAGCCTTTGCTCCGTCATCATAGATGGAATAGAACATCTTATTATCGCCTTCGAGCATATCAGCAATACCGATAACAGGCTGAACTGCTGGTACAGGATTTCCATCTGCATCTACAGCGCTTGCAAAAATCTCACATGCTTTGTCACTGTAAAGGAATGCGATAAACTGTTTTGCTCCATCCGGATTCTCAGCGCCGCCTGGAATCCATGCCTGCTCAAACCAGGTATAGCTGTATCCATCGCCGCCTTCTTTTACTGCTGGCAATGCAGTCATGCCCCATTTGAAACCGTCTTCTCTAGGAGCATTTGCCATCTCGCCTACAATCCAAGTACCATTCGGCATAAACAGAGCCTTGTTGTCAAGAACCAGCTGCTGATTCTTTGTGAAGTCCTGGTCATTTGCCTGAGCAGGTGTGCTAGGTTCTGTATAAGTTGCCAATTTTGCCACGATGTCGAAGCAAGTCTTTGCCTCTTCGGAATCCCAGATGCCTTCCTCATATTTGGTAGCCTTGTCAAAGAACTCAGGACCGCCTGCGGAATACATCAGCGCATAGAAAAATGCATCAAAGTAACCAGTGGTCGGATAGGTAAACAGAGAAATGCCCTCTGCTTTCGCCTTGTCGCCCAATTCCCACATCTCATCCCATGTGGTAGGCACTTCCCAACCTTTCTCTTCCATCAGGCCTGCGTTGTAGAACAAGCCGCAGGGAGAATAGAACATCGGTGCCAGATAAGTCTTGCCATCTCCATAAGGATTGGTCAGACTGGTCTCGGTAAAGCCGCCAGCAATCTTATCGCTCACTACAGCGTCCTCTCCAGGTACTGTCATGGACAGAACATCAGTAATGTCAACAATGTTCTTATCCTTGATAAAGGTCTCTGTCAACCCTTTCTCACGACCAGTTGCAAGATGAATCACGTCAGGATAATCTCCTGCCTGCATAGATGGTCCAATCTCATCTTCCAACACCTTGCTTGTGAGCAGCTCCACTTCGATGCCTGTTTCCTCTGTAAAAGCCTTGCATACGTCTTCCCAGATCGTCTTGCCATAACCGCCCTCAAGCGCTGCTACTTCAATTTTTCCGCCGGCTGTCTGGTTATCCGCCTCTTCTTCGGGCTCCTCCGTTGTGTCTGTGGGCTCCTCACCCTGCTCTTCGTTCGTGGGCTCATCCTGCTCTGTCGTGCTAGGTGTGTCCGTCGCTGGCTCCTCGCTCTTCTTACCGCATCCTGTCAATGCAGACGTGGCAAGCGCAGCCACTAAAAGAATACTGAGCATTTTCCTTTTCATTAATCTTCTACCTCCTGACTAAAAATGTGTGATCATTTGGTTTTTATGTAACTCCCAACTGTCTGTTTTAGTATAGCAATCACCTATTATCTTTCCAATATCAATATTGCTCACTTCTTTATATATCTTGTCTATTTTGGATATTTTAATATATTTATTTGCATAATTTCCCGTTTATCTATACAGGTTGACGAATTTCTTCCTTTTCGCTCCTGCAATTTCGAGTCCTTAACTGGTATATTTCTCGAATTTCTCTTGTTATTTTCATGCAAAGGCATTATAATGGAAGCAATACGAAAAAAGCTTTTTATCTTTATTGTCTTGATTTTATTGTTATTGCTGCCCTATTGTCCGTCATCTGGCAGAATTCTGCACAGACTTACAACGGCAAATTTGTTATTGTTTCAAATTGCCGCCCCTCGCCAAAGGAGACCTGTTTTTATGAGCACGAACCATTATGTCCTTGATCCACTGCCAGCCGACCCTATAGACCGCTCCGTCACCAAGCTGCTTTATATCAGCGTTACGCGCTATAGCCCGGAGTGGCATTCCATTCCTCATACCCATCCCAGCACCGAAATGTTTTTTGTCACCGGCGGCTCTGGTTTCTTAAGTCTTACCGGGAAAACGATTCCCATCGGCGTAAGCGACGTCATTATCGTCAATCCTGGCACGGAACATACAGAACTTAGCTCTGACGAACATCCTCTGGAATACATCGTCATGGGAATAGACGGTCTTGAGACCATCTCCGGAGATGATGAAGGCGACGGCTATTCCGTGATCCATTTTCAGTCTGGAGGAGAACAAATACTGCATTATTTGCGCTTCCTTCTCAAGGAAATCGAGACCCGGCTTCCAGGCTATGGCACGATCTGCCAGAATCTTCTAGAAATCGTCTTGCTGCTTCTAGTGCGCCGCAGCCAGTTTACGGTTACTTTTACGCCAGCCATCCAAAAGCCAAGCAAAGAATGCGCCGTTGTGCGCCGCTATATTGAAACTCATTTCAAGGAAACCCTGACGCTTGACAACCTTGCGGCCGTTGCCCATGTCAGCAAATACTATCTGGCTCATGCTTTCAGCCGGGAATATGGCACCTCTCCTATCAATTACGTTTTATCCTGCCGGATTCAGGAAAGCTTGCGCCTTCTCTCGGAGACCCACATGTCGCTCTCTCAGATTGCCGGCATACTTGGCTTTTCCTCGCCAAGTTATTTCTCTCAGAGCTTCCGCCGCATCAAAGGCTTAAGCCCCATGGCTTACCGGAATCAGTGCCAGAATGGGGACAAGACAGGCCAACAGCAAGAAAAATAAAGCGCAGGCTTATGCGCCGATGCACCTAAATGAGCTCTATGCTAACTTTCAAACAGGAAAAATGCATTAAAAGCTTTTGATTATTGTTCTGATAAATTTTAATGTCAAAAAGAAGCCCGCATGCATTGGTTAACGGCTGCATATCCCGATACCACTGATAAAGATTATCTGTCAAGTTCTCAATAAAGGATTTCGGTCTTCCCTGCAAATCTACCGTCTCCATGCAAGGCATCAAGTAACCGGAAGCTGTACTCTTGGCTGCTCTTTGCCAGGGGGCAGCCCATAATAATACTTTGCTGACAGCTGCGCCATAGCAATCTGTGTATCAGGCGCCACGCATCCATACATTTTGACACTCTAATCTTAAGATAAAACGAGGACGCCGCTTTGTCAGAAAGACAGTTTGCGGCGCCCCTTTGATATATCCTATCTATGCTTTATTATTTTGTAATCAATTCCACTTCTACAGGCAGGGATTTCTCTACTTCCTCCCCGGCGATTAGGCGAATTGCCGTAAGAATTGCCGTTTCACCCATCAATTCCGGCTTCTGGGCAACGGTCGCTATCATTCTTCCTGCTTTGACTTCGCTTACCGCATCATCAGTAGCGTCAAAGCCAACGACCTTGATATCCTTTCCAGTTGCCGCAATTGCCTGCAGCGCACCCAATGCCATCTCATCATTGTGAGCAAATACGCCTTTGATCGAACCATCTGACTGCAGCACATTCTCCATAACTGTCATGCCTTCTGCACGGTCGAAGTTAGCGCTCTGGCTCGCCACTACATCCAAGGCCTGATCTGCTGCTTCATGGAATCCTGCGCCACGATCGATGGTGGCAGAGGCTCCAGGCACTCCTTGCAGCTCGGCTACCTTTGCGCCTTCGCCAATCTGTTCAATCAAATATTCGGTAGCCATTTTCGCACCAGCCACATTGTCAGACGCAATCTGGCAGTCCACGTCAACGCCATTTACCACGCGGTCGACAGAAATCACTTTGATCCCTTTGGAAATCGCATTCTGCACTGCGGGCGCCACTGCGTCAGAGTCCACCGGATTTACAATCAATACGCTGACGTTCTTGGAAATTAAATCCTCAATGTCATTTTGCTGTTTCGCACTATCGTCCCCAGCGTCTGCGACCGACAAACTTACGCCCTCTTTTTCGGCTGCGGATTTCGCTCCCTCCGCAAGAGAGACAAAAAAGGGATTATTTAACGTTGAGACAGAAAGTCCAATCGAACCGTTTCCAGCGCCTTCGAGCGCTTCGCCCTCGCCGTCAATCGTGATTGCGTTGCACCCTGTCATGCCAAATACCATACACAATACCAGCAGAATACTTGCTATTCTTTTCATCATCCATTTTCTCCTTTCCTTAATCCATCCCAAATTGCAACGCAGATTATCTCTTGCGATCTGATAATACGGCAACCAGGATTACGAATCCTTTAATCACATCCTGATAGTAAGAAGATACGCCAAGGATGTTAAGTCCGTTATTTAATACCGCGATAATCAATACGCCGATCAACGTTCCATAAATCTTTCCGCGACCGCCGCTCATGCTTGTTCCGCCCAAGGCTACGGCTGCGATTGCGTCAAGCTCGTATCCATCTCCAAGCGTGGGCTGTGCAGAACCAAGCCTAGACAGCAGGATTAGTCCAGCTAACGCAGACATAAATCCAGAAATCGCATATACGATGATTTTTGTGCGGTCAATATTGATGCCAGCAAGCTTCGCACACTTCCAATTGCTTCCAGTTGCATAGACTGCGCGTCCAAAAGTAGTCTTGTTCAGCAAGAAATAAAATCCGACAAAGATCAAAACCAACAGGATGACCGGAATCGGAATATTGAAAAGGTTTCCTCTTCCCACCAATTTCAGCACAAAGCTGTCTCCCAAGTTAGAAATCGGCTTTCCACCTGTAAAGATCATCGTTGCTCCACGGTAAACCGTCATCGTGATCAACGTTGCAATGAAAGCCTGAAGCCTTCCTTTGGTTACCAGAAATCCGCTGACAGCTCCAAGCGCAGTTCCGATTACCAAAGCCAGAATCATTGCAAGCCCTGCCGGAACTCCGGATGATATCATGCCTGCACAGAGCACCGTGCTCAATGCCAGAACAGAACCAACAGACAGGTCAATAGCGTCTGTGAGGATCACGCAGGTCATTCCAAATGCAATCAACCCGTTAATTGACGACTGACGCAGCAGTGATAAAAAGTTGCTTCCCGTCCTGAATTCAGGACTTATGATACTAATGCCTACAACCAGCAGTAACAGCGCGATAAGGGCGCCCAGATCCTGTATATGATCCATAATTTTTTTCTTATTTGCTTCCATTAAATCATACCTCCTGTCGCTAATGTCATGATATTTTCCTGGTTTGCTTCTCCCTTGTAAATAATTCCTGTCACCACGCCTTCACGGACAACCATCACGCGGTCGCTCATGCCAAGCACCTCGGGCAGCTCGGAGGATACCATGATAATGGCAACCCCTTTTTGCGCCAAGTCATTGATGATGCTGTAAATTTCTTTTTTCGCCCCGATATCCACGCCTCTGGTCGGTTCATCGAGAATCAGAATTTTAGGATCTGTGTATACCCATTTTGCAAATACTACTTTCTGCTGATTGCCGCCGCTTAAGTTGCTGCACTCATGGAAAGGACCAAAGCACCGAATATGTAGCTCCTTGATTCCCTTTGTGACAAGGTTCCTTTCTTTCTTGCGGTCTATCACATGGCTCTTGGAAATGATCGGCAGGTTGGCGAGCGCAATATTTTTTTCAATGCTTTCCTCCAACATCAACCCTTCCACTTTTCGGTCCTCCGTAATAAAGCCAATGCCGTTTTTCATCGCCTGGATCGGAGACTTGATTGACACTTCTTTGCCATTAATCTCAATTTTCCCTGATTCATAGGGCAAGTTGCCAAAAATAGCTTGCATAACCTCTGTTCTGCCTGCGCCCATAAGTCCTGACACGCCTAAGACTTCCCCGGCTTTGACCTCGAACGATACATCCTGAAACACGCCTTTTTTCGTCAGTCCGCTGACCTTGAGAACCGTATTTCCAATCTTGCATTTCCGTTCTGGATAACGTTCCCCGATTTCACGCCCGATCATCAGCTTGACAATTTCATTCATATTGGTTTCTGGAATGTTCCTGGTTCCTACATATGTTCCGTCGCGCAGCACGCTAATCCTGTCGCACAGTTCAAATATTTCTTCCATGCGGTGTGAAATATACACGATGGAAACTCCTGACTTGCGCAGGGACTGAATCACTTCAAAGAGCACTACTGTCTCGCTTTGCGTCAGGGCGGCCGTAGGCTCATCCATGATGATGACTTTCGCATCGACCATCAGGGCTTTACAAATTTCAATCATCTGCTGCTGTCCCACGGACAGATTAGACATCACCTCTCCTGGATCAATCTGCACTCCCAGCTTTCCAAGCGCATCTTTCGCTTTTTGCCTCATGGCTTTCTGATTACAGAATCCAAAACGGTTCTTAATCTCTTTGCCCATAAACAAATTCTCTTCCACCGTCAAGTCAAACAGCACGTTCAGCTCCTGATGGATAAACACAATCCCCGCCTTTTCCGCTTCTTGGGGATTTTTATAATTCACTTCCTGACCGTCTACCAGAACCGTACCCTTGTCTTTGGTGTAGACGCCTGTCAAAATCTTCATCAGAGTGCTTTTCCCAGCTCCATTTTCTCCCATGAGTGCATGTACTTCCCCATGTCCTAGAACAAAGCCTGCATCTTTCAGCACCTGATTCGTTCCGAAGGATTTATGGATTCCCTTCATCTCAATCTGCATCTCTATTCCTCCCTTTTATTTTGATATCCCATCCATTTGATGTTGGGTACTTGATCGTTTCCTAGTATCTCTATGGAAGCATATCAGAACAAACATGCTGACTGCAGAATAATATTTGCATATGGCGTGGTCTCCCCTGTCCTGATCACCGCCTTGCATGTTTTCGTCTCTTCTTTTAGCTTGGCATGGGGTATATATGAAATCTTGCATTCTCTTCCCATCTCGTTTACAAGCGCCAGAACTTCTTCCAGAATATCAGGATTTTGTTCTCGAATCTCCTCGGCAAGAACAATCTTTTCAATCTTCATCTCTTTGACGACTTCCCGAAGCACTTCCATAAAAGATGGAACTCCTAATTTAAGCGCCAAGTCGATCCGCTCCGTCTCATCTGGAATCGGAAGGCCGCAGTCTGCCACCGCCAGCGTGTCGGTGTGCCCCATGTAAGACAATACTCTTGAAATGTCTGCGTTAAGGATGCCATTGCTCTTCATGTTCTTATTCCTCCATTGCTTTTTTTACTTGATCCCGGGACGGCATTCCTCCCTGCGCCCCGAATTTTTCCGTGGACAGTCCTGCCGCCGTATTTGCAAATGCCAGGGCTTTTGCAATGTCCATCCCTTCGGTGACAGCTACCGTAAACGCTCCGTTTAAGGTGTCTCCTGCTCCGGTGGTATCCACGACATTTGCTTTTTTTGCGGGCACCAGGATCACCTCTCCATTTTTAAGACACGTGCTAACCCCGCGGGAACCTTGCGTAATCACCAGTTTTTCAGGATATTTTTTCATCATCTCATCAAAAGAAACATCTTCTCCAAACAGAATCACGGCTTCATGTTCATTGGGCGTTAGGTATGTCACTTTTTCCAGGATTTCCTGTTTTACTGGCCGTGCTGGTCCTGGGTTTAAGACTACCTTGACACCGTTTTCTGCGCACAATTCCACCACATGCTCGATCGTCTCCTGTGGTATTTCATGCTGTAGCAGGACAATTTCACATTCTAAAAGGGAATCCTTGACCTGATCCACATATGCGATGTCCACACAATCGTTTGTCCCTGCGACAACGACGATCGTATTATCATTTTCCCCTACTGTAATCATTGCCAATCCCGTAGACGTCCCTGCCACCGTCTTAATGCATTTTGTCTCAACGCCTGTTTGCTGCAGATTTTTTACGAGGCTTATTCCTGCAGCATCATCTCCAACGCATCCGAACATCTCGACCTCTGCCCCAAGCTTTGCCATGGCAACGGCTTGATTGGCTCCTTTCCCACCTGGGATATACTTTAAATCTCCACCCTTTACCGTCTCGCCTTTGAGAGGAATCCGTTCTGCCTTTACCGTCATATCCATATTGATGCTTCCAACTACCCCAATTTTACCCATGCGCTTCATCTCCTTTACGATCTTATGATTCACATTATAAACATTTATATAAAATTTTCAATACTTTTTTCGATATTTTTCACTTTTAGACTACACTTTGTATATATTATATAGTTTTATATGTTTATTTTTGTATATTTTAACCGAATCTTTTCCATTCCATTATTACAATTATATTTTTTCCAAAAAAATATTTTATGTTTTTTTATGTTTTCCAAAACAAAAAGATAATATGGTAATCGCAAAAAAATAGAACCTCCGCATTCATCATGCATCAGTCCTATGTCACAATATAATTATTGCCTGTGCCGCTTGCACGGTAACGTTTTCTGCCATCGAAAACGAACTGGCGCTAAATACCGCCGCCCTCTTTGATCTCTTTTACGCTCCCGCGTTCTACAAATTCGGCACAAACTTGAATTTCTATCTTTGCCTGCCCATTCCTGCTGTCCTCATCCAAAAGTTCACGAACTGCTCTCGCTCCCAGCTCCTGCTTATATACATGAACGGTGGACAACGGCGGATCCAACACCGCGCCATAAGAAACATCGTCAAAGCCAATCACGGAAATATCTTCCGGAATCCGATAGCCGCATTCCTTTATTGCCTGCATACATCCAATCGCAATCATGTCATTATCTGCAAAAAAAGCCGTCGGCACCTCTTTTACTCTGCCAAGATACTCTTTCATCTTCTGATATGCCGTTTCAATCTTGGTTCCAACCGTCGCAATATATTCTGGTCTGACTGGATAGCCATATTGATTCATCACCTGATAGTATCCCTTTTCACGGGAACGAAACGCCTGAATCCGAAATTCCCCTTGTAAATATCCGATTCTTACATGCCCCTTTCTAACCAGATATTCCATGGCTTCAACGACTGCCTCCGTATCATTGATCAACACGCTATTGAATCTATACTTATCACTTCGCCCATCCAACAGTATGATGCGGTTTTTCGCACTGACATAGAATTGGTAATCTTCTTCAAGCATTTCCGTCCCCAAGAGTATTATCGCACTCTGCATATCCGTCAAAATGTCGGCAAGCTGCTCCTGGTAATTTGAATCATGAATGTCCACATAACAAAATATCATCTCATACCCCAAAAGCTTTGCCTGATGCTCCACTCCTTCAATTACCGCTGGATGAAAAAAACTTTCATCAATAATCAGTCCATTTCTGCGAAATATCACAAAGCGGATCTTCGTAATTCCCTCTTCGACACGATAGCCAAGCTTTTGCGCAGCGTTGAGAATCTTTTGGGCAGTCTCTTTATTTACTCCTTTTTTTCGGTTCAGCGCATTGGATACCGTAGACATCGAAAATCCGGTATCCTCACTGATTTTGCGAATATTTACTTTCATTACCTCTCTGTCCTCTCCTACAAATGACCAGCGCATCGCAAGCTCCATAATCAGTTGACACATGTATGAATCGGTGCACTAAGCATCATTATATCATATCTTCAAATATTTAGTGTATAAAAATAAAAATTTTAAGAAAAATTTTTTATTAATTATTGATAGAAATTTGATTTTTATTTTCACAATCTTACATTTGAAAAATCCAAGGGCAAGGAAGATTCCTTGATACCATTTAGTTACAAATCACCCTTATGTTTGCAAGAAAACACACCGATCCATGAGCATCATTTTGAAGCAAGCGTAAACTGATTCACCAATTGCTTCAAGCAGGAAGCCTCAGCAGAAAGCTGCTCGCTTGCAGCTGCTCCTTGCTCTGCAGTAGCGCTATTGCTCTGCACAACGACAGAAATCTGATTAATGCCCTCCGAAACTTGCTCCACCGATTCTGACTGCTCATTAGACACCACTGCAATATGGTCAATAGCTTCCACAACAGACTGAATGCTATTGACGACCTCAAAGAGGACGTTTGCTGTATTTTGCGCAATTTCCATGCCGGTATGTACTGCCTCTGTAGAATTGGCAATTAACTCTGATGTATTTTGTGCAGCCTGCGCAGATTTAGCGGCCAAACTGCGGACCTCCTCCGCAACGACAGCAAACCCTTTCCCTGCACTTCCGGCCCTGGCAGCCTCCACTGCCGCATTCAAAGAAAGGATATTTGTTTGAAATGCGATATCGTCTATTGTCTTAAGAATCTTTTCAATTTCCTCAGAGCTGGCCTGGATCTTCTCCATAGCCTGTACCAGGTTCTGCATCTTCTGGTTGCACAGGGAAACCTCCTTACCTGCTTGATGCGTCTGGCTCCTGACGTTCAAAGCCCCTCCTGCCGTGCTCTTAACTTCCTCAGAAATTGCGCTGATCCTTGCCGCTAATTCCTGTACGGAACCCGCTTGTTCTGCGGTACCCTGGCTAAGCGTCTGCGCGCTTGATGACAACTGGCTGCTGGCGTTCGCCACTCCCTCTGCAGATTGATTGACCTGATGCATGGCGCTAGAAAGTTTAAGCCTCATATTGCGCATCGAATGCAAGATATCCTGATAACTGCCAACATATACCTCCTCATGTTGTGTATGGACGTCAAGATTCTGACTTGCCATCTCGTTAAGCAGATAACTAATGTCGCTGATAACAATACGCAATCCCTGCACTAAAGATTCCGTCGAGCTCACAAGCACGCCCGTCTCATCCTTGTTCTTAATCGTTGGCATCGGCGTCTCTAAATCTCCCTCCACCAGCAGCTTCATGCGATTTACGCAGGCTTTCATTGGCTTGCCGATATTCAACGCCAGCATCAGGGCTACCACGACTGATATCAATATGGAAACCACGATCACTGCAATATTGATCACCATTGCGTCCCGCGTAGAAGCCAGATAATTAATCTGCGGCGCAGTCACTGCGATACTCCAGCCGTCTGTATCTAACACGGGAGCATATGCCGCAAACATTTTAACTTCTCCGCTTGTATAACTTCCAAACCCATTGTCCCCCTGACGCATCTTCGCATGAATCGCCGCCAGATCCTTGAGCGAGGCGTCGCTCTGCGCCTCCGCTTCTATATTTTGAACCGTTATTGTATCAAGCGTGACATCGGCTATCGTGCCGCCAGACTTATTAATCATGTATGCCCTGCTGTTTTCACCAATCTCAATAGACGATACAATATCATTCAAAAAGGTCTCATGAGGAACAAAATATACGACGCCGACAATTGATTTCTCATAATTCCCTTCCTCATATAAAGGCGCCGCTACCATAATCGATAATTCCCCAGTAATCTTGCTGATCAACGGCTCCGACACAAAAACATTGCCCTGCATCGCCTGACGTACATATTCACGGTCTGAATAGTCATTTCCATCAAAAACACTGATGCCATCCGCAGCGACAATATTTCCCCTCTGAAAGCCATGCATGGAAACACGCTCGTCGATGATCGCCTGCTTTTCCTCCACTGGCACTTGCGGATCCGACAACTACGGAATGCCCCCAACTTCCATGACGACGTTTTTATATGCCTCAAGTTCCTGCTGCACACGTCCCGCCGCCAGCACGGCCATCTGACTCATCATCTTTTCTACCGTGGACATGGTATTGTTGTAATTTAGCATGATGCTCGACGTTCCAGAAGCGACCAGACCAACTATAACAGTCAAAATAAGACATAATGTAATTTTAATTCGAATGCTTTTCATTTCAATCTTACCTCCTACTCACATAGCTGATATACAGAATATCCAAATTAACATATTCGACCGTTCTTAATTATTATAAAAGTTACAATTCCTGCTTGTCAACAACCATCTGCGTTCTAAAATAGTATTTATTGCATCAATCCATCAACTTATGAAATTTCTTACTAGAAGCAAGCCGATATCGCCGTACCCTGGCATCCTCAAGGATACGACGATATCCGTTTTGAATTAAGGACGGTTCACCCATGCAGTTGACGCATCCATCGCCGTGCGGCAGGCATTCGTCTGATCCAGCGCATGGAGCATCACAAAGTCATGAATCGTCCCCTGCACCCGCAAAGCTGTTACTTTTACGCCTGCAGATCGAAGCTTTTCGCCAAAGGCTTCTCCTTCGCTGCGTAAAACATCCGCCTGACCATTTATAATCATTGTCTGCGGAAAGCATTTCAGACAATCTATGCCCGCCCGAAGAGGGGATGCTGTTATTTGGCTTCTATCTTCCATAGAATCTGTATATTGCCGCCAGAACCATTTCATTCCTTCCCGATACAGATAATAGTCCACTGCGAATTGGCGGTAACTTGGCGTGTCAAAACAGGCGTTGGTTACTGGGTAATATAAGAGCAGCTTGTGAATGCACGGACCATGCCGCATCGCTGACATCAGAACCATGGCGATCGCCATATTACCGCCAACGCTGTCGCCCGCTACCGTGAGCGTAGTATCGTTGACCAACGAAAAACAATCCCCGATGACTTCCTTAATGTGCGAAAGGATAAAGTAGCACTGTTCGATCGCAGTCGGATATTTTGCTTCTGGCGCCCGGCTGTATTCTGGGAATATTACCAATGAATTCGTCCTTGCCGAAAGCTCTCTGACTAACTTTTCATGTGTATGAAAGCTGCCGAACACCCAGCCTGCTCCATGAATATAGAATATAATATCTTTGATCCTTTTACCTTTGGGCATAATGAAGTATACTGGAATACTGCCCCACTTGCCAGTATTGATGCAAACCGAGGATATATCGGCGGGATATTTATATACTGGCGTATCCTGCGCCTCCTCCAACACTCTTCTGCCTTGCTTGGGCGGCAACTGAAAAATCAACGGGGGCACAGAGCTTTGATTGCAGACGGCTTCTGCAGCGGCTTCCAATGGAACACATCGTTTTATCATGTCATTTTTCCTTTATGATAGAATTAGTTTTTACTATAATATGTAACTTTTGCGTTTTTGCATTTCTGTCAAAAATTCACTCCAAAGACAGAGCAAAAGGGGGGGGTCGCATCAGCGGCAAGACCTTTTGAACAAGCGAATATCTTAGTGCGACAGCCCCATTATAGCCCTGCGACCCTTTCACGAGACATGAATAGAATTTTGAGGCAAAAGTTCAAAAAAACATCCATTTACGCTTCCTTAGTTGATAATTGATACAAAAATAATTATAATAAAGGTTGACATATCATGTCAGGATTTTGATGGCGCTCTATTCTCAGAGGAGGGACTGGCAATGCAGGAAAGCAGATTATTTAAGATTATGTATCACCTACTCGACAAAGGACAGGCTACTGCTCCAGAATTAGCAGAAAAATTCGAAGTATCTGTAAGGACGATTTACAGAGATATTGACGCTCTAAGCGGCGCAGGCATTCCTGTTTACACAGAAGCAGGGCGAAACGGCGGCATTCATTTGATGAATGGCTTTGTTTTAGACAGTGTCGTATTGTCAGAAGAAGAAAAGCAGGAAATTCTTACAGCCTTACAAAGCATACCCCCTGGGGCATCCCATTATGACCATGATCTAGAGGGCATGCCATCTGAGGCATCACAAGCTGCAAATTCCAAGAAATCTATTAGCAGCCGCCAAACATTGCAAAAACTTTCTGCAATATTTCATATGAGTGCGGAAAATTGGCTTGAAGTGGATTTTTCCAGATGGGGAAACAAGGGAACTGACAATAAGAAATTTGAATTACTAAAAGCAGCAATCATTCATCAAACATGCGTCAAGATAACCTATGCAAATTCCTACGGAATAGTAAACGAAAGGATTATCGAACCATTAAAATTGTCCTTCAAGTCTACGTCATGGTACTTAAAAGCATATTGCGAGGAAAAGCAAGATTTTCGGATCTTTAAACTAACCCGCATCATAGATTTAGAAGTTCTCAGAGACAGTTTTTGCAAACGTTCATTTCCAGAATCAAATGAAACACCAAGTCCGGTCTGCCGTACCATCGTATTGCGTTTTCCAAAGCATATGTCTTATCGTGTTTATGATGAATTTGATCAAACACAAATAAGCAAAAAAGAAAACGGGGATTTAATCGTATCTGCTGAAATGCCAGATGACGAATGGCTCACAGGGTATCTATTATCATTCGCAGCACAAGTAGACATTATAGAGCCTGCATGTCTCAAAGACATTATGGCACGACAAGCAAAGAAAATTTATGAAAAATATACCTTGTAGCATGGTCATATTGGTATGCCCAAGAAATTATAAAACTTGACATAGGGTGTCAGTTTTTGCGTGCTATGATATTCTTGTAACCAAACAAATTTTATATTCAGGAGGATTGAAAATGAACGAAAAATTTTGTCAATGCTGTGGCATGCCAATCGGCAATGCCGATGAAATGCATGGAAAAAACAAGGATGGAAGCAAAAACGAGGACTACTGCAAGTATTGTTTTGAAAATGGCGCTTTTACGAGCGATTGCACAATGGAGGAAATGATTGAATTTTGCATTCCCCATATGGTCGAGGCTCATTCTGAGATGACAGAAAACGAAGCCCGCACGATGATGAAAAAATTTTTTCCCACGCTCAAACGGTGGAAAACAGCGTAATTTGGGCTCTTATTTTGCCAGAGTTACCACAAGTCATTATCACCAGACAATGAAACAATTCAAAACACATAGGAAAAATTGCGTCAAGATATAAGGAGGACACACGATGCACTTCGTGAAAGCGAAAGAAATATTGTCTGCTAAAAATGGAATGAATTTATATCGCGGATGCTCTCACGGGTGCATTTATTGTGACTCCAGAAGTAAATACCATCATATGGACACGCTTTTGAAGATATCGAAGTCAAAGAAAATGCGTGGTGCAAATTGATTACAGTGACAACGCATAATAATCAGACACGATTTGGATTGCAATTTCCTTTGCCCTAGAACTAGATACCTCCATGCCGTCTGTTCTTCCAAGATAGACACAATAATATATGTTCCCTTTTGGACTTTCTGCAAATCCAGTAAGCCACGCGTCAACAACAATGCCCTCAGCTTTGCCCATTCCTGTCTTCCCAAATATAGAAATCTCCGTCTGCTCTTGTTGCGATACCTGCATCACTTGTTTCAATTGATCTCGTGTTTCTTGTGAATAATCTGAATCATCGCCAAAAATACGCTCCATTACCTCCACCTGTTCTTTCGGAGAGATCATTAATGACGATTCAATCCAAAAACCTGTTAATGCCCGGTTATTATTATTTGTATTCGAGCCACCCTCCCAATCAGAAATATCACAGTTGCCATACTGCAATTTTTGCAATTCCTTTTGCATCATATCCTTTCCAATATCATCTATGACCTGTCTATAATACCATACACAGGACGTACGAAATGCTTCGCTAAAATCAAGATCTCTATTCCAATCCTCATTCCAGAATGATTCACCGCTCCACGTCCGTATGGAATCTTCCGGCTCTAAAATTCCATTTTCTAAAGCAATCAGAGAAGAAATAATCTTAAAAGTGGAACATGGCGACCTTCTGGTCAAGGCAAGGTCGCCATTATAGATTGTATATTGTCTGTCAGTTACATCATATACGACTGCGGCTCCATGCAAGCCGTTAAAGTACTCTGACCAATCTGTTTCAACAATCTCAGGTTCCGCCGGGAGAGCTTTTGCAGAATCTTCTGTCTCTGTCTCAACGGATTGTCCATTTAATTCTTCGTTTTCTTCTTCTGGTTCTTCTATTCTTTCTTCAAAAATCTTTTCTTCGCTACTGCGACGATCCCCACAACCCGTCAGCGTTAAGGCACATGCGAATAGCAAAGATGCCAGTTTAAAATAATTGTTGCCCTTTTTCATTCTTTCACTCTTTCCTTTTTGATTTGCTTCCCAATCTGATTTTCCTATTCCGGCTATGGTAGCAGTCTAATAAAACCTTGATTAAAACTCCCATGACAAGAACCCCAATTAAAGTTATAAAAAGGAAAAGCTTCCAGTTAAAAGAACTTCCTCCACTCTTTTTTTCCTCGCTTAACGGCTCTTTGACTGTATGTTCCAGTTGATCACTTTCTTCTTGAACATTCTCTACTATAAAATCAACTTGTCCAGCCAAATGATCTTCATAAAAATATTGAGCCGTAACCGTTTCTGGCTCTTGATAGTCAAGTTTTATGTTCAAATCGGAACTGTTTAACCCTTTGGGCACCATTACATATGCTTGATCTGTATCCAGTTTCGAAATCACGCAATTTTCAAAGATCGGATCTTCTTTTTTTAACATTTCTTCAAAATAGGCTTTATCCTCACTAATTTTTACTTTTGTAAAACGATCGAAACTATCATTCAATAACTCTAATGTATCTTGATATAAAGACTCTCTCTGTTCTTTCATAACTACGCAAATAAGAACCATGTCATCCCTTTTGGCACAAGTAACCAAGGTATGCGCTGCGGCATTTGTATAACCATTCTTTCCAGCAAAAACTTCCTCATTTTGAAACTCTGTTTTTCCGATCATTTTGTGATGATTATACATGGGGATTAAATCTTTTTGATGTTCCGTGGGAGGAATCTCATAATAAGAAGTTCCAGAAATTGTCTGAAACATATCGTATTCTAAAGCCGCTTTGGTGATCAACGCCATATCATACGCACTGGTTACATGGCTTTCATCTGGAAGCCCGTGTGGATTTGTAAAATTAGTATTTTGGCAGCCTATTTCTTTCGCCTTTTGATTCATCATGCGAATAAAGTTTTCATAAGTACCGCCCACGTGCTCCGCCAATGCATACGCAGCATCATTTGCCGATGCCAACAGGACTGCATAAAGGCATTGCTCCACCGTCAGTTGCTCACCTTCGTCTAATGCAATATGCGTCCCTTTATCTTCCATATAAACAGCCTCATGCGGAATGGTTACAATTTCGTCCATTTCACAGTTTTCTATCGCTAACAGCGCTGTCATAATTTTTGTAATGCTTGCCGGATAATGGACGTCATTGATATTTTTCTCATAGAGAACAATTCCTGTAGACGCCTCCATTACAATGCCCGATTCACCTGTAATAGAAAGACCATCCCCCCAAACAGGCAACTCTGACGGGTGATTGTCATTCTCAACAGCCATAAGGCACATAGGCTGTATTCCCACTACGAAACACGCAGCGCAGCACGCCAATATAATTTTTCTAATCTTTCTAATATATTTCATCTATGGCGATCATCCTTTCGATCCGAAATAGCAACATTTTTTAATAGTTTCCATCTCTCTTTTAAACACTATTATAGATAGTACGATAGTAATACTTGGGTGTCAAGTGATTAATACGGAAGTTTTTAAATCTTTTCTGTCATTATGAGGCTGTTGCACGAAAGTATTTACTTGATCAAAAATCTATGATGGCAAAACGAAATAACTCAAACTCTTTTTCACCTGATTACCTATCTGTATTCAAGTGAAATTCTACCGTGTGATCTGCTTTGCGATTTGCAAAAATCTCTCCAGCGCCGGTTGTGAGATTATAAAGAACGCTCCATTGCAGTTTGTCCGTATCACCGTCAAACACGCCGACATCAGCTAGCAACTGAATTGCCTGATGCTCCTCAAGCATGCCTTGATTTGCTTCAATCTCGTCTTGCACTTTCTCATAGCGTTCAAATTCTGTAAAGCCTTCCCCAATATTTAATCCTTGATAGGCAATGAAATTCGAAGCGACTTGATATTCTTTCTCTGTTTCAACAACACAAAGTTTCTGATTGACATATTCCACGATTACAGAATGTCCGCTGGCATCGGCAATCAAATAATGGCATTTGATATCCCCTGAAAAATAGATATTGTATTGCTTTAACAATGCAATCGCTTCTTCTATGGTAGCCGCCTTATCAAGCACGAGGCGAATTGCAGTGGTGGTATTGAGCGTTATTTTATCAGCACGATAAGGCGCTTGCGCCTCTGGAACTGCAAGCAGGGCAATTGCAAGACCTCTCTCATTCATTCCGTCAAAAGGAAGAAATGGCGCAGCCAAGGCTAAGAAAGAATCAACGAGAGAACCTTCAGGCAAATTGTCCTCTGAATATCCCGCAAAAGCAAGATTGACTGTGGAAACCGAGGCATAGCCATTATCAGGGGCAGTGTAGAGCTGTAAGGACGGGGCATAGGTAAAATCAAAATTCCTTGCAAACAGAATGTCGCCATCATGGTTTCGCACGGCAAAAGCAGTACATCCATCCCCTGTAACCCCCAAATCGATTGGCAATCCTTTCAACAGACGCTTTGTTACAAAAGCCTCGATATCTGCATCATCGCTTGCGCCAACTTTTAGAAACGCATCAAAGCCATAATCGCCATAATAGGTCATTTGATACATTCCATAATCATCGATCTTTCGCAATGACATAAGAGAGCGAAGCTCCTTCCAAAACAACATCAGCACTGTGATTATAATAATCAACAAAGCAATTCCTGCGCCCATGAAAATCCTAAAGATTGCTTTCTTCTTTTTTCGTACCATGTTTTCATCTCCAAATTCCGATTGTGATTTGATGCTTTAAGGGAAATATTAGCTGTTATATTTTGTTATTAAAATCTCGGCTACCCCTTGAAAATACTAAGTTTATCGCAGGTGGGCTTTCCCTTAAAGTTTCCCTTGTGTTATATCTTTCCATAGGGCATTACGAACCCTGATAAGTGAAAAAATAAGGGAAACAAAATCACATAAAACATTATAACACAAAATATATGGGAATTGGCAAACTGATTGAAATGCTTTCAATAATTCAATGAAAAGAGGAATGATAAAAAATGAATATTATCTATGCAACATACAATATCCACCATAACAGCATTGACGTATATACCTATTCAGGTTACTTTTTACGGATAGACTGCAACAAGGCGGAAGAAGGATTGAAAACTACTCCCTGCCCCGAATGCGCCTTAAATGCTCTGGCAATAGACGAACCTCTTGAATACGCAAGATTGTATCTTGAGGGAAATATGCAGATGTGGGTGGATGCAGAAGATTCATTGGAATTTTTGTAAATTTAAAAAGGAAAATCTTAAAGTGTTTCCGACTTTTTCCTTTAAGATTTTCCTTTTTAAAATTGTATCTTATTCATCCATGCTAACATATGTTTGATAAGCTATTCGCATATAATTGTATTAAAGCATTGATAAGCGAAACTTTCTATCTTTCTTTTCATTTTTTCTATCTAATTCAGCATTTACAAAATTCATATGCCAACTAAATTTTTGATACAATTTCTCATCTATTTTTATACCAGCTTCTTCTTGCATGATTTGAAATCCATTCATTAACATTTCGCCACAAAAATGACAATCATTCAGAAAGTTTAAAAAATATAAATCATCAAAATCTTTTCTTAAATATTCGCATAGTACATTGTTTTGAATAATTTCGTTCACAATATCTTTATCAATAATTATTCTTGGATAATTTGCAACTTTATCTTCTAAATAATATGATTTCAAAAGTGCCTCACCCCAAACCATTACATCATCTATAAATAATTGTCCTATAGAAATGCCTCCACGTAAAAGCCACCCCACACTATCGCTAGCAGAAAGTTCTTGGAAGTGTCCAGCACACATTAGAAGGCTTCGAATCTCTTGAGAACGTTGGGGTATCTGATTTGACAATTTTTTAGCTATTATAATATTATCCGAAAAGATTTTGAATTGTATGTCCTGATTTTCCTCAATTTGAACATTTCGTGTTAATTTTACCGAAAATGTATAAAGATTATGTAGTTTGTTCATTGCCAATTGGCTATCCTTTGATTTAATCTTATTTGTAACACCTAAAAGGTCAATATACGCAACAATATATTCATCTGTTTCTCTGTCATAAGTATCTTTATTTTGATTTACTAACATAATAACTTTTCCATCCTCCCCTATCAATAGAAATGTGTTGTTTCTAAAATTTTTTCCCAGATTCACTGGAACTGTGGTAATGTGTATCAAAAGAGGTTCAGTTTGTGCCTTTCTTGATCTTTAAATTATATTTTTCACACTCTGCCTCTAATTTGGGAAAATTCAGGCAGCGATTCCTGCCTGCAAATGACTCATTGGATAGGTATTTCTTATACAGGACATTGGCTTTATTGCAGATTACCTCATTATTCGTCTGACACCATTCCAGTTCCAAAGTACATAACTTCTTATAATATCTGATATTTTCCCTATCTCTCTTAAAAATGGTGGTATCAACAAGTTGTAATTGCTCTTCTTCAATAGGTATCATCAGATTAAAATTTAGAACACCTAATAATTTTCCATTTACTTCAATTTTGGAAAAGTCCATAGAATTTTTCATGTTCTTATGTTTTTCCTTTGGCGATGAAAGTGGTATGCAATATTTGTGAACGCCACAAATAACAACAATCCCGATGAAAACCCTGTTATCTTTTCCTGCCTGTGGCGAAACAGAAAACACTTTATCATCTATATTATGTAGATTACGGATATATTTCATATCCACCTTGTATAATTTAAAATCTGTCTGCATATATCTCCTCGTTAAAAATGGCTATGCGTTTCCACATAGCCATTTGTGTAGTAACTCCATTAGAGTTGCTAACGCTTTTAGCAGTCCACTTTGCGGTAGGACTCACCACTGATAGTATAATACCATATTTCTGAAAATAGTCAATCATTTTTCAAAATTTAAAATAAATGCCTAGAAAATAATTTTTTGGCATTACGCAATACTGTTGGCGTGATGTTGTGGTATAATTTGGATAGTGGAGGTGAAAGAGTGCTTCGGACATACTATATTTTCACCTATGGATTTACTGCCATAGAGGAAAATATCATAGGGAAAATGCTGCCTGATAAGAAAAGCGTTTTGGTATCAACAGAGTGCTTTACAGATTTGGTAGCTTGTAACTCATATGCAATTTTAATTCATGCTGCTTCTGTAGCAGATGAGGATTTTAAAATGCTGTGGAATTATTATCTTGAAGTAGGTACAAATGCTTTGGAAGCAATTATTGTTGTGGGAAATACAGACGTTCCAAAACAGCTAAAAAAACGAATAAAAGTATATTTCGGTTTTGAGGAACTCTGTCAGGATTTAAAGTATATTCTTTTATCGGCTTACTGTAGCCATAAGAAAACAGTAAATTTCAGTGCCACACTGGCAAATGCGATTGTGATATTAAGCAAAATCCGCTGTTGCCCCGGCATTACAACAGTTCAGTTATCCGAAGAACTGGATATTTCGCAGCGTTCCGTTCAACGCTATATTGCAACATTAACGGCGGCGGGAGAATGGATTGAATATGACAAAATATTAAGGGGATGGAAATTGACAGATGGAAAATCCGTTCTTTGGGGTGATTGGTAATATTATAATAGATTATCGAGGAGGTGTTTAACATGGGATATGAAGCAGAATTATTATCTCAAATCAATATAAACTGTGACGTGAGTACCACAATGAATGTGTATGCCCATGCCACAAGGGAAGCGAAGCGGACTTCCGCAAGGCTTTTGGATAAAGTGGCAGGCAACGATTAAGTACATTTCACACAAACTTTCCCTTGTAAAATACCCATAAGGGCAAAAACAAGGGAAAATACATATCAATTCACTATATAAGGCTCTAAAAGCCTTGAAAAATAAGGAAAGTTCAAGAAATTCATCTCCAAATCCTGATTTTCTGATCTGTTTCACGTCACTATTTTATTACTCCCTTTTTCTTTGCATAATCACAAACAAAGGAAGCAAATGCCAATATGATCAGTATAAAGGCAGACAAGATATCCCATATATCAAGAATAGGCTCTGCTATCATTTTTGATAACATTATATTGATAAGAAACATAAATGGAATTGTCAATAAAAAAATAATTGCTAATGCAACCAATTTGCTTGTTTTTCTGAAACGATGATAAACTGCTACCATGATCCACATGAAAACGATCGCAGCCACTGCAAGTACTGCTCCAACTGAAAATACTTCTTTTACATTTATGAGATTACTCAGCAAAAACAGATATGGAACAAGGAAGACACTCAGCGATAGGAAGCTTATGATGATTCCCCTCTTTCCCAATATAATGCTTGGAAAAATAATAACCCATGCAAAAACAATAGAACTGACCGGAAGCAGTGACCAAGTAAAATCACCCGATATTGCGATATTACAAATAAGACACACCATTATTCCTATGAAAAGCGTTGCCGAAAAAAGAATGGAAATCACTACATTCTTTGCTATGTAATTTTCCTCTTTTCTTTTCAAAGCAATCAAATTTTCGTCCGCTTTCTTTTTTAAGTTTTCCATATTGATTTCCTCTCCGCTTAACAGCTCGTTTACTGTGATTCCCAATATCTCACAAAGTTCTAACATGATAGATGAGTCTGGCATGCTCTTTCCTGTTTCCCATTTAGATACGGCTCTATCTGTAATATTCAGTTTTTCCGCCAACTGCGCTTGGGTTAATTTTTTCTCTTTTCGGCATTTGGCAATAAATTTTCCAATTTCTATTTGGTTCATAACGTTCTCTCCTTTCGTCTTAGATGATACACGCAATCATAGGTTTTTCACACGAACCAACAGTTGAATTTTAACAATTCAACCATTCGTTGGGAAGTCTCGTGTCAGTACACTAGTGCTCGTCCTCTTCTCTTCGAATTTCTGACATAGAAAAAGCAGGATGCCTTTTCTGGTTTCCTGCTACTCCATTGACCTACATCGGCTTTAGATTTTGATTGAGCCTGCCGACCATCCAGGCGATTCTCTTTTCCCGTCCAGATTCTGTCTTTGCGTCAAAATATGCCCGTGCGTAGGTTTTCTTTACAGAGAGGGACATAGCCTCGAAATTTGTAAAAGCAGGCTCATAACCTTCGAGCAATGAGGACAGGCAGGCGATTTGTTCCTCTGTAACGGGCATGGGTTTTGGAGCGTCCCACTGCCCATTTTTTTTAGCTTCCTCTATTTTCTTTCTGCCATGCTCCGTCATAAGTCCTCGTTCTTCAAGACTTTTTACCAAGGTCTTATTTTTCTCTGACCATTTGCTCTTTGCTCTACGCATAGAAAAATATTTTTTATATGCTTTATCATCAATGCTCTTCATTTGCCCGTCGATCCATCCAAAGCAAAGGGCTTCCTCAAGGGCATCTGCTGCTTTTATTGTTTTGGGTCCGCCACTTTTGCCAAACAAAAGCCAAACGCCGTCCTCAGACAAGCAATGCTCACAAAGCCATTTCCTGAATTCTTCTCTGTTAGAAAATTCCATCATCTCACTCATTATGCGTATCTCCTTTCGTACGCCTTGTCAATGACAGGCGCACAACTCCCGATTCGTTACTGGATCCATTATAGCGCAATAAGTTTTCAGAGGGAATAGGCTTTATAAAAAAGAATCTAGTTATGTATAAAACACTGTAATTTACGCCACAAGCTCATTTCATTGCCGCCTTTGATGATCATTGCGCCGAAAATCTTTGAAAGATATTTCTTGCGTTAATGGCAATTATAAGCGATACCACGCCCGAAAATAACACAGGCACAAACTCACATCCTTTACAAATTTCAAACAGGACGCCATAGAATGCATTGCCCAATGGCTGCGCACACATGGAAACCGTAAAAATCACTGCAATCACCTTTCCAATTAAATTTTGCGGGGTTTCTGTTTGAATAAAGGACATCATCTGCACGGTGAAAAGCGTTGAACATACCATGATCAAAAAGCAGCATACGGTTACGACGATATAATTTATGATTGCAGATGAGAACAGGATCAATGAAACGCCAATAGGAAACACACATGCCGCACAGGCGATTACCAGATTGCCCGACTTATGAATCGCCAGTTTGCTTGCAAAAACTCCTGCTCCGATCCCTCCTGCCAATCCTCCTGCCGCCAATGCCCCCTGTGCAAATCCATACAATCTATTTGCCTGTGAAGGCTCTATATCTAGTACCTCCGTTACCAGATATGGAAGTGCGACGATAATCATTGCAGCAAGGAACAAATTAATTCCACAGATTACGAGAACGGCTTTTCCGATCACAGGCTTCTCCTTTCGGATAAAGTGGATGCTCTCCGCAAAATCGGTTCTCGCTGTCTTTAGTATGCCGCCATCTGAAGCTTGTTTCTGGAATGGTATCTTAATGAAAATTTCCATAACTGCCGACATCAAAAAGCAAACCATGCAAACCCACAAGACAGGCTTTAAACCATATGCACTGTATAAAACGCCTCCCAGCACAGGACCTATCAAAGATGCAAACGAGCTGATCGTATTGATAATAGAATTTGCCGCCATAAAATTATCTTGATCGGCAAGCGCAGGAATGCTTGCCTGCACAGACGGCTGATATGCGCCCGCAATACCATATAGAAGCATCAGCGTAACCGTCAGCAGAAGAATCAGGTTCGCTCCATTCATGAGCAGGGTAAACGCTAAGATTACTGCCGCCGTAAAAAAATCCAGGATTACCATGATATTTCTCTTATTAATCCTGTCTGCAACAATGCCGCCAACGGGCGACAGCAAAATAGCCGGAATAAAGGCACACGCAGTAACCGTTCCGTAAAGTGCAGATGAGCCTGTCAAATTTAATAAATAGAGCGGCAAAGCAAATCTTATCGTCGCATTGCCAAACAAAGAGATAATCTGACCAATGACAACTAACGTAAAATCTTTTGAAAATAGTTTTTGATTCATATTTTAAACCTCCATTTTTCTATATTTGCTCCATTTCAAGAGAATACTATAAAGTATGTTTTTTATCAAAATTTACAAATCCAATCAAAAGCAATGCCTCTGATCTATCTGCAATCGTCTTCCTAAGGTCTTCTTTCAGTACCGCACGTTGGTATGTATGGTGTCAAAATATATCTGCCCCTGTTACAGGGCAGAATTTGACTGATCGCATTAGCATCTCGCAAATTGCGCTTTCTATCGCTTGTTTTTCTGATAAATGGATGTCAGCTCCTGCAGTCGCTCTAATATTTCGCTATCTACAATATCCAGTCCAAAGCCTTGCAGCATCTGTCTGAACACCATGAACTTACCGTAGGAATCTTCCTCGGAACTATCAAATATCATAGGATTCATCCAGACATTTGCCGCAAGTAAAATCAGCTCCGCCAATTGCTCTGGATAATCCGTTTGTATCGAACCGTCTGAGATACCCTGCTCTATGATCGGCAAAATATAGTTTGGCGCCACGTTTTCTATGGTATCATGCAAAAGGCTGAATAGAAGCTTTGGGTTATTGTGAAAATCTGGAGCTACCGTAAAAATATCGTTCTGAACCGGTCGGATGATTGATTCTCTAAAAATGGTCTTCAACTTCTCTTTGCCGCTAAGGTCAGAACGGTCACGAATAACTGCAAGCATCTGATTCGATTCAGATGTCATCATGTCTGTAACAGCAACTAAAATATCTTCCTTTGACTTAAAATGATGATAGATGGCGCCTTTGCTAAGACCGCCTAAATGATCGATAATGTCCTGAATGGACGTATGCTCATATCCCTTTTCTATAAATAAGCGAAAAGCAACGTCCAAAATTAACTGAACCGTTTCTTCTGGATGCTTGTTTCGCGCCATGCTTCCTCACCTCCTCAACATACCAATAGTATGTATTTACCATACCATACTGTTGGTATGTTTGTCAAGATGTCTCATGAAACTTTGAGTTTCCCTATTTTGCAATTCGTAATTAAAATTTCACTTTCCCTTTGTTTTTGAACAGTTTTTTATATGCAGGCAGTTTGCTTGCCGGAACCTTGATCTTTGCCGCGGGCTTTACCCCTTTGAGAGCATTCTTGCCGACTTTTCTCAATTTCGTGGATTTTATGGTTATGGTTCTCAGCTTGTCACAGTTTTTAAATGCTGATCCTCCGATCTCTGTAACGCCTTTCCCAAGCGTTGCCTTGCCAAGCTTCGCACAGCCTTCAAATGCAGATACGCCAATGACCTTTACATTGTCTCCGATCGACACGCTGATTATTTTGGTTTTCTTTAAAGCGTTCTTGGCAACAGACGTCACTTTAAATATCCTGCCTCCGATTTTTACCGTCTTAGGAATGGCGACCTTGGCAGTCTTAGCGCTGCTCAAACCCGCAAACGCCGCCTCCGAAGCACCCGTAATCTGATACTTATAGGCGCCTGCGGCAAAACGGCTGCCCTTTTTTGCAGTAATTGAAAAGTTCTTTGTTACGCTTCCGGTATAATGCCCTTTTCCTGTTATGATGACGGACGCTGTTCCAATATTCACGTTATTCTGATAGATCACGGTATAATCTATGTCCGGATCTAAGATCTGCTGTCCTAATTTTACCATTTTTACTCTTGGCTCTTGTGCCTTGCCAGTGTAATTACATATGCCCTTAGAAAGCGTAACCACCGCCCCGCTTATATTTTCTGCAGTAACATCAGAAGACGGCAGCTTTTTTATAGACTCTGTATAAGAATCCTGACATTTGGCACAAGTATAAGTCTTGACCCCTTCCTCTGTAACTGTCGGTTCCTTGGTTACCTCGCCGACATACAAATGACCTTCCGCCTTTGTATCTTCTCCCTCAGACAGCTTGGCTCCGCAGTTTTTACAGTAAGTATCTCCGCTATACCCGCCTTCGAGGCAAGACGCTTGGATCACATTCCTGATCTCTGTGTCCGTGTGCAGGCAGGCCTCTTCCTCCTTTGTCCAAAAGACTACGCCTTCGCTTGGATCACCCGCTTTGAAGTAATATCTATCCGAGTCTTGCTTGCGGGCATAAAAGGTATATGCATGGCCTGGCTCAAGATTTGTAAATTCTGGTAAATTCTGCCAGTTTTCTAAGTCCATGGAATATTCGTATCCCCAGACTTTTTTCAATGCTATTGCATGGGTAAGGGCATAGTCTAGCTCGGGCGCATCTGCCTTTTCATATTTCTCATATACTTTTACGGTACACTGCGCTTCTTTGCCACTGCCATCCAAAGCCTTAACCTTAATCTTTGCTTCCCCTCTCTTTTCCGCAGTTACTACTCCATCCTTTAGTCCGGCAATAGCGCTCGGACTTAATACCCAATCAAACCCCCGGCATGTGGTATTCTCTGGTTCTGCCACTAAGTTCAGTGGAAACACATCGCCTACCATAAGCTCAATTTCTGTTTCCTTAAAATATAGATCTGTTATGTCGACAGGTTCCACCACGCGAATCTTGCAAACGGCCGTGGCATCTTTGTTATATGACGCATAGGCTGTAATGGAAGTCTCGCCCAATGCCTTTCCTGTTATCTTCTTCCCATTTCCGTAAGATCCAGCAGAAATAGAAATAATATTTCCATCATAATCATTCTCGCCAGTATAAAAAGATAACCTGTCGTTCGATTCCTCCGGCAATGTCGTCCCCGTTAGTATGAAAGACTGCCCGACGCCGATTGTCAGCTCCGTCTCATTCAACACTACGCTTGCCGGCTTTGGTATTACCTCAACCGTAATCTCTGCCGTATGCCCGCCTTCATCAGAAGTCGCCGTAAAAACCGTTGTCCCCGGCTTTTTTGCAATTACGTCGCACATACCCGTGCCTGTCCGCAGCGGTTCTGCAACATCTGGATTTGAGGAAGTCCATGTCACAACTTGATTCGACGCATTTTCTGGCGTATATTTTACTCTTAGCCCAGTAGACGTTCCCCCCTCAGTGAAAGAAATGGTCTCTGTAGAAAAAGCGATTGATTCCAGCGGCACGGGATCACCCGCCCAAAACATATTTACCTCATAAGAAATGGGTTTTGTAATTCCTGTAATCTCAACCTTGTACTGATCTCCTTCCCGATAATCGGTAGACGGAGCAAATATTGCACATGTACCTTTGGTACTAGCAGCCAGACGGAGGTTTTTGGCGCTTTTGTTAAAATTCCATTCCTCTCCTGTCTTCACATTTGAGACGCTGATATTTACCGCTGACTCATCTACCCTCTCAGGAATGATTACCGTCCATGCATACGCTGGCGCAAAAAATTCCAAAGGCTGGTTTTGCCCGGGATAAGAGATCGCTTTATCTTCTGTAAGATTCGCATCCACAAAAATTGCAGAAAAAGACTTTACCATGCCGAATCCGGCTTCTGTATTATAATAATCCAGAAGCTTGCGTCTATGACCAAATGTAGGGCTCCCGTTTACTTCCAGCATACAGCCGAGCATCGAATGGCTCAATATATTGTCTATGCTTGTCAGATTCGAGTAAGCAGCGCCGTGAAATGCCTGACTGAACATTGCGTCCTCCATCCCTTCGGGACGGTCTGGATGATGTTGTAAGTTCCTATTGATTGCAGATACCAGAGCTGCCGCCTGTGCATAATTCTGTGCTTCCTCGGTAATCGAAACAAGAGGAACCCCTGCAATATACCGATAAAAATTCAGCGCATTCAAGGCGTCCTGCTTTGCCTCCTCTGTCAGTTCCCCCAAAGCATAGGGAGCTGTCACCGAAGGCTCTGTGACAAATTCTGCCTCCATATTTTTAATTGGATGATTTTTGTAATACTCTTTGATTTCATCCTGGGTATGGTACTCCGCATCCAGCCCAACATATGTATCCATTTCCTCTGCCTGCACATCTGCTTCCACACAGGGCGCAGCGCCCGCCATCACGCATACGGCAAGCAGAACTGCCATGATTCGTTTCCTCATTCTCTCGCTTCCTCCTTTATGCTCTAATATGGATGGTTCTTTCTTCTTTTTTGCTCCCATTGCCATAAAATACTAAAACAACAGAACCTATGATATCTTTTTAAATGTTGTCTCATGATTAAAATAATTTTTATGATTATTAATATATTTGACAAACTTCTCTGCTGTTGAGCCCTTATATCCTTTTATTACAGAAGGATTGTATAATTTTCTGTACTCTACAAATGTATTATTAAAAATTATTTTTTGCCCAGGCTTTCCAAAAAGATATGTCATTTTTAAGTCGGGATTGAGAATTGTTACCTCTTTTAATTCAAAGCAGTACTGTAATGCATAATCAGCGCTTTTTGTCTTTTTAGGGATCGTTATTTTCTCCAGAGGGGATTGTCCAAATGCATCCTCCATGATGATTTCGACATTTTTAGGAATCGTGATCTGTTTGATTCCGGCGCCATAAAATGCAGCATCTTCTATTATTTTCAGGGTGCTGGGGAGGGTAACGCTTGTAAGGCTTTGACAGTAATAAAACGCCCAGTGTTCAATTTTCGTACATCCTTCTTTTATTACTATTTTTTTTAGCTTCCCTGCTCTGAATGCACCTTCAGGTATTTTCTTTATGCTCTTGGGAATTGTTATACTTTCCAATTTGCTACCATAGAAAACCATATCTCCAATCTTTTTTATCCCTTCTGGCAAAGTGATTTTCTTAAATCCGCAAAAAGCAAAAGTTCCTTTGCCAATTTCCTTTATCCCTTTTGGAATCGTTATATTCTTCAATTTTGTACAATTCCAAAAAGCGCTGTCCTCAATCTTTTTCAATCCTTTTGGCACGGTGACAGTATGTAGCTTTGAACAATTGGTAAAGGCGCTATCTCCAATTTTTGTAACTCCTTTTGGAATTGTCACCTTTTCTATTTTGTTATTGCAGAAAAAAGCCTTCTTCCCAATTTCTTTTACTCCATTGGGAATTTTAACATCTTTGCCGTTCCCATTGTATGAAACCAAAACGCCATTTTTAATGGTAAAATCATTATTGGCTGCTTTCGCTTGCATACTGCTCATATTTACAAATGACAAAGCAAGCACGAATGTTATCACTGCTAATTTGATCCATTTCTGTTTCATGCTACATTTTTGATAAATTTTCTTCTTCATCTTCCTTACTCCTCAAAATCCGATTTATCCTCTGATTTAAAAATTTTAAACGAGGGGTTAAATATCTGAATGATTGTTTCTGCGTCTTTTAAAATAAATATCATGCATATAATAATTATAACGATTCCTGCAATGTTCATCCCAATTCCTGGCAGGATGGAATTTAATGCTGTTGCAAAAAGAGAAAGCACAATCAATGGGGCAAACAAGGCAAGCGCCACTGAAAGCAATGTCATAAGCAGTCCTTTTTCCCCAACCCAGATGCGAAAAGAGAAACCTCTCTTTTTTAGATACCATGCCCAAAATGACAACATTCCATAGATAATTCCTCCCCAGACAAGGGAATAAATCACGCCGCTATCAGATAACATATACATGCCTAACATGATTGATAAAATAACTTTCACAATAATTCCTAAAATCTTCAACTTCTTTTGTCCTCCTTAATTCTTTTATAATCTCTCGAGTCCTCTTTGCTCCTGACTTTGCGAGAAGTTTTTTGTCAAAAATATATTCTATTTCACTTTCACGGGTTTTACCGCTGAATAAGAAGATACAGCGATCATCCCCTTGACTTTCTTATATGAGGCAACTTTATAATAATACTTCCTGCCGGATTTCAGCTTCTTGTTCTTCCAGGAAAGGGCGGAAGCTTTTTTCAGAGTCTGCACTTTTTGGAATCCGCTCTTTGGGGATGTGCTGCGGTATACATAATAACCATCTGCCCCAGATACTTTTTTCCATTTTATGAGCGCTGATTTTTTCTCCGCTTTTACAGCGGAAATCTTGGGCGCAGAAGGCGCTTTTACATAGTCTGCTAACAAGGTGTATCTGCATCCTACCGGCGCCGCCCAGGAATAACTTCTCGTAATCTTTACATAATAAGTCCCCTTTTTCACCTCAAGAGTCACAGAATCCTCCGTCTTTATTCCTCTTTTCTCGGCGATCCAATTGGATTTCTTGTCATATACCACAAGATCCCATCCATAACCAACGCTGTCTAATGGATTTGCATTATGAGAACTGAGCCTGAATTTTAATTTCCCAGATGCAGGCACGCTCAATTTGTAAAAATCCTCGTCATTGCTTGTTCCAGTAATGCCATGATATGTCTTTCCTGCTTTGATGGCAGTCGCTTCTTTTCTTGTATCATTGGGCTCTGATTCCCATATGGATGTCTTCGTCTGGCTGACAGTCAAGTCATATGTACAATATACCGCCCCCCAATTCCCATTATTGGGCGAAACTTGAACATAAAATTTCCTGCCAGCTTCTGCATAGGGGAGCGTAACGCTTGTCCAGTTCTTTACAATTCCTTTTCCAGAAATAATTGTCTCCCCCTTGTCATTGAGCACAGAGACATTCCAGCCATCGCCAACGCCTAAATCGTCTGCTGCATTCTGTGCAAACTGAATCTGAAAGCATCCATGCGTCGTCGTCGTAAACTGAAAATAATCCGTGTCTATCCCGTTTAAAAGCATGCCATGATAAGTAGAATCTACCGCAATCTCAGTTGCTGTAACTTCCGTGTCATTTGACTCCACTTCCCAATCTTCTGTCACCGTCTGACTGACGGTCAGGTCATAGATGCAGCCTACTGCTCCCCACCACCCATTATCAGACGAGACCTGAATGTAAAAAGTTGTTCCTTTTTTATAAGGCATGGCAACGCTTGTCCAGCTTTCCTGAATGTCGGAACTTGACAGAAGCACTTCCCCATCTTTATTGAGCACATTGATATTCCAGCCATCGCCAAGGGATGTTTCGTCCGCATCATTGTGTGCAAGCGTTACTTGAAAATATCCACGCTCCGTAGTTACAAATTGAAAGAAGTCTTGATCATCGCCATCGGCTATTGTTTCCGAATATGTCTTACCCAACTCAATCACTTTTGCCTCTTCCCTTGTGCCGCCTGCATCTGCCTCCTCTGCATGTGCCAAAGTCCCCTGCACTGGCAGGAAATACGTCAAGGCAATTGCCAGAACCGTTGCCAGAAACGGAACTAATTTACTAATATTTTTTTTCATTTTGTGTTCCTCCTTTTCATTTTTGAATGCGTTTTCACTGATATTGGTAACGCCTGCTCCAAGAGCCGCTTCACCAAGACAAGCTTTATTGCCTAAAAACCTCCGTGACATGTTCTGCCAAATTCGTCCAGTCTGTTCCCTCGAACAAAAGACGTGCCGTGCTCTTTGCTGCATCATTGCTGACATCTGTCACGAAACTGTTCAGCGTACAGATTGTCGCCGCATTCTCGGTATGCGTCAGTTCCCCCATGGCTTGATTTCCCATATCCTCAAGATGTTCCACGATCTCGCTGACATCCAATCCCTTTCTCTTGAAAAATGCACAAAAGGCTTCTGCAAGGGTTGGATATGGACCCTGATCCGGCTGCGCCCATCCGGCATACAGCAATTCTTCTTTTTCCTCTCCTCCTTCATAGCTGATGCCGATATATGGGACATCCCCGGAATTATTCGTAATTTCAGAGACACGCGCCTCCTGCAATGTTGTTATGTTTCCATCCTTATACTCTGCCATCCACATTGCCTGATCCACGGAACCATCGGAAAATACTCCCCCTACCAGATGGTTCTTATAGACCACCAGGTATTTGCTTCCTCTTGATTCCATCATGACAACACAGAAATTCCCTGTGGACTCACGGCGCCTTTCCCAGTCATGCCTGCTGTCAGAAAGCCTCATTTGATCTTTAAACGCCACCCTCTCTCCTTCTATCCCATAGACTGCTCCTGTCAGTCCATAAGACGCCCCATGCTCCCACTCGGACGCATTTTTTTCCCAGTAAATCACAAACAATTCCTTCTGCCCATCCATATCCAGGTCGTCTATGTACGCCGACACGATGCCTTTTGGTTCAAACCAATCATTCTCCTTTGACATGCGTGAATCTGGATTGTTAAAATCCATCGTCATCGTCCCTTCCTGGCGCAAATCAGCCAATCCGTATTTGGGAACCAAAACCTGATTTACATATTCATAATACATCTCTCCTTCCGACTTTTTCTGCGGCTCTTTTTCCTGTCCTGGTTCTTGCTGCACTTTGGATTCTGGCGCTTTTGGGGAAGCTTCCTGCGTTTGAGCTGCTTCTTTCTCACTATCCGCATCTTCTGCCACCACAGAATACGGCTGCAATGTTTCTTTCTCTGCTAGAGAATGCATTAGAAAGCCTCCCGTCCCCGCTGTAACCAGTGACGCCGTAACCACAGCCGCAATCTTTCCAACGCCATGTCCCGCCGCTGTTTTTACTCCCGCAGGGACTTTTCCGGCTCCATGTTGCAAAACTGAAAAGAGCTCCTGCCCGCCAAACGCCTTATTTAAAATCACATCAAGCGCCCCTATTGCTTCCAAGGGCGCTGCAACCGCTTGGATGTCTTCCTGCAACAGATAGACAAGCAGTGTGAACGGCGCCATATTGTATAGGCAAATTCCCTTTCGTTCCAAAGCTTCCCGCTCGCCAAACAGCCGCTTTTTCGCATAATTCAAACGGCTCTTGACCGTATTTTCGGAACATCTGCATTCCTGGGCAATCTCCGAGATCTTCATCTGCCTGATATAGCGGAATATCACGCAAATTCTCTGCTCCTCAGACAGGCATTGCAGCAACTCCTGCAAAATCCGTGACGTTTCCTTCTGATCTAATGCCAGCGCCGGCTGGTTCTCAACTGACGCATCGATAAATTCCAGTTCCATCCCGTCTTCTGCCTCATCCGCCTGCCAATCAGAAAATAAGAGCGGCTGTCTTCTGCGGAGAAAATCCAGCGCCGTGTTGGAAGCAATCTTCGCCGTCCATGATCCAAAGCTCTTGCTGCCTGTGTAGCGGAACGAAGACAGATTCTGGAACACTTTCACATAAGTGTCTTGCAAAATATCCATTGCGTCCTGCTCCTGCTTTACCATTTTCAGTACAATATAATAGTTTCTGTCATAAGTTGCTTTATAAAGCCAGCCGAACGCCTCTGCACTTCCATCCTTAGCAGCCTGAAGCATTTCTTCTATTTTTTCCATCCCTCTTGATCCATCTCCTTTCCAGGCTTTTCACTTCTACAACGAGAACCGCTTAAGAAAAGTTTTATTTTTTATAACTTTTTTAAAATATTTTTTGAATAAAAGTTCTATCCCTTATTCTGTCTCTCCTAAGCATCCTCTCCCCTGTTCCATCTTTACGGCTGTTCTAAGACAGATTGCAGTTGCATACTTTAAAAGTATATCATATTGTTGACTTTTTTCAACAATAATGTTATTTTTGTTATGGCTATTTTTTTATCCGATCTTTGGGCTTACTGCAAAACATATGAAATACATCCATCATTCCTATCCAGATTTCAAAAATGTGACAATGAAAAATGAAACAAGCAAAGTGAAGAACCAGACGCCCTCTCTTGGCGTCTCTCACAACGCAGAAAGGCGGTTTATCTTTATGAAAGCAAAAAAATGGATCTCTATTCTCATGGCAACTTCGCTTATCGGGTTAAGCCTGCCTGTGCAGACGATGCAGGCACAGGATGCCAATGTGAAAGAGACAAAAGATTTTGATTCCGATAGTGATTTTAAAATTACATACGATGGATTTCTACAGAAGTACACTGGGACAGGAGGGGATATCGAAATTCCAGAGGGCGTAATAAGCATCGAAGAACGGGCTTTCGCAGGATGTCAAAGCATTACAAGCGTCAACGTTCCAAATAGCTGTCACTCGATTGGAGAATATGCATTCGAAGACTGTAAAAACCTCAAAAAGATCAATCTTCCTGACGAGCTTTACGTGTTAGGGAATGGAGCTTTTACTGACTGTGTCAGCCTCAACAATATTATACTTCCACCTGAGATTGAGCTTATTGAAGATGATGTATTTTCTGGCTGTACCAGTCTGACCGAAATCAGCATACCAGATAGCGTCACAGAACTAGGCTGGGGCGTCTTCTATGGCTGCACAAGCCTGACGGACGTCAGACTTCCCGAGGGGATAACAGAAATCGGAGGTAGTTTATTTCACAACTGCACCAGTCTGGAAAGCATTACGCTCCCTGACAGTGCGGAACTGATTCAGAATTATGCATTTGAGAATTGTACCAGCCTGACCCATATTACGCTACCTGACAGTGTCTACTTTATAGGGGAATCCGTCTTTAAAGATTGCACCAGCCTAAGCAGCATCCATCTTGCAAAAGAACTTACATATATAAATAAATATGCATTTAAGAACTGCACCAGCCTTTCAGAAATTACGCTTCCCGATAGCGTCATGAAAATATTGCAATCCGCCTTCGAGGGCTGCACAGGGCTCAAAAGCATTACTTTTCCCGATGGCGTCAGAGGGCTTAATGAGATAGCGAACTATGCTTTCCGCAACTGTACGGGACTTGAAAGCATTACCCTTCCCAGAAAGGTACACACCATTGGCAGCCAGGCGTTCGACGGCTGCACGAACTTAACGGATATCTACGCGTCAAAATATAATGCCTATTTCCGTTCTTATGAAGGAATCCTATATAACAGACTCGACACGAACCTCTTTTGCTGCCCCCAGGGAAAAACGGAAGCAGAGATAGCCTCCACTGCGACAAGCATTGGGGAAGATGCTTTCCGAAACTGTAAAAATATCACAAAAATTACTATCCCAGAAATCATCACAAGCATTGGAAAAGAGGCGTTTTACGGACATTCCAACACCCTTGTCATTTATGGAAAGTCAGGTTCTTATGCTGAAATTTACGCAAGGGAACACGCCATTCCGTTCCAGTCTGTCGGTCAATCCACAAAAGACATTACCCAGTGCTCGGCAGTGTTAAGCCAGGCTTCCTATATTTATGACGGAACAGCAAAGACGCCATCTGTTACCGTCAAAGACCAAAAGGTGACATTAACAGAAAATACAGATTACCAGGTAAGCTACGGAAATAATATCGCTGTAGGAAAGGCAACCGTATATATCACAGGCATTGGAAAATACCGTGGAACCATAAGACTGCCGTTTCTCATTAAAAAATCCGAAACACAAAATCCATCCAATGATAAAGCCGAGCAGATCATCGGATGCACCAAAACTTTCAATAAGACATTCGGCGACACTCCCTTTGCTTTGAAAGTGCAGACAGCAAAAGACAGCGGAAAGCTTAGCTATAAAAGCTCTGCCCCAAAAATCGCCACTGTCAATGCAAATGGAACGATAACAGTGAAAGGAACGGGAATTGCAACGATTACCGTGCAGGCAGAAGCGACAGCAAAATACAAAGCCGCAAGCGTTAAGATTACCATAAAAGTCAAACCTGCCTTGCAGACTGTGAAATCTATAAAAACAGTAAAAGGAAAGAAACTCGCTGTCCAATGGAAAAAGGACGCCAATGCTACTGGTTATCAGATCCAATGCTGCTTGGACAGGAGTTTTAAGAAAGGCGTAAAGACGTTAAATATAACCAAAAACAACATTGCATCAGGAACGTTCTCCAAACTAAAGAATGGAAAGAATTACTATGTCAGGGCTCGCTCCTACAAAAAGACAAAAGCAAACGGCAAGACACAAAATCTCTACTCTGCATGGAGCAAGCCGAAAAAAAGCAAAAGCATAAGAAAATAAGCATCGAGGGGAACAACTAGGAATTATAAACTTGGAGTGAATGGGGCGGAATAAATAGCCAGAAGATATTTCCTCCCCATCAATTCCCAATGGTTTTTAGCGATGCTTCATTGGCTTTACTGTAAAGGGCAACACGTTCATCAATCACATGCTTCGATCATTTTCTGTTTTCTCCGATCCATTTCACAGCAAAATCTACCAGCGCCCGCTGGCTCATCATCGAAAGAATAGCATTTCCTAGCGGTACATGGCGCACTTTGCCTGTCTGTTCAAACGCCTCTCCAATTGCCGAAAAATCTTCTCCATCTACAGCTAATGTCTGATATGATTTCCATATCCGCTGTCCGTCAAGCCATATCGCACTACTTTCTATAGTCATATGCTTGCCTGGATATTCAGCTCTTACATCTGCCAAATGAAGGGACGTGTTCTTGTCATAACCAACTCCAACCAACAAAACATATCCATCAAGCTCATACAGCCTGCCAATGGGCGAATTGTCCCCAAAAATATCAGACAGGTCATGATTTTCTGTAAGATACCGTGCATAATGTCCCCATGCCGCTACCGACCTTGCAGGATGATCACTTCTAAGCGTCCCCGGCCACTGCCGGAACATTTCTGATACGGCGCCCATTGTATTTGTCGGCGTAATCCGTTTGTCATAAGCAGGTATGTATTCACGTATGACAGGCCACCATTGCTGCGGTTCCTGCCAGTAAACGCCTGCCGACGGATCTAAATTCTTCCATGACTGTGTCGGCATCATAATCGTGCCTTCTTGACCTACGCTCTCAATCAATGCTTCAATCACTGACTGTGCGCCACCACACACATATCCAAGACTGCTCAATGATGTATGCACCATAATTGCCTGCCCTTTTTGGACGCCAATTTCCTTTAAAGCAGTCGTAATGTCATCTGGCGTTACCAACTTCCTTTTTTCCATCTAATTATTCCTCCAAATTTACGTTACGCACACTTGCACGCTCTACAAGCGATGCAAGCCTTGAATTTAAACATATTTTATAATATTATGAATCAATCATTCCATTGGTAATCTGCACAATCTCATCCGCCTCATTTGCTAAATATTTACTATGCGTAACCACAATTACACATTTCCCCAGCTCGTGCGCAGTCCGCTTTAATAGCTCAATAATCCCCGCTGCGGTCTGTTCATCCAGATTCCCAGTTGGCTCATCCGCCAATAAAACTTTTGCATCGCTTGCCAGCGCTCTTGCAATCGCTACCCGCTGCTGCTGCCCGCCAGAGAGCTTCATTACATTTCTTTTCCATGCCTCCTTGGGAATATTCACTTTTGAAAGCAATTCCTCTGGCTTATCCGTTCCTCCCAATTTTACATTTTCCTCCGTAGTAAGATAATCAATCAGATTATATTCTTGAAATACTAAAGATACATGATTCTTTCTGTGATTATTCAAACCTTTTGTAAGAATATCTTCTCCTTCATATAGTACAGTTCCTCCTGTCGGACTGTCAAGCCCTGCCAGTAAAGACAAAAAAGTTGTTTTTCCGGCTCCGCTAGCTCCAATGATAGTATAAAACTTTTTTTCTTCAAACCAGACGGAAATATTGTCTAAAACTTTCCTTTCCTTTTGAGATTTATATGTATATTCCACATTTTTTGCTTCTAATGTCATTTCAACCGTCCTCCTTAACTTATATTCAAATACCTGCGCATATAAATTGTTCATAGATCCTGCAAGATTTCCTTGGGATTCCTTTTCAATATCGCAATACCTGATACACATACAGATATTGTAATAAGCAAGGCAATTCCCGCAGCATCCTGCATTAATATCCTGGAAGTAATTTCTACATGCACACCCATCACGTTCTGCTCTGATTTTTCGTATGAAAACGCCACTTTTCCCTGATCCAATAACTCCTGTTCTTCCACACTCTGTATCTGTTGTTCTACCAGATAATCCGCCGTCAGACCTGACACTTTGGGCGCCATCAAAAAAGAAATCAACACAGCCACTACTGCAATCATAAGTGCTTCTGTCATAACCTGAGCTAAAATCTGAATTTTAGAAGTTCCCATCGACAACATAATTCCAATTTCCCTATTCCGGCTCTTGATCCAAAACTGAAAAATAAGAAACAAGATAACCAGGCTTGCTCCTGAAATTACCCAGACTAAAACTCTGCTGTACTTCTCCATTTCATTAAAATTTGCGGACAGGGTATTCATATTTCCGTTATTGTCAATCAAATCATAGCGTTCCCATGCTATATCTGCCCTCATGACATTTTTCTTTACAATTTCATAATCATTCACATTTGCCAGCTTAAAATATGCTTTCTCATATAATGGATCACCTGCTTTTCCATCCGCCTTTTCAGGAAAATTCAAATCCGTAAAAATAATATTTTCAGATCGGTAAGTATCTCCAAACATATAAGGGGTTATTGGCTGATTCACTTGATAAATACCAACAACTTGAGCTTCATAAGTCACAGAATCCTCTTTATCACGACAATTTCCAAATCTTATTTTGCATCCAATTTGTAATTGATTTTTGTCCGCAAGCTCTGAGGAAATGACACAGACATCCTTTTCACTCTCTTTAATCATTCTGCCGTCTGTGATAAAGGCATTGCCCGAAAGAAAGTTAGAGTCCATAGACATATCTTTGTTTCCAATCAGCGACACGCCTCCAAGATCACTATGCTGGTCCACATCCTCATCCTCAATGCGGATAAAATCCACTGGTCTGGCAGCAGTTGTAACTGTTGTAACATTGTAATCAGCAATCCCTTCTGTAGCCGCTATTGTTTCAATATCCTCCATTAACAGAGTTTCAAAAGAATTATCCGTCCACGTTCTCCAGCTTTCTACTCCGTTTATTGTTACTATTTCCTGATGGTATCCGCCTAAGCTGCCTTGCTCATGGTCAAGCTGCCTTGATAACTCATCAATCCTTCGGTGCCGGTCTGCCTCATTTTCCTCCAGCAGAAGCCCTGCCCCGATTGCCTGCCTTGCATTATCCTGCATTTGAATAGTTGCCTTGCCGCTACTCATTGCAGACAATAGTAACAGGCTGATGATACATACCGTTACAAATAACAGGACACTTTTTACAGGCTTTCTAATAACCGAACGCCACGCTAAACTAAAACCATTCATTTGCTATCCCTCCATTTTTGATAAAACGTCTTTTGGATTCGTCCTTAAAATGGGCAGCAACGAAATACAGACAGCAACAACTGCCACACAGCCTCCTGCAAAGAACATTGTTGCCATGTCTCTTGCTTGTAAGGAAACTGACAATGGAACTGCCGCATTTTCTTCCATGAGCAGTTTTTTCATAGTTCCTGCCATTGCATTTCCTATCACACAGGCACCAAATAAAGACAAACAAAAGACAACTGCTGTTTCCATAAAAACCTGCATAAAAATATCTGTCTTTCTTTTTCCCATACTGATAAAGACAGCAATTTCTTTTTTTCTAGACCGCATCCACATACAGAGTAATAGTGAAGTAATTGTTACCCCTGCAGCCAATGTGAATATCAGCATAAGTTTCATCACGCGAACTATTCTGTTCAACGGTACCTCCAACTGACGATATAACATGTCAGAAGTTGTGATTTCCACCCTGTTGCCTAAAAATTCTTCTAATTGCCGTACCAGAACATCCATCTGATCCGGATTTTTGGCATATACCGCTATCTTATGGTACCCCACATTATCAAACACCCCCATGCGGGATTGATTGTCAATAAAAATCTGGTTTTCAATACGGTTGACTGCCGGCAGGGTATCCATCTGGCTTCTCTCACTTCCCGCAATGAAGACACCTATAATCTTTACGCTGATTACACCGCCAGTTTCTATCTTGACTTTTATCTCATCCCCTATTTCAAGACCATTCGCATCCCCCAACACATAATTGATCACAGCCCCTTTTTGAGAATCCTCCGTAATCATATTTCCTTTCATTAAGCGATATCTTAAATCACTAAAGGCACTGTCACGCTCCAGATCATCACAGGAGAGCAAGGTTACTTTGCAGTTATTTTCTTTGCCAGAGTCGCTTTTTGTAATAGGATTAAAATTAGCAGGATCAACAGCGTTGCTGGTCAGGCGGTTGACAAACATCACTCCATCCAGATCTCGAATTGTTCTAATCTCATTTTCTGTAATAACCTGACTGCCCTCCTTCACTTCGATGACTACCTTGGTTCCCATCTTTTCCTGCATGGTAATCCGGGAATTTTCAGTGGCATGCAAAATCATGTAGGAACTCAAAATCATGCTGTTAATAAATAGCAATACTAAAAGCAAAGTAAATGTCTTAGATTTCTTTCGGCATAAATACCGGAATGCAAGCTGATAAAATTTCAAAATCAATACCTCCTGTTCAGGATGTCCAATGACATATGATAATTTTGTTTGCTGATACATGATGCATATCCTTAAAACTTCCATAGATAATGACACTTGCCTGTTTCTTAATGTCAGATACAGACGCCTGCTCCAATGCTGCAATCCCGGTCGAAGTATTGATAGTTGCAATCTGGACCACGCAGCCCTCTTGATATGTCACCATTACATTTTCATCCTCGCTTTCATACCCAGGCGCAGCAATTACGCCAGTTTTTCCATCATCTTCAGTCATGGCAGCACTTACTGAGCAACTGTCATCTGAAAATTCCACAACGCTCCCCTTCATAGCCGCTGACGTATACAGACTGCCTGCATCCACTTTCTCATCTGTATCATTATCCGTAGCATTATTCTGATTCTCCTGCGAGGCGTCCACTCCGCTTGTTCCGTTCCCATCGGGCAGGGAATCGTCTTTGTTTTCCTGGCTTCCTTGATACTTTGTTACACCCATATCCTCGCCCCTTGTCTCTTCAATTGTTCCAGTGCCACATCCTGTAAGAGCTAACATGCACAATCCAATTGCTAAGCCTTGCCACATTTTTTGTTTTTTCATAATAAAGCTTCCTTTCTGTTTTTTCATTGTTAAAACTTCCTTTCTGTTTTTTCATTTTAACTGCAAAGCCCTAAAAAAATCTTGTAACCGGAATCGATTTAAGCGTCACTTTTTATAGGATTTTTATAGAATTATCTGCTATACTAAATGGAAAAGAGTAACCCGCAAATGGAAAAATGTCTTTCCAGAAACATCTGGAGTGACACCATGGAAAGAGGATTTGATATCATGAAAATACTATTGCTTGAAGATGATATAGAACTTTGCAATGCCATACAGGATGAACTGCAAAAAGCCAGATATATGGTTGACTGCTGCCATGACGGGGAAACTGCCATGATCCATGCACTAAATATAGAATACTGTTATGACCTGGCAATCATTGACCGTATGCTCCCCATCATTGACGGAGTGACAATTATAAAGGCGATGCGCCGCAAAGGAATTACAATCCCTGTCATTATCATCACGGGGATGTCAGAACTAAATGACAGGATAGAGGGACTGGATAACGGTGCAGATGACTATCTGGTAAAGCCTTTTCATATACCTGAATTACTTGCGCGCATCAGGGCATTGATCAGGCGTCCAGCAGAAATCAGGCAGCATGCATCTACCAGTTTTTGCGATCTGTCTTTCAACCAAACGGAACATATCTTGTCATGCGGTACAAATTCCCTGCTTTTAACTGCAAGAGAGTCTGAAGTATTATCCGTTTTCATCAGCCGCCCCCAGTCTCTGATCTCCAGAGAGCAACTGATATACAAGATCTGGGGAACCGATACAGATATCGTGCCTGGAAACGTGGATAATTATATTTCGTTTCTCAGGAAACGATTACGTGAGATAGGAAGCGGCTGCGAAATAAAAACCGTCTACGGATCTGGTTATAGATTGGAGGGCAAAAATGCTGGAGCATTTATATAAAAAACTGCATCTTATTTTTATCAGTACCATTATGTTTATCATAACCATGATTATTGGAATTTTATGTAGTGATTTCATTGATAATAAACGACAGGGCGACCGTATTTTTTTCGAGCGGCTTTCTATGTTAATGATTTATGAACTGGAAAACCCAGAAAAAAGCCCTCAAATGATTATTAAGCCCTACGAAGATAACTATTCCATCTTTGCCGTGCTAAAGGATGCGCAGGGAAATGTAATTTATCAAAGCCCTCTCTCATTTCCAACCGATGTGACCGTTTTATTAAGGCAATTTACAGAGAAAGCAAATGTCGAATCTGTCACATCATTAGACCGGACAATGGCTACGACACAAGGCGGGATTTTATCTTTTTTTGGTTGCTCACATGATAAATATTGGGGAATACCAGCCATTGTCATTGACAAAAACGGAACCCTGTTTTATCTGAGCCTGCTGTACCAGCAAAAGACAACTTTTGAACTGATGACAAAGCAACTGCCTTTTTATATACTGCTATGGGCTCTCTCCTTATTCTGCATCGTAATCGTAAGCCGTGTTCTGCTGAAACACGCCATAGAGCCAACCGAAAAAGTATTAAAAAGCCAGAAAAGCTTTATCGCCGCTGCCTCCCACGAGCTAAAGGCGCCGCTTGCAGTCATACTTGCCAACAATGACAAAATAAACAGATTAAGCGACGGCATACCTGATATCCAAAAGGCCGCCAATATTATAGATGCAGAAACAATGCGAATGTCAAAGCTGATTAAAGACATGCTTTTACTGGCTTCCTCAGATTCCAGAACACGCAAGATCAATAAGACAATGGTAAATATTGATACTTTGCTGATCGCTCTTTATGAAGCTTATGAACCGGTATGCAGCCAAAAAGGAATGCCCTTAGATGCGGATTTTATGGATGTCCACTTTCCCATATTATACACAGACCAGGAATGCCTTTTTCAAATTTTAAGCATTTTCATGGATAATGCCATTTCGCATTCTGAAATGAAAGCTTCAATCCAAATAAAAGCCACTCTGTCACGCAAGGCTATCACTATTTCTGTTATTGATCACGGACGGGGAATTTCTGACGAGGACAAACCTTACATTTTTGACCGCTTTTATTGTGCCGATAAGTCACATACCGATAAGTCACATTTTGGTCTAGGACTAAGCATAGCAAAAGAATTGGCAGGATTTTTGTCTGCAAATATCGGGGTAAAAAATACAGAAGGCGGAGGGGCTACTTTTTTTCTTACACTTCCGTTAAAATAAGAACCCCCATCGCATGGAGCATAATTACTTAGAAACTGTCAGCTTTCCATGATCCATCTCGTACGCTTGATCGCACAGCGCTTCTATATCCTCTTTGTTATGACTTGCCAAAATAATAGATTTCCCTTCATCCTT
>OFGA01000046.1_pt1 | contig 105801 bp, 99 predicted proteins | sample 1521471 | NCBI WGS metagenome assembly OFGA01 (sample SAMEA3504086, study PRJEB24116) | mouse gut metagenome | biome: mouse gut; feature: mouse-associated habitat; material: faeces | place: Denmark | collected 2011 | reverse complement strand
CACAGAGAGTTTTGGTGGGAACCGGCATGGGTGTCAGCCCTTGCCGGTTCTTTTTATACAGTTTTGCATATGCAATATACATGTGCTAAAAAACTTATTAGTTCGTTATTGTAATAACCTTCTTAACCGAATAATCCTTATAAGTCAAAGTTACTGTAATTGTGTCAGTTTTACCTGACCCAGCATTATCTCTTACACTAATAGAACCATTCTTATCCTCAAGTAATGCCCCGCTGCCTACCTTGCAAGTCACAGTAACATCAGTTGACGAAAAACCATCTATAGCCTCAACATGAGAACTTTTTGCTACTTGATCCTGGCAAGATTTAATCAACTCATTCTTTTTAAATGCGCCGTTCTTAACGTCAAAACCACTACCTGAAACAGCCTGATATTCACTAAGTGTATAGGACTTATCCTTAGTAGCACCTAATACTTCTACTGCTGCAAAAGCTGCCTGAATACCTACAACTCTATTTGTATTTTCATCATCAGGTTTAGCTGTAATACCATTAGCTGCAGTCGCTGACTCAATTTTCTTGCCATTTGCATCAATAGCAATATATGTGCCACCCTTATCAAACTTAACTTTACTATTTATTGCTGCAATTTTGTCTGATCCTGCAGGAACATGAATCTTAACATCTTTTGCTGCTATAATAAGTTCAGGTGCACTACTTGTATCAAAGCCAGTCGCATTTGTAATCATTACTTTAGCTTCTGTACCTTCTACTCTAATCGGATTGTTAGCAAGTAAAACAGTACTGGTCTGGTTACCATCTTTATCAACCGTACCAAGGTTTAATGTAGCTCCCTGACGAACAAGAATTTCATTACCCAGAAGGAATTCGCCTTTCAAATTAATAACCCCGTTAGAGTTAATATCAAGCTTACCATTCCAAGTCTTTGATTTATTCTCGAAACCAAATCCATCCGTATCAGTTACATAAATATTTCCCTCAACTTTAGCATTATCTTCCAGAACAAATGAATTTGACCATACATTTTCAAGAATAATTGGATAATCATTTGCATTCTTATTAACAGTTATATCATTAAGCCTAAACTCTTTAACGCTTCCTGCATTAACTGTTAATGAAGCCTTATTGTTCCTCAGTGCTTCGCCAACACCATCAATAATTCCACCCTTAATTACCATCTCACCTACAGCATCTGTAGTAGATACTACTACATTACCATAAATTGTATGATTATTTAAATTAATATCAACAGCACGCTTAATCTCCAGAATGCCATTTCTACCAAATACCTCTTTAGAAGCTTTTACCTGCTCAGAATCAGAATCCGCAATGGCTCCTACCCAGATATTTTCATTAATAACTACAGCACGATACTGGTCATCTTCAAGAGCTTTCTTCAATGCCTCATAATACTCTTTATAAGTACTTATATTTCCAGATGCCGAACCAAACTGTTCTGTCGCAGCATTGCCCCATACAGCATCATATCTTACATCTTTGGCATCTGTCCAAGCATTATTTCCTAAGCCATAAATACTATTATCTGTCTTACCAGTACCTTGACCAAAATTATACGGCATACGATTCATACCATTATTGGAGAGCACTTCACCAGTACCAGCCGCTACTACTCCGCTTATACTGAGCTGTGTATTCTGAGTACTTACAAGATAGTCACCCGTAAGGTTGCTTCCCTGTGGAAGGATAATCGTAACAGAATCTAATACATTATCATGGTCATCATAGTTTGCAATATTAGCCTGAATATAAGAACCATGCGGCAATGGCTGATTATTAAGAGCATAGTTATTCTCATCTAATGCAGTTGCCCTGTCGACCGGTTTATTGAATTTTACAAATACATATCCACCAGCATTCGGATTAGTACCTGTATTACCAATGTGAGCCTTGTCATATTCTCTATTATCAGCTACTGCTGCCCATACAACCTTGAAATCTGTAGATACTGTTTCCGTATTCACTTCAATAACCCGGCTGTCTGTTGCTATTGTTGCACCATAATCATCAGAAATAGAGCCTACTACCAGTTTCCAGCTTCCACCACTCAATGTTCTTTCTGGAGCTACGTTAATAATCTTATCTTCAGCGTCAAGGAAGAAACTGTCCTCAACAATACCATCAACTGTTACTGTAGGGTTATCTACATTAATAAACTGTGCATATGGAACCGGAACACCCTTATTATCCCTTGTTTCATTTGTAATACCCTTTGTCTGTGTCTGGGATGGTGTCAGAGTTTCCTTATTAGCAGCTTCAGAAATCTTAACCGGCTCTGAAAGCTCAACATTCCATGAATGCAGAAGGTCACCATTCTTTGCAACAGCCTGTGTAACATCTACAATTGTCGGGCTGGTTGTATCTACTTCACCCATAATATTGCCATTTGTAACATTTGTATCATTTGCATTCAGATAAATGTCAATAGCATCGTTACGGAGATTATTTGAACGATTTACAAGTTTATTAGCATCTACATGCAGACGCAGCTGCTTATTCCAGTAATTCGTTCTTGTGCCCTGATAATCATATACCTCCGACCAGTCACGCCTAACTTCAACCATGTATTTCTTGTCATCAACTTTTGTTACGCGGATTGGATTGTTCTTTCCAGTTTCGCTGCTTGTAATATCTGTCCATGTACCATTGACATTTTCCTGCAGCTTCAATACGCTTGCCTTATCAGCACTGTTATCTGTTGTAAATCTGTCTCCATTCTCTACAATCCTAAATTCTGTTGTAAAGTTCAATGCAAACTGCTCTGGAGACTGAACATCTACTGTAAATACCGGCTTTGTTGCATCTTCTGTGACAGTGAACGGGAATGTCTGTGTACTTACACTGTTTCTTGCTCCATCCGAATATGCCGCCCAGTCACCGACATTCTTAACTGTCAGAATATGATTACCTGTCGCAAGCGGATGTCCGCTTCCCACTGTAATCGTAACTTTATGACGATTATCTGTTCCAACTTTATCTTTAACTGTATAAGAATGCAGCGTTACCTTGCCATCAGATGTTTCAAAAGCTTCATCCTCGACTACTTTCTTTTCTGATACCTTTTTAATCTCAGAACTTTCCGTGCCAGTTCCTTCCGGATCACGTTCACCCGATGTCTTTTCAATTCCCCACCTTGATAACGGAAGACCATCAATCAAGTAATTTTCTGGATTATCTGCTGCAAATCCTGAATTTGCCCCAGCAAAATCTTCTGATAAAACAGCTTCAGAAAACGTAATATCAATCGTCTTCGTACCTGTTGATTCAACTGCCATTGCGGACGGTTCACGTGCATCTGCCAGTTTCAGATAAACTGTATTCGTTGTATCTATGTTGCTGCCGTTCTTTCTCTTATCCTTAAATGATACACTGACATTTGAGTTATCAATCATTGGTCTATCTACCAGGATTTCGAGAGCTTTAGGTTCATTCGGAACATCCAGAACCGCTACAACACTATGTGGCTGTCCTACAGTACTCGCACCAGAAATAAGATTATCAATCCCGCTCTTAATTGTGCAGTCAAATTTTGTCTTATCTGGTTTACCATCCTTCATAAAGTCAGCTGCTGTCACTTCCTTATCAAAGTAAGCAACCACACGGTCAGCTGTACCAGCTGATGCAGATGTAATAATTGCTGCTTCTGAAGTCAGTGCATCTGGATTCGGAGAAAGTGTTACACTCGTTGTACCAGTTGTACCAATCATGTCACGGTCTGAAGATTCTACTACGGTTGCCTGAATAACTGCCGGAACACTTACGGTTTCATGAGGAGCATTGTACATAACCGTAACCTTGCCATTGTTTAAGGTAGCACGGTTATCTGCAAAACGGCCTCTGGAAGCGCTGAACTCAATCTGTGCTGTCTCTGTTGTAATTGCCTTGCCGTCTTTTGTTACTTCGAACGTAACCCTTGCCTGTGTCTGGCCATCGGATTTAATAATCTTCGGGTCAGATGTAATTGTCATTTCATAACCTGTCTGAACATCAGACGGAGCTGTGAATTTTAATGTTAAATCAGCCTGTGCTGCGCCGTTTACGGTCAGGCCCTTAGCGGTCAGGTCATAAGACTTGCCAGCTACTGCGCCGTCGATTGTCAGAACTGTGCTGAGCTTATCTTCACTTGGGTCAGACTTTGTAACTTTTACGCCGTCAGATACTGTGAAGTTTGCTGCTTCTGAAGCATTATCAACAGCCTTGTTAAATGTTACACGTACCTGTGTAGAGCTGATTGGAGCTACCGTTGCACTGAATGCTGCTTCTACCGGCGGCTTTGTCTCATCAGCTGCTTTTACGTTTGCAGTACATGTCATGTATTTGATATTTTTCGGGTATTTGCGTTTTGTTGTCTTAACTTTAACTTTAATCTTAGCGCGTCCAACACCCTTACCTTTTAACATAACAGAAGATGCCTTCTTGTCATATACGGTACAAATCTTCTTATTGCTTGTTGTTACCTTTGTGATTTTCCAATTGAGAGTATTGTTTGTCAGCTTCAACTGATATTTCTGATTCACCTTCAGTGTTTTGAAAGTGGTCTTCAGATTAACTGTTGACGCTGCTGACGCTGTCATCAGATTGCTTGCTGACGACACTGAGAATGCCATTGCAGCAGATAAAGATACTGCCAGCACTCTTGTCATGAAACTCTTTTTCATTTCTTTTCCTCCTTAAGATGCATCATGCCTGATTGCATGATTGTTGTCTCTAAGTATACAATACTCGTTTCGGATTGTCCATACGCAATCTTACCAATTTGCGTACTGTTTTGCGGCAATCCTAGTGACTTTTGCCCCACTCTCATCCCAACCCTAATTCTTTGGCAAGTGAAAGCGGCCGTGACCAGCACGTTTGCTATCACTGCCTCTAAATAATGAGGTGCTGCATCGGTGCTGAGATACTGTATAACTCAGGTTCAATATATAGTTACGGGGGGGCTGGACAAAAAAGTGGGGTTCAGAATATTTTTTTGAAAAATTTTTTTGAAAAAATTAAAATCCGCCGTTTATCAGGGTTTTGCGGGCTTTTGCATGAATTCCGGTTCCTGTTCGCACAGGACTTTGCCTTTTTAATGCAGGAAAAAACCTTGGCCCTGCAGGAATCTCATGTTATGATAGTATTATGAAAACAAAAGGTTACTGGTCACGGAGTGAACAGGAACAGCAAAAGAGGGGGGTGGCCCAAATGGCACAGAGCAAGGCACATATGGATGCGGCAAGCAGGTTTAATAAAAAAACCTATGACCGCATTCAGGTAAGCATCCGCAAGGATGCAGAAATCAACCGGGATGTTATACGCAATCATGCCCAGTCAAGGGGCGAAAGCACAAATGGGTTTTTACTGAGAGCGGTTACCGAAACAATCAGGCGCGATAAGGGGGAATGATTTATGGCAATGCCGGCAGAAAAGGCACGGTATACATTTGCTGACTGTCTTATATGGAAAGAAAACGAACGTATCGAGATTATAGGCGGGGAAGCATTCCTCATGGCTTCTCCATCCAGCATGCATCAGGAAATCAGCATGGAGATTTGCAGGCAGCTTGCAAATTATCTGGAAGGAAAGCCGTGCAGGGTTTATCCGGCTCCGTTTGATGTCCGGCTCTTTGAAAAGGACGGGGACAGCCCGCTGGATGTCGATACCGTGGTACAGCCGGATATTTCCGTCATATGCAGCAAAAACAGGATAGACGCGCGCGGATGCAAGGGAGCACCGGATTTCATTACCGAAATACTGTCTCCGTCATCCCTGCGCAATGACAGGCTCATCAAACTGCGCTTATACCAGCAGGCCGGTGTACGTGAATACTGGATTGCAGACCCGGAAAACAAGACCGTACAGGTGTTTTTACTGAACCAGAATGGCATCCTGCAGCCTTATGAAGATTACAGCCGGACAGAAATCGCCAGGGTGAACATACTGGAAGGCTGTTTTATTGAGCTGGAAAAGGTTTTCCCGGAATAAACAGCCTGACAGGCTGTTTATTCCGGGAGCGGCTGCCGTTTTTGTATTTATTTGTAAATAACCGTACCCTTCTGTCCTGTAATATCTATCGTTTCTCCGTCCAGCTTCGTTATGACTGCCCTTCGGACAGCGGAATTCCCGATAAATTCCACCGCAGCCTGGATTTTCGGCTCCATGGAACCGGCTTCAAATTCCCCGGCTTCCAGATACCTGCGTGCCTCGGCTGTGCTCATGCTGTCCAGCTGCTTTTCCTGCTGTGTCCCGTACCGCAGGCTGGCTTTTTCCACGCCGGTCAGGATAACCAGTATATCTGCGTCCACCATATCTGCCAGCATTCCTGCTACAAGGTCTTTTTCGATAACCGCAGACGCACCTTTCAGGTTATTGGCCTGGGACAGCACCGGAATTCCGCCGCCCCCGCAGGCAATAACGGCCTGGTCTGCATCCAGCAGCGCACGGATGCTTTCTATTTCTATAATATCGATGGGTTTCGGTGCCGCCACAATCCTGCGGTAGCCGCCCGGCACTTTCGTGACATGGTTTCCCTTCCGCTCCTCAAGCCCGGCTTCTTCGGCGTTCATGACACGCCCGATGATTTTTGCCGGATGATAAAACGCATCGTCATACGGGTCTACGACTACCTGCGTCAGCACGGTGGACACCGGCTTGCAGATGCCCTGGTTTAAAAGTGCTGTCCGTATGCCGTTTTGCAGGTCATATCCGATATAGCCCTGGCTCATGGCCGAGCAGACACTCATCGGGGCAGCAGTATATTCCGGGTAAATACGGCAGAATTCTGCCATTGCCATATGAATCATGCCTACCTGCGGCCCGTTGCTGTGGGTAATAACGACCTGACAGTTCTCTTTGATACAGCCGGCAACTGCTTTTGCCGTTTTTGCAACCGCAGTCTTTTGCTCCGGCAGCGTTGTGCCAAGGGCATGATGGCCCAGGGCGATGACTATTCTTTTCTTTTTCATAACCGGGAAAATCCTCCTGTGTTCATATTTATTTTCATTGCTTCCTTTCGGACTGCTCTTTCAGCAGTGCCAGCCTTCTGCAAAACATTCCATGGCGGTCTGAGCTGAAAACATCAGCCATGCTTCCAGTTCTGTATTTATATTCTGTACCACGGATTGGAATGTGTCAAGTGAGATATAAATTATTTCAGATAAAGAAGATACTTTTGCGCCGCTGTCATACAGAACTTTTCTGCGGTGCATGTATTTCGGATAAACGCTGCTGAATTCAGGCGGACTTGTTTCTATAAACGAAATGATAAAAGCTTTTATCGATAACAGCGGGGCATCTTATCAAGCCCCGCTATTTCAGATTTCCTGATTTTTCTGTCTGGCATTGCCAGCACAGGGTTTAGTTCTTTTTACCGAGCACGACAGACAGGGTTTTTTCCTGATATCCGCCTTCTGCCGGTCTCTGGACAACAATTTTTACTTCTGTGCCGGCTTCATAATACGACAGTCTTTTTTGCAGCGCTTCCATCGTTTTGATTTCCCTTCCGTCAAATCCGGTCAGGATATCGCCCTGCTGGATGCCATATTTTTCTGCGGCAGTGCCTTTTGTGACTTCCTTGATAAATACGCCTTCCGGCATGTTATAAGCGCTTGATACGGATGCCGTAACATTCATGCCTGAGATGCCAAGGTATGCTGCCCTGTCATCTGTGACTTCTTCCCTTGTAATCAGGTCTTCGATAATCGGCTTTGCCATATTGGACGGGATGGCAAAACCCATGCCTTCAACGGTTGTGTCGCTATATTTGGATGAATTGATGCCGATAACCTCGCCGCTGCTGTTTAAAAGAGCGCCGCCGCTGTTGCCCGGGTTAATGGCTGCGTCTGTCTGAATCAGGCTGTTTGTATAAGTCTCGTTTGTCTGCTCATCCTGCATAGTTACGTCACGGCCTACCGCACTGATATAACCGGCTGTCACAGACTGGCCGTAGCCTAATGCATTGCCGATGGCAATTGCCTGGGAACCTACTTTTACTGCATCTGAATCACCTAATGCTGCAACTTTAATTTCAGATAAGGTTCCATCTTCCAGGTCTGATTTTTTCACCTGTACGACGGCAAGGTCTGTGCTGGCATCGGTTCCTTTTATTTCTGCAGCCACGGTTGTGTTATCGCAGAACTGAATCGAAAGCGTAGAGGTCGCTGCTACTGCCTTATTCGATGACGCTGACGCTACAACATGGTTGTTTGTCACAATATACAGATAATTTTCGTCTTCGCTTACGATAATTCCGCTGCCCGCGCTTGGCACTTCATAATTCTGCACCTGTCCGAACCAGTTCTGGTACTGGACACGGCTCATATTGGTAATTGATACAATGGAAGGCATGCATGCTTCTACCACGGAAGCAACGCCGTCACCTGCGTTCGATGAAACGTTTGTCAATGGCGCCGTATTCTGCACGCTGTCGCCTGTCCCGAGTACTTCTTCTTTTTCTGCCGGAATGCTCACTTCTTTATCGTTTGTCCCAAGCAGGTTTCCTGCCACATAAGAGGAACCTTCAAACGCTGTCCCGGCTACCAGGCCGAATACAAGGGCAATGGATGCGCATTTGGCAAGCTTGATGCCAAAGCCTGGATGTGTACCAGCGCTTTTTTCAGCACGTTTTCTGGCACGTTCTTCCTTTTTCTGTTTTCTGGCATCGCTGTAAGTATTCCAGCCGCCCTGGCCGTTTGGAGAACCGTAAATGCTGCTGTACGGATTGTCCATGCCTGGCTGTGCACCCTGGTTTCCGCTGTCTGCTGCGGACTGGCTGCCCTGGCCCATGCTGTCTGCGGACTGGGAGCTGTAAGCCTGATTCTGTGCAGTGCCATATGTGCCGGACTGGGTGCTGCCGTATGTGCCGGAGCCGGTGCTTCCATAAGCTCCATTCATGCCTGCATGCATGCTGTCATTTGCATCCGGCTGTGTATAATGATAAGAAGCATATCCGCTGTCTGTGCTGTTTTGGGTATTCCCGTAAGCCTTTCCTGCACCCGGCTGTGCATTTCCGGCTGCGCCCTGTGCAGAGCTGCTGTATGCACTGGCCGTGTTTTCTTCTGCACGCCAGATATTATTCGGATTTTTCTGCTCCTGGTTCAGATAGCTGTAGCTGTATGTGGAACTGCTTTCTGGCTGGCTGTTTCCTGTTTCATAATTCGCTGTACCGGATGCATTGCTGTTTTCATTTCTGCCATCGTTATTGTAATTGCTGTTTTCCATAATTGTAAGCTCCTTTCTGCCTGTTTCTGTCTGTATTTATCAGAATTATTGAATCAAATTCCCATTCCTGTATGGAAGGTATTGTCTGTTTGCTGTTTACAAGTAGAAGTTTACCTTGTAATTGTGTTTCTTTTGTGATTAAAATTCCATAAAATCGTGAAATTATGTGTTTATTATGTGTTTACAGGCAGAAAGAAGCCGTTCTCCGGACAGGCCAGCTGTCTTACCTCGATGCAGTGTCCGGCTGCAAGTATTGCTCCGCATCCGTTTCACTCAGCTTGTATTTTTCCATAATCATTCCCTTTATGGTCTCATCTGTGTGCCCGATGCTGCGCAGTATTTCTACAGCTCCCAGAATCCCCTGCTCGATTCCCTGCTTTACTCCCTGCTCAATTCCCTGCTTTACTCCCTGCTCGATTCCCTGCTTTACTCCCTGCTCGATTCCCTGCTCGATTCCCTGCTTCAAGCCTGTGTCCAGTGCTTCCTGGCGCATGAGAAGGATTCTGGGTTCTACAATCGGCCTGATTATTTCCAATAATTCTTCGCTCATCTTATCATCTCCCGCTAATTCTTCCATTGTTTTCATGTTTGCCCTTAAAACAACTTCCAGCACCGCCTCTGCAAATTCCCTGTCTTTTTTGGCTTTCAGGCTTCTGATGCGTGCCAGCAGCGATTCCAGCTCCTGTTTTTCCAGTCTTCCTGATAATGAACGAAGCCAGGCATGCAGCCCGGGCTCCAGCTCTTTTGTGACAAGAATCTGTGCCGGAAACGGGATATTTCCTTTTATGTAATATATCCCGCTGTAAGGATTCGATACATGATACCCGTGTTCCTTAAAATACCGCAGCAGTCCATACGGCTTTGCATCACGGATAAAGGTTATTGTTATGTCTGCTTCCAGAATGGCATCCACGGTTTCTCCATAAGCTTTATAAAGACAGGCGTACCCGGTTACTTTAAAAAATACGTCGATATTCAGGCTGTCTGACGGGTCTTTATATTCCAGGATATTATGTCCCCGGAACATCTGTCCGATTTCATTTGCAAGCGGCCTGCCAGGAAATTTTTTGGTAATCAGCAGGTCTATTTCCAGCGGGCCGATATTCAGGCTGTGCTCGCGTTCAAAAATCAGGCTGTCCCGGTCTTCTGCCAGCTCCAGGCAGAAAGCCGCGGCAAACGCCGGATGCCATTGTATTTTGGTAATTTCCCTGTTTTCCATTTGCGTATCTCCTTTTTGACAGTATATCACAGAAAAACCACAAATGAAAGCAAAACTTATGCCTTTGCATATTCTGTTTTATGTTACAGGGCTTTTACCTTTACTTTACTGTTCCCGCTCTCACGCACCATGGCACGGTATTCCTTCAGGCAGCTTTCCGGCACGTATATAACTGCCTTTGCATGAATCCCGCGGAATGCGTCTTCTCCAATATATTCCAGATATTCCGATTTGATTTTTATTTTTTTCAGCTGGCTGCATCCGCGGAATGCCTCGTCGCCAATCTGGGATATATTTGCACCCAGGGTAACCGCCCGTACTTTTTTATGGTTTTTCACTGCACCGTCATCGACTGCCGCTACTTCATACAGCTGCCCGCCAATCGTTACATCTGCGGGTATCGTAATCACGGTACGGGTTTTCGACGTGCACTTTGTATATAGTACCATGCCGTCTTCCCAGAAGGAATATACATTTTGATTGACCGTCCCAATCTGCTCGATGCCCGTATCTTCATCCAAGTCTTCTGAACTGTCTGCATATGCATCAGCCGGCGTTATTATCGTGCCGCCTGTTCCAGACGTGCCTGTGCTCCCCGTACCTGGATTTACTATGCCAGAGCCATTGATGTTTGTATTGCTGCTCCCCGTACCCGGATTTACTATGCCGGAGCCATTGATATTCGTACCGCTGCTCCCGTTTCCCGGATTGGCCGGAGAACCGGATTTTTGGACTTCTACCCTTGCAGATGCGCTGTGCCCGGAATCCGCATAGGAGTTTGCATAGATATACAGCACGCTGGACGCTTCATCTTCTCCCACATACAGCCACCCGTCATCGGATATTCTTGTATACCGCGAGCTGTTTCCGCTCAGCTGCCAGCTGATGCGCTGCGACGGCTGCCCGTAGCCTGTCACCTTTGCCAGAAACAGGCGGCTTTCCCCCTGTTTTACGACACAGCTTAACGGTGTCAGCGTAACCCCGCTTACCGTTGATGCGGATGTACCCCCGTTCCAGCTGCTGCCCGGATTCCAGGTACTGCCCGGGTTCCAGGACGGATTTGTGCCGGAACCGGACTGCATTCTGGTAAATGCTTTCAGGCAGACACGGCTGCCGTCCGGCTGGCGGCTGTCCGCCGAGCTTGCAGCCGGAACGGCTTCATCACTGCCGGTTATCTCTGCCCGCAGCTCTATCGTTCCATAAACCGACACCGGCGAAGACAGCTGGAATGTATGGTAGCCGCTCTGCGCCATAATGCCGCCGATTTCGGTCAGCTCATGCCCATTTACATAAAACCGGTAGCTGGCACCTTCCCTGACATACGTTGAAACTGCTGTCAGCCACTGCGCCCCGCCGGACAGCTGGTAGCTCTGGCTGTAGCTGCTGCCGGATGTAAAATCATAAAAGCCCCGGTAATCCGCTTCATACAGGCGGTCATACAGCCTGGAGCGTTCGGTGACCTGTGTGACAGCAAACGCATCCTGAAAATAATTGTCATAAGAAATCCAGTAATAGCCTGTATTGCCGCCGATACTGCTTGAATCATACCGTCCCCAGCTGTTTTTTACGAGAAACGCACCCTGATTCTGCGGACGCTGCGGCGTAGTTGTACTGTTATAAAACCACTGCGGCGAAAATTTATCATCCCAGCCGACTACCGTAACCCCGTGATTGACACCCGGGCTGTATTCCTGCGGATAATAATAAGCCCCGTCCTTTGTCATCAGCGCCCGGGAATCTGCCGAGAAATAAACACTGACACCCACGGCCCCGTATTTTACCACAAGGTTTTTGATGGTCTGGATATATTTCTGCTTGTCCATCTGGCTGTCGCGGTCATACCTTCCAAGCTCTGCCGTTTCGCTGACATAATAATCGGTTATGCTGCCGTCCTGTTCCAGGCGCGGCCCGTACTGCTGCCCCCTCGTCCAGTACGCAAGCGCCGGACGGTAGCTGCCGCCGGAATAAAGGTCCGTAAACGCATAAGAGCCGCTCGTCAGCTGGCTTATCATATCCCGCTCGCTCAGGTCTGCATGCGAAACAGCTCCTGTTTTCATCAGATACGATTCCAGCACCGCATCCGCCATATATGCCCAGCAGTAATTGGTCTGCGACTGGTCTTCCACCTCGGATGCATATGCAATATAGCTGACATCCGAATTATAGCTGGAAGCCAGCGCAGATACGTCTGCCCGTACTTCCATGCGCGCTGCATGCGGCGTAACCGCAATCATCACCGCTGACAGCAGCAGCGCTGACAGCTTTTTCCAGAGCTTCCTTTTTGGCTTAAAGTCTTTCTTTATCATCTGACATCATCCCCCTGTGCATGATATTTCTGTTTTCTGTTTCTATATTAAAAATTAAAAAAACAGCAGACGGCCGGAATATGGATAACGGACAGTCTGCTGTTTCGAATGTGCTGTATTTGTTATTGCAGGGCTGGAGTTCCATCCCTTTATTCTACGGTCACGGATTTCGCCAGGTTCCTCGGCTTATCCACATCCAGCCCCCTGCCCACTGACACATAATAACTGAACAGCTGCAGCGGGATAATGGCCAGCGAATTTGTAAAATACCGGTTCGTTTTCGGGATATACACGACATAATCTGACACTTTTTCAATTTCTGTATTATCCTCATTGGTCACGGCCATTACAAAAGCACCGCGCGTGCGGACTTCCACAATATTGCTCATAACCTTTTTATACAGGTTATCCTGTGTCACGACCGCAGTCACAAGCGTGCCTTCCTCAATAAGCGATATGGTACCGTGCTTGAGCTCCCCGGCTGCGTATGCTTCGGAATGGATATAGGAAATCTCTTTCAGCTTTAAGGAGCCTTCCAGTGAAATCGCATGGTCAATGCCCCTTCCGATAAAAAATACATCGCGTGCTGCCAGATACCGGTTGGCAAACCGCTGGATGTCTTCTTTATTCGCCAGCAGCATCTGTATCTGCGCCGGTATCGCTTTCAGGTCCTTAATCATGGAAGCGCACGCATCCTCACCCAGCCTGCCCCGTGCCATGGCAAATTTTACCGCCAGCAGGTATTCTGCTATCAGCTGTGCCGTATACGCCTTGGTTGTCGCCACGGCAATTTCCGGCCCTGCCCATGTGTACATCACACGGTCTGCTTCCCTTGCAATCGAGCTTCCCACGACATTGACAATGCCAAGCGTCTGTGCGCCGCGGCTTTTGGCTTCGCGCAGTGCTGCCAGGGAATCTGCGGTTTCCCCGGACTGGCTGATAATAATAACCAGGGTATTTTCTTCGATAATCGGGTCACGGTAGCGGAATTCACTGGCCAGGTCTGTCTCGACCGGAATGCGCGCAAGGCCTTCAAACACGTATTTTCCTGTCATGCCGGCATGATAGGCCGAGCCGCAGGCCACGATATGGATTTTGCGCAGCGCCCGTATTTCCTCATCGCTCATGCCGAGTTCTTCAATCACGATTTTTCCGTCCTTGATGCGCGGGCTTAACGTATCGCTGACGGTTTTAGGCTGTTCATTCATTTCTTTGAGCATAAAGTGCTCATAACCGCCTTTTTCTGCGGCATTGATATCCCATTCAATCTTTTTTGGCTCTTTTTCGATTTCTTCCCCGTCAATATTGTAAAAGGTAACTGTATTTTCCGTCAGCGCCGCAATTTCTTCATTCTGGATAAAATACACTTCCCGCGTATATTTTAAAATGGCAGGGACATCCGACGCAATAAGGCTTCCATCCGTACTCTGCCCGACGACAAGCGGGCTGTCCCTGCGCACCGAATAGACGATGTCCGGATGGTCTGCAAACAGAATGCCCAGTGCATAGGAGCCCTCAACACGGTGCATAACCTTGCCAATCGCTTCTAACGGGTCGCCCTTATAATAATGCTCCAGCAGCATCGCCACTACTTCCGTATCGGTTTCCGAACGGAACTGATAGCCCCTGGCCTGCAGTTTTTTTCGTAATTTTAAGTAATTTTCAATAATTCCATTGTGCACAACCGCAATCGTCTCATCCTGGCTGTAATGCGGGTGTGCATTGACATCGCTCGGCGCGCCGTGCGTTGCCCACCTGGTATGCCCGATTCCGACAGTCCCCGGCATCGCATTTCCGTTATGCGTCTGTTCGTCCAATACCTTCAGGCGTCCGGCTGCTTTTTGTACCTGGATTTTTTTGCCGTCATAAACAGCCATCCCGGCTGAGTCATAGCCGCGGTACTCCAGCTTGGACAGTCCATCCAGCAAAACCGGTGCCGCCTGTTTTTTTCCGATATATCCTACAATTCCACACATCCCTGATGCTCCTCCTCTAAAATCCAGCCCTGCGTAATGCCTGCTTTCAGCTGCAAAACAGCTGTTCATATTTCTGTGTAATATACTCCCAGCTGTAGCAGGTTTCTATCCGCTCCCGTGCCTGTGCGCCAAGCGCTTTTCTCTGTTCTTCTTCCATGCCGTCCGCCCGGTTTATGAGCGCTGCGAGGTCTCCGTCCTGCTTTGTCCAGTACAGCGCACTGTCAAGAGCCGCTTCCCGGTTAAAGCCGACATCGAGCAGCAAGTTTAAATCCGTACCTGCCAGCGCTTCCAAAAGGCTTGGATTTGTGCCGCCGACCTCGTGCCCATGCAGATAGCCGTAAGCATTTTCCCGTATTTTCTTTAACAGCTGCTGGTCGTATACCGTCCCGGCAAAGTGAATGCGCGGGTCGCTGTCAAATCCCGTCCGCTGCCGCAGCGTTTCCAGAAATTCCTCACTCACATCGGTAATCAGTGCAAACGTCCTGCGGGTATCAGATTTCATAAATTCCCGTATCATGGTTTCATAGTTGTTTTCCGGCACAAAACGCCCCACAACAAGATAATACTCCTTTTTTGCAAGCCCGTGTGCCGCATACCAGCTGCTTAGCTGCACATCCTCATCGGAAAGCACAGACGGTGCCGTTTCTGCCCCATAGGCAATAAACACCGTCTGCGGGTGATACGCAGCATATTCATCGTGAATATACGCTTCTATGGTACGGCTGTCACAGACCAGCATCCCTGCATGCTTTACCATCAGCCTTTCGGAATATTTCCAGTACCGGCGCACCGGTGCACTCCATTTTGCCCGCAGGAACTCATGCCCGTCCGGATTCACATACAGACGCCCGCCCATGGCATGAATGCGTCTTTTATAATAGGAAACAAAAGGCCCGATGCGGCAGGCCAGTATATAAAAAACCGGCTGCCGCAGGCGCTTTTTTTCTGCATAGCGCACAAAATAATGCAGTGCTTCCAAATCATACGCAACAGCCCTTGCCGGGCCGATTCTGCGCCAGGGGAATACGGTGCAGGCTGCATGATGATGCCGGTAACGGGCACGCCCTGGCTCAAAGTCCTGCGGCTCACATGCACAGGCGACATGGTAGCGGATATCCGGGGATTTCTGGTATTCGGTGAGTTTATCCACAAACGTCTCAAACCCGCCATACTGTGCAGGGATTCCTTTACATCCTATGATAAATACATGCTGTATGTGACTTTTTTTTCTGTCCATTCTGATAATCCTCTGATAAATTCTTCCCGTCAGTTTTCCTTCCCGTTTCCGGATTTGTCCGGCTCCTGCACATAACTGTCTTCCTCGATGCCCGTCACCTGCTCATCCCCGGGGCCCTTGCCGGTATCTTCCCGGATTGCCTTGCTGTAATTTAATACCGTATTGGACGGCTGGTATTCATAATCCCCGAACAGCCACGCATGCAGCTCCCGGACATTTTTCTCCAGGTCGCACGGTGCAACGATATATTTCCTGGATAAATCAAACACGTACAGTTCAAACGGAAACCCGGTCGTTGCAGCCAGCCGGTAATTGAGCAGCTGGGATGCCATGGATATCATCTGCATTTCGGTAAGGTCGGTGCTGATATCTTCCAAAACCGCATCAATAATCTTATTAATCGTAAAAATGCTGGATGATTTAACCTTTTCAACCATCTTCGACAGTACCTCGCGCTGTCTCTGCGCACGGCGGAAATCGCTGCTGTCATGGCGGATGCGGCAGTATGCCACCGCCTGCACGCCGTCCAGTGTCTGCACGCCCGGATGCTCTATCATATGCGGCTCAAGCTGGGTATAAGCAGCTGTTTCCGCAATATAGATATTGATTTCTTCCATCATGGCACCTTCCTCGACATTGATCTCCAGCCCGCCCAGAAGGTCAATCACCTTGCAGATTGCATAAAAGTCCACCGCCACATAATCAGCAATATCCAGGTCCAGATTCTGGTTGAGCATGCGCACTGCCTGCTCCGGCCCGCCATGATTGTATGCATAGTTCGCCTTCCACAGATAATAATCGTCTTCTGTGCCGACATTTAAATACGTGTCACGGTATACCGATGCGACCCGGACTTCCTTCGTATCGTTGTTAATACTGACAATCATAATCATATCGCTGTTGCCGGACGTAAACACGCCCTTTTTTTCGTTATCCAGCCCAAAGACCGCGATATTCGTAAACCCGCTCAGTACTTCCTGTGTCGTCTGCCCGAGGTCTTCATTTACGACATCTTCAGCCTTTATATTTTCGGCCCGGTTGATTTTCTGGTACTTTGACCAGAGAAACAGCACAGCCAGCAGTATCAGCAGCAGTACCAGTTCAATAATCAGAATCAGCAGCTTGCGTTTTCTTCGTTTCCGTTTCTTTTCTGTACTCAATATTCCTGTCCTCTCCGCCAGACGCGTCTTATCATGGCAGCACCCGGACCGTTCCGGCTATCCGGACTGTCCCGGCTACTGCGTGCCCGCAGCTTCCGCCTCTGTGCCTGTATCTTCTGCGGCTGTGTCCGTATTCTCTGCGGCCGCCTGGCTGCTCTTTGTATAGCGGTCAGCTTCCACGCCGGTTTCTTCTTCATCGCCCAGCCCTTTGCCAGTCTCGTCGACAATCGCCTGGCTGTAACTGGTTACCGTATTGGACGGTGTATAGTTATACTCATTGAACAAATATTTGTGAAGGGCTGTAACATTTGTCACAAGGTCACACGGAACGACTACCATGCCCTTCTTATTTCCAGGGTCAGCATTGGTCAGCTTAAACGGAAATCCCGTCGTGTCTGCCAGCTCATAATTCATCATTTGCGAAGCGAGGGAAATCAGCTCCCCGGCTGTAAAGTTTGTGCTGATATCATCCAATACGGAATCAATAATTTTGTTAATCGTCAGGATATCTGCCTTTTTCGCCTTTTCCACCATTTTAGACAGCACCTCGCGCTGTCTCTGCGCACGCTTAAAATCATTTCCGACGGTATAGCGGATGCGGCAGTAAGAGGTCGCCTGCACGCCGTCCAGTGTATACACACCCGGCTGGGTGATAGAATGTGCTTCGTTCCCGGTTACCTGCGCCGTCTCGTTAATATAAAAGTCCATCCATTTCGCTTCGGCCGCATCGATTTCGACTTCTACGCCGCCCAGCAAATCAACGGCTTCGGTCACTGCCTGGAAATCGACAACTACATAATCCTGAATATCCAAATCCAGGTTGCGGTTAAGCATCCTCACCGCTTCTTCGGCACCGCCTTTGTTATACGCATAATTGGCTTTGCGGAAATTAAAGGAACCGTCGCCGCTGACATTTAAAAATGTATCACGGTATACCGAAACAAGCCGGACTTCCTTCGTGTCGTTATTGATGCTGGCAATCATAATCACGTCACTGTTTCCGGCACTGAAGCTGCCGTTCGAACGGTTGTCCAGTGCAAATAACGCGATATTCGTATAGCCCTTTAACACCTCCTGCACGGACTCGTCCATGTCTTCGTTCATAATATCCTCAGTTCCTATCATGTCCGGCTGCCGGTCCAGCTTCTGATACTTGGACCAGACGAACAGTGCAGCCAGCGCGGCCAGCAGCAGGATAATTTCGATTGCAAAAATGATAATCCTGCCCTTTTTCTTTCTCCTTTTTGATGCACTCATATTCTGCCCCTCTCTGCATTTGTAATTTCTTTTTCTATCAGCCGGCGCATAAACAAGAGCCGGTTTTTAATCATGACTGGTACGGTATTGATATCAAAGTCAGACACATTTCCATCGTGCCTGCGGTAATACAGCAGCGGTTCCTTCAAAAAAACTGTCCCTCCCCTGTGCATGTCATTGATGACGCCTATCCACTGGTCGTGCATCTGAATGTCATCCGGCACCGGCAGGATATATGGCAGCAAGTCCCGGTGTATCGCCATGCAGCATCCGATATATTTGTTTTTCCAGATATTGCGCCACATCCCGCCGCCATACCCGCGGTATTCAAAAAAGGACGGATAAATAACCTCTTTCAAATCCTCTTTTGTCACAATACAGTCATGGACAATGGCATGGCATCTCTCTTTGTAAAACACCTGCATCATGCGCCTGACCTTATGCGGCATCCATACGTCATCCTGGTCTGCCAGAAACAAAAACCTGCCTCTGGCATGTCCGAGCGCACAGGCAATATTCTGCTTGATTCCCTTTCCAGGGCCCTTTACCAGGCGAATCTGCGGCCCGCCCGGACACTTCTGATAAGCCTGTATCAGGCTGGCTGTCCCATCGGTGGAGCCGTCGTCCGATATGACTACTTCATCCTTTTCATTCAGCTGCATCAGAATGGAATCCAGCTGTTCCTTTAAGTATTTTTCTCCATTATATACAGCCATTGCCACGGAAATGCGCTTCACGGTTTCCTCCTTTTTTGATTATATGATTTTCAGGACTCTTATTTTGACCCGTCTCCCGACAGCACGACCTGAATCGTGCGGAACAGGATTTTTAAATCCAGGCTCAGTGACCATTCGGAAATATACCGGGTATCTAATGCCACAACCTGCTCAAAGTCCGTAATATCATTGCGCCCGCTGACCTGCCACATCCCGGTCAGCCCCGGCTTGATTCCAAGGCGGCCCCTGTGGTGCAGCTGGTAGTGCTCCACCTCGTCCACGGTTGGCGGACGCGTGCCGACCAGGCTCATCTCGCCCTTTAGCACATTCCAAAACTGCGGCAGCTCGTCTATCGAGTACTTGCGGATAAAATGCCCGATTGGAAATATCCTCGGGTCATCCGTCATCTTAAACATCAGGCCTTCCATTTCATTGCGTGCCATCAGGTCGCTTTTACGCTCCTCGGCATCCATATACATGGAGCGGATTTTGTAAATACGGAAAATACGCCCGTTTTTGCCTACCCGCTGCTGGGAAAACAAAACCGGCCCGGGCGACTGCATTTTAATGGCCGGGGCAAATACCAGCAGCGCAATCCCTGCCAGCACCAGCCCAATCAGGCTGCCCGCAATATCCATAACCCGCTTGAAAAACATTTCCGGCGGGGATGCGATATGCATGCTCGTTGTAAGCACCATATAATTGCCGCATTTTTCCAGCACCTTGTTTGGCATAAGCGCCGTCTGGGGTATCAGGTTAAAATGCACGGTAATGCCATATTCGATTAGCTGGTTCGCCAGCGCTTCGCTGGAGTCCCTTGTATTTCCATTGATAAAAACCTCGTCTACCACATGTGTCCTGACATATTCATAAAAATCATCTGCATTCGCAACAACCGGAACACCGCGCACCGTTTCGCCTTTTCGCGGGACATCGACAATGACAATGCCGCTGACCTCAAAATCCCGGTACGTGTCATGTTCAAAATCCCGCACGCATTCCTCGGCATAACGGTCAACCGTCAGGATAATCATGACCGCATTGCTTCGTTTCTTCTTTATATAATTACGCAGGGCCTGTTTATAAATACAGTGTACAATGTATTCATAAATCACGGACAGAATCCAGAACATAAACAGGCTCTCCCTGGAATATACGGCCGACATTTTTGCCGCATACAGATATACAAGCATCCCGACAAAAATAATCGTACAGGAAGCCGCCACTTCTTCCAGTTCCACAAACGCATCGCGTTTGATAATATCATGATAGGATTCTTTAAAAAACACAACACACAAATCCAGAAGGACAAGTATGACTGCAAGCCTTAAATACGGTTCGCTGGCATATGGGTTCATCCAGCCATGCCGCATGATATATCCGGTTATAAAGGCCAGCTGGAGCAATAAAATGTCCAGAATTGTAAAATCCAGATGCTTGACCCAGCCAGCGTTTTCTTTTCTATACATGCTGCTCCTTTAAGTTTCTCAGGTGAATATACAGCCAGCTGTCTGCATAATTCTCCCTCTCCTTTAACGTCATTTCACTGTATTTGTCATATGTAAGCCGTGCCTGAAACATTTCCTGTTCCCCGCACTTGTAGCACTCCACAAGCTTTCTGCGGGAAACTGTCCTCATCCAGCCACATTTCGGACAAATATAAACTTTTATCATTTCTTACCCTTTCTTTCCCCAATTCTTATATCCAGACAGCCCACACTGCCCGTTCTGTGCGCAAGAGTATGTGCGCGCAGTCTTTTTAACCACCTCTTACTTATTTTACAGCTCCCGCATAAAAATGAAAAGCCTTGTTATCTGACTCTGTATATTGTATAATGCTCACTCTGCGCAGCCGGCACGACCAAAATCTGTGCCAGGTAGCTGTCCATGTCAAATTCCGTACGGATAACCAGATAATCCACGCCGGTTTTATCCAGGCTGCGCCTTAAAGCCCTGCTGTCGTTTTGTATTCCTTCATTGACCGCCGCGATAATATGCTGCTGGCGGACATATTTTTTATGATTATATCCGTGTTTTGCCTGATACAGATATGCTTTTCTGGAAATCCCCCATAAAATACGCGGTTCATACGTGCGTACCTGATATTCCAGATACATATCAAATGCTGCCACAGGCTGCTCCTTTGTACTTCCCCAATCTGCCATGACTGCCTCTGCGACAGCCACCGCATCCGGGTCGAGTCCGTAAATATTTTGCGGACGGTTTATATTGGCCCGGTTCAGGAAAAAGAAATTTGCCCCAAATCCCAGGCAGACTGCAAATATCAGTGCAGCGGCACATATCTGCCTTTTTTTTCTTCCGGTAAATGCTTCTGTCAGATGATACGCTGTCACAAACAATACCGGCAGCATCCAGAAAAAACGGTAATAGGTCGTAATATCCGTTAGTTTCCCCATAATCCGGTATGCAAATTCATTAAATATAAAGACAACAGACAGCAGCACTGCGGCTGCGGCCTTTTTTCCAGTGTTTCCCTGTCCTGTTTTCCTCTCTTTCAGCCACAAAAGCACGAGGCTTCCTGCAAATGCTGCCAGATACAGGGAATCCCCGTTATACTGTTTCAGTACGCCTGTCATGCCTGATACCTCCGCAATTTTTTACCACCCGGCCTGTCCCTGCCAGAACGCATCTGACGTTTCCTGCCCGGCTGCTTTTTCCCCAATGCCTATATCCGGATGACAAGCCACCCCTTAGTATAACATAAGAATACAGCCATATAGCATACATTTGGCAGCAGACAAAAGCATCCGCGCCGGATTACTGCAAAATCCAGCTGTTTTTCTACTGCCATATGTGCCAGAAGCATAATTACAATCATGACCGGGACGATGACAAGGGACGACATGGAGACAGCCACGCTTGCAAATGCCGTCAGAAACAGCCCTGCCCAGCTGCTTTTTTCCCCGATGCCTGTCCACAGGCGGTAAAGCAGATAGCCGGTCATCGGCACGACGACATTGGCGCAGTACGCCTTGGCTTCATAATTACGCAGCAGCAGAAACTGCCCGCTCGTATCGTATACATCCCAGAAAATAGTCATGACAATGGTAATGGTAACAAGCACCGCTGTCTTTTTGCAGTCCCCCCGGAATACCTTCATGGCAAAGCTGTATACAATGGCATTTGTTAAAAGCACGCATAAAATGCCATATACATATTTTTGCAGGACAAGCGCGGAAATGCCCGTCGCCTGGCTGATGCATGCTGTATTCATATAGAAAGAAGACAGTGCATAGCGCAGCTCCATTGTATTCCGCAAAAGCCCGCTGCTGCCATCGTATACATACATAGTGTCCGTCGCCACGGACGTGGCCATGTTTCCGATATAATATGCAAAATCCCAGCCGATATTGCGCTGCATCAGGACGGCTGAGGCACATTCACAGAAAATGGCACATCCCATCAGCGCGGTCAGAAGCCAGAGACCTGCATCCCGGATTCTTCGTTCTTCCTGCTTCCTGCTGCGGCCAGCCTGCATGGCATGATTTATTTTCCCGTATTTTTGTCTGGCACCGCTGTCATATGCCGGCCGGCTTCGTTTATTCTCCTGCAGAATCAGATACACTGCACCTGCCAGAAGGACTGCCAGGACAGCTGCCCATGTGATGCCCAGTATATGCAGTTTTTGTTTCGTCAGTATCATCGGCACTGCAAGAGCCTGAAATACGGCATAGTACAGGAAAAATCCCAGGCAGACAGTCTCCGGGATAACCGGGCGGCAGCCGCACCTGATGCAGAAAGCCCTGCCCAGAATGTAATATGCCAGTATTGTCAGAATCAGAATGCCGGCGCACAGAAATAAATGCATGGCGCACTCCTTTTTTCTGATAATTTTATTTTTCTGCTGATTTTATTTTTGCAGGACACACCGTCATGACATGTAATCATTGTAAAGCGGCAGCACTTCTGCCGTGCTTCCCTGCATTTTGATTTTTCCTTCATGCAGCCATAATATCGTATCACAGAGCTTTTCAAGCGTTTCCGTGCTGTGTGATACGATAATCACCGTCCGGTCTTCATTCGTAATCAGCTGCTTCATTTTGGCATAGCTTTTTTTCTTAAAACGTACATCCCCGACACTCAGTACTTCATCGATAAGCATGATTTCTGTTTCCAGAATGGCTGTAATCGAAAATGCCAGCTTGGAATACATGCCGCTCGAATAGGTGCGCACGGGTTTATCAATAAAGTTTTCCAGCTCGGAAAATTCGATAATTTCATCCAGCTTTTCCTGTACCTGCGACTCGCTGAATCCCAAAAGCATGCCGCTTAAAAAGATATTTTCCCTGCCGGTCAGCTTTTTCTGGAACCCGACGCCGATAGACAAAAGCGATACCGTATGCCCGTGCAGGTCTATCGTGCCTTCGTCTGCCGCAAATATTCCGGCAACCGCCCGCAGCATCGTTGATTTGCCGCTGCCATTTTTGCCGACAATTCCCATTATTTCGCCCTTTGGGACTTTAAAGGAAATGCCACGGACAGCTTCGAATACATCTATCTCTGTTTTTTTCAGGCTGAACAGGCTTTTTTTAATCGATATTTTATTCAGGCATTTGTATCGTATTTTTAAGTCCGATACTTCAATTGCATATTCCTTTGTATCTTCTTTTACAAGTTCGTTCCCTGTCACCATGGCATTTCACTCTGCTTTCTTTATTTCAAATTTTGCATCCTACATGACTTTGACGTAGCTGTTTTCGTGGCGGTATATATTATGTACACCGACAACAGACAGCACGATTCCGATTGCAAGCCATGCCAGAACCGGTGCCCAGTCCGGCATTGTCTGGTATATAAGCACCCGGCGCATGGAATCTACCAGCAGCGCCATCGGATTGCATTTCAGCAGCAGGCTGCTGTATGGATAAGGCACACGCTTTTGAATCGAATAAAAAATTCCGGTCAGGTAAAACAGCAGCTTTAAGACGACCGTCACCACATTGGCCAGATCTTCCACATAAACGCCGAAATGCAGCAGCACGCTGCTGAACGCAAAGGTCACGACAAGCAGCACCGCAAATAACGGCAGCATAAGCAGCACCTTCCAGTCTACCGGGACACGGTAGCCAATCATCATAACTACCACAATCGAAAACGCGATAAGCATTTTAAATCCATTGGAAAATATTTTTATAAAAATAAGGATAAATTTCGGTATATATACTTTTGATACAATCGGCTTGTTTGCCGCTACCAGCTTGACACTCTGTCTCAGGCAGGCGGAAAAAAAATTCCAGCTGTTGTAGCCGATAAAAATAAATACCGGCAGGTACGGCTCGCTTTTCTGAAAAACGATTACCGCTACAAATGAATAGACAATCATAAACAGCAGCGGGTCTAAAATCCACCAGAGCCAGCTTAAATGGGAATTGGCAACTTCTGATTTTAATTCCGATTTTGCAGCATAAATCGTATATTTCTCGTATTTTTTCATATCGCTGATAAACTGGTTCAATTATGTTTCCCTCCACTTATCCCAGATATTTAAGAAATCCGTTTAATGTGTAAAACAGCATATAATAAAGTGACTTCAGCCGCCCATATCCAAGAAAACGGTAAGAGCCATAATGCATGTATGCAGATTTCAGCTTGTTTCTGGACTTGCCGCCCTCGCTCTGCCTGCATTTTAAAGCCGGAGCATTGACGCCCGCAGCCATTTTATACTTGTCCAGCACGCGCAGCCACAAAATATAATCTTCATGATATTTATCACAGACAAAGCCGAATTCCCTGGCTATATCTGTGCGCAGCAGGGCAGAACTGCATGGGATGACATTGGTGCGCATCAGCATGGCATGCGTGATACGCTGCGGTACCGGAATTACCCGCCCCTGCGGCGTCCCGTCCGGGTTTACCAGCTCCCTGGCCGTGCAGCATAAGACGGCTCCCGTGCGTGCGATGCACGCCATCTGCAGCTTTAATTTGTCCGGCTCCCACCAGTCGTCCGCATCCAGAAAGGCTGCATAAGTCCCGCGGGCAAGCTGAATGCCACGGTTGCGCGCCGCTGCAACGCCCCGGTTGCGGTTCTGGCGGATATAGCGTATGCGCCTGTCGGATGCCGCATGCTTCCTGACAATATCTGCCGTGGCATCCGTGGAACAGTCATCGATAACGAGCAGCTCCCATGTCTCTTTGCAGCTCTGGCTCTGCACGGATGCGATTGCCTGGCTGATATAACGTGCAGCCTGATAGGCTGGCATAATTACTGAAATCACTGGTTTTTTCATATTCGGATTCATATATGTGTCCTGTTTTCGGTCTTTAACGCTGTCTTCTGGCTGTCGGCCACGCCTTCGGATTTTTCCTTCTGGAACAGTATTTTAACGGTCAGAAGGATAAGCTTTATATCCAGCCAGAGCGAATAGTTCTCGATATATGTTAAATCAAGTTTCAATTTGTCATACGGCACTGTATTATACTGGCCGTATACCTGTGCATATCCGGTCAGCCCCGCTTTCATTTTCAGGCGGAAACGGAACTGCGGTATGCTCTGTTCGTATTCCCTTGTAATTTCTTCCCGTTCCGGACGCGGCCCGACAAAGGACATATCCCCGGCAAGCACATTAAACAGCTGCGGGAGCTCGTCCACATGCAGTCTGCGGATGACCCTTCCGACCGGCGTAATCCGGTCATCATGCGCGCTTGCCAGCCTTGCGCCGCGTTTTTCGGATTCCACAATCATGCTGCGGAATTTGTATATCTGAAACGGCCTGCCGTCTTTGGTAATGCGCTCCTGCGAATACAGGGCCGGGCCGCCGTCATATAATTTAATCGCTGCCGCTATCAGCAGCATAACCGGGGAAGCCAGAATGCATCCGGCAAGCGCGATAACAATGTCCATCGCACGCTTGCAGAAGCTCTGCCCGAAGGTCATGCCCTGATTGCGGGATAACAGCAGCGGCGTATCAAACAAATCAATTTCCGATGCGCTGATTATCATAATGTCCGAAATCTTCGGCACCGAATAACAGCGGATATTTTTTTCAAAACAGTATTTCAAAAACAGGTTGCGTTCATGGGACGGGATATCTCCGATAATAATCGATTCATATCCGGTAATCATCCCGAGTATTTTATCCACGCCTTCTTTCAGGTGAACCGTTTCTTTGACACGGTATTTATCCCCCCTGGACTGGAGCTTGCGTATCAGCGCTTTCGGGCTGATGTCCCCATAGATAAGCAGCATTTCATGCGGCGGGTACAGCCTGGCATAGATGCCGCGCATGGCTACAATCCAGATAACGCCGACAATAATCTGCAGCACTGCGAGTACCAGAATCGGCGTCGAAAACTGAAGGAATTTCCATTTTTTTGCAATCAGCGCCAGCTGCAGGTATTCCACGGCGTTCGCCGCGCACACTGACAGAATCTGTGAATACAGCACATCCAGATTGCGCAGGTAGCCAACCCGGAATCCGCCGAGCACCTTCATAAACAGGACAAGCACCACTGCATACAGAATAATGACGGTCCAGTGCCCCCGCCTGTAATAATAGAAATACCTGAAATATTTCCGCATGCCTGTCAGTTCCCGGTTCGCATAATAATTATACCACAAACAGGCAAACATGGCTGTCTGTACTGCAATAATCAATATCGTTCCAAGCAGCATGATAAACCGCTTGTACTGCTCTTTTGAATTTGCTTTCATAATTTAGTTCCCTGTCAGCTTTTTTTTGATTTTTCTGGCTGCTTTCCAGATTCCTTTTCCTTTTAACAGTTCATTTTCCGCCATCACGCGGTCATATTCGGCTTCCAGCGCCGCTATATTCATAAACCTGCGTTCCAGCAGGTTTACCATTTCCCGGTAAGGCACAAGGCCGCCCGTCACATACTGCTGGAATCCCTGTTCCATCTGTTCATATACCTGTGCTTCCTGAGCCGGAATGCCCGTTTCCTGCAGCAGCGCTTCCATGGACAGCTCTTTGTGCTGCGGGTTTTCCTGATGCAGGAAAAATAACGTCCGGTATATCATAAAATTCTGCGGTACCGGAAAAAAGAAGGTCCACTCATAGTCGATGACATGCCATGTCCCGTCATCTGCCACAAGAATATTCGGCAGTATCAGGTCAATGTCCGACACCCCGCTGCATGCGGCATGCTCCAGGACAGATGCCTGCGCAGTCTCTCCAAATACGCTTCGAAACTCCGGTGTCATCTCAAACGGCCTGCTGTTTCTGCCGTTTCTGATATATTGCACCATCTGGTGCAGGATGTCAAAGACTTTTTTCAGGCTGCCAGCCGCAATGGCCTGCCTGGCCTGCTCCTGCAGGGCTTCTCCATGGATAAATTCAAATTCCGCCGCCACAGCTTTCCCATCCGGTGCCTGGCTGGCAGCTGTGTGCATGATGCACCGGTTAAATTTCAATCCGGTATGCGCATACTGTCTGGAAAGCTGCTGATACGCCTGTTCCATATGCAGGATATGCGCTGCGCCTTCCGGATAAATGGGATATTTCCATACCCTGCCGCCCGCAATCCCGGTACGGACTGCGAATTTCCGGCTGCGGTCTGCCGCATACCGGGCATAAACCGTCTCCTGGCACTGTTTATCCGGGCTTCCCATGCCTGCCAGACAGAGATACGAATTGGAAAAAAACGGGAACTGCCCTTCTTCTATGATGCTGTCAAACACCTTCTGTTCGTCAAACAGAATCAGGCGGTCATCTTCATAATTTGCTATCGAATAGGCCAGGTCTCCTTTTTTTGGCAGATGCCTGTCCGAAAATATATCCAGTGCAAACAAATGGCCGGGGTACGGGTAATAAAATTCCTGCCAGCCAAATCCTGCGGATGCCAGCAGCTTCTGGATGCCTGTTCTGGAATACAGGCACACGCCATCCTGCTCCAGGCCGGAAAAATACCGGTGCGTATGGGGCTCCTTATTGCCAGCCCAGTATTTTAATCCAAATTTATTTTCTGTCGCAAGCACGAGAATGCCATCCGGCTTTAAGTGCCTGCGCAGATTCCGAAGCAGATTTTGCGCCTCCCCGTGTGCAGCTGGCAGCTGCACCAGGACTGCCATGTCATAATCGTCAGCCAGATGCGGCTCACACTGTTCATACGGCATTGCATATACCGTCAGCCGGCCGTCTTCCAGCCGCTGGTGGCGCAGGGCATTCAGCCTGGCAAAGGCCGGATTTTCTTCCTGACAGGTTACGCCGGCTCCCTTTTTCAGCAGCGCAGAAGCAATCGCACCGCACCCTGCCCCAAGCTCCAGCACCTTTGCATGCTCCGGAATATGCAGCCATTCGACAATATTCGCCCTGGATTCTGCCAGCTGGTACATTACCGTATAATTTCTGCGCCCTGTAATCTGCGCATGGTAATCTTCCTCTTTGCAGGAACGGATGATTTCTTCCATCTGGCGGACAGCTTGCTGTATATCCGGCGGCATGGCTGTGTCTGCCGTTTCCCCTGATTCGGAATAAAACCATACGTTTCCTATTTTTTCTTTCTGCATCATATTTTATTTTTTTCGGTAAATTCGCGGAATGTACCCCACGTTTTATCTTTTTCTGCCATAATCAGCTCCACGCCTTGCGGCACCGGCCATTGAATTCCGATTTCCGGGTCGTTATATAAAATGCCGCCTTCGCTTTCCGGATGGTAAAAATCCGTGCATTTGTATGCGAATTCCGCATAATCAGACAGCACCAGAAATCCGTGTGCAAAGTTCTTTGGCACAAAAAACTGCTTTTTGTTTTCTGCCGAAAGCAGCACGCCGTGCCATTTTCCATAAGTCGCAGAGCCCCTGCGCAAATCGACCGCCACATCAAAGACTTCGCCGCGCAGCACCCGCACCAGCTTGTCCTGCGGATGCTCGTACTGGAAATGAAGCCCGCGCAGGACGCCTTTTTTGGAAGCCGACTGGTTATCCTGTACAAAAACCGCATCGATACCGGCTTCCCGGAAATCCTGTTCGTTGTATGTTTCCATAAAATAGCCGCGTGCATCCCCATATACTGCGGGCTCAATCTCATAAAGCCCTTCGATTTCACATGTGGTTACGTTTATTTTACCCATCTTTCATTTCCTCCTTACAGGTGCTTTCTGTCTGTTAAAGCCCCTGCGCAATGTCCATCAGGTATTTTCCGTAATTGGTTTTCAAAAGCGGCTGCGCGAGTGAAACCAGCTGTTCCCTCGTAATAAAGCCGCGCTTGTATGCAATTTCTTCAATACAGGAAACATACAGCCCCTGGCGCTTTTGAACCGCAGACACATAATCGGCTGCATCCAGCAGGGAATCATGCGTCCCTGTATCAAGCCAGGCAAAGCCGCGTCCGAGCGGTTCTACTTTCAGCTTGCCGCGCCTTAAATATTCGTAGTTGACGGATGTTATTTCAATCTCGCCTCTTGCAGAAGGCTTTACGTTTTTTGCAATTTCCACAACATCATTGTCATAAAAATATAAGCCAGGTACCGCATAGTTGGATTTTGGCCGCGCCGGTTTTTCCTCAATTGAAAGCGCTTTTCCATTCCCGTCAAATTCCACCACTCCGTATTCCCTCGGGTCTTTGACATAGTAGCCAAAGATAACCGCCCCGTCCTGAATGCCGGCAGCGTTTTGCAATACCCGGGAAAAGCTCTGTCCGTAGAAAATATTATCGCCGAGCACAAGCGCAGCGGTATCATTTCCGATAAAAGATTCCCCAATCAGAAATGCATCTGCAAGCCCGCGCGGCGTTTCCTGCACGGCATAGCACATATGCAGCCCCAGCTGGCTGCCGTCGCCAAATAAATCCTCAAATACCGGAAGGTCCCTCGGCGTAGAAATAATGAGAATATCCCGGATGCCTGCCAGCATCAGCGTAGACAGCGGATAATAAATCATCGGCTTGTCATATACCGGCATAATCTGCTTCGATATCGATTTTGTCAGAGGATATAACCTGGTGCCCGAACCTCCGGCTAATATGATTCCTTTCATGTTTCAGCTTCTCCCTTTGTCTTTTTATTATTTCAGCAGCTCTATTCTCCGCAGCGAAAAATCCTGATAGCGCCTTGTCAGGTTTGGATTGTAATACGGGTCGCCTGTGCTGATAATCTCAGCCCACCTTCCGGTAAAACGCTCCACCTCACGCTGGTAACGGGCCAGCTTCTCTGCGGTGTCCTCTGCCCCCCTCGATTTGTATTCATAATGATGCAGCATTGCAAACGGATTATACACAACCAGCCTGCCCGTGCTCCGGACCTTCAGGCAGTAATCGATATCGTTGTAAGCTACCTGCAGGCCCGCGTCCATGCCGCCCGTCTCGAGAAACACGCTTTTTTTCGTCATCAGGCATGCCGCCGTCACAGCGCTGTAATCCTGCGGGGTAACAATCCGGTTCTGATAGCCGCCGTTTTCTTTTGGAAATCCCTGAAAAGCTTCTCCGCAGATGCCGCCAAGGCCAATAATCACCCCGGCATGCTGTACCGTATCATCAAAATAAAACAGCCTTGCCCCGCAGATGCCTACATCCTCACGCATGCAGTAGCCAAGCATTTCTTCTATAAAATCCGGCGTGATTACCTCGGTATCGTTATTCATCAGAAGAATATAATCGCCTTTCGATGCTTCGACACCGAAATTGGTTATCCGGGAATAATTAAATGCATCTTTCCATTCAATCACACGAACCCGGCTGTCCTGTTCCTGCAGCTTTTTGTAATATGCAAACGTGCTTTCTTCTGTACTGTTATTTTCTATAATTACGATTTCATAATTTGGATAAGTACAATTTTTCAAAACAGACTGCACACAGGTGTCCAGGTCGTCAATATGGTCCTTATTCGGAATGTTAATAGAGACCATCGGCTTTTCATCCCATGCATATACCGTATGATAAATACCAGGCACCTCAGAAGGTTTTGCAGATGCAGGAATGTTCTGCCTTTTATAATGTGCATTTAATATCACATCTCCGGCATGGCGCGTCTGGCGGCTGCCCTCGCGCACATGGCAGACAGCCCGCGGCAGATGCCCGATATGCACGGCAGCCTCTGCGGCACGCAGGTAATAATCATACGAAGCATCTTCCCCGTAAGACGGATTCCAGCCATCCAGCCCGAGCAGCAGGTCCTGCCGCACAAATACAAGATGCCCGAAGTAATTCACAGCCCGCAGCATGTCTATATTAAAGTCTGGTTTAAAAACCGGGTCATGGTAAAGCTGCCCGTCCTCAGATATCTGGTCTTCATCCGTATAGCACATGTCCATGTCCGCATGCTGTCCGCAGAGCTGCACAAAGCTGTAAAGCGCATCCGGCTCAAGCGTATCAGACGGGGATAAAATAGTCATCCACGCCAGATTTTCGCAGGCTTCCTGCATCCGGCTTCCTGCTTCGCGGATGCCGCGGGCTGTTTTCTGCTGGATGCTTTCCATGCCCTGCGCACAGGCGAAAAGCAGCCTGTCTTCCGGTATCTGGGAACGCAGCCGTTCCTTTAGTTTTTCTTCTTCGTCCAGGCTGCAGGCAATCACCCATTTCCAATTCCCGTATGTCTGCTTTTTCATGGAAACAGCCGCCGCCGTAAAATGATGGAAATCCTGATACGGCGTCACAACGTAAATAAACGGGCCGTCTTCTCCCTGCTGTGTTCTCTGCCGTTCCAGCTCCTTTTCGGGCGTGGTATTGCGCCTTCGCCATTTCATATAATTGCCGGTGTCGCCAATCAGCTCATACAATTCATTGACAGCGCGGATAAATGCCTTTTTGACACCGTTGCGTTTGAGGAAATAATGCGCTTTTTTTAAATAAAAGGCCAGCTTTGTCTTATCGGCTGCGCGGAACGTCCGCATCACAGACGCTTCCCCGTTTGTAATCTGCAGTACCATTTTCTTCCTGCCGCTCACCGGAACGGTGACGCTGAACCCGCTGTCATACAGCTGCTCTGCTTCCCGGTATTCCAGCGCTACATCCGGTTTTGGAAAATGACTGACTTCGCACTTCATTGGTACATTGGCCCTGTCAAATACATTTATCTTAATCGGCTTTATCGAAGCAGCCCAGCCGCTGACGATGCAGCCCGCTCCCGTAGTCTGAATGCCGGTAATCCGGTAATTCAGCTGCCCCTGCAGGCGGCGCAGCTGCGACATCCGCCGCTCATAGACAAGCCTTCCGTCCGCAAGGCGCAGCGTCAGGCGGCGGTATCTGGACAGGCTGGGCGGCAGCTTTGCAATAATGACATATTCCGCAGCCACTTCCATATCATATTTTGCGTATTTCTGCCGCGCAGCTTCATCCTGAAAGCAGAGCACGCTTATCCGCAGCCTTTCACGGTCAGCAAATGCCTCGAACAGGCTGCCGGCTGGTTCTTCCTGTGGCATGCCGGCACCTTCAAACCAGCCAGTCAGCACATAGCTTTCTTTGTCTGCAATATGAAAATGTCCCTCGCGTACTACAAATCTACTGTTATTCATAGGCAAAGCCCTTATTTTCCTTTATACATTTCTTCATAATATTTCTGGTAATCACCGCTGGTAACATCTGCCATCCAGTCTTCGTGTTCAAAGTACCAGGCAATCGTTTTGCGGATGCCTTCTGAAAACATCGTTTCCGGTTCCCAGCCGATTTCTGCCTTGATTTTATCCGGCGCAATCGCATAGCGGCGGTCATGCCCCTTGCGGTCTTCCACATAGGTAATCAAATCTTTGCTGACCAGATTTCTGCGTGCATCGTCTTTTGGAAGCATGTCCTGCAGCGTTTCCAGAATAATATGGATAATCTCTATATTCTGCTTTTCGTTATGGCCGCCGATGTTATACGTCTGGCCCAGGCGTCCCTGCTCCTGTACCATGTCAATAGCCTTTGCATGGTCATCGACATACAGCCAGTCACGCACATTTTTGCCGTCTCCGTATACCGGCAGGTTCCGTCCGTGCAGCGCATTGTTGATAATGAGCGGAATCAGTTTTTCCGGGAACTGGTACGGGCCGTAGTTATTCGAGCAGTTTGTAATATTCGCCGGAAAATGATAGGTATCGATATAAGATTTTACAAGCAGATCGCCTGCTGCCTTGCTTGCGCTGTACGGGCTGTGCGGCGCATAAGGGGTTGTCTCATAAAAATAGCCGCCGTCTTCGTCCAGGGAGCCATAGACCTCGTCGGTCGACACATACAGGAATTTTTTATCTTCCTGATACCTGCCGTCTGCCAGCTCCCATGCCTTTTTCGCACAGTTCATCAGCACTGCCGTCCCCATGACATTTGTCTGGATAAAGATTTCCGGGCTGCGGATGCTGCGGTCTACATGGGATTCTGCCGCAAAATGCACCACGCGGTCAATATCATTGTGTTCAAAAATGTCCGAGACTGCTTCTTTGTCACAGATATCGGCTTTCACAAAGGTGTAATTGTCCCTGCCTTCCACATCCTTCAGGTTCTGCAGGTTGCCAGCATAGGTCAGTGCGTCCAGATTAATTATGCGGATGCCATTCCCATATTTGCGGAACATATAGTGAATATAATTTGAGCCGATAAATCCTGCCCCGCCTGTTACCAGATACGTTCTCATAGTTTTATTTCTCCTTATTCTGATTGTCCGCCCATCCCGCCCGGATGCTGCATGCTTCAGACAGACGTCCCGGTACCGGATTTTCTGCGGATTTGCTTACAGTATTTCCCTCATATAGATACTTAATGCATCGCGCCATTCCATCATCCGAAAATCCGTTGTCAGCCGCAGCATGCGGTTGTCCAGCACGGAATAAGCCGGACGCTTTGCCGGGGCTGCGAATTCTTCGGTTGTAATATGCTCTACAGCAGTCTTTCTCCCGGCCTGGCGGAAAATTTCTTCTGCAAACTCCGCCCAGCTGCATGCTCCTTCACAGGTGCCGTGGAACACTCCGTAATTTTCGGTCGGCTCAAGCACGTGAATCATTTTTGCCAGCTCTGCGGCGCTCGTCGGCGTCCCGGTCTGGTCACCGACTACCCGCACCGTATCATTCGCCTGGGACAGGCGCAGCATCGTGGCAGCAAAATTTTTGCCGTCTCCATACATCCATGCCGTGCGGATAATAAAATATCGCTGCGCAAAATCCCGGATAAACTGTTCTCCTTCCAGCTTTGTCTGCCCGTAAACACTTTGCGGATGCGCCGTATCGGTCTCGATATACGGCCGCTTTGATTCCCCGGAAAAAATATAATCCGTTGATATCTGAAATACCTTTGCTCCTGTCTCCATTGCCGCAATGCCTAGGTTTCTCGGCCCCAGCGCATTGATACGAAATGCCCGGTCACGTTCGGTCTCGCACAGGTCTACCGCAGTCATGGCACCGCAGTTGATAATCACATCAGGCCTGCAGCTGCGGACTGCCTGCATCACGGAATCCAGGCTTGAAATATCAAGCTTTTGGGAATCCAGGTTGATGAGTTCTGCCCAGGCGTCCCGGTATTCCCGGTTCAGCGCCCGTCCTAATTGTCCATTACAGCCTGTAATCAGCAGTTTTTTCATTCTATTCTCCTAATCCTGATTCTATCAGCGCTATGATATCTTTCAGTGCTTTTTCTTCGTCTTCGCCTTCGCAAATCAGTTCAATTTCATCCCCGCTCTTGATACAGGCGCCAAGTACGCTTAATACGCTCTTTGCATTGGCAATATTTTCCCCGCCGTATTTAAACGTAATTACAGAACTATATTCAATCGCATTCTTACATAAAACCCCTGCGGGACGTAAATGCAGGCCCGTAGGATTTTTTATCCTTACCTTTTGACTTACCATATTCTCTTTACCCCTATAACATGATTTCTGTAATCAGTCCTGCCAGTTTTTCTGCTTCCTGCTCAATTTCCTGCTGGTTTTTTCCTTCTATCATTACCCGGATAAGCGGTTCCGTGCCGGATGGGCGGATAAGCACCCTTCCTTCCCCATGGAACTTCTTTTCCAGCTCTTTTATGGCTTCTGCAATTTCCGCATATTCCATATAATGTTCCTTCTTGTGATTTGGAACCTTTGCATTTACAAGCGCCTGCGGATAAATCTCCATAACGGATGCCAGCTGCGAAAGCTTCTTTTTGGTATCTGTCATAACCTGCAGCACATGCAGCGCGCTTAAAAGGCCGTCTCCCGTCGTATTGTCATCCAGGAAAATAATATGGCCGGACTGCTCTCCGCCTATATTATACCCATTTTCGCGCATATGTTCCAGCACATAGCGGTCTCCTACTTTTGTTTTCTCGACATGGATGCCATTCTCCCTGCCCATCACGCTGAATCCGAGATTTGACATCACGGTAATGACCACCGTATCTTTTTTCAGTGTCCCCTTCTGCTTCATATAATTGGCACAGACAGCCATCAGCTGGTCGCCGTCGACAATATTTCCCAGCTCATCCACAGCCAGAAGGCGGTCTGCGTCACCGTCAAAGGCAAGGCCGATATCTGCTTTTTCGTAGACAACCCGTGCCTTTAACTCATCCATATGCGTGGAACCGCAGTTAGCGTTGATATTGGTGCCGTCCGGGCGCACATGAATCGGAATCAGCTCCGCGCCCAGCTCGCGCAGCGCTTTTACAGATGTATAATAAGCCGCTCCTTCTGCACAGTCTGCAACAATGCGCATGCCTGTCAGGTCCACCGGGACACATTTTTTGATAAATTTTACATATTCATCCCGGATGTCAAACCGGTAATCAATCCTGCCGACACCGGAACCGATTGGAAGCGTGACATCCTTCATATGGTTTTTAATCATCGCTTCGATTTCATCTTCCAGTTCATCTGACAGCTTATATCCGTCCCCGTTAAAAAACTTAATGCCGTTAAACTCCATCGGATTGTGGGACGCAGAAATCACAACGCCCGCATCTACTTTATGCCTTCTTGTCAGGTAAGCAACCGCAGGGGTCGGCAGCACGCCCGCAAAAATTGCGTTCGCCCCTACCGAGCAGATGCCGGCCATCAGTGCATTGGCAAGCATCCCGCCGGATATGCGGGTGTCACACCCTACAATCAGTGTCGGCTGGTGTTCCTTTTCCCTTGTCAGCACATATGCCCCTGCCTGGCCAAGCTGCGTGGCCAGCTCAATGGTAAGCTCTGCTCCTGCAACACCCCTGACGCCATCTGTTCCAAACATTCTGCCCATTCTTTTCATTCCTCCAAATCTTCATTCTGTCCTGAACCTTCATTCTGTCCTGAATCTTCATTTTCCCCCAAATCTTCTCTTTCCCCTGTATACTCACTGTCTGCCGTGGTCTGTTCATCTGCTTCGGCTTCCCTGTCTCCCGTGTCCGGGCTTTCGTCCGGCTGCGTGCCTGCATCCGGCTCACCTTCCCCTTCCTGGTCCGCCGCAGTACCGCCGTCGCCTTCTCCGGCTCCGGAACCGCCCTCCGCAGGATTGTCTGGTTCATCCCCTTCGGAATCATCTTCACTGTTTTCAGAGTAAATCGTAAAAGAAATTACATTTTCCCCTACCACATATTTCTCATCCAGTGTCAGCTGCAGCTGCCTTACATGCCTTCCAGGTGCAAGCCCGCTCACAGCCAGTACCGGACGCAGTGCATTCGTTGTCAGCTGGTCCAAATCATCGGTAAGTCCATATATTTCAATCTCTGCATTCCGTTCGTTATATTCCAGCCTGTATTTTTCCGGCAGGTCATCCACCCGGATATTGCGCACCGGAATGGTAAATACCCTACGTTCCAGCTGCTCAATATCAATCCTGACCGTTACGGTTGCTTCTTTTGAATTTTCCAAAGATACCCCGCTCGGCAGATACTGGTTAATATCTACCTTCTGTTCAAATTTTTCATCCACGCCTTCCACGCTGATGACATCTTCCGGTATGGTAATGGCGCTGATGGCATTCAAAATCTCAGACCTGCCTTTTATCGTAACCTCTGCAGGGTCTGTATCTGCCGAAATGACTTCAAAGCCCTCTGCCGGCCTGCCGCTGTAATTTACTTTGACCGGAACTGCTTTTTTCGGCACGATATTTGCTTTTACCGTCACAATTTCCAGGCTCAGATCCAGCCGCGTCGTATCGACTTCTTCTCCGCGCTCATCCAGAAGAACCGGAACCACGCTGTCGGATATATCCGTGCTCATGTCCGATACATCAATGGAAGCCTTGACCGAATCAATCTGTGAAACGACTTCCTTCGGCCCGGAAACCCATAACCGGTTCGGCTCCACGGACAGCGTGCCAAGCGCATATCCCTTTGCCGGCTCCCCCTGCGGGTTCGGCAGAATCATAAATGCCTGGCGCATCAAATCTGCCAGCGTAACCTTCAGCTCCCTGGTACGCTTGGAAATCGTCAGCTGGCTGGAATGGCGCAGCGCTGTTATTTCTACCGGAACGACATTTCCATCTTCTTTCTGAATCAGCTGGCTCATATCTGCGGTTGCCTTAAAATCCAGGCTGCTTAACGTATCAACCACGCTGCGGCTGCCAAGCACGCTAAATGTCACGTTTGCCGATTCCGCTTCTATTTCATAGTATTTATTCATTGCTGTAATGACTTCATCATTTTCTACCGTAACAGCAACGGTAAACCGCTTGTTAATCACCGGGTCTTCCAGATTCACAACTGCCATCCACATCGCCACTGCAAACAGGAGTGCCAGCAGCTTCAGGCCCAGATTCCTAGTCAGCATTTTTACGGCGTTTCTTAGCATTCTTAAGCCTCCTTTGCAGTGACTGCAGGCGGGTTTCTTCCGACTCTGCATTCTGAATGATTTTCAGTTCCTCACGCAGTCCGTCCTGTGTCAGGTTCCGCTGAATAACTCCGCCCCTTGCAGTGGAAACCGCCCCTGTTTCTTCCGATACAATAATCGTCAGGGAGTCACTGACCTCACTGATGCCGATAGCCGCGCGGTGCCTGGTTCCCAGCTCCTTGCTGATTGTCATGCTGTCAGAAAGCGGCAGGTAGCAGGTCGCCGCCGCAACCCTGTCTCCCCGGACAATAATGGCCCCGTCATGAAGCGGGGTGTTTTTTTCAAATATATTAATCAGAAGCTGGCTTGTCAGAACGGAATCCAGCTCGATTCCGGTACGCTCGTATTCCGAAAGCACAATATCCTGCTCTACGACAATCAGCGCTCCGGTCTTAACCTTGCCCATTTCAAAGGAAGCCTTGACCAGCTCGTTAATCGTGCGGTCGCCAAACCTTCCGCTGTCCTGCGACATTCCGAAATCAAACAAGGCCGTCACAAATTTTTTGCGGCCAAGCTGGTCCAAAGCCTTGCGCAGTTCGGGCTGGAAAATAACCGCAAGGGCAATCAGGGCAACATTCACAGTCCTGCTCGCCAGCCAGAGAATGGTATTCATCTGGAATACAGCCGCTGCAAGAATAAAGATAAGGATAACAAGGATTCCTTTAAACAGCATCCATGCACGGGTCCCCCGAATCCATACCAGCACATGATATAACAAAAATGCAATAATAAATATCTCTACTACATCTGTCGACCTTATTTTCTGCGGTGTAATCCAGTACATATACTTTTCCGCAAATCTTTGCATTGTACTGATAAATGTCTGCACGTTCACACATCCTTCCTTCTTTTATCCCTTATTTTTCTGCCTCAGTAACGCTGGTTTTCCTCATCATCTTCCAACAGGTTCATGTCTTCCATCAGTTCTTCCCGGGTCACGCCGTCCCGGTTATATCTGCGGCTGCGGCTGTTTCCGCTGATTTTTTTCACGGTCTTTTCCCTTGCGCGCACATAGCGCTTCGGCACAGCCTTGACATAATAATAATATTCATCGTCCTCAAACTGCACGCGTTCTGTCCTGGAATAATCCAGATTAAAGAAAAAGAACTGCAGAACCAGCAGAATCAGCACGCTGGCTGCGCAGCCGCCTGTCAGCCGGACGGTCATGCTGCTTAAGCCTATCTGCGTATACCCGATAAAAAATCCCAGATACTCGACCAGCATTCCGGTCACGATTGCAATCGTCCACGCGTGATCCACAGACATCCTGCGGATAACATAAACAATCAGCGCCGTCACGGCAAAAACACCAATGGCCAGGTACATTTCGCGGTTTCCGGCAAACTGGCTGATAATTTCGCGGAATTTGCTGATAAAGTCCTCATCCTCCCCGATAACGCCAAGGCTTGTTTCATTTGCCATGACGCCATCCAGGAAATAGAAGGTAATGATGCCGCAGATGGTCGGAATCACAGCCAGCGGCTGCTGGAGCAGCCCGTTTGCAGCAGGCATGACATATGGTATGCCAAGCATGCATGCAATGGGCGACAGCAGCGCATTCCATGCACAGCGCGGCGCAAACCGGAAATACAGAAGGTACATAATGGCAAAAATCACCAGCATCATAACACCTACCGGCATCGATAAAGCATAGCAGTGCAGCGTAAGCAGCACTCCGGCTGCCAGAAGCATGACTCCCATCGGCAGAATCGAGCAGGCCAGTGCGAGAATCAGCAGAAGCGCCATGCTGTTAAGCCGTTCCATATACCCGATTTTATAGTCAATCAGGAAGAAGACCGTAAACGCAAGCAGAAATTTGACTGCCGGCAGCAGATAAGCCTCATATTTTCCATAAAAACTGCGGATTCCCTCTCTGAATTCCAATAAAACTGTCATACGCTCCTCCTATCGCCGCATCGGCGCTGAACGGCTTTCCTGTTCTTCGTAAAGCCGTCCCAGGCGTTTCAGCCGGCGGTAATACCGTTTCATGTTTTTTGTGCCAGCCGCATGGTATACATTTGCATATATTGCAACGGCTGCCAGATAAACCGTCAGAAAAAAGAGATACCTTACCAGTATGTCAGTTCCAAGCTGTATCAGGTCCATGCTGCCTAAGCCTGCAATCAGTTCTTCCAGGTGATAAACTCCCCACATAACCAGGCAGATGCCGAATGCAGCTGTTCCGCTGAAAAAGCCTTTTATCACATGGATTCCAACAAAATCGCTGCGGAAATAGCGTACAGCCTGGCGGTACTGTTTTCCCTCATGCGTTTCATAAGCAGACAGCTTTGTCATCTCACGGACACGTTCTGTATCTATCATATTACCTCCAAAATATGCCTGATTTACCACAATATTATTTTTATTATAACACAGCCATTTGTATATGAAAAGATTTTTTGTCGGCGCATCCGTGAAAAAAGTATGAAAAAAGGTAACAGTTCAGCCTGCCTGAACTGTTACAAAAAAAGAGAATGCGGTCTGCACTCTCTTTTGCGTTTTCTGCTCCTGCAGTCTGTCAGGTATCTAAGAACCGCATCCTGTTTCCGTCCGATTTTTTTGGTTCCGGACGCCTTACTGGTTCTTCTTCCACTGCGTGGCTTAAATTATTAATCATTTTTCCCTTGCAGGCTTCGCAGTACTTGCCATACTTAATCATGGCGCCGCAGTTCATGCACTCGATGCCTACCGGCGAATCATCTGCAAATCTCAGGCGTTCTTCACGTACCCAGTTCTTTAACTGTTTTACGGAAACTTCTTTCGCTTCGGAAACTTCTTTCAAAGATGAATGCGGATTTTCACGGATAAAATCTTTTACTTCCTTAAACTTTTCCTCCAGTTTTTCTACACACGACGGACAGACTACCGGTCCTGACAGATAATTGAACAGCCGCTTGCAGCTTTTACACGTCCTTACGTCCATTTGAACGCCCCCTCCTTATATGTTCCATTTTTATGAATCAGATTCCAGGAACTGCCGTAAAACAGCCCGCCCGGTTTTGCGAACAGGTTATTCTGCGTGGTTCCTCACTGTCCCTGCCCGATACTGATGCACAGAAAATATACTTCCTTTACTCCCGACTGCTTCAATACGAGTGCTGCCGCATCTATCGTGCTGCCTGTCGTATAAATATCATCCACGAGCAGGACTCTTTTTAAGTTTACTACATTTCTGTTTATTTTAAAAGCATTTTTCAGATTATTTTTTCGTTCCTTTGCAGAAAGCTCTTTCTGGGGCACGGTATTGCGTGTCCGCACAAGCAGCCTGGCATCAAACGGCAGTCCGGCAAGCTGTGCAAAACGCCTGGCACACAGCTCCGCCTGGTTATAGCCGCGCTGGCGCATTCTTTTTTTCGCAAGCGGAACCGGAATAACCAGGTCAGGCTGGATTTTTACCGCCCATGCAGCATGCCGGCCGGCTGCCTGCGTGGCAAGAAATTCGGTATAGTCCCTGCGGTTTGCATACTTATAGCGGTATAACAGCCCGCGCAGCGGCCCCTCATAGCGGAATACCGCACGCCCCTGGATAAATTCATGCCGTTCTTTTGCACAGTCTGCGCAGTATTCGGTTCTTTCATTGTCTAAGGGCTTGCCGCACCGGTAACAGGCAGGCTGTGAAACATATGCCAGCTTTGCTGCACATCCAGGACAGATAAGCACGTCATGCAGGACACGGTCACAAACCGGGCAGCGGTTGGGATAGAGCTGGCGCAGAATAACCTTTGCGATATTCCGCGGATGGCAAACGGTTTTATTTCTGATTATATTTCACTCCCTTCTTCCTGTTCCAGAATCCGGGCCTTCAGCCCGCAGTAACGCTTCTGCTCGCTCACATTTTCCGCCATGTCGCAGAAGGTGCGCTCATCCCCGACAATCGTCACGCATTTTTTTGCCCTTGTAACTGCTGTATACAAAAGATTGCGGTTCATCAGCATTTTCGGGCCGCCCAGCAGGGGGATTACGACAGCCGGATATTCGCTGCCCTGCGACTTATGGATGGTAATGGCATATGCCAGCTCCAGCTCGTCCAGCATTTTAAACGGATATTCCACAGTCCGGCCTTCGTCGAATTCAATGGTCATAAGCTGGGTAATATCCCGGATGGAACGGATAACGCCCATGTCCCCGTTAAAGATTCCCATGCCGCGTTCCACTGCGATTCCATAGCGGTTTTTGATTTCCCATTCTATCTGGTAATTGTTTTTTATCTGCATGACCTTATCGCCTTCCCGAAACACCGTATCGCCGCGTTCTTTTTCCTGCTTTTTCGCTGACGGCGGGTTCAGGTACTGCTGTAATACCGTATTCAGGCGGTCTACGCCTAACAGCCCCTTGCGCATCGGGGTCAGCACCTGGATATCATACATCGAAGCATCGACATATTTCGGCATCTTCTGCACGACAAGCTGGAGCACGACGTTAATGATTTTATCTGCGTCATAGCGTTTCAGGAAGAAAAAGTCACTGCTTTTGTTATCCAGCGTGACAGGCTCCCCGCGGTTGATTTTATGTGCATTGACGATAATATCGCTCTGGCTGGCCTGGCGGAAAATCCTGGTCAGGCGCACAACCCGGTATGCACCGGAGTCAATCATGTCCTTTAAGACGCTGCCCGGCCCGACGCTTGGCAGCTGGTTAATGTCTCCGGCCAGTATGAGGCGGGCCGGCGGCGCGACAGCCTTTAGCAGGGAAGTCATCAGTGCAATGTCCACCATGGACATTTCGTCAATAATGACCGCATCAGCTTCCAGCGGATTGGATTCGTTACGCTCAAATCCGGCATTCCCTTCCACGCCGCCGTTGATTTCCAGCAGCCTGTGTATGGTACGTGCTTCATACCCGGTCGTTTCGCTCATGCGCTTGGCAGCCCTTCCGGTCGGCGCTGCAAGCACAAAATTCAGCCCTTCCATTTCAAACAGGCGGATAATGGCGTTTATCGTGGTCGTCTTGCCGGTACCCGGGCCGCCGGTAATAATCAGAACGCCGTTATCTGCCGCTTCGCAGACCGCCTGCTTTTGCAATTTATCCAAAGCTACATGCGCGTGTTTTTCGATAGACTTTATCTGGGATTCCCGGGATATGGCATCCGGCCCTTCGAGCCGGGAGCGGACATTCAGTTCATGAAGCATAAAAGCTGTATTATGCTCCATATTATAATAGGAAGCGGAATAAACCTGTACCTGTCCGTCCTGTTCTTTCATAACAATTCTGCGGGCAATGGCCAGCTCCATAAAATGGCCTGTAATCAGCTCTGCTTCAATGCCAAGCAGCCCAGCTGCCTGTGCAGTCAGGACATCCTGCGGCAGATATGTGTGGCCGTCCTGTGCCGCCTGCATCAAGGCATACAGAATGCCGCTGCGGATGCGGAAATCAGAATCTGCACGGATTCCTGCACGTCCTGCAATTTCATCCGCGATTTTAAATCCCACGCCCTGGATATCGTCAGCCAGGCGGTATGGATTTTCACGGATAATGGAATAAATCTGCGGGCCGTAGGCCTGATACACCTTCGCAGCCAGCGCCAGGGAAATGCCAAACTGCTGCAGGAATATCATGGCCTGGCGCATTCCTCTTTTTTCTTCCACCTGTGCTGCAATTTCCTGTGCCTTGCGCTCACTGATGCCCCTGATTTCGGCCAGCCGTTCGGGTTCTTCCTCAATGATGCGGAATGTGTCCCGGCCAAATTTACGCACAATCCGTGCTGCAAGCGCTGCACCGATTCCTTTGACCGCTCCCGAGCCTAAATACCGCTCAATTGCAAATTCGTCCTCCGGTTCTTTTTCCTCATAGCTTTCGACCCGAAACTGCCTGCCATAGGACGGATGCTCTGTGTAGCTGCCCGTAAATTCGACATTCATGCCTTCCACGACCCCTTGCAGCGTGCCCACGCAGGTCAGACCGCCGTCCTCTGTGTTCAGGGTCAGCACACAGTAGCCGTTATCCTGATTCCGGTAAATAAAATTATCGATATAGCCAGTAACCTTTTCCAATGTTCTCTCCCCGCCAGCCTTTCATCCTGCATCAAAGTATTTTTTCTATATGACAAAATATGCAGGACACTGTCTGTATATTGCAGCTGACAGCATCCTGCATTCCTGATTCTACCTATACTTTTTCCATACAGCCCAAGCTGTGCGTATCTTCCCTGTGCCAGACGGCCTGCAGATACGAAAACCGCTTATGACTCCTCGGTAATCCCGTAGTTGCGCTTCATCTGTTCATACAGCTGCTGCGCAAGCGGCCCGCCTGACTGTTCTGTCGTCTGTGCAGCAAGCGACTGGATTGCACCGTCCTTGAAATAATCGACAAGCGAGCCCAGCGGCCCGTCGCCTTCTTCACTGCCAATTGTTTTAAACATTTCCTTGTATACCTGCTCGAGAAAATAAGATTCAAATTCCCGGCAGACTTCCTTTAATTCCTCTGCGGAAGTGTCAGAATCTGACTTTCCCAGTTTTTCTGACAGCTTTGTGCCGGAAGCCGCACCTGCCACTGACGGGTCAATGTAAGAATTCAGTCCATTTATTCCTATGCTCATGAATTACCCGCCCCCTATCGTTTCAGGTTATTTGCCTGCTCTAACATCGTATCAGACGTTGTGATTGCCCTGGAGTTTAATTCATAGGCTCTCTGTGCCACAATCATATTTACCATTTCATCTGCTACCTGTACGTTGGAGCCTTCCAGAAATCCCTGAATGACACTGCTCCGCCTTAATCCCGGCGTGGTCGCTTCATTCATCGGCATGCCGGATGCTGCTGTTTCCAGATAGTATGTACCGGAAATTTTCTGAAGTCCTGCGTCGTTGTTAAACTGCCACAGCCCAATGGTCTGGTTCAGCGGCACATACTCATTCTGCGGGTCCATATATCCGACAACGCCATCTGTCGATATCATGACACGGCTTGCATCTACTTCATCTGGAAGAATAATCTCATTGCCGTTTGTGTCCATAACCTGATATCCTTCCGAGGTACATAATGTCAGGCCGTTCTGCCCCTGGCTCCAGAAAAAGTCACCATTTCTTGTATAATAAACCTGATTGTCCCTGCCGCTGACTCCGAACAGCCCATCGCCTTCTATCATAACGGCACTGTTGCTGTCAACATCCTGTGCATGCCCCTGCTGGAAATTGGATGTCACCGACGCCAGCCTGGTACCGAGTCCGACCTGTGCAGATATCGGCTTCTGTGCTCCGTTTGCGGTCGTTGTTTCTGTCTGAATCGTTTGATATAATAATGTCTTGAATTCCGGCTTTTCCGTTTTGTAGCCAGTTGTATTGACATTTGCCAGATTGTTGGAAATCGCATCTACATTCGACTGCTGTGCACGCATGCCGGATGCTGCGCTCCATAATGCTCTCATCATAACTGTTATTCTCCTTCCACGGCACTCCTTGCCCTGCTTTGCCTTCCGTGGTCAAACTCTGTTCACATAAATATGTTATCGGCAGAAAGTGCCGTTTTCATAATATCTGCCAGGCATTTCCTGCGGTTTTTATCTGATTTTGATTTTAGGATTCAGATTTTAGTTTTCCGTATTCCTTAGTTTACCCGGCCTACCTGATTTACAGCCTTTTCAATCATGGTATCAAATGTCTGTATCATTTTCTGGTTCGATTCATAAGCGCGTGCAACGGTAATCATCGTAACCATTTCGTCTACGACTTTCACATTGGACGCTTCGATATATCCCTGCTCAATATTCGCATTGGAAGCTATGACCTGTCCGCCGTCCACAAGGTCATACATATTTTCACCATATTTGGATAAAAAGTCATAATTTTCAAAGTCCACCAGCCCCAGCTGTCCGACGAGCTGGTCATTCTGGTAAATAAAGCCTGCTTTATCGATTGTAAAATCCACATTCGGGTCAAGCTGGATATAATTGTTTGCTCCCGGGTCACCGTTTTGTGCACCGTTCTGGTTCAGGATAAAATCCCCGTCCTTTGTACGCAGGAATCCGTCCGTACTGATGGTAAATGCACCGTCCCTTGTATATTTCACAGAAGTATTGCCGTCTTTATCGGTAAAGGAAACTGCAAAAAAACCGTTGCCGTCTATGGCGCAGTCATATTTATTATCTGTCACTTTGAAGCTGCCCTGGGTATAGTCGGTATAGGTCTCTCCGATTTTGACACCCATATTGACATCGCCAATCGCCCTGGCACGCCAGGTCGGCACAGAAGAATCCTTGATTCTCATAGCCAGCTGCGTTTTAAAGGACTCTGCTGTAGCACCTTCTTTTTTATAGCCGTTCGTATCTGCATTTGCCAGGTTGTTTGTAATGACATCCAGCCGGTTCATTTCATTGACCATTCCTGTCCATGCTGTGTATAATCCCTTTACCATATGCTATACTCCTTTTCCTTCCTGCTTTCCCATCTGTAATCCCGATAACTGCATTTAATCATCGTCGCGCTTTCCTGCCAGGAATTCTACAAATTTGCCGGTACCGACAGCAACACAGGTCATCGGCTCCTCGGCAGTCATCGTATTAATGCCTGTCTTTTCCTCAATCAGTTCTTCCAGGCCGCGCAGCAGCGCTCCGCCGCCTGTGAGCACAATGCCGCGGTCAGCCACGTCAGCTGCCAGTTCCGGCGGTGTTTTTTCCAGGACGCTGTGGACAGCTTCCACAATCTGCAGTGTCGCTTCCCGCAGCGCTTCCTCTGTCTCCTCGGATGATACCGTAACGGTCTTTGGCAGCCCGGTTACGAGATTGCGCCCGCGCACGTCTATCGTTTCCGGCTGTGCCAGCGGATAGCAGGTACCGATTTTGATTTTGATATCCTCAGCCGTGCGCTCGCCAATCAGCAAGTTGTGTTTCTTTCTCATATACCGGACAATTGCTTCGTCAAAGTCATCCCCGGCAATTTTTATCGAAGTGCTGACAACCGAGCCGCCAAGCGAAATGACCGCGATATCCGCCGTGCCGCCGCCGATATCCACAATCATGTTTCCGCATGGCCTTGAAATATCAATGCCTGCCCCGATTGCTGCTGCAATCGGTTCTTCTATAATCATGACTTCCCTGGCTCCTGCCTGGTAGGTTGCATCTTCCACGGCTTTTTTCTCGACCTCGGTTACGCCGCTCGGCACGCAGACACTGATGCGCGGCTTACGGAAGCTTTTTTTGCCAAGTGCTTTCTGGATGAAGTATTTAATCATCTTCTCCGTTACTGTATAATCGGAAATAACCCCCTGGCGCAGGGGACGCACAGCTACGATATTGCCTGGCGTGCGCCCCAGCATCAGCCGGGCTTCTTCTCCTATCGCCTTAATCTTATTCGTGTCGCGGTCAAATGCGACTACGGAAGGTTCTTTTAATACGACGCCTTTTCCTTTAATATACACTAATATACTGGCTGTTCCTAAATCAATTCCAATATCTGCTCCCATCATGTACAGATATCCCCTTTCATCTTACTTTTTGCATGTTGTATTTATAGTATCAGGCCCATGGATATTCCATTGGTTCCTGCGGGTATGCTATTAGCTATTTTGCCATATTATCTCCTATTATATACAATAAATTCCATTTTTCATAGCACTTTTTTATTTTTCACACAATTTTAATTTTTTCGTAATTTCCACGAAATTATTTTGTGCAAATTCTCTAATCCGAAAAGCAAATATAAGATGAAAACAGATATTCTGCCGGAACACTGCTTCTATTATAGAGCCCTGCGGCTGGAAATGCAATGGGGAATTCTGGATTTTCCTTTTATATACAATCCCCAAGGTATTTCTTTACATACTGTCCGGTATAAGACTCCGGTATCTGCGCTACTTCCTCCGGCGTGCCCTGCGCAATGACCGTTCCGCCGCCGTCGCCGCCTTCCGGTCCCATGTCTATAATATAATCCGCTGTCTTAATCACATCCAGGTTGTGCTCAATGACAATCACCGTATTGCCGCCGTCAGACAGGCGGTGCAGAATCTCAACGAGCTTGTGCACATCCGCAAAATGCAGCCCGGTCGTCGGCTCGTCCAGAATGTACACGGTCTTTCCGGTGCTGCGGCGGCTTAATTCCGTGGCAAGCTTGATGCGCTGCGCTTCTCCGCCGGACAGCTCCGTGGACGGCTGGCCAAGCTTGATATAGGAAAGGCCGACATCGTACAGTGTCTGGATTTTGCGCTCAATGGACGGGATGTTCTGGAAAAAGCCGAGCGCTTCTTCCACGGTCATATTCAGCACATCGTAAATGCTCTTTCCCTTGTATTTCACATCGAGCGTTTCGCGGTTATACCGCCTGCCCTGGCACACCTCGCACGGCACATAGACATCCGGCAAAAAGTGCATTTCGATTTTTAAAATCCCGTCCCCGGCGCATGCCTCGCAGCGCCCGCCTTTGACATTAAAGCTGAAACGGCCCTTTTTGTAGCCGCGTGCTTTTGCATCCGGCGTAGCAGCGAACAGGTCTCGTATCATGTCAAAGACTCCGGTATAAGTAGCCGGATTGGAGCGCGGCGTGCGCCCGATTGGAGACTGGTCGATGTCAATCACCTTATCCAGCTGTTCCAGGCCGAGTATTTTGTCATGCCTGCCAGGAATGCACCGGGCACGGTTTAGCTTTTTCGCCATGGCCTTATATAAAATTTCATTGGTCAGCGAGCTTTTTCCCGAGCCGGAAACGCCAGTAATACAGGTCATGATGCCGAGCGGAATTTTCACGTCTATATTTTTCAGGTTGTTCTCTTTTGCCCCTTTGACTGTCAGCCAGCCGGACGGAGCCTTGCGCTGCTGCGGAACCGGGATTTTCAAGCGCCCGCTCAGATAAGCCCCGGTAATGGAATCCGGGTTTGCCATGATTTCTTCCGCGGTTCCGGTTACGATTACCTCGCCGCCGTGCGCTCCTGCGCCAGGCCCGATATCAACGATAAAATCGGCCGCACGCATCGTATCTTCATCGTGCTCGACCACAATCAGCGTATTGCCCAGGTTCTGCAGGTTGCGCAGCGCAGCAAGCAGCTTGTCATTGTCACGCTGGTGCAGCCCGATGCTTGGCTCATCCAGAATATAGGCAACGCCCACAAGGCCGGAGCCAATCTGCGTCGCCAGGCGGATGCGCTGTGCCTCGCCGCCGGACAGCGTGCCTGTGCCGCGGCCCAGTGACAGGTAATCCAGTCCGACTTCTGCAAGAAAACCGACCCTGGCACGGATTTCCCGGATGATCTGCGCGCCAATCATCTCCTGCTGCCTGGTCAGGCTCATGCTGCCCATAAATTCCTTCAGCTTTTTCACCGAAAGATTGGTCACTTCATAAATATTTTTGTCACATACGGTTACGGCAAGCGCTTCTTTTTTCAGGCGCTGGCCGCCGCAGGCCTTGCACGGCGTCACGCGCATAAATTCCTCATACTGCTGCTTCATCGTATCAGAACCGGTCTCGCGGTACCTGCGCCCTGCATTTTTTATCAGTCCTTCAAAAAGCACGTCATAGATGCCTTCGCCGCGCACCCCCTTATAATGAACCTTTACTTCCCGGTCTGCCCCGTTCACCAGCATATTGCGGACGTCTTGCGAAAGCTCCTCATACGGCGTGTCCAGGTCAAACCCATACGCTTCGGACAATGCCTGCAGCGTGGCATAGGTATAGCTCGACGGATCGGTGCAGGACTGCCAGCCCATCACCTGTATTGCGCCGTCTGCGATGCTTAAGGATTTGTCCGGTATCATCAAATCCTCGTCAAACTCCATTTTATAGCCCAGCCCGAAGCAGTCCGGACAGGCACCGAACGGATTGTTAAAAGAAAAGCTTCTCGGCTCTATTTCATCCACACTGATGCCGCAGTCCGGACAGGCAAAGCTGTCTGAAAACTGCATCATCTGCGGCTCATCCTCATCCGGCCTGTGGACTTCCGCCATTAAAAGCCCGCCGGACAGCTCCAGCACGCTTTCTATGGAATCGGTCATTCTCTTGTCAACGCCTTCTTTGACAATCAGGCGGTCTACGACAATCTCGATATTGTGCTTTTTATTTTTTTCCAGCGGGATTTCTTCGGTCAGCTCATACATATTTCCGTCAGCAATGACCCGGACATAGCCGCTGCGCTTTGCCTGCTCGAGCATTTTCTGGTGCGTCCCTTTGCGGCCGCGCACGACAGGTGCCAGCAGCTGGATTTTGGTGCGCTCCGGCAGCGACAGAAGCTGGTCTGTCATCTGGTCTACCGTCTGCTTTTTGATTTCCTTGCCGCACTTCGGGCAGTGCGGAATTCCGATACGCGCATAAAGAAGACGGAAATAATCATAGATTTCCGTTACCGTGCCGACGGTCGAACGCGGATTGCGGTTTGTTGATTTCTGGTCAATGGATATCGCCGGGGACAGGCCCTCGATTTTTTCCACATCCGGTTTTTCTGCCTGCCCCAAAAACTGCCTTGCATAGGAAGACAGGGATTCCATATAGCGCCGCTGGCCTTCTGCATAAATCGTATCAAATGCCAGTGAGGATTTCCCGGAACCGCTCAGTCCGGTCAGAACTACAAACTCGTCCCTCGGAATATCCAGGTCAATATTTTTCAGATTGTGCTCGTTTGCTCCGCGTATTTTGATATATTTTCTTTCTCTGCTCATTTTGAATCTTCTCTCTATATTTTTCTTTCATCCCTGTTTACCGCTGTACCTGTTATTTCTGCGCATCCCGCAGCATTTCTTTCAAATTTATCATCTGGTCACGCAGTTCGGCGGCAGCTTCGAAATTGAGGTCCGCAGCTGCGCTTTCCATTTTCTTTTTTACCTGTGCAATCAGCTTTTCAAGCTCCCTGCGGTTCATGGATTCCGGGTCTTTTGCGAAGTTCAGCTGCTCTGCCGCTACTTTTTTGGAAATACTGATTAAATCGCGCACGGCTTTTTGTATCGTTTTTGGCGTAATGCCGTGTTCTTCGTTATATTTCTGCTGTATTTTGCGCCTGCGCCCTGTTTCTTCGATTGCAATGCGCATGGAATCCGTCACCTTATCCGCATACATGATAACATGGCCCCCGCTGTTGCGTGCAGCCCTTCCGACGGTCTGTATCAGCGAGGTTTCGGAACGCAGGAAGCCTTCCTTGTCCGCATCCAGAATCGCCACCAGCGTAATTTCCGGAATGTCCAGGCCCTCACGCAGCAGGTTGATGCCGACGAGCACATCAAACACATCCAGGCGCAAATCGCGGATAATTTCGGCCCGTTCCAGCGTATCGATATCGGAGTGCAGGTATTTCACCCGGATTCCGACATCCTGCATATAAGCCGTCAGGTCTTCTGCCATCCGTTTTGTCAGTGTCGTAATGAGCACTTTATGCTTCTGTGCGGTTTCTTTATGCACCTCGGATATCAGGTCGTCAATCTGGCCATCTACCGGGCGCACGGAAATTTCCGGGTCGAGCAGTCCGGTCGGGCGGATAATCTGCTCGACGCGCAGCAGCTCATGCTCCTTTTCGTAAACACTCGGCGTTGCAGATACAAACAGCAGCTGGTCGATTTTGGATTCGAATTCTTCAAAGTTCAGCGGGCGGTTGTCTTTCGCAGACGGCAGGCGGAAGCCGTAATCGACAAGCGTTGTCTTCCTGGACTGGTCGCCGGCATACATGCCCCGTATCTGCGGCACGGTAATATGGGATTCGTCAATTATAATCAGGAAATCTTCTTTAAAATATTCCATCAGGGTCAGCGGCGTCGCCCCCGGCTCCAGCCCCGCCAGATGCCTGGAATAGTTTTCTATGCCGCTGCAAAATCCGGTCTCCCGCAGCATCTCAATATCAAAGTTTGTCCGCTCCGAAATCCGCTGTGCTTCTAACAGCTTGTCCTCGCCTTTGAAATACCGGATGCGTTCTTCCAGCTCTTTTTCAATTTCCACACATGCCTGATTGATTTTTTCCTGCGGCACGACATAGTGGGATGCCGGAAAAATCGCCACATGCTCCAGTGCAGCCTTCACTTCCCCGGTCAGCACATCGATTTCTGTAATCCGGTCTATTTCATCCCCGAAAAATTCCACGCGCACGGCACGCTCCGCGCTGTTTGCCGGAATTATTTCCAGCACGTCGCCCCGCACGCGGAATGTGCCGCGGTGAAAATCGGCTTCATTTCTTGTATACTGGATATCAATCAGGTCACGGATAACATCATCCCGGTCACGCACCATGCCCGGACGCAGCGATACCATCATATTCAGGAAATCTTCCGGGCTGCCCAGGCCGTAAATACAGGACACGCTCGAAATAACCACAACGTCCCTGCGCTCTGACAGTGCCGCTGTCGCAGACAGGCGCAGCTTGTCGATTTCCTCATTGACCGAAGAATCCTTGGCGATATAGGTGTCAGAAGACGGGACGTAGGCTTCGGGCTGGTAGTAATCGTAATAGGACACGAAATATTCTACTGCGTTTTCCGGGAAAAATTCCTTGAACTCCCCGTACAACTGGGCAGCGAGGGTTTTATTGTGCGCTATTACCAAAGTGGGCTTATTAAGCTGCTGGATCACGTTTGCCATGGTAAATGTCTTTCCCGAGCCCGTTACCCCCAGTAAAGTCTGGAATTGATTGCCTTCCCGGAACCCCTTGACCAAGGCTTCTATTGCCTGCGGCTGGTCGCCAGTAGGCTGGTATTCGCTATGAAGTTTGAATATATTTTGTGCAGTTTGCACAAATACCACCTCCAAAATCTATAGTAAAAAAGTTCGACATTTCGCCAGAAATTCGTCGAGGTACATATTCCGTTTTCTAAAAAATGTCCCTTCGACGAATTTTGGTTACTAAACTCAATTTTCCGAACTATACGAAATCAATAAACTACTGCGGATAAATCGAGACATAAAACTGAGATTGATTATAACATACCGCTCCCTATTTGTCTATATCAAAACAAACGTTTGTTCGTTTTTTGTTCTCTATCTATCTTCCCCAGTGTCCATATAAATACGGCTTTCGTCCAGGCTTTCTATTGTTCCTGATTTCTTTTCGGGCAGATAAGCATCCATATCAATCATTATATCCTGTATATTACTTTCAGAATCACCATTGCCGGATTTATCTGGCATAACCTCCTCCATATAAGAAAGCAGTTCGGGTATTTCTTCAGGAATTATATTAGCATTGTCGGCATACACATCCATTGTGATAAGTTCTTTTGCATGACCCATTAGTTTCGATACGGCTTTCGGATTAAAATCTTTACTCAACAACAGCGTACAATATGTACTGCGCAGATCATGCCATCGAATATCAGGCAACCCCGTTTTCTTTAAAAGTTCTTTATAATGCCGCCAATGAAAATCTTTTGATCTTGGTTTACCGCTGTAGCTGGAACAGCAAATATAGCCATCATCCTGAAAAATAGTACGTCTACGGCTTTTATACCTCTCATTCTTCTTTCTCTCTTCCAAAATCGCCTCAAATACATAATCAGGGATAGGCAGTACTCTCTTGCTGGACGGCGTTTTCAGCGGCAGCTCCCTCTTCGTCATACTCTCCTTCCTGCTGTTTAGAACTCTATCCAGTTCTTTTCCAAGCTGCCTTTCTACTGTCAATGTACGGTTAATGTAATCCACATCTGAATACTTTACTGCATTGATTTCCTGCCGCCTCAGACCCATCAGTACATTGAAGAGCACCTGCATATGAATCGGTGTATTTTTACTTGCCTCCAAAAGCAATAGAATTTGCTCCATATTCAAAGTTTTTGCCACGTCAATATTTCTCGTATGGTAGGGCTTTGACTCCACTGTTTTAGGCAGATCGATTCCTTCTGCTGGGTTCATAGGAATCAGCTTACAGCTAACCGCATAGTTAAAAGAGACATTCATTACTGTCTTAACCTGCCTCGCAATGGATTTAGAATATCCGGCACGGTCTTTATACAGCCTTTGGATGTCTCCCTTATTTACCTCTATCAATTTTTTGTTTCCGATTGTCGGAATAATATGATGACGTGCAATACTGGAATAGGAATCATATGTATTACTGCTCTGTGCCCTTTTTCTGATATCATACTCAAGCCAGTAACTCAAAAAATCGCTTACTTTCACACTGTCATTCACTACATATGTCCCATTAGCAAGCTCCCTCATCGTAATTTTTCTCGCATCTTCGGCTTCCTTCTTTGTTTGAAATCCAGAATACATCCTTGTATGCTTCGTGCCGTCCATAAACTGCAGGACGACACGATAAGCAAATTTGTTACGGTCATTTCTTTTAAACACGGCCTTTACATCCCAGTCAATATAATTCTGTAACTCCAGGTTAAACACTATTCTTCTCCTCCTTCCGGCACAAATGAATCATTCATAAAGCTTATAATCCGCTCCTGCTCATCCATAACTTCACAGTAATACTCAAAGGTTGTATGGATACTACTATGGCCCAGAAGGGCGCTGACCTTCATAAGCGGAACTCCTTGTTCTGTAAGAATCGTTGCATACATATGCCGTAAACTATGTACTGTCAAATGCGGCAACCCATTTCTGCTGCATAGCTTCGATAACGCATTGTTGAAAGCTGATGCTGAATGCGGCAAGCCATTTGCAGCGCAGGAAATATAATCATTGTCTATATACTTCCCACCAAGTTGCTCTTTCCTCAAATCATTCTGCCGTTTTCTCTCCAGCACCTCATCCATAATAGCTTTCGGTACACGAAGTGTACGATAACTATTTTCTGTTTTCGGAGCCTTCTCCACAAGCTGATACTTCGTTATTTTGGAATCTCCATTTAACATAATCGGATCAGCTGTTACCTGTCTTGCAATTCTCACTGTTCTTTTTTCCACATCAAAGTCATCAAACTTTAATCCGCTGATTTCACCTTTCCGCAATCCCATAAACAAACCTAACAGGATTTCCAAATACCAGTTATTTTCCGATGCTTTTTCCAGAAAGAGCTTCATCCGCTCTTTACTGAGTACAATAATTTTCGGCTTCCGTCTCCTGTAAGGTTTTGTATCCGGGGCTGTCGCTTTAACGGATGAAAATTCGTGAGGCGGCAGCTTCATTTTTTCTGTTTTTTTATGTGATTTCAAGAAAAAACTCCAAATTATTCTGTTATTCTATAAAAAGAGCATACTTTAATAAGCCATTTCTCATGACTTGAAAGTTTGTTTTAAAATGTTTAAATCCAAGCACTTTTCACTGGAAACAAATGTGTTCCGGTTCTGCCTTTTTGAATCTTATTATGGAGCTTGTTTATATTCCTCGCCATGGCCAGCAGTATACTTTCCACAAGCACATTTGACGTTCCTTTGCTTATGTATCTCCGAAAATGCATGTCCTGTTTTATATCCCCGAAAGAGCTTTCTGCCTGGATGCTCCGGTTCATCCTCAAAACAATGCCGTCATCAGTAAGGATCCGTTCCAAATCTTCCTTCCTGTATTTTAGGAATGTTTTGGAAACATGAAGTGTTTTCGTCCTTTCTTCCAGCGGCGTTTTACAATTGTTGCCCTTGATACATTCTGCTTTATACGGACATCCACTGCAGTCCTCACATTTATAAATCGTTTTTTCACTTACATAACCTGTTTTGCTTTTGGAATGCCTCACATAGTCTGTCGTCAGCCTTTTCGCATTCCGGCAGATATAGACATCCGATTCCGCATCATACTCCATATTTTCTATTTTTCCTATGTCATTTTTGTACCTGCGTGTTTTTGAAATCTCATAGTTGGCGGGCTTTATATAGGATAGCTGCCCGTTTTCTTCAAGAAACACATAGTTCTCTTCACTTTCATATCCGGCATCAGTGGTTATGTTTTTATATTTAAATTTCAGATGTTCTTGGGCATCTTTTAAAAAAGGAATTAATGTTGTTGTATCTGTTGGCTGTTGGCCTATGGTGAGCCATGTAATATATTCGGAATCCACTCCGTGCTGGAGATTATATGCCGGCTTTAACTGCCCGTTTCCCATGGCATCCTCTTTCATCCTCATAAAAGTGGCATCGTGGTCTGTCTTGGAATAACTGTTGTGTCCGCCACAGATATGTATTTGATGGTTATATTCTTTGAATCGGGACAGATAATCTCCGAGGGTTTCAATGACTGTTCGCACTGCGCCACAAAATCAGCAAGTTTTACCAGAAGCTTTGTCTGGTTTTTGGTTACGGCCTTCTTCCAGACAAAAGTGTATTTGTTTGCGGCTGCTTCGATTTTTGTGCCGTCAATGAAAACGGTTTCGCCTGAAATTTCTCCCAAGCCCAAAAGTGCATTGGACATTTCAGCAAGAATGCGCTTGTCGCATGGTCCGGCACGGATGCGCCTTCCAGAAGAAACATAAAATTAATATCCCTTTTACAGTTTAACTCCATGGAACGGGAAGAATAATCCCCATTCATGTAAGGGTAAAACACAATCTTAAGAAGTGTTCTTGGGGATACTGAATTTATTCTTTTATAAGTAGAATATAAGTCAGCCAAATCCATTGCCTCCACAAACTGACTGAGTAACTGCACAGAATCATCTTCCGGAATAATTGTTTCAATATTTAGCGGAAGTTTTAATTGATATCCGCTTTGGTTTAGGCTATAATTTTTCTGTAAGTTAATGTGTTTGGCTATACATTAATTTTACACCAACTGCCGGATACTTTCGAGGTCTGGCAGTTATCTTTTGCATGGAAAAGGAGCTGCGCACTAATTACTTAGTGCGTCAACCCCATATTTTATCTTTTATATTATTGGCGGAAATGGGACATATATCAGTTAATAAAGGGGATTATAGAAATTCTTTTGACTTTGAATAAAGTACCGTTTTTAGGTGCCACATGGTTTTTAGCTTCCTTGTTTTGGGTTAGTGTTCTAACAAAAGCAGTTTCTGTATTTCTCAGAAAAAGCAGGTACTGCGATTTGGCTTTAGTGCTGATTTCTTTTAATTTATGTATTTTCGGGTAACATTGCCTTACAGGCAAAGCAGGACATTGATTTGTAGCCTTTTTTATGTGGCAGGTTACATTTGCGAAAAATATATACATAAAAGAATGGTTTCTGGAAAGCGACCGATATTAGCTGGAGTATCTATATCCTTTTATCTTTTTATTGCGAATGTTAATGATTGTAATATGGGCGATAATATATATAGATATAAGGGATTGTTTATTTTTGGTGCGTTGCTTGCAACATATTTTTCATTATATGTTTCAAAAATGTTAGACGGAAAAAAGGATACTTATTTTGTAAAAATACTTATTTATTTAGGTAAAAATTCTTTTGATATTGTGATTTGGCATTTTCTCGCATTCAAAGTAGCTATCATAATTCAAATAATCTTTCTTGATGCTGGCATAAAAGAAATTGTAGATTTTCCCACCTATTATACTAGCAATGGATGGTGGCTTGTCTATTTGGTAACAGGGTTATTGGGTTCTTTAATGTGGAAGTATGTTTTGGAGCATAACTTTGTTACAAAAATTTTGCGAAAATTTTATCTTATCAGATAATGTTTAGTTATTATTCAAGGGTGAGGAATGTGCATATACTGCGCATTCCGTGAAAACATGGTTCAGGTATGAGGGGAAATCTTTGTGTAGCAAAACTTGGAATCTCCAAATGGTTGCTATGAATAGTAACTATATTTATGTGTACTTTGGGATTTCCTTAAGTTTTTCATTAATTATTTGGCAAAGATGTGCATTGGTATATACGATAAAAAAAATATAAATTTACGAAAAATCTAATGCTGTTTTATTTTAAGATTGCGTATGATTTGAAGGCGTGCTATAGTATAATAAAGTACAGAAATTAGGAGCTATACTATGTCGGACGATAAGGATAAAATATGGGACAGGACGTTTAAAACCCTTTTCTAGGAAACGCCCAATTTGTTTTTGCCGTTAGATAGAGGGAGTGTTCCATGTAGCATATAAGAAAGAGGATATTGTGCCGTTAGACCATTCCCTATATAATGTGGATGGCGGCCTGGTGCGTTTTTGGCCAAAGGTGTTACCTACCATTTTGAATGTCAGTATACGAATGATGGGACGATGGCATTTAGGATGTGGGAATATGATGTTAAATTAGCGGTTAGGGATCATAAACTCAATGAAGGGAGGATGGAATTTGATTTCCCGAGGTCGTGTGTCATTTATGTAGCAAGAAATGGTAATTACCCGAAGGATGGCTTGGTATTAAAAATCAATTTCCAGGACGGGCAGAGTATTATATACAAAGTCCCGTCCATACGCCTGCAGGATTATGGGCTTGATGAGATTAACCATAAAAAATTGTGGCTGTTCTACCCGTTTATGGCATTACAGTTTGTGGCAGACATGAAAGGCAAAAAGCATTTGCCAGAACAGGAAGTTTTAGGGAATTACGAAAAAATGATAAGCTGTATTGAGGATGCATACAATAATAATCAGATAATCATTGACGAAAACGCAACGTTATTTTAGAAGCAATCCAGAAAACAAACCGGTATGCAATGAAAGATTACCAGGTGGTTATGGAGGGAGTGGAAAGCATGGTTAAGACAAATAGCAAGAGAGGCCGCCCAAACGGCAGGACTCTCAATGTTGATGGAAATGAAAACAGAGGGAATGCCCAAACAGGCAATCATCAGAATAGCAAAAAGACAAAATATTTCAGAGGATGAAGTAAATAAGATTTTTGACAGTCAGTAAACAAGGCAGCCTTGTTGGCATTACTTTATTTAATCAAAAATATAATGATAGCCAACGGTAAAAATTTTTTATCGTTGGCTGCGTTGATTTTTGCTACATGTAAACGCAGGATTACCTTGCAAATCTTGGCGGCATATGCAAAAAAAACTAGCCCGCTCCGCTTGAATCCCTGCACCAGGGAGCGGATTATGAAAAAGCATTCAAAGGGCCTGGTGCCGGGGATTAAAACGGATCTGCTAACGCTTTTCATAGAGTGGATTAACGGGACCATTGGCCACATCATGCCCATTAGCCATTGTGGCCATTCAAAAAAGACTGGAGGAATCGTCTATGGGGATATACCTAAATCCAGGAAATGACAGCTTCTGGGAAGCAGTCGGTTCCCAAATTTACGTGGATAAAACCGGTTTGATAGCATGTACCAATGAGCTGATCAATACAGAGCAAAAATATGCCTGTGTCAGCAGGCCAAGGCGTTTTGGAAAATCAATGGCGCTGAAAATGCTTGCGGCTTATTATAGCTGCGGCTGTGATTCCAGGGAACTTTTTGCAGGACGCAAGATAGAAAAGGAAAAATCATTTGCAAAATACCTGAACAAGTATGATGTGATTTTATTGAACATGCAGCAGTTTTTGATAGAATCAAAAAATCAGGAGATAACAGAATACTTAGAGCAGGAAGTACTTGAGGAACTTCGGGAGGAATATGGGGAATACCTGGCAAAGCAGGGCATAGGGCTTGCCGCCGCTTTACGTAAAATTTATATTAAAACAAAGAAGAAGTTTATTTTTCTAATTGATGAGTGGGACTGTGTGATGCGGGAGCGCCAGGAAATGGAAACAATGCAAAGACAGTATCTTGATTTCCTGCGTAATCTGTTAAAAGACCAGGTTTATGTGGCGTTAGCCTACATGACAGGTATCCTGCCTGTAAAAAAGTACGGGCAGCATTCTGCACTAAATATGTTCTGGGAATATTCCATGACAAACCAATACATTTTTGAGGAGTATACTGGTTTTACCGAAGATGAGGTGAAAGAATTATGCCAGCGTTTTGGAATGGATTTTGGCAAAACCAGTGCCTGGTATGATGGGTATATGTTCAGAAAATTCCGGCATGTCTATAACCCCAGGTCTGTTGTTGCAGCTATGAGTTTTCGGGACTTTTCAAGTTATTGGACGTCTACAGAAACCTATGATGCATTGAAGATTTATATGGATATGAATTTTGACGGGCTCCGTTCTGGGATTGTACAAATGCTTGGCGGCGTTGGTGTGAGGGTGAATACCTTAAGCTTTCAGAATGATATGCATAGCTTCCGGACAAAAGATGATGTGTTTACACTGTTGATCCATCTGGGATATCTTGCCTACGATTTAAAGAAAGAAGAAGCCTTTATTCCTAATAAGGAAATTGTAAGGGAATTTGAAAATGCTATGAGTACAGGGGGATGGGAAGAGGTTATGAGTGTCCTGGAAGCATCGGAAAAGCTTCTTTTGGATACGCTGGCATGTAATGGCGAACAGGTTGCCAGAGGGCTGGACGTGGCTCATAGGGAAGCAGCGTCTATACTGGCATATAATGATGAGAACGCCTTAAGCTGTGCCATTGGCCTTGCGTATTATAGTGCCAGGAAAGATTATCGGATTGTCAGGGAGCTTCCCACGGGACATGGGTTTGCGGACGTGGTATTTCTGCCGCTCCCGCATACAGGAAAACCTGCCCTTGTAGTGGAACTGAAGTATGGCCAATCTGCCAAGGCAGCGATACAACAGATAAAGGACAGGCGATATCCCCAGGTGCTTGAAGGCTATGTGGGTGAAATTCTGCTTGTGGGGATAAACTACGATAAGAACAAGGCAGGCAAGCCCCATAGCTGTGTGATAGAAAAGCTGGAAATGCATCCCACGGAGGGCTGATGATAAAGGGCAGATTTATTTGCCGGTAGCTATTATATAACATAGACATCACACCCCATGATACAGAGAGGATACAATGGACAAAGTAAAAGGAAGCCTGGAGGCTTTAAATGCTATGCAGCTGACAGCGGGCATGGAAGGGCTGGATGCTGAGAGCAAGACGTTGTTGCACAGCAAAGAGGTGCTGGCGGTAATCCTCCAGGGAACAGTGGAAGAATATGAGGGTTATAGCCGAAAGGAAATTATGGAATTCATAGAAGCAGATTCCATCACTGGGGCGAAGGAAGTGTCCGCGGGGAGGACAAACGCGCAGATCCAGGGCGATAGTGCGGAGTTTGTGCAGCTTGGGGAGAAGACATCCAATTTTGATGTGGCATTCAGGGCCAGGAACCCGCGCCTTTCAGGAGTTGGCGTGGTAGTGAACCTGCATATAGACGTGGAGCCACAGAAGACATACAGGCCTGGCTACCCAATAGAGAAGCGGGGGATATATTACTTGGCAAGGAGCCTGTCCTCACAACTGTCGCTGGCAACGGACACAGTAGATTACGGAAGGCTGGAGAAATGTTACAGCATCTGGATATGCAGGGATGATATTCCTAAGAAGGAACGCTACAGCATATCATTTTATGGGATGTGCAATACAAAGAATATTGGGGGCTGCGCCAGCGAGAGGGGGAATTATGACCTGCTGAACCTGGTGGTAGTCAAGCTTGGCGGAAAGACATATGAAGGTGGGGAAGGGGACGAGGGGTACAGCCTGTTGCGTTTTTTGAATGCTGTCATGTATCCCCACAGGGAAGATTTCATGGAAACCATCTCAGAATACATCGACTTTTCAGTCAATGAGGAATTATGGAGGGAGGCGGAGAATATGAGTGGCTTAGGGCAAAGCGTACTGGAGGAAGGAATTGAGCAGGGAATTGAAAAGGGAATCGAACAAAGGAATGAGGAGCTGATCATGAAAAAGCATTCCAAAGGCTTGTCGCCGGAAAGCATAGCGGATTTGCTGGAGCTTTCCATAGAAAAGGTCAGGGAGACCATTCTGAAAAAGACTGGAGAATAAAAGCCTTTTTTTGATTTGGCCTGTTAATGTAGCAATGGATTGGTATTCTTTCAAACACATAAAAGGAGAAAACAATGAAATACCCCCAATTTTTACCCCCAACCGGTACAATAGGCTTTGTAGCCCCATCCTTTGGCTGCAACATTGAGCCATACCGTACCGCCTTTGAAAACGCCCTGTCCAGATGGCAGGCCCAGGGCTATGGCATTGATTTAGGCCCTAACTGCTATGCTGGCTGTGGCATTGGCATCAGCAATACCCCCGAAGCCTGCGGCCGGGAGCTTACGGAATATTATACCAGCGGCCGGAACCACTGCCTGATTTCCTGTGGCGGCGGGGAGCTGATGTGCGAAATTTTGGAGCATGTAGATTTTGAAGCGATAAGGAATGCGCCCCCTAAGTGGTATATGGGCTATTCGGACAACACCAATATGACCTTTCTCCTTGCCACCCTTTGTGACACGGCATCAGTTTACGGGCCATGTGCCGCTGCCTTTGGCATGGAGCCGCCCCACCCGTCCCTTGGGGATGCCATGGCGTTGCTGGAGGGGAAGAAAAGTACCATAAACAGCTATGGGAAATGGGAAAAGGAAAGCCTGAAAAATGAAGAGAACCCTTTAACGCCCTATCACTGTACAGAAGATTTGAATCTGAAAATTTTCCTACCAGGGAAGGATGCCATGGAAGAGGGGAGCGGCGCCTGGATGGAAGGCAGGCTTCTTGGCGGCTGTATGGATTGCCTGGTGAACCTGTTAGGGACCCGGTTTGACAGGGTAGGGGAATTTGTAGAAAAGTACAAAGAGGATGGTTTTATCTGGTTCCTGGAAGCCTGTGACCTGAACGTATTTGCGATCCGGAGGGCTATGTGGCAGATGGAACAGGCAGGCTGGTTCCGTTATGTGAAAGGGTTTTTCTTTGGGCGCCCCCTGTGCCATGGGCAGGAGATGATGGGCCTTGACCAGTACAGTGCGGTCCTTCCCGTCATCTCCCGGCACAAGGTCCCGGTGGTCATGGACGGGGACCTGGGGCATCTGCCACCTATGATGCCCCTTGTTACAGGCAGCATGGCGAGGATAAAGGCGGAAGGCGGAAAATTGGAGATAGCCATGGATTTCAGGTAAGCGGGGGCAGGGCAAAACAGCATCCTATGCGGGAAGGCAGCCTTAGGGGCGGAAATTTGACCCCGCACCTGTATATCAGCCAAATTATATAAAGTTTTTACCAAAACTACGATGGCCGGACGAAATTTGCGCGATAAATGACAGTTGAAGTGGCGTATCATGTTCTTTATAATAGATTCATAGCAATATTTGTGAAAAATGGAGGGAATATGATGGAGCAGTTAGAATTAACGGCAATAAAAGACCCGGAAAAAGTATATAAGATTTTGGGAGAACTGATACATATGGACAGAGAATTTCAGATTATGATCACGGTGCCATCCGGGACCGGCTCTTCCCTGGAGGAGGAGAAGGCTGTGGCTGGCAAAAAACCGTCCTATAATCTGGAAAGAGATGTGACGGATATGATTCATGAAATCGGCGTCCCTGCCCATATCAAAGGATACCAGTATCTGAGGGAAGCGATCATGATGTCCGTGGAAGATCCGGAAATGCTTGGCTCCATCACAAAAGTGCTGTATCCTACCATAGCCCGCAAAAACCAGACCACTGCAAGCCGTGTGGAACGCGCCATAAGACATGCCATAGAGGTGGCATGGAACAGGGGAAGGATGGAAACCTTAGACGCCATGTTTGGCTATACCATCAACACAGGTAAGGGAAAGCCCACCAATTCAGAATTCATTGCCCTGATTGCGGACAAAATCAGGCTGCAGCACCGTTGAATGTATATGGTCCCGCCGGAAAATTCCGGCGGGTTATTATTTTTGCAAATTTCCCTTTAATTGGACGTAGGAATGTTGTATAATATTCTTTAACAATAATCGTTGGAGGGTAAGTAATGAAAAATATTCTTTTTGTCGCATCCGAAGGTGTTCCGTTTATTAAGACGGGAGGGCTGGCTGATGTGGTAGGTTCTCTTCCCAAATGTATTGACAGAAAATACTTTGATGTGAGGGTGATCCTCCCCAAATACACCTGCATGGCCCAGCAGATGAAGGACATGATGAGCTATGTGACACATTTCTATATGGATTTTCACTGGAAAAATGAGTATGTGGGTATTATGTATGCAGAAGTGGATGGGGTGAAATATTATTTTATTGACAATGAAATGTATTTTGGCGGTTTTAAGCCCTATGGGGACAATGCGCTTTTCGAAATTGAGAAATATGCATTTTTCTCCAAGGCGGCGCTGTCCATCCTTCCTGTAATTGATTTCCGGCCCAGCCTGATCCACTGCCATGACTGGCAGACAGGCCTGATCCCGGTATATTTGAAAGAGCGTTTCCAGGGCAATGATTTTTACCGGGGCATCAAGTCTGTGATGACCATCCATAACCTGAAATTCCAGGGCAAATGGAGCATCAAGGAGGTGCAGGATATCACAGGCCTTCCGGCATATTATTTTACCCCGGACAAACTGGAGCTGTTTAAGGATGCCAATCTGTTAAAGGGCGGCCTGGTGTATGCAGATGCCATCACCACCGTAAGCAGTACTTATGCGGACGAAATTAAGACCAAGTTCTATGGGGAACAGTTAGACGGGCTGATGTGTGCCAGGAGCAATTCCCTGCGGGGCATTGTCAACGGGATTGATTATGAGGAATTCAACCCTGAGACGGATAAGTATATTGAATTTAAGTACAATGCGGTGAATTTCCGCAAGGAAAAGGTGAAGAACAAACGCGCCCTCCAGGCGGAGCTTGGGCTGGAGCAGGATGAGAAGAAATTCATGATAGGCATTGTTTCAAGGCTCACAGACCAGAAGGGCTTTGACTTGATTGCCCATGTTATGGATGAGCTGTGCCAGGATAACGTGCAGATTGTGGTCCTTGGCACAGGGGAAGAGCGTTACGAAAATATGTTCCGGCATTTTGACTGGAAGTATAATAATAAGGTTTCCGCACATATTTATTATTCAGAAGCGTTGTCACACAAGATTTATGCCTCCTGTGACGCTTTCCTTATGCCGTCCCTGTTTGAGCCCTGCGGCTTAAGCCAGCTTATGAGCCTGCGCTACGGCACGGTTCCTATTGTCAGGGAGACAGGAGGGCTGAAGGATACAGTAGAGCCTTACAACGAATACGAGAACACAGGCACAGGCTTTTCTTTTGTGAACTACAACGCCCATGAAATGCTTGGGGCTATCCGTTATGCAGAGCGCATTTATTATGATAAGAAGCGGGAGTGGAACAAGATTGTGGACCGGGCTATGGCGGCGGACTTCTCCTGGAATGTTTCGGCAGCGAAATATCAGGAGATGTATGACTGGCTGATCGGATAGGGACAGGGGAACTGTTTTCTACTACAGAACCCAGGTTTCGAAGTATTGTCCATAGGCAGAAGCAGAGGTTTGGGAGCGTAGCAGCAATGCCAAAAAAGAAAAAAAAAGACAGTTTTATACTGCAGGCGGGGATTCTGGCTTCGGCCGGAATCATCGTCCGCATTATAGGGCTTTTGTACAATACGCCGCTGGTTGCCATTATTGGGGACGAAGGGAACGGATACTATAACAGTGCCTATTATGCCTATAGCATTATCCTCCTGATTTCCTCCTACAGCATTCCCTCGGCGGTTTCCAAGGTGATTGCCCAGAGGCTTGCCACAAAAGAATACAGAAATGCCCACAGGATTTTTATCTGTGCATTTATTTATGTGCTGGTAGTCGGTAGTATTGCCAGCTTATTTGTGTTTTTTGGGGCAGGTTTGCTGGTAAGGATGGAAAGTGCGGTTTTTCCCCTTAAGGTGCTTGCCCCTACGATTTTTTTCAGCGGCATCCTCGGGGTGCTGCGGGGGTATTTTCAGGCGCATAAGACCATGGTCCAGACCTCTGTGTCCCAGATCCTGGAACAGCTTGTAAATGCCGGCATCAGCATTCTCATGGCCTGGGTAATGGTGAAGGCGGCGGAAGGAAAGGAGCCTTCTGTAATTGCTTCTTATGGGGCGGCAGGAGGGACCATTGGCACCGGGGCAGGGGTGCTGGCAGGGCTGTTGTTCATGCTTGGGGTATATGCCCTGAATGGGAAGACCATCCGCAAAAGGATCAAACGGGACACCGGCCACAGGGATGAATCTTACGGTGAAATCTTTAAAATGATCCTGATGGTGGTGACTCCTTTTATTTTAAGTACTGGTATTTACAATATTAACAACTTTCTGGACAATACCATTTACCAGCAGGTCATGATGGGGGTAAAAAAGGCGGGGGAGGCGGCGGTATCTGTGGATTTAAGTGCAGTTGCCAAGGGAACCAAGATTTCCAATATTCCGATTGCCATTGCCTCGGCTATGGCCACGGCATTGATACCGGGAATTTCCAGCGATTTTGTCCAGGGCCACCTGGACGGGGTGAAAAGCAAGGTGGCGAAATCGGTAAAGGTCACCATGCTGATTTCCATCCCTTCAGCGGTGGGGATTGGGGTTTTGGCCAGGCCTGTGATGACAGTGATATTCCACCAGCCGGACACTTTGGCGATTTCCTCCGCCCTGTTATCCTGCATGGCAGTAAGTATTATCTTTTATGCCCTTTCCACCCTTACCCAGGCAATCCTTCAATCTATCGGGAAAATGAATGCGCCTATTATCAATGCCTCAGCGGCGGTGGTCATCCATGCAGGAGTAATGATAGGGATGATGCTTTTGCTGGATGAAAAATACAGCCTGTATTATTATGTGTTTTCCACAGTACTGTACTCGTTTCTTCTGTGCCTTCTCAACCAGATTGCCGTCCACCGGCACCTGGGTTATAGCCAGGAAGCTGTGGATACATTCTTAAAGCCCATGGGGGCGGCGGCAATTATGGGGGCAGTGGCTTTTGGCGTTTACCACGGGCTGTATTATCTGTGTAAGATTAATATTCTGGCCCTGGCTGTGGCCATTATGGCGGGGGGCGCGGTTTACTTTGTGCTGGCCATCTACTGGCAGGCGGTAACTGAGGAAGAGCTGGCTGGTATGCCCAAAGGATACCTGTTGGTAAAAATTGCCAGAAAAATAGGCATTATGAAACCGGGTTCACAGAAAAAGAAGAAAAAAACAAGAAAGAAAAAATCCGGCGCTTTGCCTCAAAAAAAGAAAAGCGGAAAACCCACAGGGAAAAGTAGCAAAAAGAGTAATAAAGGCGCAAAAGGGAAAACTGTGCAGCAGAAAAAAAATCCCTCCAAGCCCAAAAAAGAGGATGATGGCTTATGGCTGGATTAATTCCCATCTTCTTTCCGGATAAAATATTCCTTGCCAATATTTGTAAGGCAGAGAAAACCTTTACAGAAATGAAGCTTATTTTATAGAATAGAAAAACACCTTCTGGAAATAATAAAACCGTCAGATACGACAATATTTTCAGGAGGTATTTTTTATGGCAAATTTATCAGAACTTGATTTACAGAATCTTCGTCATTTAATTGGCGGTTACGATGTAACCCACTGCAAAATGAAGGATTATGCGTCCAGCGCCACAGACTCAGAGGTAAAGCAGTTCTTTGAAAAAGGTGCGAAATCAGCTATGGAAAACAAAAACCAGTTAATGAAATTTCTCCAGTAGGCAGATGTGGAATTAGATATCAGGAGGTAGCGGAAGATGCAGATGAATGAAAAGACTATGGTTGCGGATACTTTAACGGGGATAAACGGGGAATTGGTACGTTTCGGCGAAATGATCGCCCAGACAGAAAACCAGGAGCTGAAACAGACCCTGAAACAGTTCAGGAATTCCTGTGAGAAGTCCCAGGAAGAACTTTATAAGATTGCAAGAGAAAAATCCTACTATGTGCCGGCGGCTAAAGCAACCCAGGAAGAGGTTGACCATGTGAAGAGCCTGTTTACCAGCAGCGTACTTTAATTAAAGGATGGGGAACCATCCGGCGAAGCCGGGATAAGAGGGATTGGCATTACAAGGCAGGGAGATTTTCCCTGCCTTGTTTTAACCCGTTTTTGGCCATGGCTCCTGCCTTATCCCTCCAACAGCGTAAGCCCTGAAATGTCCGAATCTATCATCATTGAATAGTTGGTATAATATACTACAAATCCAGGTTTGCCTGCCCCGGGTTTTTTAACATTCTTTTTTTCGGTATAGTCTATTTCCACCTTGTCTTGACCCCTTGCTTTGGAATAATAGGCGGCCAGCCTTGCAGCGTCCTCAAAGACGCTGTCAGGAGGCGTGTTATTGCCGGATTTTACCACTACATGGGAGCCGGGAATCCCTTTGGTGTGGAACCACCAGTCATTGCCGGAGGCAAACTTAAAGGTAAGCTCATCATTCTGGAAATTATTTTTGCCTACATAAATATGGAACCCGTCTTTGTTCTGGTAGTGGAAAGGCCGGCTGGTGAATTTCACTTTCTTGCCCCCTCCCTTCCGGCGGATATAGCCGCTTTCGATTAACTCTTCCTTGATCTGGGCCAAGTCTTCCTCCGCCAGGGCAATATCCAGGGCTGTCTGGATGGATTCCAGATGGTCAATTTCCTCCTTTACCTGGGCAGTGAGATCCTGGAGGGCTTCCCATGTGCGCTTTAGCTTCCCGTATTTGTCAAAATATTTTTTGGCGTTTTCTGAGGGGGACATCAGGGGATCCAGGGGGATGGTGACCATTTCATCCGTGTAATAATTAAGGGCGTCCAGGGATTTTGCGCCGGGAGCCGCTTCATACCCATAGGTATTAAGAAGTTCCCCGTAAATCCGGTATTTATCCCTTTTTTCCGTATCCTGCATTTGCCGCAGCTGCAGGTCATATTTTTTTATGTTCCGTTCCAGGGCTGTCTGTACAATCCGGCGCAGGTCAGAGGACTTCTGGCGGATGCGGGTAATGGCGCTTTTTTCCGCATAATATTGTTCTAACAGATTGCTGATGGAAGTAAACGCCCGGCTCTCCCCATTTTCATAAATAGTAAGGGGCAGGGCAGCATATTCCACAGGCAGCCCCTTTTGGTAAGCGATAACAGGCTGGAAGCTTCCCGCCTTTACCTGGCCCATAATATGTGCAAAGGTTTCATAAAGCCGGCAGAGGGCATCCTTCCCTTCTGCCTCCAGGGTAAAAAAGGAAGTGGAGATATCCCCGTCAATTTTGCTCCTGTAACAGATTTCCTGGGCAAGCACCGGGGAAATCCCGGTATATGTGCCATAGAGCGCTTTATAAAGGGGCATGTTTTTCCAGGTCATTTCCCTCTGGAACGAGACGAAATCCAGGCACAGGGGATCCCTCTTATCCTGGGTCATAGGGATAAAATAGTCCCGGCCAGGGAGCACCTCCCTGACAGAGCTTACCATGCCGGAAATGTGTTTGATGCTGTCAATGACCATATCCTCATCATTGACAAAGATAATATTGCTGTGTTTGCCCATGATTTCCACAACCAGCTTTTTACGGCAAAGGTCGCCCATTTCATTTAAGTGCTCTATATGGAGCTGCACGGCCCGCTCAAGGCCTGGCTGGGTGATATCCGTAATCCTGCCGTTTTGCAGGTGCTTTCTTAAAAGCATACAAAAACCGGGGGCGGTCATAGGGCTTTTTTTGTTTTCCTCTGTCAGGTAAATCAGGGGAAGGGCAGCCCCTGCGGAAATCAAGAGCCTTTTTTGCCCGCCGCCGTTTGTCTTTATGGTAAGCAGCAATTCATCGTTTTCAGGCTGGGCAATTTTGTAGATCCTCCCGCCGCATAGGGTGTCCTTTAATTCCTTTACAACCGCTGCAATCGTAATTCCGTCAAATGCCATTTCGTGCTCCTTTCTGCGCCGTAGCCATGATGTCTTTTTGGTGGTTTGTGTTAAACTACGGCTTCCACCAGAATCTTATCCCCTACAATTATTTCTTTTATGCCGGTTTCTTTCTTTTTGTTAAAGCAAAAGCTCAGCAGATATCCTGTTGAAGCATGGTAGGCATCTAAATATCCGGCAAGCTGCCGCTCGCCCCGTTTGTGGTATTCCTCCCCATGCCATATTTTCATTTCAATAATGTATTGCTTGCCGCGGTAATCCACAATTACGTCAGTGCGGGTTAAATCCCTGGTTTGCGCCTCGATATAATAGTTGCCTGTCCCGTTGATGATAGGGCGCAGATACAGTAAAAACAGTTTCCGGCCGTCTTTTTCTATAAAGGATTCACAGTTTTCCCTGTAAATATCATGAAAATGTTCTACAAACTTTTCAAGGATCCTCCGCATATCCAGGTTGCCGTCTGCGATAAACTGGCTTTTGTGCTTCTGGGATTCCTGATAAAGGGGGGTGGTAAGCAAGGAAGCCTCAGACAGGAATAAATTATACAGCCTGGTTTCAAAAATACGGTTTGCCATTGCCACAAGGCCATTTTTATTTATAATAAACCCTAACATAGAAGCCATATCAATATCCGGCTGGTCGGCGTTATAAATGATTTGTGAGCCTGTAAATAAAATGTTTTTCAACATGTGGTTCAATTCCGGATAATCCAGGAGTTTTCCTGTGAATGATTCAAAAAGTGTATTTTTCTCAGCCAGAAGCATTCGTTCCGCTTCAAAAAAGCCGTTCTTTGTCCAGACGGATTTCAGGCCAGGAAAGTTTCCCATCCGGCTGACATGTTCATCCATAAGCTTGCACAGCCTGGATACCAGGAAGGGATAGCCAGAGGTGTAATCATAAAGTAAACCCGCCATATCCTCCACAGGCATTCCGGTATGGTGGTCTGACTCATATTCTCTTAACATTCCGGCAATATCATATTTGGTAAAGCTCATACTGACCTTAAAATCCGCAGCAATATTCCAAGGGCTGTTAAACTTCCGGCCTTCTTCTGGGCGTATTTTCCGTTTCAGGTTTTTTACATCATAGACGCCAGCCAGAATGACTGACTGGAATGTCTTTATTTTCTTTTTTTCCCGGTCCAGGTAATAATTCCGCAATTGGGCCAGAAAATCTAAAAAGACCTGGTTATTGGCAGCGCTGTCTACTTCATCTATCATCAGCAGGATTGGCAGGGAAGAATGTTTGCAGAATATCATCAGGCTGCTGAACAGGTCAATGAGCAAAACTTCTTTCCCCTGCCCGGAAGCAATATCCTGTATCTGTGCAAGGGCGCTTTTTTCCTGTTCTGAAAGGGTGTCCTCAAAGAAAGCCATTTCCTTCAAAAAAAGGACAGCAAAAGCCCTGGAAAAGGCTGCTTCATTTTGGAAGGAGTCATTCCCGATTGCCTGGAAGTCCATGCTGACCACCAGATATTCCTTTGACAGGTAATTTGCCAGCGCATTTAATATGGTAGTTTTTCCGTATTGCCTTGCCCGGTTGATGGTGAAGTATGCCCCGTCCGCCACCAGGGCTTTGATTTCTTCCAGCCGGCTGCCTAAATCCACCATATAATGTTTGTCCGGCACGCATAACCCTGTGGTATTAAATTTTCTTCTCATGGCCTGTCTGCTTTCAAATGGATTTTTCTTTTATCCTAACACAGGCATAGGGCTTTCGCAAGCATATCCCGTTTTCTGTCACGGAAATCCTTGACGTTTTTCCATGCTTCGCCTATAATAAAAACCAGTATGCAATAGAAATAAAAAACAGACAGGGGCTGCAAAAGCAGGAGGAATGCCATGATCAGGAGCATGACAGGTTTTGGCAGATGTGAGGTACAGGAGGCCGAAGGCAGGATTACTGTGGAAATGAAGTCAGTGAACCACCGGTACCTGGATGTGAACATCAAGATGCCTAAGAAACTGAACTATTTTGAAGCGGCTATCAGGAGCGGGCTTAAAAATGATATCCAAAGAGGAAAGGTAGATATATTTATCACCTATGAGGATTATTCGGAAACCAATGTCTGCGTAAAATATAACAAAGAGCTGGCGGCGGCGTATATGGAATACCTGGGCCGGATGGGGGAGGATTTTTCCATTGAAAACGATGTAAAGGTGTCCACCCTGGCCAGGTTCCCGGAGGTTTTTACCATGGAGGAAGGGGGCGTTGACGAGAAGGCGCTGTGGGATCTTCTGGAAAAAGCCATAAAGGGTGCTGTGGAAGGGGTTGTGGAAACCAGGGCCAGGGAAGGGGAGCATCTGCGCAAGGATCTTTTGGAAAAGCTGGAGGGGATGCTTGCCCATGTGGATTCCATTACCCAGCGTTCTCCGCTTATTGTTGCAGAATACAGGCAAAAGCTCCGGGAAAAGGTCAGGGAGCTTTTGGAAGATACCAGGATAGACGAGAACAGGCTATTGATGGAGGTTACGGTTTTTGCGGACAGGGTATGTGTGGATGAGGAACTGGTGCGTTTAAAAAGCCATATCCAGACCACCAAAGAGGCTCTTCTTAAGGGGGGCAGTATCGGGCGCAAGCTGGACTTTATCGCCCAGGAGATGAACAGGGAGGCCAATACCATCCTGTCCAAGTCCACAGACCTTGAAATATCAAGCCATGCCATAGAACTGAAGACAGAAATTGAGAAAGTAAGGGAACAGATTCAGAATATAGAGTAAACAGGGTTAACGTTTATGGGAAAACTGATTCATATCGGGTTTGGCAATATCGTAAATTCTGCCAAAATCATCGCCATTGTAAGTCCTGATTCCGCACCGGTAAAGCGCCTGGTGCAAAAGGCAAAGGAAGAGGGGACCGCAATTGACGCTACCCAGGGGAGAAAAACAAAAGCCGTGCTTGTAATGGAAAGCAGCCAGTTGGTGCTCTCAGCGCTTCTACCTGAAACCATTGCCCAGAGAGCACAGGCAGAAAGCAGGGAAGAAGATGGGACGTAAAGGGATTTTAATTGTAGTTTCAGGTTTTTCAGGGGCGGGAAAAGGCACCTTGATGAAAGAGCTTGTCCGCGCCTATGATCATTATGCGTTGTCGGTTTCCATGACCACAAGGGCGCCCAGGCTGGGAGAGACGGAAGGAAAGGAATATTTCTTTGTCACCCATGAGGCTTTTGAAGAGGAAATCCGGCGGGAGGGGCTGGTAGAATATGCCCGCTACTGCGATAATTATTATGGGACACCCAGGGAATATGTGGAGAGACAACTGGAAAAGGGGAAAGACGTTATTCTTGAGATTGAGATCCAGGGTGCCCTTAAGGTAAAGGAAAAATTTCCCACAGCCCTGTTGATGTTTGTAATGCCCCCCAGCGCCGCCGAATTAAAGAAACGCCTGGTAGGGCGGGGGACGGAAAGCCCGGAAGTGATTGCCAGGCGGCTTGCCCGCGCTGGGGAAGAGGCGGAAGGCATTGAACAATATGACTTTATTGTGATCAACGACAAACTGGAGGAATGTGTGGGGAAAATGCATTCGTTGATACAGGCAGCCCATGATGCCCCCGGGAGAAACAAAGAATTTATCGAAAATATGAGAAAAGAGCTGGAAGCTCTGCAATAAGGCAGTTGAAAGGAGAAAAAATGCTTCATCCATCTTATTCTGATTTAATGAAGGTAGTTAACAGCGAGGTTGAACCGGGGGAAGCGCCTGTGGTCAACAGCAGGTACTCCATTGTAATGGCAACCTCTAAGAGGGCGAGACAGATTATCGGGGGTGACGACCCCCTTGTGAATATCAGGGACAGGGATACAAAGCCTTTATCCATTGCTGTGGAGGAACTGAACCAGGGCAAGATTAAAATCTTATCCGATGAGGAAACCGAAATGCCGGAGAAAGAAACGGAAGAATGAAAATTTTGTTCATATCGCTGGGATGCGATAAAAATCTGGTTGATTCTGAAGTGATGCTGGGGATTTTAAGGGAGCAGGGGCATTGCTTTACCGATGATGAAAGGGAAGCGGAGGCAGTGGTGGTCAACACCTGTTGCTTTATTAATGATGCAAAGGAAGAGAGCATCAATACCATACTGGAAATGGCGGAGCTTCGCAAGGATGGCAGGATCAAGGCACTGATCGTCACAGGCTGCCTGGCTCAGCGCTACCAGGAGGAGATACAGGAGGAAATTCCCCAGGTGGATGCCATTTTGGGGACCACCGCCATCTCCCAGATAGCGCAAGCGCTAACCAAGGCCCAGGAGGGAAAACCCCTAAACCACATGGAGGCGCTGGATCTTCCACCGCTTTTTGGAAAGAAGCGTATTGTCACCACCGGCGGCTATTATGCTTATTTAAAAATAGCAGAGGGCTGTGATAAGCACTGTACCTATTGTGTGATTCCCCAAGTGCGGGGAAATTACCGCAGCGTCCCCATGGAAGCCTTGGAGCAGGAAGCCCGGGAACTGGCGGCAGGGGGCGTAAAGGAGCTGATCCTGGTAGCCCAGGAGACTACCCTGTATGGCGTGGACTTGTATGGAAAAAAGGCCCTGCCGGAGCTTCTTAGAAGGCTTTGCCAGATAGAGGGGATTTGCTGGCTGCGGGTTCTTTACAGCTATCCGGAAGAAATCACGGAGGAACTGATACAGGTAATCAAAGAGGAAGAGAAAATCTGCCATTATCTTGATATCCCTGTGCAAAGCGGCAGCGATGCCGTTTTAAAGCGCATGGGGAGGAAAACAGACAGCGCGCAGTTAAAATACATAACAGGAAGGCTGCGCCAGGAGATCCCGGATATTTGCCTGCGCACTACGCTGATAGCAGGTTTCCCCGGGGAATCGGAGGAAGACCATCAGGATACCCTTGCCTTTGTGGATGAGATGGAATTTGACAGGCTGGGGGTGTTTACCTATTCCCAGGAGGAGGATACCCCTGCCGCCGGGATGCCAGGCCAGGTCCCGGAGGAGACAAAGGAAAGGCGCAGGGACGAAATTATGGGGCTGCAGCAGGAAATCGCTTTCGAGGCTGCCGGAGGAATGGTAGGAAAGACCCTCAAAGCCATCATTGAGGGAAAGATGCCGGAGGAAGGTGTTTACGTGGCCCGTACCTACAAGGATGCCCCGGGGGTGGACGGTTATCTGTTCGTCAATACTTCCAGGGAGCTTTTAAGCGGCGATTTTGTGGAGGTAACAATCACAGGTTCCAACGCCTACGATCTTATAGGGGAATTGGAAGAGGAGGCATGATTTTATGAATTTACCTAATAAACTTACAATGTTCCGGGTGGTTTTGATCCCTTTTTTTATTGTGTTTTTGCTTATCCCCATTACGCCTTATGATAAGTGGATTGCACTTGCCGTATTTATTATTGCCAGCCTGACGGACCTGCTGGACGGAAAGATTGCCAGGAAATATCATCTGGTGACAAATTTCGGGAAGTTTATGGATCCCCTGGCGGATAAGCTGCTGGTATGTTCCGCGCTGATCTGCCTGATTGAATTGAATAAGATCCCTTCCTGGATGGTTATAATCATAATAGCCAGGGAATTTATTATCAGCGGTTTCCGGCTGGTGGCTTCAGACAATGGCAGGGTGATCGCAGCCAGCTACTGGGGAAAATTCAAGACCACTTTCCAGATGGTGGCGGTGTGCCTTTTAATTGCGGATATTCCTGCCCTGAATGTGGTTACGCAGATTGCCCTTTGGGGAGCAGTGGTCCTCACAGTAGTATCCCTGATCGATTATCTGGCCAAAAATAAGGATGTAATGAAAGAAGGGAAATAAATGGCGGCAGAAGAGCCTAGGACCCGGCAAACGGATATTGGCAGCAATCCGGGCAGGATTGTGGAGAAACTGAAGAAGGAAAACTGGCAGGTTGCCTGTGCGGAGTCCTGCACCGGCGGCATGGTGGTTTCAGCCCTGGTAGATGTGCCTGGGGTTTCCGATGTATTGATGGAAAGCTACGTCACTTATTCCAACGAAGCCAAGGGAAAGCTTCTTGGGGTTTCAAAGGAGGCATTAGAGACCTGGGGGGCGGTAAGCGCCCAGGTGGCGGAGCAGATGGCCCGGGGGGCGGCCCGGGAAGCGGGGGCACAGGCGGCGGTTGCGGTTACGGGCATTGCAGGCCCGGAAGGAGGGACGCCCCAAAAGCCGGTGGGGCTGGTATATATTGGCTGTTATGTAAATGGAAAAGTCTGCGTAACAGAAAATCAATTTCATGGAAGCCGTATGGAAATCAGGAGGCAGGCTGCAAAGGCAGCGCTTTCGCTGTTGCTGGACTGCCTTTTCCAGTAGAAGGGCTTTGGTGAAACTGCCGCCGGGCACTCCGGCGGCGAAGGGTTAAGGGAGAGTTGCCTATGAAAGGAAAATGGAGCCCCGGGAAAATAACGGGGGTGGTACTTGGAAGTGTGGGGGCAGGTTTTTTACTGCTGGGGTCTTTTTACATAGGAGCCATCCAGCTTACAAGGGAGCTTCAGGTTTTTTCCAGGGAGAGGGCGGAGGGAAAGGCCCGCAGGGAAGAGGATGCCGGTAAAGGAACACAGGGCTGGCTGGATGGCTATAACGGGCCTTCTTACGGGGATCCCCAGGAGGGTTATGGTGATGAAAAGGAAACGCCGGGAGGTGGCGTTTCTGAAAACCCGGAATACTACGAATTCCACGACGCTATCCGGAGAGATTTGTCTTATCAGGTTGCCTTTGAAAATTACAGCAGCCAGTTAGGGGAAAATGAAAATGTGTGGGTAGAGGTAAATTATCCTGTGGTTTCCGGCAGGGAGGATTCCGAGCTGTCTGTTATCAACCATGCGATCCAAAAGGAACTGGAAGAGATTACAGAGTATGCGGATTCTGTGGCAGAGAGCATTTCGGAGGAGGAGCGCTATACATTTGAAGCAGAAAGCTATATCACTTATATGGACGAGAAGCTTCTAAGCGTGGCTTATGTGGAATATGGGTATTTGAATGATGAGATTTATGAGACTTATATTATCACGGCCAATGTTGATATGGAAAACAATATGGCGCTGACTAATTCCCAGATACTTGACATTGACGATGCTTTTTCTATTGATTTCAGGAACAGGTGCCAGAAGCAGAATGGGGAGATTGAGGTTCTTTCCCTGTTTACCGACCAGGACATTACCGACCTGCTTACCAATGATACCAGCCTGATTATTGCCTATACCCCTGTGGGGATGGAGATTGGATTTAATTATTATTATGGGTGGGTCACTGTAACTTATCAGGATTACCAGAAATTTCAGAATCACTTTTAGAGCCTATTGACAAACCCCCCTTTCGCCGTTATAATTGTTTAAGTGTGTGGCAAAGGGATAGCCTGTCTTTGCCCCGTTCAAATGATAGGGAGCTAATTATGTTAATGAATCTGACGGATGTATTTACATCTGAGGGAAAAGACAGAAGGGAAACCCTTTGTTACCAGCCGGAAGAGTTTTCCTATATGGGAAACTGTTACCGTATCTGCGAAAAATCTCCCATTACCATGAACTTTACCAATATTGGGATTGGGAAAGTCCTGGTACAGGGAAACATAAAGGTAGTCCTGGAAATTCCCTGCGACCGATGCCTGCAGGATGTACGGACGCCTTTGGAAATTGCTTTTGGGCAGGAGGTACTTTCCCCTGAGGCGGGAGGGCAGGCGGATAACCAGGATGGCCAGGCATTCATGCAGGGCTACGGGCTTGACACAGAAGCTTTTATAAATGGTGAAATCTTAATTAACATGCCTGTTAAAATTTTGTGCAAACCGGACTGTAAGGGAATCTGTAAAAAGTGCGGGCACAATTTAAACCAGGGGGACTGTGGATGCGATACTTTTGTACCCGACCCCAGGATGGCAGCGATTAAAGATATCTTTAATGCAAGTAAGGAGGTGTAACGATGTCTATTTGTCCTAAGAATAAATCTTCTAAATCCAGAAGAGATAAAAGAAGAGCAAACTGGAAAATGAGCGCTCCTACATTAGTTAAGTGCAGCAAATGCGGCGCTCTGATGATGCCGCACAGAGTATGCAAAAGATGTGGTTCTTACAATAAGAAAGAAATCATCAGTGTTGACTAATCAGCGAGTGACAAAGCAATCCATTTAAGGGTTGCTTTTTCTATTTGGAAAAAATTTTCCCTGTACGATTTTTCCCTTGCTTTTTGTTATATGGTTTAGTATAGTATAGTAGTACTTGGACGGAGGTATAAGTAATGGCAGAATTTATAAATGTAGCGGTGGACGCCATGGGGGGCGACCATGCGCCTGCTGAAATTGTAAAGGGTTCCATTGAAGCGGTTAATGAAAACAGCCATGTGAAGGTTTTCCTGGTAGGGAAAGAGGATGCCGTCCGCCGTGAGCTTTCCAAATATACATATGGCAAGGAGCAGGTGGAGGTGGTTAACGCATCAGAAATAATTGAGATGTCGGAACCCCCGGTCATGGCAATCCGCAGGAAAAAGGATTCCTCTATTGTAAAGGCGCTCCTGCTTGTGAAGGATGGCATCTGCGACGCTTATGTATCTGCCGGGAGTACCGGTGCCACGCTGGTAGGAGGACAGGTGATTGTGGGAAGGGTCAAGGGAGTTGAAAGGCCTCCGCTGGCTCCCCTTATCCCCACGGAAAAGGGATGCGCACTTTTAATCGACTGCGGTGCAAATGTGGACGCAAGGCCTTCCCAGCTTGTCCAGTTTGCCAAAATGGGTTCCGTCTATATGGAAAGCGTTATGGGGGTGAAAAATCCAAAAGTCGGCATAGTGAATATCGGTGCGGAAGAGGAAAAGGGTAATGCCCTTGTGAAAGAAACCTTCCCCCTCCTGAAAAATTGCCCTGATATCCATTTTATTGGTAGTATCGAAGCCAGGGACATTCCGGCGGGGTATGCGGACGTGGTGGTCTGCGAAGCTTTTGTGGGGAATGTGATATTGAAATTGTATGAAGGTGTAGGGGGCGTGCTGATCAAAAAAGTCAAAGAGGGCATGATGGCTTCCTTACGCAGTAAGATAGGTGCTTTTTTGGTAAAACCTGCACTGAAAAATACATTAAAAGCCTTTGATTTGGAACAATATGGGGGAGCGCCCATGCTGGGGCTTAAAGGGCTTGTGGTGAAAACCCACGGAAGCTCCAAAGCAGTCGAAATTAAAAATTCTATTCTGCAGTGCATCACATTTACAGAACAGAATATCAATCAAAAAATAAAAGAAAAAATAACAATGGAAGAAGAGTAGAAAGGAAATTTGCTATGGAATTTGAAAAATTAAAACAGGTAATTGCGGATGTGCTCAACGTTGACCCCGATGAGATCACCATGGATACCACCTTTGTGGACGATCTGGGGGCGGATTCCCTGGATGTGTTCCAGATCATTATGGGGATTGAGGAAGAATTTGATATTGAAATTCCGGCTGAAGAAGCAGAAAAAATTACAAATGTTGAAGAAGCAGTTAATCTTATCAAAAATGCTGTCAATTAAAAAGCCCATCATGGGCTTTTTTATGACGCCTGGTTTTGGTAGGCGCTATCACGGAATCGCTTCACGTGACGGTTTCTTATGTATCCATTTTCAGAAGGTGAAGTATGTATAAACAGGAAGAGTTAAAATCGTTGGAAGAGAGGATCGGTTATGCGTTCAAAAGCAGGAAGCTTCTCAGGCAGGCATTGACCCACAGTTCTTTTTCCAATGAACAGAAGATCAATAAGTTTAAAAATTATGAAAGGCTGGAATTTTTAGGGGACGCAGTTTTAGAGCTTGTATCCAGCCAGTTCTTTTTTGAGACCTATCCCGAAATGTCGGAAGGACAGATGACGCGCCTGCGCTCTTCCATGGTCTGTGAGCCTGCCCTTGCCTTCTGTGCAAAGGACCTGGCTCTTGGAAATTATATTCTTCTTGGGAAAGGGGAAGAAGCCACGGGGGGAAGGACCAGGGATTCTATCATAGCAGATGTGATGGAAGCCGTCATAGGGGCAATTTATCTTGACGGCGGCATTTCCTGTGCGGACAGGTTTATTAAGCAGTTTATTCTCTCCGACCTGGAAAGCAAGCAGCTCTTCTATGACAGTAAGACCATTTTGCAGGAGATGGTACAGAGGGATGGGAACAGCCTGGCCTATGAATTGGTCAGCGAGATGGGGCCTGACCATGACAAGATTTTTACTGTGGAAGTGACGATAGACGGAGTGGCTGCGGGAAAAGGGCAGGGACGGAACAAAAAATCCGCCGAACAGCAGGCGGCTTACCAGGCGCTGCTTTTGAGGATGCCTGCGCAGTAGAGGTAATATGTATTTAAAAAGCATTGAAATCCAGGGCTTTAAGTCCTTTGCCAATAAAATATTGTTTAAATTTCATAACGGCATCACGGGAATCGTGGGGCCTAATGGGAGCGGCAAGAGCAATGTGGCGGACGCAGTCCGCTGGGTGCTGGGGGAACAGAGGATCAAACAGCTCCGGGGGGCGTCTATGCAGGACGTTATTTTTTCAGGGACAGAGCTGAGAAAGCCCCTGGGGTATGCGTATGTGTCGATTACCTTCGACAATACCGACCATAAGCTTGCCACCAGTTTTGAAGAGGTGACCGTTGCCAGAAGGATTTACAGATCCGGCGAGAGCGAATATTTATTAAATGGCGCTCCCTGCCGGCTAAAAGACGTGAATGAGCTTTTTTATGATACAGGTATCGGGAAGGAAGGCTACTCCATCATCGGGCAGGGGCAGATTGACAAAATCCTAAGCGGCAAGCCGGAAGAGAGAAGAGAGCTTTTTGACGAAGCCGCTGGCATTGTGAAATTTAAAAAGCGCAAGGCGGCGGCCCAGAAGAAGCTGGAGGACGAGAAGCAGAATCTGGTCCGGGTGAACGATATCTTATCAGAGCTGGAAAAGCAGATCGGCCCCCTGGAGAGGCAGTCGGAGACAGCCAGGGCTTATCTGAAAAAGAAGGAAGAGCTAAAGGCCCTGGATGTAAATATGTTCCTTCTTGAAAACGGGCGCTTAAAAGAGCAGCTAAAGGATGCGGAAGAAAAATTTGAGATCGCCCAGGGGGACCTTGGCCGGACTACCCAGCAGTATGAAAAGATTAAAGAAGAGTATGGGCAGATTCAGGAACAGATAGAACAGCTTGACGCAGCCATTGACAGCCAGCGCACCTCCCTTACAGATGCCAGTGTCCTTCGGGGAAAGCTGGAGGGGGAAATCAATGTTTTAAAGGAGCAGGTAAACTCTGCCAAAAGTAACCAGGAGCATTTTAATTCCCGCAAGGAAACCCTTACAAGGGAAATGGATGCAAAGCTTCTGGATAAGGAAAGCATTCTGGCGGATAAACAGGTGATCGATGGGCAGGTAGCTGAAATCGAAAACACAAGGAACCAGGCAAAGGAAAAGCTCCTTTTGGTCCAGGGCAGGATTGAACAGCTTAATAATGAGATTGAGTCCGGCAAAAATACCATAATTGATGCCCTCAATGCCAGGGCTACCATCAAATCCCGGCTGGGGCGGTATGATACTATGATGGAGCAGATTAATATCCGCAAGGCGGAACTGACCTCACGGCTTCTCAGGATTAAATCGGATGAGGCCCAGCAGGAGGCAGCCATCAATAAGCTCCAGGAAGAATTTGAGCGTATCAACGGAGAAATCCACGCCCTGAATGATTCCCAGGAGGAAAAAGAAGAAAAGCTTGCGCTGATCAGGGAAGAGCTCTCCGGCAAAGATAAACAGCTCCGGGACACCCAGGTAAGCTACCATCAGGAAAAATCCCGGTTAGACGCCCTTACCAACCTTACCGAGCGGTATGAAGGCTACGGCGGCAGCGTAAAGAGGGTGATGGAATGCAAGGAGCGGGAAAAAGGAATCATTGGGGTTGTGGCGGATATCATTAAAGTAGAAAAAAAATATGAGACTGCCATTGAAACTGCCTTAGGGGGCAGCATCCAGAATATCGTCACAGAGGATGAAGGGACGGCAAAGCGGATGATTTCTTATTTAAAGCAGGCCAGGGCCGGGCGGGCAACCTTCCTTCCCCTTACCAGCATTACCAGCCCGGGACAGTTTAAAAACCAGGAGGCATTGCGGGAGAAGGGCGTGATTGGCACAGCGGACGGCCTGGTGTCTGTGGAAGACAGATACAGAAACGTGGCAAAATCCATGCTGGGAAGGATCCTGGTGGTGGACCATGTAGACCACGCCACAGAGATTGCAAGGAAGTATGGCTACAGTATCCGGATGGTGACCCTGGAGGGAGAGCTTCTGGTGCCGGGAGGCGCCATCAGCGGGGGAGCCTTTAAAAACAACAGCAACCTTCTTGGACGGAGAAGGGAAATGGAAGAGCTGGAGGGAAAAGTAAAAAGTTTTTTAAAGGACATAGACCTGCTGCTGAATGAAATAGAAAAGACCAAGGGGGAGAGGAACCGGCTCCGCCTAAGCCTGGAAGAGGACAAGGCAGCATTACAGAAGAAGTTTATTGAACAGAACACTGCCCGGCTGAATGTGATCAAGGCCCAGGAGCGTAAGGGAGAGGCACTGGAAGGCTCCCGTGAGCTGAAAGGGGAAGAGCGGGAAATTGAAAGCCAGGTTCAGGAAATTAAAAGCAGTAAGCAGGAAATCTTAAGGGAACTGGAGGCCTCCGAGGATTTAGAGCGGCAGGTGGAACAAAAAATCCGTAAATTCCAGATGGAGCTGGAAGAAGCCCGCAGAGAAGAATCCGGCCAGTCGGCAGGGGTTGCGGAGCGGGACCTGGAAGTGGAGAAGATGCGCCAGCAGCAAAACTTCCACCAGCAGAATGTAGACCGTATTGACGGGGAGATCAACCGCTGCCAAAGAGAGCTTTTGGAAATACAGGAAGGGCTAAGGCAAAGCGGCGAGGACATTGTGGAGAGGCAAAACCGTATGAAAGCCCTGGAAGAAACCCTTCTGGCATCCCATACATCCCAGGGGGATACAGAGAAGAAACTCAGGGAGGATGTGGAAAAGAAAGAACAGCTTGCCGGGAAACAGAAAAATTTCTTCAAAGACAGGGAATCCCTCTCGGAGCGGATGAACGGGCTGGACAAGGAAGTATACCGTCTGAATGCCCAGAAGGAAAAGCTGCAGGATACCCTGGAGGGGCAGATCAACTATATGTGGGATGAGTACGAGATCACGCTCTCCGATGCCGCCGCCCTGCGCAGCGATGCAATGACAGATTTAAACACCATGAAAAAGGAAATCGCTGCTTTAAAAGACCAGATCAAAAAATTGGGTGACGTCAACGTCAACGCCATTGAGGATTTCAAAAATCTCATGGAGCGCTATCAGTTTTTAAAGACCCAGCATGACGACCTGGTGGAGGCGGAAAAAACCTTAGAGGGCATAATTGTGGAGCTGGACAGCGCCATGAGGAAGCAGTTCCAGGAAAAGTTCGCTGAAATCGGCAGGGAATTTGACAAGGTATTTAAGGAATTGTTTGGGGGAGGAAAGGGAACCCTTGAACTGATGGACCAGGAGGATATCCTGGAGGCAGGGATACGTATCATTGCCCAGCCTCCCGGGAAAAAACTGCAAAATATGATGCAGCTCTCCGGTGGGGAAAAGGCCCTTTCCGCAATTGCCCTTTTGTTTGCAATCCAGAATTTGAAGCCGTCCCCTTTCTGCCTGCTGGATGAAATCGAAGCGGCGCTGGATGAAAACAATGTAGCCCGTTTTGCGAAATATTTACATAAGCTTACCAAAAGCACCCAGTTTATTGTGATCACCCACAGAAGGGGCACCATGGAAAAGGCGGACCGGCTCTACGGAATCACCATGCAGGAAAAGGGGGTGTCCACACTGGTGAGCGTAAATTTGATAGATAAGGAGTTGGACGACTGATGGCAGGATTTTTCAGCAAATTAAAAGAGGGACTGGCCAAAACAAGAAACAATATTGTACATGGCATTGACGCAGTATTCAGCGGCTTTTCTTCTATTGACGAAGAATTTTATGAGGAACTGGAAGAAACGCTGATTATGGGGGATATTGGGATAAACGCCGCCAACGATATTTTAGAGCTGCTGCGCAGGCAGGTGAAGGAGAACCATATCAAGGAGCCCGGGGAATGCAAGTCTTTTCTGGTAGAAAGCATAAAGGAACAGATGCAGGTGGGGGAAGCAGCCTACGACTTTGAAGAGAAACAGTCAGTGATCCTGGTAATCGGTGTCAACGGCGTGGGGAAGACGACTTCCGTGGGCAAGCTGGCAGGCCTTTTAAAGGAAAAGGGAAGAAAGGTGCTGATTGCCGCTGCCGATACCTACCGCGCTGCCGCCTGCGAGCAGCTTACGGAGTGGGCGAACCGGGCAGGGGTGGATATCATCCCAGGCTCCCAGGGGGCGGATCCCTCCAGCGTGGTTTATGACGCAGTGAACGCGGCAAAAGCAAGGCATGTGGACGTCCTGATCTGCGATACCGCAGGCAGGCTCCACAACAAAAAGAACCTGATGGAAGAGCTGAAAAAGATGAACCGTATCATTGACAGGGAATTTCCCGGGGCACATCGGGAAAACCTGATCGTCTTAGACGGTACTACCGGCCAGAATGCACTGAACCAGGCAAGGGAATTTGGGGAGACAGCGGACCTTACGGGAATTATTCTTACGAAAATGGATGGGACATCCAAGGGGGGCATAGCAGTAGCAATCCAGTCTGAGCTGAATATCCCGGTGAAGTTTATCGGGGTGGGGGAAAAGCTGGACGATTTGCAGAAATTTGATCCGGAGCAGTTTGTCAACGCTTTATTTGCAGTAGACGAAGAGGAACAATAGGGGAAGGGTATGGTTTTCCCACCTGGCTTTGCCAGCCTGGGAAAGACCTAGTTCTTTATTAAATGAAAGGGATATAGCAATGGAAGAAAACGGGAAAAGAGAAGAAGCAGGGGAAACGCAAGAGAAGATGCTGACACTGGAAAAGTTTGAGGAGGCCTCTGAAATTGTCAGGAAGGTGACCCAGGAAACCAAGCTGATCTACAGTGATTTTTACAGCGCCCATACGGGTAACCGGGTGTATTTAAAGCCTGAAAATATGCAGTTTACCGGGGCGTATAAATTAAGGGGGGCTTATTATAAGTTAAGCACCCTGGCCAAGGAAGAGCGGGAGAAGGGGCTTATTACCGCTTCTGCGGGCAATCATGCCCAGGGCGTGGCCTATGCTGCAAAATGCTATGGGGCCAAGGCGGTGATCGTGATGCCTACCACCACCCCTTTGATAAAGGTAAACAGGACCAAGAATTATGGGGCGGAAGTGGTGCTCTATGGGGATGTATATGATGAAGCCTGCGCCAAAGCCTATGAACTTGCCAGTGAGCATGGCTACACCTTTATCCATCCCTTTGATGACCCCACAGTGGCTACCGGGCAGGGGACTATCGCCATGGAAATTTTCAAGGAGCTTCCCCTGGTGGATTATATCCTTGTCCCGGTAGGCGGCGGCGGCCTGGCCACAGGGGTGTCCACCCTTGCCAAACTGCTGAACCCCAAAATCAAGGTAGTAGGTGTGGAGCCGGAAGGCGCCAGCTGCCTGAAAGCTTCCATTGACGCCGGGAAGGTAGTCACCCTGGACAAAGTAAGCACCATTGCCGATGGCACCGCTGTAAAGACCCCGGGGGCGCAGATCTTCCCCTATCTGTGTGAGAACCTGGACGGTATCATTACCGTACCCGACGAAGAGCTGGTGGTGGCATTTTTGGATATGCTGGAAAACCATAAAATGGTGGTAGAAAATTCCGGGCTTTTAACGGTGGCTGCTTTAAAGCATCTGGAGGTAAAGAACAAAAAGGTGGTGGCTATTTTAAGCGGCGGCAATATGGATGTAATCACTGTGTCCAGTGTAGTGCAGCAGGGGCTGATCCTGCGGGACCGGATTTTCACGGTCTCTGTGCTCCTTCCGGACAAGCCCGGGGAGCTTAGCAGGGTGGCCAAGGTGATCGCCAAGGAAAACGGCAATGTGATCAAGCTGGAGCACAACCAGTTTGTGTCTATTAACAGAAGCGCTGCCGTGGAGCTGCGCATCACACTGGAAGCCTTTGGGACAGAGCATAAGCACCAGATTATTAATGCCCTTGAGCGCAATGGGTATAAGCCAAGGCCGGTGCGGGCAAACATATAATGCAGAAGGGGAGGGCAGAATGCTATGGGAGTTGGCGGGGTGATAAAGAAATATTTGGTGATCACACTGGGGGCTATGGTATATGGGGCGGGCATCAGCCTTTTTATAGACCCCAACAATCTGGCACCGGGCGGGGTGTCGGGGCTTGCGATCATTATAAGCCGTCTTCTGCCTGTGGAGACAGGGACACTGATTTTGCTGCTGAATATCCCCATTATGATTCTGGGAATCTGGAAATTTGGCATGAAATTTATTGTATCTACCCTTTATGCCACCTTTATGGTCTCCCTGTCCACCAATCTCTTTTCCTGGCTGCCCCCTCTGACAGGGGAGTTCCTTTTGGCCTCCCTGTTCGGCGGGGTAATGTCTGCGGTGGGCATCGGCCTGGTAATGCGGGCTGGGGCAACCACAGGCGGGACGGATATCCTGGTAAAATGCCTGAAGCTTAAGAAGCCTTATCTTAAGACAGGATCCATCTTCCTGGCAATAGACAGTGTCATTATCGGGATTGGCGGCATTGTCTTCGGGAACATTGACGTTGTCTTATACAGTGCCATATCCGTTTCCATGACCTCCCGGGTGCTGGACCTGATCCTCTACGGGCGGGATGAAGCGAAGATCATTTATATTATCAGCAACGCCTCCGGTATCATTACAGAGAGGATCTTAAAAGAGCTGGATGTAGGTGTGACCCATCTTTCAGGGGAAGGCGCTTACAGGAAAGAGGAAAAGCAGATCATATTCTGTGTGGTCAAAAAGCAGAATACCTATAAAGTGGAGGAAATTGTAAAACAGGAGGACAGCAACGCATTTATGGTCATATCCAGCGCAACGGAAATTTATGGGGAAGGCTACAAAAGTTATTTTGGGGATAAATTATAGGTTTCGGGGCGCATAATCCAGGAATGGAAAAGATAAGCAATTGCAAAATCTGTAATTTCATACTATACTTATAGTGAACGATAAAAAGAACCCTTTTTGCCGTTCACTATATTGAAACACAAGGGAAAAATTGTCCTGGAAGGATTTGGAGAGGAATGAGAAAAACCACAAGAAGAAACCGAAGGATGCAGCAGGTGAGCCTGATCACCAATATATTTTTCTGCCTGATCACTTTGGCGGCGCTTACGGGCTGTATTTTCCTTATGCTGCAGAATTACAGCATGAGGAATGCAAGCGTGGAGGCCATGGGAAGGATCCAGGAACTGGAGGGCATTGCCAGCGAATATATTTACTCCCAGAAAGACTTGGACAACCAGGTAGAGGCGGCGGTCCAGGCAGCAATGGAAGAAGAGAGGAAAGCGCTGCTGGGAGGGATAAAACAGAAGGTCCTGGAAGGGGATAGCATCATTTCTGTGTTCAGGGACTTTTTTACGGAAGATGTGGTGGTTTATGCCGATGGGGGATATCATTTTTTCCCCATATCGGATAAGCTAAAGAAACATAATTATGCCCGGGAGAATTTTATCATCAAGGATGAGGAAATTATCTACAGGGATGAGGCCGGGGGCGTGGATTCCCAAAAAGGCATTGATGTATCCAAGCATCAGGGGGAGATCGACTGGAAAGGGGTTTCTGAGGATGGGATTTCCTATGCCTTTATCCGTGCCGGCTATAGGGGAAATTCTGAAGGTAAGCTGGTGGAGGACGAATACTTTCAGGACAATATAGAAGGGGCGCTGGAACATGATATTGATGTGGGGATTTATTTTTATACCCAGGCCCTTACAGAGGAAGAGGCAGTGGAGGAGGCCGAGTTTGTGCTGGGCCTGATAGAGGATTATGATGTTGCCTATCCGGTGGTGATTGACCTGGAAGAGACAGGGAGCGATACCGCAAGGACTGCGGAAATGACCAAAGAGGAGTATACCAGGGCGGCCATCGCCTTTTGCGAGAGGATCAGGGAAGCGGGCTATACCCCCATGATTTATGGCAATATAAAAACCTTTATGATCATGCTGGATATGGAACAGATAGAAGCCTATGATAAATGGTTTGCTTATTATGATACTTCTGTTTATTTTCCTTATGATTTTACCGTATGGCAGTATTCCTCTACCGGTGCGGTAAGGGGGATCGGCGGGGACGTGGATATGAATGTATGTATGAAGGAATATAAGCAGTAAAGAGTGAAAAGGTAAGGTGCCTGTACAGGCATTGGGAACAGGGGAAAGACAAAGGGAGAGCAATGGAAGAAATCCGGGAAACAGTAAAAAGCGGGTACCTTATGGAAAAATTCAGGCTGTTCCATTTGCGGGACAGCCTGCCAGGGGAGTACGCCTACCATTATCATGATTTTCACAAACTGATATGGTTTATTTCCGGAAGAGTGGAATACCATGTGGAGGGAAAAACCTATAAGCTGGAGCCCCATGATATCCTTCTTGTAAAAAGAGGGGAAATCCATAAGCCTTTTATAAACGGGGAAGATGTTTATGAAAGGTATGTATTTTATATTTCCTGTGAATATCTGGAAGAGCATTCGGAGCCAGAGGGCAACCTGGATCTGTGTTTCAAAATGTCGGAGAGGGAGGGGAGCGGCGTGATCCGCCTTTCCCCCACTGTGGGAAGGACTATGTTTGAAACCATTAAGCTTCTGGAAACCGTGGAAAATGATGGCCAGTATGCCAGCCAGATGTATAGCAGGATTCTGTTTTTGAAGCTGTTGATTGAGCTGAACAGATACTGTATCGGCAATCCGGAAGTATTCCACAAAACTGCCAGATATGATAAGAAGATTGTGGAAATGATTCACTACATTAATGAAAATCTTTCCAGGGACCTGACCATTGAAGCCCTGTCCGCCAGGTTTTATCTAAGTAAGTACCATATGATGCGGAAGTTTAAGGAAGAAACCGGGTACTCCATGCATCAGTACATACTGGAGAAAAGGATTCTTGCAGCAAGGAACCTGATCCTTGTGGGGACACCTGCTACAGCAGCCAGCGTGGAATGCGGGTTTAAAGACTATTCTACTTTCAGCAGGGCCTACAAGAAACTGCTGGGGCAGCTTCCGTCGGATTCTTACTGATTACGGGGAGAGCCTTAGGCAGCGCCGGTAAAGTGGAAAAGATAGGGAAAGAGGATGGGAGAAATGGAGAAGATCGTCCGGCAGGGACTGCTGTATGATTTCTATGGGGAGCTTTTGACAGAGCATCAGCGATATGTTTATGAGGATGTTGTCCTTCACGACTTAAGTTTAAGCGAGATTGCAAAGGAACAGAAGATCTCCCGGCAGGGAGTGCATGACCTGGTTAAGCGGTGTGACCGGATTCTGGAAGGGTACGAGGAGAAGCTTCATTTAGTAGAGAAATTCCAGGAGACGAAAAAACTGGCGGGACAGATACAGGTATTGCTGGAGAAGTACCGGAGCGGAAAAGAAGAATCTTTGTTGCAGCAGGCAGAGGAAATAGCCAGGAAGATTGGGGAAATTTGACCTGTAAGAATTCTTATGCTATACTTTAACCATGAAAATAATAATTTGTGACGACAGCATTGAAGACCTGATCAAAATAGAAAAGCTTTTGCAGAAATTCCTGGAATCTCTGGAAGATACGGATGTAATGGTTGAGAAGTTTACCAATCCTTCCAGGCTTTATGATAAGATCAGCCAAAAGGAGCTGGCGGATATCTATATATTGGATATGCTGATGAAGGAGAAAACGGGAATTGACATTGGCAGCCAGTTACGGAAAATCAGCAATAAAAATGTGATCCTGTATATTACTTCCTCCGATGATTTTGCACTGGATGCATACCGTGTACATGCAGCAAGGTATTTGCTAAAGCCAGTCAGGGAGGAAGATTTTTTTGAGGCCATGGATTATGCCTTTTCCTGCCGGGAGGAAAAAAGGGATTTTTTTTATGAAATTAGAACCAAAGACGGCTCTGTTGCCATACCCTATTCCAGAATTGAATATATTGAAAATGTATCCAGAATGCTGGAAATTCATCTGGCAAACGGGGAATGTATCAAAAGCATTTTTATCAGAAAATCTTTTGATGCAGAGATCAGGGAACTTTTAAACAGCCACGGCTTTCTGCAGGTACATAAATCTTTTGTGATTAATTTAAAATATGTGAGAAAGCTGACACAGAACGAGGCCATTATGGAAAGCAATATAAGTGTCCCCATCAGCAAAGCCAGGAGCGCAGGCGTGAAAAAGGAATATCTTTTATTTGTTTCCGGCCAGTATAGGTAGGAAATGGCATGGTGGATTATTTCAGATATATTTCTTATATGATAAGCCATATATTTTTGTTGTTGTTTATTTATTCATTTGTCACACACCGTTATTCTGAAAGAAAAACAATGGGAATTTGTTTTTCTTCTTTTTTGGTTTTAACGCTCACAGACTGCATGAAGCTTACCCTGCTTGGGGACAGCAAGTTTTTTTTTGTTGTCCTGACTGTGGTCCAAATATTCGTGACCCAGTCTACGGCAATCTATATATCAGAAACCAGGGATAACAGGGTTTTGTTTATGGGGCTTACTGCATCGAACTATGTGATTGCTGGCAGTATTATCTCAGCCATTTTTTTTATTTATTCAAAAAATATGGTAATGGCGTTAATGGGAGGATTTTTGGTCCATTTTTCTATTTGGGTTTTTCTGTATACCAAAATCAGGGAAATCTGGCTGAAATGCTATGTGGGGGAAAACAGGAAGGAATGGTGGGAATTATGCCTGATTCCCGTATTTTTTTATTGTGGTTTTTCTTTTCTGGCAGTTTTCCCCTATACGATTTATGATTATCCCAAAAACAGCATTGGGCTTGGCATGTTTATCATTACCATGTTCGTATCTTATGTAGTAGTTTTCCGGTATGTGGAAAGTGAGTCAAACAGAGCGGGAATTTATTGGAAAAATGTACTTTTTGAGACTTATATCAAAGGGCTGGAAAATCAATATCATCTGGTGGAGCAGTCTGAGAAAAACTTGAAGATACTGCGCCATGATATGCGGCATTATTCTAACATGATAGATGCCCTTCTTTCCCAGGAGGAATATGGGGAGATCAGAAAAATAACAGAATACATTCATGGGGTAACGGATGAAAATAAAGTGATAAGATACTGTGACAATCTCATTATCCATTCGATCCTTTCGCAGATGATGGAAAAAGCCTGGAAACTGGATATTACTGTAAGGCCTGACCTTATTATCCCCAAAGAACTTCCGGTCTGTGACTATGAATTAGCGGCAGTCATTGCAAACCTGCTGGAAAATGCAATAAACAGCGTGAAGGATTTTAAGGAAAAAGAAAAGCGGTATGTGGATGCGAAGATTCATTGTACACCGGAACATTTATTGATCCACATGAAAAATATATGTGAAAAGGAAGTGAAATTCGACCCATTAACAGGGCTTCCCAGAAGCGCCAAGGGGGCGGAGCATGGGCTGGGGATGCAGAGCGTGGCGGCCTTTTCAGATAAGATTGGCGGGAATATTGGCTGTTATTGCGAAAAGGGGATTTTTCAGATTATCGTTTATGTGGGATTTTAGGCTGGCTTGGGAAACACGGCTAGTGACAAGTTAGTGACAGAATATTAGCCCCTCTGGAAGCTATCCGGAAGGGGTTATATCATTTCAATGGCCTGCCTTAATTCTTCAATTGTTTTGTGGGTGTATATACTGGTCAGGGAGCTGGAGGCGTGCCCGGTCAGGCGGCTCGGTGCATACCTAGTTGACCCCGGCACTGTCCAGCAGGGAAGTGAAGGTGTGGATAATAAGGAAAAAGTCTTTATTTTCAAGGAGTTTGAGCGTTTGCCGTCATTTATTCAATTCCTTTTCCAAGTTTAAACATGACGAGAAAATTATCGAAAAAAGGAGGTTGTTTCATTAACGACAATGCCGCTATTGTGACGTATTGTATTCAAGGAGATAAAATAAACTGGGTGAGTAATATGAATATTGTAAAAGTGTTTGGACGTAATTTGAAATATTATCGAAATAAAATGGGAGTATCCCAAGAACAGTTTGCTGATAAGGCAGGTTTGCACAGAACGTATATTAGTGCAATTGAATGTGGTAAGAGAAGTATATCATTAGATAACATACAAAAAATTGCAGAAGCATTAGAAATTGAAACATATCTTCTCTTCGTTGATGATTGCGATAAAAAAGATAGAAAAAAGGCAGGTGGAAAGTAATGAACTGTGTTGCAGTCGATTTGTTTTGCGGTATAGGTGGACTGACATATGGAATAAGAAAGGCTGGAATAACAGTTGCAGCAGGTATAGATATTGATTCCACATGTCAGTATGCATATGAGGAGAATAATGATTCGGTTTTTATAAATAAGGGAGTAGAAGATTTAAAAAAAGAAGAAATTGAATCATATTATCCTGAAGGTTGTATTAAAGTTCTGATGGGGTGTGCACCATGTCAGCCATTTTCAACGTATTCTTTGCGTTATACCAAAGAAGGCCCAAAAGATGAAAAGTGGAAGTTATTGTATTATTTTAGAGATTTGGTTAAAGAGATTAAGCCGGATATAATATCAATGGAAAATGTACCACAACTAGTAAAAAAGGAAGTTTTTGAAGATTTTGTAAATGGACTTGAAGCTCAAGGATACCATGTTAGTTGGCAGATTGTTAATTGTGCAGATTATGGCGTGCCACAAAGTAGAAGCAGATTGGTACTGTTGGCATCTAAATTTGGAGATATTTCATTAATATCTCCTTTGTATACTGAAGAAAACTATATCACGGTAAAAGATGCAATTGGAAGTTTGCCACAAATAAAAGATGGAGAAGCTTGTAAGACAGATACTTTGCATAGGGCAAGTAAATTGTCTAAGATTAATAAAAAGCGAATTAAGAAATCTGTTCCGGGAGGGACTTGGAAAGATTGGGATGAGAAACTCCGGTTGTCTTGCCATAAAAAGAGTACAGGTCAAGGCTATCGTGCAGTGTATGGTAGGATGGAATGGGGAAAACCTTCACCAACGATTACTACTCAGTTTTATGGATATGGAAATGGAAGATTTGGGCACCCAGAGCAAAATAGGGCATTATCTATGCGAGAAGGTGCTATTTTGCAGTCTTTTCCACCCGATTACAAGTTTATTGATGTTAATCATCCACAGACTAATAGACAAATCGGTGTTCACATTGGAAATGCGGTTCCGGTAAAATTGGGTGAGGCCATAGGCAGGAGCATATTAGACCATTTGGAGAATTGTAAAGAGGTGAAGAATGTTGAAGAATGATAAAATGACATCTGAAATGAAGGATTTGGCTGAAGGGCAGATTAGAGAATTGCAGAAAGAAATTAGTTTTGATACAAAGGATTATCCGATAGAGGTATTGGTTGATAAGTTTCGTGCAGATGATTTTTATATTCCTGAATATCAGAGAAAATTTGTATGGGATAATGCTAAAAAAGTAAGATTTATTGAATCTGTATTGCTAGGGTTACCTATACCGTTTATGTTTTTTTCTGATAATGAAGATGGTAGATGTGAAATAATTGACGGTGCCCAAAGGACTCAGACGTTGGAAGAGTTTCTGTATAATGATTTGATGTTGAATGGATTAGAAAAACTGACTTCATTGAACGGATTTAAGTTTACTGATTTACCGGAAATATTCCAAAGAAAATTTAAAGGACGCACTTTAAGAATAATTGTTTTAGCTGATACTACCACTATTGAAATCAGACAAGATATTTTTAATAGAATTAATACGGGTGGTACTCATGCTATTCCCAGTGAAATTAGACGAGGTTCTTATGCAGGAGCATTTATGAAATTTGTTGAAAAATGTGCTAAGGACGAACAGTTTAATAAATTATGTCCGATTAGTGATACAATGAGAAATAGATATGAAGATTCAGAATTGATAGTTAGATTTTTTGCATATTTGAATAACTATCAGAATTTTCAGCATGTTGTAGATGATTTCTTAAATGATTTCGTACAGGGAAAAGAAAAAGAATTTGATAAAGATGTATATGAAAAAGAATTTAGAAACATGCTTAATTTTGTTGAAAAATATTTCCCATATGGTTTTGCTAAAACAAAGAATGCAAAATCAACACCTAGAGTACGTTTCGAGGCTATTTCAGTAGGTGTAGCATTAGCACTGAGAGAAAATCTAGATTTAGTACCCGATTCAATGGAATGGTTGGGTTCGGAAGAATTTAAGAAACACACAACAACACATGCAAGCAATTCTCCTAGAAGAGTTAGTGGAAGAATTGAATATGTGAGAGATGTACTTTTAAAGGGTGATTGTAATGAGAATGACGCTTGAAATATATCAAGAAAGAATTGACGAAATAGAACTATACTTTAATGCTTTAAAGGAGTTGTATCAGACACAATCTAGAGAATCAGAGCATTCATTTTATAATGATGACTTTTTGAAGATATTAAAGGCGAATGCTTTGATAATGATATACAACTTGGTTGAGTCTTCAATAATGGGCGGCATATTAGAAATATATGATGAATTAAAGAACAGTGGGTATAACTACAAAGATGTAGGAAAAGAAATACAAGATATTTGGTTTTCCTTCAAATTTAATCAAGTATATGATAAAACGGCTCATTATAATTCATATAGAGATAAAGCAGTTGAAATTATAAATGCAATTATGAGGAATGAACCAATAGAGATGGATCGTAAAGCAACAGATATTAGTGGAAATTTGGATGCAGATAAAATAAGACAAATATGTAGTGACCACGGCATTACATATACTATTGATTCTGCTTGTAGAGGTGGAGTGGCTTTGGAAGATGTCAAAAATAAAAGAAATCAATTAGCGCACGGCACAACTTCATTTGCGGAATGCGGGCGTTATTATGCAATAGACGATTTAGAAAAAATAAAGAACGAAACTGTGATTTTTCTAAATGGTATTTTGCAAGGAATGAAAAAGTATTATGATGAAAAGACTTATTTAAAAGTGGTGAATAATTAGAAAAGAGTAACTTTTATCAATTTTGGTTAGAAAGAGATGCCATATTATGCAAAATGAGTACATGATTTTAGTAGAAAGCTATCCGCTTACGTGAAGTTGGCGACAAAACTATATTTAGCAACTATTTCATAAGAAATATGAATCGTAAACACAAGAAAAATGGTAAGGGAACGCCTGGTGTATCATCCTCCGATACTGTGATAGCAGCAAAGGAAGCATAGCCTTTTTCTATAACATCATTTTGCAGGGCATGGGAAAGGGGGGATCCTGGCTGTTTTCCTGGGCGGGGATACCCCAGAAATCGTTTACCCTTAATCTGCGGTAGGCAGTGCCATAAAGGGGGCTACAATGTTTGTAAGTGGTTTTTGTACAATTTATGGAACTCTTGGAATAAGCCTTTCCGCTAAGCTCATAGAACTTCTCATAGAGCGGTGAGAAGGTTATCTCCCGGTCAAAAACGTTGTAGGGGTTCTTGTTGTACTCTGCAAGCAATAGGGCATCCTCACGTCAAGGAAAGCGCCCCAGCTCGTCATACACAGGGTAATAGCGTTCGTCCATCCTTGTATTGACCCGTACCTCAAAAGGGGTTCTTCTCTTTCCTGACAGCTTAACAACGGTGCCGTAGCCATTGGGATTCTTAAGCGGTTTCCGCGCGGCATGGTGGTACCTTCTTAAAAATGGGTAAAAAAATACACCCTATTGCATGGATGTACCGAAATGTGATATAGTATCAGTGATGGGGTGATTCTATAACGTGTACACCCTGTTAATAGTTTTCATGCTACCCCGGTGCTGGTAACACTGGGACGGTTTTCTGTTTGACATATTTATGTATATTGGCTATAATATGCTTAACAAGAGAGCCAATGGCTAGAGTACACCTAGCCGCCGGCAAGTTTCAGTGCAAAAAGTAGCGCCTTATCTTACCAGGACGAGGGCGCTATTTTTTGCGTTGTATGTAGATAACAAGAGTTATAACAGCGCAAAGCATAATTACAAACTGGATTAAGTCCGAATATGTAACCATTGGCACCAGCTCCCTTCCTTAAGTGTCCGGCGAGCTGGCATAATCGCCCCATTGGCTTCCTGGTAAAGCATATTATACTTTCAATGTACGGTAAAACATAAATGGCTTGTCCTGCCAGGGTCTAAATGGGCTTGGCTGGACGCAAGATTGTCCTGTCCGCACATGGACGAGTTCAACGTACATTATTTTCTAATTAAGTCAACCTCAATCCTTTTTAAACAATTTTCAATAGGTTGTAACCTTGTGTCAAGTTTTGTATTTAATAGTTGGCTGATTGCTAATAAATCTTCGTTAGTTAATGCCATTTCATCACGGTCCCTTGTGTGATTATTTTATTGATAATGTAAATATATCACAGCCAAGGTGTAAAGTCTATTTAATTAGCAAGGTGCCTCCCGAGTTTGGTAGCATGATTTAATGGCAGTAGTCTTATAATAAACAGTGATAACGCAAGACAAACAAATGCAAACGTTTGTTTGACAAGAAAAAACACTTGACAGCCTTCCTTTTTTGTAGTACTCTTACCTAAGTGCTTGTGGACGGAAAATTTTTAAGGAGCATATTAGATGGCATTTGAAAGCTTAACAGATAAATTGCAGAATGTTTTTAAAAACCTCCGGGGCAAAGGCCGCCTGACGGAAGAGGATGTGAGGACGGCGTTAAAGGAGGTCAAGCTTGCGCTTCTGGAAGCGGACGTAAACTTTAAGGTGGTCAGGCAGTTTGTGAAAGCTGTGGAAGAGCGGGCTATAGGCAGCGATGTCATGAATGGCTTAAACCCTGGCCAGATGGTGATCAAGATTGTTAACGAGGAAATGGTAGCCCTGATGGGGTCTGAAACCACTGAGATTAAGCTCCAGCCAGGCAAATCCATTACCACCATTATGATGTGCGGCTTACAGGGGGCAGGAAAAACCACCGCCACAGCGAAGATTGCCGGAAAGCTGAAGCAAAAGGGAAAGAAGCCCCTTCTGGTGGCCTGCGACGTATACAGGCCGGCGGCTATCAAGCAGCTCCAGGTGAACGGTGAGAAACAGCAGACTGATGTTTTTTCCATGGGGGAAAACCAGGATCCTGTAGACATTGCCAAGGCGGCGTTGGAACATGCCCGGAAGAACGGCCATAATGTCGTCATCCTGGATACTGCCGGGCGGCTTCATATTGACCAGGATATGATGGAAGAGCTCCAGAATATCAAAGCCAGCGTGGATGTGCACCAGTCCCTTCTGGTAGTGGATGCCATGACAGGCCAGGATGCCGTTACGGTGGCCAGGGAGTTTGACGAGAAGATTGGCATTGACGGGGTAATCCTTTCCAAGATGGACAGTGACACCAGGGGCGGGGCGGCGCTTTCTGTAAAGGCAGTTACCGGCAAGCCAATCCTGTATGTGGGTATGGGGGAGAAGCTTTCAGACTTAGAGCAGTTCTATCCGGAGCGGATGGCAAGCCGTATCCTTGGCATGGGGGACGTGCTTTCCCTGATTGAAAAAGCCCAGGAAAACATTTCCATAGATGAGAACAAAGAAAAAGAAATGGCTGCCCGGATGAAAAAGGGCAAGTTTGATTTCGAGGATTACTTAGAGAGCATGAAACAGATGCGCAACATGGGAGGGCTTGCCAGTATCCTGAGCATGATGCCGGGCATTGGCGGTAAGCTGGGCAATTTGGAATCCATGATTGACGAGAAGGAGCTTGCCAAAACAGAAGCGATTATTTTGAGCATGACCCTGGAAGAGAGGAAAAATCCCAAGCTTTTGAATTTAAGCAGAAAAAGCAGGATTGCAAGGGGCGCGGGTGTGGACATGGCGGTAGTTAACCGGTTTGTGAAGCAGTTTGAGCAATCCCAGAAGATGATGAAACAAATGCCGGGGCTCTTAGGCGGAAAGCGCAGGGGAGGCTTTGGGGGAAGGAAGTTCCCTTTTTAATTACAAGAAGCTGGCCCGCGAAGTTTATGGGCGTTTGGTAAACAGTGTTGAAAACAGAAACGCTTTCTTCCAGGAAGCTGTTTCTTTTCAAAATAAAATTAACAGCAATAACGTTGCGGAGGTGAAAACATGGCAGTAAAAATCAGATTAAAAAGAATGGGTCGGAAAAAAGCTCCTTTCTATAGAATCGTTGTAGCAGACTCCAGATCTCCCAGAGATGGAAAGTTCATCGAGGAAATTGGAACTTACGATCCCAACACAGACCCCAGCACCTTTCATGTAAATGAGGAGCTGGCGAAAAAATGGCTTACAAATGGTGCACAGCCTACAGAAGTTGTCAGCAAAATTTTCAAGCATGCAGGCATTGAAAAATAAGATGGAATTGGCAGCCCTTTTGGAGGTGTACGATGAAGGAATTAGTAGAAGTAATTGCGAAAGCTCTTGTTGAGCATCCGGAAGAGGTTTTGGTGACTCAGAAGGAGGAGGGTAAACACATTACCATTGAGCTTCATGTGGCTGCTTCCGATATGGGGAAAGTCATCGGAAAACAGGGAAGGATTGCGAAAGCTATCCGTTCCGTAGTAAAGGCAGCATCATCCAAAGACAATCAAAGAGTGGACGTGGAAATCGTCTGAGCAGGGCAACGGTACACTTGGTGTACCGTTGTTTGCGGTATGGGCGCATATACAAAGCGGTGCAATGCGGCGGTATAGGAAACGCTGTGGCAGGCAAAGATTTAAATTGTGCAAAAGCAGTGCAGAAATGAGGATATTTATGGAAAATTTATTGCAGGTCGGGGTAATTTCCTCTACCCATGGATTGAAAGGGGAAGTGAAGGTTTTCCCTACTACGGATGATGTCAGGCGGTTTAAGGATTTAAAAGAGGTATTGCTTGACACCGGCAGTGAGAAGCTGGCCTTAGAGATAGAATCAGTGCGGTTTTTTAAACAGTTTGCCATTGTAAAATTTAAAGGCTGTGATGATATAAGCCATGTTGAAAAGTATAAAGGAAAGAGCCTTTTGGTCACCAGGGAAAACGCGGTGGCCCTGGAAGAAGGGGAGTACTTTATTGCGGACCTGATAGGCATACAGGCGATTTCCCAGGACGGGGCTTTAAAGGGCCGTGTGAAGGATGTGATAACTACTGGGGCAAACGATGTTTATGAGATTCTTTTAGAGGACGGCAGGGTGCTTTTACTTCCGGCAATTAAGGAATGCGTGCTTGGGGTGGACCTGGAAGAAGGCGTAATGAAAATACGCCTGCTGGAAGGGCTGCTGGAGTAGAAATGGCGTCCCTGGGGGGCAGCCGTAAAACCTGGTATGCGCAAAAGGCGCAGAAATGAGGCAAAATGAATTACCATGTACTGACACTTTTCCCTGACATGATCATCCAGGGGCTTGGGGAAAGCATTATCGGGCGGGCGGCAGCCAGGGGCGTCATCTCTGTGGAAGCCGTCAATATCAGGGATTATACCGCCAATAAACATAAAAAGACGGATGATTACCCTTATGGAGGCGGTGCGGGGATGCTTATGCAGGCACAGCCCGTTTACGATGCCTGGCAGGCGGTGGTGAAGACGATTGCAGAGAGCGGGAGGGATGCCCAAAAAGCAAGGGTGATCTATGTTACGCCCAAGGGAAAGCCCTTTGTGCAGGAGATGGCGAAGGAATTGGCCAGGGAGGAAGACCTGGTTTTTCTCTGCGGCCATTATGAAGGGATAGACGAGAGGGTGCTGGAGGAGATCGTCACAGATTATGTGTCCATCGGGGATTATGTGCTTACCGGCGGGGAACTGCCAGCCATGGTCATGATAGACGCTATTTCCCGGATGGCACCAGGGGTTTTGGGCAACGAAGATTCCGGCGAAAGCGAGAGCTTTAGCAATTATCTGCTGGAATATCCCCAATATACAAGGCCGGAAGTATGGCGTGGGAAGAAAGTGCCGGAAATCCTCCTTTCCGGGGACCACCAGAAGGTGGAGCAGTGGCGCCTGGAACAATCCATGGAAATTACGAAAAGAGCAAGGCCGGAGCTGTACGAAAAGTGGGCGGATGAAAACCAGGAATACTTTATCAGGAAGGCAAAAAGAGAAGAAAGGGCGCGGAAAAGGGAATTAAAGCGGGAGCAGAAGAAAAATTCCTTGCAATATCCCCTGTAATGTGATAAATTATTAATGTTGCGAAGTTGTGATGGTCCTCTGCCGCACAGGTGGCAAGAACGTCTGATGAGTTTACAAGTTGACGGAGGTAAAAATGAACGGATACGAGTTATTAAAAAACATTGAAAATGAAGCCCTGAAAGAAGTGGTGGAATTCGGGGCCGGGGATACCGTAAAGGTATACTGCAAAATCAAGGAAGGAAACAGGGAGAGAATCCAGGTTTTTGAGGGTGTTGTGCTGAAAGTACAGGGAACCGGCGCAAGGCAGACCTTTACTGTAAGGAAGTTTTCCAACGGTGTGGGCGTAGAGAAGACCTGGCCGCTGTATTCCCCTAATGTAGAGAAGATTGAAGTAACCCGCAGGGGTAAGGTAAGAAGGGCGAAACTGTTCTACTTAAGAGGCCGCATTGGTAAGAAGGCGAAGGTAAAAGAAGCTGCCAGATAACAGGATGTGGGCAGTAACTTGAATAGGGTTCAAAAGGACAATTGTATAACCAATTGTCCTTTTCTAATATATATAAATATGATAAAATAAATTCTGGTACGGCCAGGGGGCGCCGGAAAGGCAGGTCATTATATTCCGCATTCCCGGGATAGCAGAATCTAACATGCAGACAAGGATTGATTGTATGGCGAAACGTAAAGGGTTAACTTTTTATGAAAAAAAGAAACGGTTCAGCAAAGAAATGTTACGGGAAATCTTCAGCACACTTTTTTACTGTTTTGCCGCTGTTTTGGTAGCCTTTGTACTGGTGTTTGCCGCAGGAGTTAAAATGAATGTGATCGGTGTGTCAATGGAGCCGGCCCTATATAATGGCCAGGAGGTGTTGGTCAACCGGTTCAGCTATAAATTCATATCCCCAGGGAGAGGGGATGTTGTGGCTTTTTTGCCAAATGGCAATCCCAACTCCCACTATTATTTAAAACGGGTAATAGGGCTTCCGGGAGAGCGGGTACAGATCATCGGCGGTTACGTATATATTGACGGGGAACTTCTTGTGGAGGATGAAGCCTATGATAAAATTGCAGACGCAGGGATTGCAGCGTCCGAAATACGGCTTGAAAATGACGAATACTTTGTGCTTGGGGATAACCGCAATGGCAGCGAGGACAGCCGTTCAGGGAATATTGGCCCTGTTAACAGGGATACAATTATGGGAAAGGTGTGGTTTCAGTTAGGGCGGGAAGGAGAAAGTATGGGGTTTGTAAAATAGAAGAAGGAGAAAAGCATGAATTATCAGTGGTATCCCGGACATATGACGAAAGCAAAAAGGATGATGCAGGAAGACAGCAAGCTGGTGGATTTGATCATTGAGCTGGTGGATGCAAGGATTCCTATGAGCAGCCGTAATCCGGATATAGATGAAATCGGGAAAAATAAATTCAGGGTCATTTTGCTGAATAAGGCGGACCTGGCCAATGAGAAATACAATGCCCTGTGGGCGGATTATTTTAAGCAAAAAGGGGTGTTGGTGCAGGAGATGAATTCCCGGTCAGGGAAGGGGATGAAAAATATCCAGCCCCTGGTGCAGGAGGCCTGCCAGGCGAAATTTGAGCGGGACAGAAAGCGGGGCATCTTAAACCGCCCGGTGAGGGCAATGGTAGTGGGGATCCCCAATGTAGGGAAATCTACCTTTATCAATTCCTTTGCCGGAAGGGCCTGCACGAAAACCGGGAACAAGCCGGGGGTCACCAAGGGAAAGCAGTGGATCCGGCTGAATAAAAATCTGGAGCTTTTAGATACCCCGGGCATTTTGTGGCCTAAGTTTGAAGATCCCAAGGTAGGGGAGAGGCTTGCAATAATCGGCTCTATCAATGACGGCCTGGTATATGCGGACCAGTTGGCAACAGCGCTGCTTGCCTGGCTGCAGAAGGAATACCCGGAGCTTTTAAAGGAGCGGTACCAGATCCAGCTAAAGGAGGATGCTTACCAGACACTGGAGGAAATCTGTATCAGCAGGCATTGCTTTTTAAAGGGCGAAGCGCCGGACCTGATGAGGGCTTCCCGGCTTTTGATGGAGGATTTCAGAAGTGGGAAAATCGGAAGAATTACGTTGGAATACCCGGAGGAATGGCAGTGAATAAGAAACTAAAAGAAATATTAAGTACAAGTATGTATCTGCTGATTGTGCTGGTTTCCACCTTTTTGGTGGTAACCTATGTGGGGCAGCGCACCAAGGTGATCGGCAGTTCCATGGAGCCCATGCTGATGGATGGGGATAATCTGATTGTTGATAAGATATCTTATCGGTTCCAGGAACCCAAACGGTATGATATTATCGTATTTCCCTTCCGGTATGCGGATAAGACCTATTATATAAAAAGAATTATCGGGCTTCCCGGGGAGACGGTTTATATTGATTCCCAGGGGGATATCTACATAGACGGGGAAATTTTGGAGGAATCCTATGGAAAAGAGCAGATTTTAGACCCGGGGCGGGCATATGAGCCTGTTGTCCTTGGGGAGGACGAGTATTTTGTCATGGGGGATAACAGGAACAACAGTTCGGACAGCCGCGACCCAGTGGTGGGAAACATCCACAGGGATGAATTTATCGGGAAAGCCTGGGTGCGTATCTGGCCTTTTAACAAAATTGGCATGATCCGGCACCAATGACAGAGGGAACAATTTATGGGACAGAAGATAAGTGAGATCAGGGAAATACTACAGGCAGCGGATATTCAGAAGCTGCCTGATTTTATAGAAACCTACCAGCCAGATACCCGCTGTGGCGTCGCCGCTTTAGTGGAGAAGGCCAGGGGGCGGCTTGGGGCTTATGAAAAGGAGCTGTCCCGGCTGGAAGGGATGAAGGAGTTTGAGAAAAAATATGCCTGTTGCCAATATATCTGCGGTGTTGACGAGGCAGGCAGGGGGCCTCTTGCAGGGCCGGTGGCGGCGGGGGCGGTGATACTTCCAAAGGATTGTGATATTTTGTATCTTAACGATTCCAAACAACTGTCCGAAAAAAAAAGAGAAGAGTTATTTGATGTGATTATGGAGAAGGCTGTTTGCGTGGGGGTGGGATTTGCTTCCCCGGAACGGATTGATGAGATCAATATTCTCCAGGCTACCTATGAGGCCATGAGGGAGGCAGTGGGAAAGCTTTCCCCTGGGCCGGACATTCTCTTAAATGATGCGGTGATGATACCGGGCATTTCCATCAGGCAGGTCCCTATTATCAAGGGGGATGCCAAAAGCATGTCCATCGGGGCAGCCAGTATTGTGGCGAAGGTGACACGGGATCGGTTGATGGTACGGTATGAAGAGGTGTATCCTGTGTACGGGTTCGCTTCGAATAAGGGATATGGAGCGCAGGCGCATATTGAAGCCTTGAAGAAATATGGGCCGTGTCCGATCCATAGAAGATCATTCATCACACATTTTTGTGAGACAGAGATTGAGGAAAAAGGATCGTTTGCAGGACAGATATGAAATGACAGGGGGAGAAGGGGTGAATCTTTCGGGTATTTTTAAACGGAATAATCAGAATGTCAAGACGAATGATACGGGGAAATCATCGGAGGGCATGTCCAGGGGGGAGAAAAGTTATCGGGTGCAAAATGAGATCAGGAATCTCCTGCCGGGACAGACGATTCAGGGTGCTGTCGTCAGCAGGACGGGCAATGTGGCGCAGATTGCACTCAGCCAGGAATTGTTGATCAATGCCAGGATCGACCAGAGTATCAGTCTGGCTCTGGGACAGAATATGAGTTTTGAGGTAAAGACAAATAACGGTTCGGTGCTTTCTCTGGCACCGCTCTATGCCAATATGGCCAATCAGGCGACAATCCTGCTCTGGGTGCGGCAGGGCTGCCGGAAACTGCGGCGAATGTGGAGATGGTTGCCAGAATGATGGAAGAGGGGATGCCGATCGATAAGGAGACGATCCTGAATGTCAGCAGACAGCTGTTGGAGTTTCCCGGTCAGAATCCGGCCTCTATCATCCAGATGATCCGGTTGGGGCTTGCAGTCACGGAATTGAATATAGAACAGTTTGAACAGTATCAGAACGCGGGGCATCAACTGCTGGGCAGTGCGGAAACGATTATGCAGGAGCTGCCGGAGGTTTTTCGTGAGCTGATGAGCGAGGGAAGAGTCGGTCAGGCGTTTGCATTTTACGGGCAGGTGCTGGATATTCTTGCGGAAGGTGAAAATGCAGGAGATGTGCTCTTAAAGGGAACTGCGAATGACATGGAGCAGGCGGCAGGAAACGGTACACTGCCGGAGGAGGGAACACTGCCCGGCCGGCTGATGGATCCGGAATTCCTGAATCCGGAAGGGACTGACGGAAGCGGTTCTGTGCAGGAAGAAGGCGGTAATCCGGTATTGACGGCGAAGCAGTGGAATGATCTGGGAAATCTGCTGCGGGAGCTTGGCGTGGACGAACAGACGGCGGATCAGATCAAGAACGGTGGATGGTCGGCAAAAGACGTATTGGCGCTGGTACGCCATACGCTGTCAGGCGTGGGAGAACACGAGATGCCGTCGCAGATGCTGGAACGACTTTTTGCCGGAAAAGAGTTTGAAGGGCTGTTGAAGGCAGAGATCGGCAGACAGTGGCTGATCGAACCACGGGACGTGGCAAATCCGCAAAAGGTGGAACAGCTGTATGAGCGCATCAGGGAACAGAGCATGCGCATGAACGAGGCGATACAGACGGCGGGCAAGGCAGATCTGCCGGTGGCCAGGAGTATGCAGAATCTGCAGAACAATGTGGACTTTATGAATCAGATGAATCATATGTTTGCCTATATCCAGCTGCCACTTAAGCTGGCTGGTAACAATGCCCACGGTGATCTTTATGTCTATACGAACAAGAAAAATCTTGCGGCGAAAGACGGCAATGTGAGTGCACTTCTGCATCTGGATATGGAGCATCTGGGAGCTTTGGATGTGTACGTGACGATGCAGCAGAATAAGGTGAATACGAATTTTACGCTGCAGGATGAAAGCGCGATGGATCTGATCGAACAGCACATTTCGTTATTAGATGAAAGATTGACGAAGAGGGGGTATGCGTTAAAGGCGCAGTTTCAGATGAAGGAAGAGGATGGAACGGAGGACGGCGGCATTATGCAGACGATTCTGAACCAGGAGAAGAATATTTCGGTGCTCAGCAGGACATCTTTTGATATGAGGGCATGATGGAGGGCAGAAAGCAGAAGGGGGAGTAGACGACTATGGCGAAGGAAGAGAGAAGAAGACCGAGGCAGGCGTCGGTGGACAGGGAAGAGTCGAGAAAGCCGAAGCAGGCGATTGCGCTGGAATATGATCCTTCCGAGGAGGCGCCCAGAGTCATTGCCTCCGGCAGAGGAGAGCTGGCGGAACGGATCATTGAGAAGGCGAAGGAAGCGGCAGTGCCGGTTCACCGCGACGATAAGCTGGCCGATACACTGTCACGCCTGGAGATTGGGGATATGATTCCGCCGGAACTGTATGAGGTGGTCGCGGAGATCCTTATTTTCGTGGATTCCATGGATAAGATCAAGGCAAAGATAGCGGGGGCAAAGTAGGAGAATCGAAAGAACGGTAAGCGACAGGGGAGCGGGGATATAAACGGAGGAAAAGGTGAATACAAGGAAGCAGGGGGCACAGAAGGAAGAACAGGTCTGTGCCTATTTACTATCTAAGGGTATCAGGATCTGCGCACAGAATTTTCGCTGCAGACAGGGGGAGATTGACCTTGTCGGTTATGACGGGGAGTATCTTGTTTTTTTTGAAGTGAAATATCGGAGCAGTGGCAGTAAGGGAACCGCGGCGGAGGCTGTGGGTTACGCCAAACAGAAACGGATCTGCCGGGTGGCCGATTATTATCGTGTGGTACATCACTGCATGGAGGATACACCGGTGCGGTTTGATGTGGTGGCCGTGGACGGGAAGAAGGTTACATGGGTGAAAGATGCATTTTACTATGTTGCGTGGAAGTAGGGAGAAAATGATGGAGTTGTATAGACATACAGGAAAGTGGAAAATGAGACAGAACAGGGCCGGGGAGGTGGAATATCTGACATTTCCGCTGTTGGAACAGACGGGGATTCCGGAAAGCGAATATGAGGATCAGGTTGTCCACACGGTCATTCGAACCGCCTGTGAACAGCTGGGCATCTACTATGAGAGGAGAAAACGCAGATGACCGAGTATGAGCGTCGGCAGCAGGAGCTGGATGAACAGTTTACGCGGGAATTAGAGCAGTTGAGCGCGGACAGCGCCGTCATCGAGGAGCAGATTAAAGAGGAGTGGTACAAGACCCACAAACGCGGATTGGGGCGTGACGGCGGTCCGGCAGAGCAGCTAAAGGCACTTTTACAAGAAGACATAAAAAAATTCATACAGATCAAACGGAAGTATGAAGCGATGGGTCTGGACTTGGAAGCGCGCAGAAGGAGGAACGCGGATGAATGAACTGATCGAGTATCGCTGCAAAGGAACCTATCGCGGAAAGCTGTGCAGGAAACTGCTCTGCCGCGCATCCCCGGGGCATCAGATTGAAGTGCGGTGCGACCGATGCAAACAGATGAACGTCTTCGGGGAACCGGAGGATACAAAAC
>OFGA01000045.1_pt1 | contig 105879 bp, 82 predicted proteins | sample 1521471 | NCBI WGS metagenome assembly OFGA01 (sample SAMEA3504086, study PRJEB24116) | mouse gut metagenome | biome: mouse gut; feature: mouse-associated habitat; material: faeces | place: Denmark | collected 2011 | reverse complement strand
GTCAGTTCCTCGGCAAGTCCGCTGTCCTGCGTTAAGCCGCATAGATATTTATATAGCATGGCGGCGTTTTCACGATATATTTCATCAATTTTTTCTTTATCCATATCAGCACCTCATATTGTTAGTTCTTTTTAAGTGCGATTTGTTACAAATTATTTTATTTTTTTAAAAAGGAAAAACCCTGTCATTGACAGAGCCTTTCCTTGCTTAGCTGAACCGTTTATTATCGGTAACCTTTTAACGAAATAATTTTACAGTATTATCTCTGCCGTCCTCGCAAAATCAGTTTTCCGCCCGATAAATTCCGACCGCTTTTCTTCTGACAGACTTTTGAACACCTTTTCATAGAGTATGTCGTTCATACCCATTTCCTTTGCAATACAACACAGCTTTGTGTTTAACCATTCCTGATACAATTCCTCAAACAATGTCCTGCTGTCCGTAAAAGTTTCATCTTCTTCAAAGCCATGCAGAGGCGTATAGTATTTCAGCATCACAAAGCCATATCTGCCTACATCAACCACTACAATATCCGCCATTTCGTACAGCTCCGCAAACGCATCAGCCACCTTTTGGCACTTTGCCCGTTCTTCTTCTGTAATATAAATTTTCTTTTCCATATTGCTTTACCTCGTTTCTTATAAAATTTTACCATATTCATTTTATAAGAACCACCTGCACACCAGCTTTTTATTCCTCTTGTTTTTGGCAAAACCCACTTTACTAACAATTTACTTCCGCTAACGCCGTTACAATTCCATTATCGTCCTGTCTAATTGGATAAGAAAATGCCAGCGTATTTTCATTTACATTTCCAATCAATGCCGCTTCTTTTGTTTGATCTCCGATTAAAACATTTAATGTAACATTTCCTGCCGCAAATACCACATCGTCAAATTCCACTTCAATATACAGCTTATTTCCCGCCACAAGCGCATCTGTTTCTGCCCCTGAAGCATCAAAGATCGCCACTTCAATAGCGGAAGGCTGCGGCGTATTTTCATATCTGTTTGGATCCATAATATACTGTGGGCTAAAGGAGGTAAACGCCGCTGCCGTAGAATCACCTTTTTCATTTTCATAAATAAGGCCAATCATTCCATTTTCCATAACTGTCAAAGAAGTATACAAAAAATTTTTCTCCTCAATTAATTTATCGTAAGCCCAGTCTAACGTATCGTCTTCATTGACAAAAGCGATCCTAACCCGTCCATGGTTTCTTCCGTTTCCGGTTGGATTGGCAAAAATAATCGCTTCTTTTGTCTGTCCGTCTGCCGGATCAAACAAATCCCCATAATGCACAACGGACATTTCACAGTAAACTTCACGAATCCCTTGAGCGTATGTCACTTCGCCCCAGCTTTCTCCCTGTGTCACACTGACTGCCATGGCAACTTCAGGCGTCGAATTTTTCATAAACTGAATCAAATGGCCATTATCCAGTTCCACAATACAGCTTTCATTTAATTCGCGCGTGCTGTTTGTAGCATTTTCCGTTTCTGAAATGTCATTTGGGGAAGCTCCTCTATGCCACGTCTTCCCATGATCGTCTGTATAAACGTTATACGAACTGAAATGGGAAGCCTGATTTGCGGAAGTCATGCAGTACATCGTAAAAATCAACCGTCCGCTTTGAAGCTGCGCGCCTGCGCCCGGACCCGTGCCAAAAAATGTCATCCAGTCAGCTTTTACCATTGGATTCAAATCTTTTGGCAATGACCATGTCACGCCATCGTCATCGCTATAGGTCATCCAGAGATAATAGGTATTTACCATGCTCAGTTCGGCGTCCCCTTTATAGATGCTTCCAATATATTCCCCACTTTTATAAAGACGCCCCATATCCGTGTAAGGAGCTTCCGCCCTTGTTTCTACCTGATATTCTGTTTTATTTCCTTCACTGTCATACACAATTCCGTTTTCCCGAACCGTATATTCATTCTCATCTTCATCTAACAAAATCTGATAATCTTTTCCGTTTATCTTCTTATATCCCGTTCCGGCCTGCGCTCCCCAAAGGCTTACGCCGCGGCGCACCATGCCGACCAAAATATAAACCCTTCCGTAATGAGGGCTTTGCGGATCATTGTCCACTACGATCTCCGGATCAATCGTATAAGCGCAATCGTCCTGCATATCAATCGCCGGAATGACCGGTCCCCAAGTCTCTCCATTGTCCTCGCTTCTACGCACTACTGTGTCGTTAATTCCAGTGTCTGCGTTTGTAATCCACCTCTTGTCGATGGACGCAATTACCGTCCCCGTCTTTTTCGAAGTCGCAATCGCCGGAATCCGGTATGCAACGGAACCGTCAAATCCCGCATTAAAAATCTCCCTGTTCTCTCCTTTATAATATCCTTCCAACTTCTCTGTCGGATCGGGATAAGAAGTAAACTTCGTGTCCATATGCAGTTCCGAAATCTGCGCCGGAGTCAAAACACTATCATATAACTGAGTTTTTGCGCCATATACAGATTCCCCTTTTTGAATTGCCGACACATCAAACGTTCCGGAAAAACTGCCGTTTCCCAATGCTTCCCCGTCTAAATAGAAAGAAATCCCGTCAGCTTCTTTCGTAAGAGTCAGATTATGCCACTTCGCAGTCCCTAAATGAATATCCGGCGCTTCCTGTTCCACAATCACGCTTCCCGCTTTAAGACCTAGTTTTTTTGTGGAAGGATTCACATAAATCTCAGAATCGCCAACAGTCAACACGGTCACGCGGTCAGAAAATGCTTCTTTTAGGCGGTAAGTCATATGAATGCTGCCTTCCTGAAAACTCTGTCCCGTCTGAATCCGGCTGTCTGCAAGATTCACTTGTTCCCATACCGGATTAGGCATGAGAGAAACAGTCTTGCTACAGACAACATTACGCAGCTTCCCATTAAAATGCCAGCCGCCTTTACCGGTATAATGATTCATTCCGCCAATCGTAAATGCAGCGGGAGACCAAGCCAAATCACTGATACAGACGGGATTTTCTACGCGTTTCACTTCCGTATCGTCTAATCTGATCACAGCCGCTTCGCCTTTTATAATTTCAAACTCTGCCTTATGCCAATTCCCATCTGAAAAAGAAGTAACGGTTTCCACCCCAGACGATGCCGGATTTTTTGCTTCAAATCCTATTTTGTTCCCATCTTTTAAATAAAAAGCAAAATAATTGCCATTGTTTTCTAAAGCAAGGAGGGACTGTAACTTCGTATCCGTCGTCTGGAACTCTACCGACCATGTCATGCTCTGAGTCTCTGCAATAAAATCAGTTAATCTGTCCGTATGGGATTCCGGAGATGTGTCTGTGTCCGTAAACTGCTTTCCCGAATCCCCTGTCAAATACCTTACACTATGAATGCCTTCCTGTGATTCGTCCACTTCTCCGTCCGCTGTCTCTGCATAGACAGGCGTCACCCATGCCGCCGTCTGCATGATCCCAAACAACATGCAGAATGACATTATGTACGCAATGCTTTTTTTCCATCTTTGTTTCATACCTATTCTCCTTCTCTTTTTCTGATAATACCGCTTCTTTTCCCCCATTTTCACTCGTTTTAATCTATATATTAGTATAATGAATTTTCCAGCGTTTTACAAGTGTTTTTGCTCTTCCTTTTTCAAAATAGAGAGCCGTTTGCAAAACATTTCATAATACTGCGGAAAATAATCAAACACTTCCTTTCTGACCTGCGCCCTCTGGTTTAAGCCTGCTTTTTTAACGGCATAAACTGCGGCTTCTTTTTGCGACATGCGCTTACGGAATGCCGTCTGGCAATTTGTTCCCTCTACAGTGTCATACGCATGGAATGCCTGATTAAAATCCATTAATTTATGGAGACGCATCGGTTTATTATTAGAATTATTAACGAAAACTCCCCAATTCCCCCAATGCCTGTCCGTATTTCCAATCAGATAATCCACAATATTCATCATATAGTAGTTGTGACGGTCTAAACCCAATATATATTTTTTTGTATCCCTTCCATGGTTTTGCGAATAAATTTCAAATGCTTCCATAGAAACGATGGAATATTCCTTGGAAGTGATATTGGCGCTGACGCTGACTTTTTCACCATCGAAACTGCCTTCCTCATACAAAACCTGTGAAACGTCAAAACACCTGCAGATTTGGCTGGCAAGCAGTTCCCGTTCCACCGCATCCTCCCCACCGTCCTTTAACAGCAAAAATCCGTCCTCCACCCGTTTCCACGCTTTCGGGAAACACCCGTTTGTGGCTAAATCACGCGCGAATGATTCATTCTGAACCGTATATTGCCTTCCTTTGAGCGCAATGTCAATAAAAGTGTTGTCCAAATGGTTTTCGTAGAGATTAATCTCCTCAAAAGTGACGCACTCCCCCTTTTTCTTTACCCAGAACACATCTGTCAGTGATGCGCAGCGGTATGACAATGCAATTTTTGCCCGTTCGCGGTCTGTGACGGCTTGAAGCATCCCGATGCTGTTTAAAATTTCCTTTGCATACTTCCTGTCTAACGTCAAAACCCTTGTCGCGCACCAATAATTGAAATTTGTGATATTATTCACCAAAGAGTCAATATCTTCTTCTTCTTCAAGATATAAATTATATGGCATAAATGATTTATAATAGATTTTACAGCGGCCCATTTCATCAATACGCGCCACTTTCCTTTCCTGATTCATAATTTCATAGATTTCTTTTGACATTCACGCACCTCATTTACTCCAAACCGGATTTTGATTTATTTTATCATAGGAAACCTGCAAAAACAATTTCAACTTCCATCCGGCGGCAAAAAAGGAGTTTGCCAAAACTTTACTTTGCCTTTTTTAAATCTTTGATAAATTTCCAAATTACAGGGACACAGACTAAAAAAGTCGCCGCATCCGCCGCCGGCTGCGCAGCTTCCATTCCGTAAATCCCAAACAGGCGGGGCAAAACCCAGATAAATGGCAAAAAGAAAATCCCTTGCCTTAAAGAAGCTAAAACTGTCGCTTTCACGGATTGCCCGACTGCCTGAAAGGTCATATTACAGGCAATGCCAAGCGTTAAAAGCGGCATAACCACACATTGCATCCGAAGCGCCTGTATGCCGATCTCAATCACTTTTTCATCTTCTGGTATAAATTGTTTTAACAGCAAAGGAGCCGCCCAAAACAATGCCGCGCCGATACATGTCATGCCAACTGTCCCTGCAACCATTAAAAACCGGTATGCCTGCCGCACCCTGCCATATTCTTTTGCCCCGTAATTATACCCTGCCGCCGGCTGGTATCCCTGCCCAAACCCAATTAAAACGCAATAGACCATTAAAAACACTTTCCCCACAATCGACATTGCCGCAACCGCCGCATCTGAGTAGCCTGCCGCAACGCGGTTTAACGCAATGGAAGATACGCTCGCCAGTCCCTGACGGAAAAAAGAAGGCATTCCGTTTGCAATAAATTCCCGATAAAGCGAAACGTCCGCAGACAAATTTTTAAAAGACAGCCTTAAAATTGTTTTTTTCCGGATAAAGAAAAACAATAGAATTACAAAGCCCACACACTGGCTGACAGCCGTCGCCGCCGCCGCGCCCTGTATCCCAAAGCCAAACGCAAAAATAAACAGAGGATCTAACGCAATATTTAAAATACTGCCGCCTAAAATCCCGATCATGGAAAGTTTCGTCTTCCCCTCTGCCCGAAGCAGGTTATTCAAAACAAAAGAAGCCGTCATTACAGGGGCAACATACAAGATGTAGCGCGCATATTCTTTTGCATAGGGAAGAATTGACTCCGTCGCGCCCAGCCAGACCATTAGCTTTTCCAGAAAAAAGACCCCAAAGATGCAAAATGCCCCGCCTGACAAAATGGACAACGCAAAAGCGCTGCTTGCGATTTTCTGCGCCTTGTCCGTTTCCCTTTTTCCCAAAAGCCTTGAAATCGCGCTACCTGCGCCCATGCCGACTGTAAATCCTATCGCCTGAATCATTGCCATTAAGGAAAATACAATCCCAACCGCGCCGGATGCGTATGTGCCCAATTTTGAAACAAAATAAGCATCCGCCACATTATAAATAGAAGTCACAAGCATACTCACCATTGTCGGGACAGCCAAAGATATAACTAATTTTGGAACTGGGGCGGATAGCATTTTTTGATACTGTGTGTCATTTTTTCCCATGATAAAACCACCATTATTTCAGAATATATGTTTTTATTTCCATACTATTTCCAAAAACAAAGGGAATATTCATGCGGAAGGAATTTCTCAAAAGAAATCATTTTTCTATATACAGGCCTCTGTCCATTTTGGCGTCTCCCCATTCTGCTCTCCCATCAAACAGTTGCAAAACACGGAGTGTTCCTGCTTTACAGTTTTTTATTTTTTTGTATAATAAGAATGGGGATTTTATTCTAAATATGTAATCATGTAATACAAAGAAAGGAGTTTCTATGAAAAAACCATTTATTTTAGATATTCATACACATACATTAGCAAGCGGACATGCCTTTGGCACCATACGGGAAATGGCGCAGGCGGCAAGCGAAAAAAATATCAAACTGTTAGGGATCAGCGAACACGCCCCCGGAATCCCCGGCACAGTGGAGCCCATTTATTTTTCAACCCTCTATGTCGTTCCAAAAATCTTATATGGCGTGGAAGTGATACACGGCTGTGAAATAAATGTTCGAAATGACGGCTCGCTTTCTTTAGAAGATAAATACATCGACCGTCTGGATTATGCAATTATCGGCATCCATTCTTTATGCTACCATGATGAAGGAAAGGAAAAAAACACAGAAAATGTCATCTCCTGTATGAAACATGATAAAGTGCATTTCGTTTCCCATCCCGATGACGACAATACCCCGCTGGATTACGATCTGCTTGTTCCCGCCGCGAAAAAACACGGCGTTGCCCTAGAAGTCAACAACAACACCTTTAAACGGAAAAACAAGAGAAAAAACTGTATGGAAAATTACCGGAAAATGCTCTCTCTTTGTATGGAACTAAGAGCTCCCATTATTGTCAGCTCCGATGCCCATGACCCTTCCTGCGTTGGTGATTTCTCCCTTGCAATGGAATTATTAGACAAACTAGGCTTCGATGAAACTCTGATACTAAATAACGACGTCCAAAAATTTAATCAGTTTATCCATCGCGCCCACCATGCAGAGTGATGTTTCTCTGCATGGTTAAGATTTCTTTTCCTTCTGCAAATTTGTTTTTCTAATCTGCTGTTCTTCCAACAGGCGGCTATGCCTCTCTTTCTCCCGTCTCACTCTTTTCTCCCTCAAACAGCTTTCGTCCAACTCGTAAATCTCATCCCCATTGATTACCAGCCGTCCCAAACTCATCACCTCTTTCCTTATCAATATATGCAGTTCCCGCCAGTTTGCCCCTTTTACGCCTAAATATTTAAAAAATGATTCCTACCCGTCATACATCTGCCTGTTTTGTCATATCCTAATAAAAAAAGGATTTTTATGGATCAGGAACAATACGAATATACGCCTACAACTTTTGATATTGAAACACAATCCAGAAACATACAAATGTTAAAAACCGTCATTCCCTATATGGACGGCCCCCGCCAGAGAAACTTTGCCATGATAGTAAAATTTTTAGAGCTGAGAAATGTCGCTTCCCTCTTTCACGAAGCGCCCGTCTCTTTGAGCATGTGCTCTACGGACGACCCATCTGAAAAACGAATCCAAATGCTAAATGACATTAAAAAATTTTGTACGCCTGCCGAACAGGATTCTATCGACATGATGATGACTGCGTTTCAGATGTTTTCATCTTATGACACCATTTTCCATACGCCAACCCCTGAATAGAAAGGATTAACTGTTATGAATATGAATTTTTTCCAAAACAATGAAAACTTCAAAAATATTTCTCCTGAAAAACTGGATTTTTTGATGAAGTTCGCCTCCCAGAATAAATCCGGCAATGCGCAGGAAATGTCTAATATGATACTCGGCGCAGTAAACAGCGCCCAAAAAGAAGGAATCCAATTCACGCCAAATGAAACGGATTTAATCGTTCAAATTCTAAAACAAAATATGTCGCCCGAAGAACAGCGGAAAGCAGATCAAATTATGATGTTAATGCGGAGCATGAAACGCTGAAATAAAAAAAGTCCGTCAGATACTTCAACCTGTATCCGACGGACTTTTCCATCTCTTTTCTACTTATTCAAACCAGAAAATATTTGCTTTTTTAGCTCTATCTTTCCTATTTCTTCTTTGCCAGTTTCACGGATTTGGCTTTCGACCAGCCAGATTCAATTTCCTGTACGTTCCCGTTGCTTTTCACTGTCTTATATACACAAATGCGGATATAATATTTCTTACCGGATTTCAATTTGGAAATTGTTTTTGACTCTGCATTTGGCTTGCCAATTTTTATTACTTTCGTCGTTTTTCCTTTAAATTTTTTGTTTGTGGAATACTGAATCTTATATCCTGAAGCTTGCTTCTTCTGCTTTTTCCATTTTAACGCAATTTTATTTGATTTCGCCTTTACCTTTGAAAAATTAATTGATTTTGGCGCGATTGTAAATGTTTCCGTTAAAACTCCACTGTAACAGTCTTTAAATGTTAAAACAACTGAAGCAATGCCAGAATTTTGATTGTTTTGATAAGAAACCGTATAATACTTGCCATCTATCATTTTTCCAGCGCTGTCTTTTACTGTAACGGCAGGTCTATTCTCCTTGCCGCTGTATGTATAACTCTCTGAAGAAAGTGAAACTGTTTTGGGACTATAGATGATATTTTGCTGTAACACTGTTCCACATTGCATACATTTTGTTACATTAGCCCCATTTTTGCTTAAAGTGGCTTTTGTCACTTTTTTCTGATAATGATGTAACGTCACTGGGATAGAAATTTGCGGCTGGATCACTTTTTTACAAATACTGCAATGGCTGCCTTCGGTCTTGCCTTCTTTTGTACAAGTTGCTTTCTGCGCCGGATCTTTCACGACCGTGTGATCTGTTTTGGAGATTTCCTCAGTTTCTTCCGCTTGGCACTCCCTGCATGTTTTCGTCTTTATTCCCGTTTCTTGGCACGTCGCGGGTTTCGTGACCGCTTCTTCATAGTTATGCGGCGTTTTTGGAATTTCTTCCTGTGCCCGTATCACTTCCCCGCATTCGCTGCAATGGCTGCCTTCCGTCTTGCCTGCCTGCGTACAGCTTGCCGCTACTGCTGGATCTATTTCTTCCGTATGCGGGATTTTTGCGATTTCCCCGGTTTCTTCCGCTTGGCACTCCCTGCACGTTTTCGTCTTTATTCCCGTTTCTTGGCACGTCGCGGGTTTTGTCACCCTTTCTTCATAGTTATGCGGCGTTTTCGGAATTTCTTCCTGCGCGCATATCACTTCCCCGCATTCACTGCAATGGCTGCCTTCGGTCTTGCCTGTCTGCGTACAGCTCGCAGAGACTGCCGCATCAACTACTTCTGTATGTCCTTTTTTTGCGATCTCCTCTGTATAACTGTCTCCACAGCCGGAACATGTGTACGTTTTAAGTCCCGTCTTATTACATGTCGCTTCTTCCGTTACCTGACTTGTATAGGAATGTTGATGGACAGGCGGCGTTTCACCTGCCGCAGAATCATAAAATACAATAGAAAATCTTGCCATAGCCAAATCCTGCAATGCTTTCACCTCAGCGGCAGTTGTCGTATCATCTGTGTCTACAGGTTCAGAAAACATCAAAAATGTGTAATCTCCCGATTTTGCGCCTTCCGATGCATGCAGATAATATCTCCCCGGATTCTCCTCTGACGTCACAAACCAAATCCAATTCCCCCAATCCGTCCTGTTTAACACATCGGGATCGTCACTATTAAGACAATCTGTTTGAATCAGAACCATATATCCAAAATCATAATAACCATATTCTTCCACTACACCACTGTCAATCGGATTCCCCTGTAAATCCCTCCAAAGTAATTCACAAAATACAGATTCGTCTGGAACCGTAAAATCATCTGTTCCAAGAATCGCGCTAATGTCTGCCGTTGACGGCTTAGAAGCCACTTCTATGCCGCCTATCTGTACATCTTCATGCCCAAAATCCGGCGCATGGACTGTCCATGCCCCTTCTTCGTACTCCAATGTATATCCATTTTCTGTCATTTTCTCAGCTAACAAAAAATTCGCTTCTGATGGATTCTCGCAGTTTGCCGTAATATATGCCCATTTATCGTAAAGCGCCCCTGACACAGCTTTACTGCCAGTGTGAAAACGCGTCACTCCCGTCACGGCTCCGTCTATCCGTAAACGGCCGTCGCTCTTTAATACAATCATTCCCATTTGACCGGATAATGACGCTTCCTGTCCGGCAAAATCCCCAGTGATCACTGTATCATTTACTTTACTCAAATCGAGACACGCATTCTCCTTTACGGAAACGTTCTGTAAATTCCCTGACTTTAACTCTATATGCCCTCCGTCCGCTAAAACAACGGAACCTACATTTTCCAAAACCGCCTCCATAATGGCGCACTTTGTTACATTCAATTCTGTCTGTCCATTTCCATAAAACTGAATGGCATTTGCATAACGTCCGGCTTTAGGATCCGATACCCGAATATCCGCCCGGCTGTTTAAATCTGTAAAAACCCCGTCCCTGACAACTGCCGGAGCGTCCAACTGCAAATCAGCCTCTCCATAGTAAGGCTCTTTATTATCAGCCCCTGCGCCATGGCTCATATAAATCCCCTGAAACATCGTAGTCGAAATCGAATTTCGCACTGTAAGGGATGCGTTTGCGCCAACCGCGGAATTTCTAAATCCTCCTGCATATACCGTCGGAAGAAGTTCCTTTTCTGAACCTCCCAATCCGCCTAAAGAACCTCCGCTTCCTTCCAAATAGGTATCCACATGATCTAACGTCAGACTATGCCCCGCCAAAAAAATCTCACGATGCGGAACGCTGTTCAGCGCATCGCTGGATTCAAAAACCATCTTAATCTGTTCAAATACAACGCCGTCTCCCCCTAATTGAAGCGGACAACGGAAGTTCAACTCGCTGGTTTCATTGTTCCCGCGGATCACTGTCCCAGCCGGAATTGTAACCGGAATCATTCTACCGTCGGCGGCGGCGCCATTTTGAACGGTGATCAGGTTATTCACAACAATCGGGCTCTGCTGTTTTTCAAGAGCAGCCATAAAATCATCTAACGTAAATACAATAACTTCGCCTTCCTTACCCAAGGAAGCCTCTCCTGCCAAAACCGGCTCAAAGCCTGTTCCAAACAGCAGGGCGGCAATCAGAATCCATGCAACATATTTTTTTCGTTTTTTTTGCATTTTCCCCCCCCCCTTTCTTTTTTAGGGTTCCCTCATCTGCACATCTATTTTCTGATAGGGAATTTCAATCTGATTTTCATCGAATGCAAGTTTAATCTGTTCCATCAGGCGCCACCTTGCCGTCCAGTAATCTTCCGTCTTTACCCAAAGGCGGAGCCCTAATTTCACTTCACTCGCCCCAAGCTCAGACACAAAGACAATGACTTCTTCTTTTGGCAGCCGGCAAGGCTCCGCTTCCGCCTGTTTTTGCAAAATCGCTTTTGCCAGTCTCAAATCCGCCTCATAGGCAATCCCAATCTCTAAATCCACCCTTCTGCTGTCACAAAACGTAGCATTTGTCAGACTGCTGTTTGCCAAAACGCCATTTGGAATGACGATCGTTTTTTTATCCGCTGTTAAAAGCCTTGTATAAAAAATAGAAATTTCATCGACGATTCCTTCATTTCCATTTGTGTCTTCCTTGATAAAATCTCCCACTTTAAACGGTTTTAACAGAAGAATCAAGACCCCTCCGGCAAAGTTTGACAAACTTCCCTGTACCGCAAGCCCAAGCGCAAGGCCCGCAGAGCCAATCACTGCAACCACGGAAGCTGCCGTCACGCCAAATAACGTTAAAATCAGCACTACCAAAACAAAATACAAAAAATATTTCAACAGCGCATCTAAAAACTGTTTGACGCCAACGTCCGCATCCGCTTTTTCCAGCCAGCGCCGGAGGAATTTTCTTGCCAGACGGATCACCCTGCTGCCAATGACATAAAGGACTACCGCAAACAAAATCTGAAGCGCAAATCCCAAAACCTCCGGAACCAGCCCTTTGAGCCACTCCCGAATCATGCCGGAATCCGTTTCTTTCAATGCCTCTGCCGCTTGCTCTAATGTTTCTAACGTCCTGGTTTCCGTCGTAATCTCAAGGGTATCCATCTTCTTTCTCCCCATTCTAATTGATTTGTTCCTAAAAATCAATCCTAGTTCCCAATAAATTTCCAAAGATCTTCACTGCAAAAAATGTCTGTCCTACTCCAACGAATGTATAAACAACCCGCTCCGCAATTTCGGCTCAAACCAAGTCGACTTCGGCGGCATAAGCATATCTGCGTCCGCCACGGCAAACAACTCTTGGATAGATGTCGGATACATCGCAAACGCCACGGCGCAGTCTTCATTTACTCTCCGCTCTAACTCTTTTAATCCGCGAATCCCACCCACGAAATCAATCCTTTCATCTGTCTTTGGATCTAAAATCCCAAGCTCCGGATTTAACAAAAGCTCCTGTAAAAGCGATACGTCAAGCCCCTTGACCGGATCGTCGCTTCTGTCTTTTTCTTTCACGCAAAGCCTATGCCATTTTCCGGCAAGATACATGGAAATCTGTCCTTTTTCCTGTGGCTTTTCCGCGCCGTTAAGCTCCGTCACGTCAAAAATCCGCTTTACTTTTTCCAAAAAGCTTTCCGCCGTATCTTCCCCTAAATCTTTCACGACGCGGTTATAGTCCATAATCATCAATTCCTCATCGGGAAACAACACCGACAGAAAATAATTAAATTCTTCCCTGCCTGTATAAGTTGGATTTTGCTCTCTCCGTAAAAAACCGACTTTAACTGCGGAAGCCGCCCTGTGATGCCCGTCCGCTATGTAAATTTCCCCAATCGTCCCAAAGGCCTCACCGATCTTTGCAATTTCCTCATCGCCACTTAGGCAAAACACTCTGTGCCGGATTTTGTCTTCCGACACAAAATCATAAAGCGGAGTTTCTTCTTTTGCGGCGCAGACCGCTTCGCGAATGACTGCATTGGCGCGATAGGCAAGGAAAATCGGCCCTGTCTGGGCATTGCAGGAATCTACATGCCGGATTCTGTCCGCTTCTTTTTCCGCCCTCGTGTTCTCGTGTTTTTTTATTACGCCATTTGCATAGTCATCAATCGACGCGCATGCCACAATTCCCGTCTGCGACCGTCCTTCCATTGTCAATTCATATACATAATAGCATCTTTTTTCTTCCTGAATAAATTCTCCCTTCGCAAGCATATCCCAAAGTATGTCATGCGCTTTTTGGTACACGCAGTCTGCGTAAGTGTCGACGGAATCTTCAAACTGCGTTTCCGCCCGATCTATTTTTAAAAAGGAATCCGGATTTTTTGTCACTTCTTCTTTTGCTTCTTTTCTGTTATAAACGTCATAAGGTAAAGCAGCAATGTCTGCCGCTTTACCTTCTGCCGGACGGATACACAGAAATGGTTTTATGTCTGCCATTTTGTCTCCTTTGTCAAATGTGATTTGTTTATTTTACAATGCGTACTTTTAACACGCCTTCAATGCCCTCTAACTGCGACACAACTTCCGCCGTAACCGGAGTGCCAATATCCAATAAGGTATACGCGTAATCGCCCTTAGATTTGTTTGTCATATCTTCGATATTAATGTCGGCATTGCCAAAAACCGTAGAGAATTTCCCAATCATGCCTTTGATGTTTTTATGCAGGATTGCAATACGTCCCGCTTTATCACAGCCGCCCATATTGCAGTCTGGGAAATTGACGGAATGGACGATATTGCCGTTTTCCAGATAATCACGGATTTCCCTGACTGCCATCATTGCGCAGTTATCTTCGGATTCTTCCGTTGACGCCCCTAAATGCGGCGTTAAAATCACGCCGTCTTTTCCGGCTGTCACCGGATTTGCGAAATCCGTCACATATTTTTTCACTTTGCCTTCGGCAACTGCCTGTATCACAGCTTCCTCATCGACCAGCAAATCCCTTGCAAAGTTTAATATTACAACGCCGGATTTCATATTTGCAATCGCATCCGCATTGATCATGCCCTTTGTGGAATCAAGCAGAGGGACGTGGATTGTAATAAAATCACACTCTTTATAAATTTCTTCCACGTTGCTGATATGTTTGACATTGCGTGACAGGCTCCATGCGGCATTGACGGAAATATACGGATCATATCCCAATACTTCCATGCCAAGGTGCGTCGCGGCATTCGCCACAAGAACGCCGATGGCGCCAAGCCCGATTACGCCTAACTTTTTGCCGGAAATTTCACAGCCTGCAAAATTTTTCTTCTGCTTCTCGGAAAGTTTTGCAATATCCGCTTCGTCCTTATTGGCTTTTACCCATTCAATCCCGCCTGTAATGTCACGGGAAGCGAGCAGCATTCCCGCAATTACCAATTCTTTAACGCCATTTGCGTTTGCGCCCGGCGTATTAAATACGACAATCCCTTTTTCGGCGCATTTCTCTAACGGAATATTATTGACGCCGGCTCCTGCCCTTGCCACTGCTTCTAAGCCTTCCGGCAATTCCAAATCGCGCATAGCCGCGCTTCTTACCAAAACCGCCTGCGCATCTTTTAACTCCTCTGTTTTTTGATAGTTTTCCGAAAATAAGTCCAATCCCACATTTGCAATCGGATTTAAACAAGTGTATGAAAACATAAAATTCCTCCCTGACTACTGATTCTTCTTTTCAAATTCACGCATAAACGCAACTAATTTCTCTACGCCTTCTTTTGGCATTGCATTATAGATGGAAGCCCTCATGCCGCCAACGGAACGATGCCCTTTTAAGTTTTCAAATCCCGCCGCTTTCGCCTCTGCGACGAATTTCGCATCCAATTCCTCATTTCCAGTCACAAACGGAACATTCATAAGTGAACGGTCTTCTTTTACAACAGTCCCTTTAAATAATTTGCTTTCGTCAAGGAAATCATATAAAATCTTTGCTTTTTCTTCGTTCCGCGTTTTAATGGCAGAAAGCCCGCCCTGCTTTTTCAGCCATTTGAATACTTTTCCGCAAATATAAATCCCGTATGCAGGCGGCGTATTATACAAAGAATCCGCATCTGCATGCGTCTTATATTTTAACATCGTCGGCGTGTTGGGCAAAACGTCTTCTGTAATCAAATCTTCACGGATAATCACAATCACCACTCCGGCAGGCCCGATATTTTTCTGGACGCCGCCATAAATGACGCCGTACTTTTTCACATCTACAGGTTCCGACAAAAAGCAGGAAGATACGTCGGCGACAAGCGTATGCCCTTTTGTGTTCGGAAGCTTATGGAATTTTGTGCCATAAATTGTATTATTTTCGCAAATATAAACGTAATCCGCATCTTCTGGAATGTCTAAATCGGAACAATCCGGAATATAAGAAAATGTCTTATCTTCCGAAGATGCGGCTGCAACTGCTTCTCCGTATATCTGCGCTTCTTTATAGGCTTTTTTTGCCCATTGCCCGGTTACGATATAAGCAGCCTTTTTATTTTTCATTAAATTCATCGGAATCATTGCAAACTGCTGTGATGCCCCGCCTTGCAGGAATAATACTTTGTAGTTGTCCGGAATGTCCATCAATTCACGCAAATCCGCTTCCGCTTCTTTGATAATCGTATCGTATGTTTTGGAACGATGGCTCATCTCCATAACAGACATTCCGCTTCCCTTGTAATCCATCATTTCATCTGCTGCTTCCCTCAATACCTCTTCCGGCAAAACCGCCGGTCCGGCAGAAAAATTATAAACTCTGCTCATTCTTCATAACCTCCTAAAATCTGTTCATTCGTATTCTATGTCTACTAAGTCCAAGAATACTGTAAACTTTTTCGGAAAAACTGTCAATCTTTTTCAGAGACTTTCCTCTCACTTTCCGCTTCTTGTTTCTTTTCACGCTTTCCTTTAAATGCGGATTTTCCAAGCTTTTCTTTCTGGTTTCACTGCCTTATCCTTTGGAATCCTTCTTGTCAGCGGCAGAGCCGAATCCATATTCCTGTGAAAACCATTAGGCGCCTGCCGCCTAACCGGTCATTTCATGTCATAGGGGCATTCCTAAAGCAACGCCAAAACCGTGTCTCCATGAAATATGGTTTTCAGCTCTGCCGCTGACGCAAAGTCTCTCTGTTATAGGTCTTCTTCCGCAAACGCCTCGCTAATTGCCGCCCCCGGCGCCACCATCGGCCAGACTTTATCGTCTGAATCAATAATGCAGTCAATCACTGCCGGAATTTCATCTTTGAGCGCCTGTTTCAATGCATCCTCAAATTCCTCTCTGGTTTTTGCCCGGTATCCTTTCGCCCCCATTGCCTCAGCAAGTTTCACATAATCCATTCCATCATCTAAAACCGTCGCCGAATACCGCTTCCCATAAAACAAGTTCTGCCACTGCCTTACCATTCCAAGCGCATGATTATTGACAATAATTTCTATCAGCGGAAGCTTCTCCCGCGCCGCCGTCGCAAGTTCATTCATATTCATGCGGAAACATCCGTCTCCCGCGATATTTATTACAATATTATCCGGATTCGCCACCTGAGCGCCAATCGCTGCCCCAAGCCCGTATCCCATTGTGCCAAGCCCGCCGGACGTAATCAGTCTGCGTGGCTTAGCGTATTTATAAAACTGCGCCGCCCACATTTGATGCTGCCCGACTTCCGTCGTGATAATCGCTTCCCCTTTTGTCAGCCGGTACACAGCGTCCATCAGGTACGGCCCGTTTAATCCTTCATCTGCATACTTAAGCGGATATTTTTCCATATATCCTTTTATATGCGTAAGCCATTCTGTATGTTCCTGCTGCCCGATACGGCTGTTTAGTTCCGCTAACACATCTTTTGCATCCCCTATTATGCTAAAATCCGCATATATGTTTTTATTAATTTCCGCCGGATCGATGTCGATTTGCAAAATCTTCGCCTTATGCGCAAACTTACTTACGTTTCCGGTTACGCGATCGGAAAAACGCGCGCCGACTGCAATCAGAAGATCACATTCACTCACGCCATAATTAGAAGTTTTCGTTCCATGCATCCCTAACATTCCCGTATACTTTTGATCCGTTCCGTCGAATGCGCCTTTTCCCATTAGAGAATCACAGACAGGCGCCTGAATTAATTCCACAAATTCCTTTAACTCTTGGCTTGCGCCGGAAATCACCACGCCTCCGCCGGCAAAAATATACGGCCGCTTTGCCGCCAGAATCATTTGAACTGCCTGCCGCAATTCTTCTTCTGCAGCTTTTCCTTTAAATCTAAGCGGCTTTTTCTGTTCCGTAAAAACAAACTCACACTTTTGCACCGTTACGTCTTTTGGAATGTCAAGAAGCACCGGACCCGGCCTGCCTTTTAACGCAATCTGAAATGCCCTTCGCATTGTGTCCGCAAGTTTTTCTATATCTTTTACAATAAAATTATGCTTTGTAATCGGGGTTGTAATCCCTGCAATGTCCACTTCCTGAAAGCTGTCTTTCCCTAACAGCGGAACGCCGACGTTACAGGTAATCGCCACTAACGGCACAGAATCCATATAGGCAGTCGCAATCCCCGTCACAAGATTGGTAGCCCCCGGCCCGCTTGTCGCAAGGCATACGCCAACCTTTCCCGCGCTTCTCGCATATCCGTCCGCCGCATGGCTTGCCCCCTGTTCATGGGAAGTTAAGATATGCCTGATTTCATGTCTATGCTTATACAGCTCGTCATATACATTTAAAATCTGCCCGCCCGGATACCCAAATACAGTGTCCACGCCTTGCTCTTTTAAACATTCGATTATTATTTCCGCGCCTGTCATCTGCATAAAATATTTCCCTCTTTTCCGTGTAGTCAAAGCTATTTTCCTGCCGCCCGTCCGGCAGGAAGCCAGCCGGTAAAACTTCTCTTATTTTAGTTATGCTCTAAGATTGCGCCGCGGTTTCCTGAAGTCACCATGGTGACATACCGCCCCAAATAGCCGCTGGCGTTTTGCTCTTTTGGCTGCCAGCGTTCTCTGCGCCTTTCAAGCTCCTCTTGTGTCAAATCTACGTCCAGCTTCATTTCCGGTATATTAATCTTTATCCGATCGCCTTCTTCAATCAACGCAATCGGCCCGCCTACAGCCGCTTCCGGTGAAACGTGCCCGATCGATGCGCCGCGGCTTGCGCCAGAAAAACGCCCGTCCGTGATCAATGCGACAGATGCGCCAAGCCCCATGCCCGCGATTGCAGAAGTCGGATTTAGCATCTCCCTCATTCCCGGCCCGCCTTTCGGCCCTTCGTAACGGATTACCACTACATCGCCCGCTTTGATTTTGCCGCCTTTAATCGCCGCAATCGCATCTTCTTCACATTCAAACACACGCGCTGGCCCTTCATGCACAAGCATTTCTTCTGCAACGGCAGAACGTTTCACAACGCTTCCATCTGGAGCCAGATTGCCGCTTAATACGGCAAGCCCGCCCGTCTTTGTATAGGGATTGTCCAAAGGACGGATCACTTCCGGATTTCTGTTTACCGCATTTTTAATATTTTCCCCAACTGTCTTTCCCGTTACCGTCATACAGTCTAATTTCAGCAAGCCTGCATCGGCAAGCTCTTTCATTACCGCATACACGCCTCCGGCTTCATTTAAATCTTCCATATAGGTTGGCCCGGCCGGAGCAAGATGGCAGAGATTTGGGGTTTTTTCACTAATCGGATTGGCAAATTTTATATCAAAATCAAAACCAATTTCATGCGCAATCGCCGGAAGGTGAAGCATACTGTTCGTCGAACAGCCAAGCGCCATATCAACTGTGAGAGCGTTTAAAACCGCGTCTTTTGTCATAATGTCCCTTGGACGGATATTTTTCTCATACAGATCCATAACCGCCATGCCCGCATGTTTAGCAAGCTTAATGCGCTCAGAATACACAGCCGGAATTGTGCCGTTGCCGCGAAGCCCCATGCCAAGCGCTTCCGTTAAGCAATTCATGGAATTTGCCGTATACATGCCAGAACAGGAACCGCACGTCGGACATGCTTTTTCTTCATATTCCCGCACTTCTTCTTCCGTCATTTGTCCTGCCGCATAAGAGCCCACTGCTTCAAACATGGAAGACAGGCTCGTCTTTTTCCCTTGGACGCGTCCGGCAAGCATTGGGCCGCCCGAAACAAATACTGTCGGCACATTGATTCTTGCCGCCGCCATCAAAAGCCCCGGCACATTTTTGTCACAGTTTGGAACCATCACCAACGCATCAAACTGATGCGCAAGCGCCATGCACTCCGTAGAATCCGCAATCAAATCTCTTGTCACAAGCGAGTATTTCATGCCAATATGTCCCATTGCAATTCCATCACATACCGCGATTGCCGGAAAAACCACCGGAACGCCGCCCGCTTCCGCTACGCCCAACTTTACAGCGTTTACAATTTTATCCAAATTCATATGTCCCGGCACGATTTCATTATAAGAGCTGACGATGCCGACCATCGGTTTTTTCATTTCTTCCTCTGTAAATCCCAATGCGTGAAATAAACTCCTGTGCGGCGCCTGCTGCATGCCCGTTCTTACATTATCACTTTTCATAGTTCCTTATCCTTTCCGCGATTACGTCGCCCATTTCTTCCGTCCCAACCTGTTTCACTAATAACTTTTTCGCTTCTTCCTGAGGCATAATGTCTATCGTGCGGTAATTGTCCTTTAACGCCTGTTTTACTGCCGCTTCCACTGCATCCGCTTCCCGATCCAAATCAAACGAATACCGAAGCATCATTGCGGCGCTTAATATCGTTGCAATCGGGTTCGCAATGCCTTTTCCCGCAATATCCGGCGCCGAGCCGCCGCTTGGCTCATAAAGCCCGAATTTCGTATCATTTAAACTTGCTGAGGACAGCATTCCAATGGAGCCTGTCACCATGCTCGCTTCGTCCGATAAAATATCCCCAAACATGTTTTCCGTCAAAATCACGTCAAACTGCTTTGGATCTTTTACCAACTGCATCGCGCAATTATCCACAAGCATATGCTCATAAGACACGTCCGGATACTCTGCTGCAACTTCCTCCACCACTTTCCGCCAAAGCCTTGACGAATCCAATACATTCGCCTTATCGACGCTTGTCACTTTCTTTCGGCGTTTCATGGCAATTTCAAATCCCCGCTTTGCGATCCGCCTGATTTCATCTTCATTATAAGTCAGCGTGTCAACTGCCGTTAAAACGCCTCCGACTTCCTCCGTCTTACGCTCCCCGAAGTAAAGCCCGCCTGTCAGTTCCCGCATAATCATCATGTCAAACCCGTCTCCGATGATGTCCGGGCGAAGCGGACAGGCTTCCTTCAATTCTTCATACAGATAAGCCGGACGCAAGTTTGCAAATAAATTTAAGGACTTCCGAAGCTTCAAAAGCCCCGCTTCCGGCCTCAGATGCGGCTCCAGACGGTACCATGGGGAAGTCGCCGTATTGCCGCCAATCGACCCCATCAACACTGCGTCGCATTCCTTCGCCTTTTCCACCGCTTCTTCCGTCAGCGGAACTCCTACGGCATCTATGGAACAGCCGCCCATTAAAATTTCTTCATATGTAAAGTCATGTCCAAACGTTTCCCCAATACAGTCTAACGCTTTTCTTGCTTCCGCCACAATTTCCGGTCCAATCCCATCGCCGGAAATCACTCCTATCCGATATTTCATTTCCCTCTGTCCTCTCTGTCAATATTTTAAAAACAGGAAACGCATAGGCGTTTCCCACTTTACAATTCATCAGAATTATTCCGCATCCGGTTTTTCCACTGCTGCAATCGCATCTTTTTGCATTGGAATACGGCAGTTTTTATTGCTGCCAAACTCTACAATTACAGTGTCGTCCGTAATATCAATCAATACGCCGTAAAATCCGCTTGTCGTCAATACAGTGTCACCTACCGCCAAACCTGCCATCATTGCAGTTTTCCTTTTTGTCTCTTTCTGCTGCGGACGGATCATAAAAAAATATAAAACGATAAACATAACCCCCAATGACAAAAACATTGGAAGCGAACTGACATTTCCTGCCGCCTGATTCAATAAAATAGACATTCTTTTTCCTCCTCATTTCAAATGTGCTATATGACATTGTACACAATGTTTTAAAAATCAGCAAGCTATTTTAAAGATTTCCTGAATTTTTTCGATAAAACTTTCCGAAAAATGCCATTATTTCCACTTTTACTTATCTATGCTTTCCGCTAATTCCCCATTGCATCTAGTTTATCTAACATACGCTTTTGTTTTTCACTGCACCGGCATAAAAAAAGAGACTTCCGCCCATTGGCAAAAGTCTCTTTTTATTTCATTCCCTATGCTTCCCCTTTTTGGAACGAGCCTATTTCAACCAAGTTCCCTTCAGGGTCTGCGATATAGCATGTCCTCTGTCCCCAAGGCATTGTGGAAGGGGCAAGAATCTCCTTTCCTCCGGCGGCCACAATTTCTTCAAATGCCCGATCCACCGCCGCATAGTCAGCGGCTGAAAGCGCAATTTCATAATGGCCGTTTGTCCCTTTGGCGTAAGACAAAGATTTCCCCGTCATTTTTTCAAAGTCCGCCCTCCGGCATAACATAAATAACGTTCCGTCTTTTTCCAAAAACACATGCTCTGCATCTTCCGTTTCTTTGATTTCAAACCCTAGGACGTCTCTGTAAAAGCGGATCATTCCCGCCATGTCCTCCACTAAAATTCCAAATCCGTCTAATTTCATCTGCTTTTTTCCTTTCTGTTTTCCGGCATTGGCAATATCTGAATTTCCCACTGCAATTCTCTTTCCGCCGGTTCAAACAAACACAGGATAACACATAAAACGCGACAACTGTATGTCATATTTTGATGGAAAATATAGGAATGAATAATTATTTTGCTTTATCCTTTTTTGGCGCGTCTTTCATTGAAAAACTTATTCTGCCCATCTTATCTTTTCCAAGGCAGACCACCGTCACTTTATCCCCAAGCGTTAAAACATCTTCCACTCGGTTAATCCTCTCTTTGGAGATTTTGGAAATATGGATCATTCCTTCTTTCCCCGGCGCAAATTCCACAAACGCGCCAAACTCTTTAATGCTAATTACGGTTCCCTCAAAAATCTGTCCCGCCTCAAAATCCGTCGTAATAAGCTGAACCATTTCAACCGCCTGATTCATTGCGTTTTGATCCGTCCCGCAAATGGAAACCGCTCCATCGTCTGTAATGTCAATTTTTACGCCTGTCCGCTCAATAATCTCATTAATCGTCTTGCCTCTCTGCCCGACTACATCGCCGATTTTTGCCGGATCAATCTGAATGCGGACAATCTTTGGAGCATAAGGGCTAAGCTCCTTACGCGGCTTTTCGATTGCCTTCGACATACATTCGTCCATAATAAAAAGCCTTGCTTCCCTTGTCCGCGCAATCGCTTCTTCAACAATCGGACGCGTCAGCCCATGGATTTTAATATCCATCTGAATTGCCGTTATGCCGTCTTTTGTCCCAGTCACTTTAAAATCCATGTCCCCAAAGAAATCTTCAAGTCCCTGAATATCCGTTAAAACCAAATAATCCTCATCGGTATCTCCCGTCACAAGCCCACAGGAAATGCCTGCCACCATCTTTTTAATCGGCACGCCTGCCGCCATCAGCGCCATACAGGATGCGCAAGTGGACGCCATAGACGTCGATCCGTTTGATTCAAATGTCTCCGACACTGCGCGGATCGCATATGGGAACTCCTCCGTAGACGGAAGCATCGGAATTAATGCGCGCTCCGCTAAAGCCCCATGTCCGATTTCCCTTCTGCCCGGCCCTCTTGAAGGCTTTGTCTCGCCTACGGAATAAGACGGGAAATTGTAATGATGCATATACCGTTTTTCTGTAATATTCTCGTCAATCCCATCTACTTTCTGCACTTCCGAAAGAGGCGCCAGCGTCACAATATCGCATATCTGCGTTTGTCCTCTGGTAAACATCGCAGAGCCATGCACTCTTGGAATCAAGTCCACTTCCGCCGAAAGCGTCCGGATCTCATTGATTTTTCTGCCGTCAGGACGCTTATGGTCTTTTAAAATCATCTTACGGACGGTCTTTTTCTGGTACTGGTAGACAGCTTCGTCTAATACGGCAAGCCACTCCTCATTTTCCGCAAAACTTTCTGTAAACTTGTCCGTAATGCTTCTGATATTTTCTTCGCGCGCTTGCTTTTGATCTGTAAATACCGCTTTTTCCATTTCTTCCGGAGTGACAATCCGCTTCATCTCGTCAAACATTGCTTCCGGAATGGCGCAGCTTGTATATTCATGTTTGGGCTTTCCAACTTCTGCAACGATTTGATTGATAAACTCTATAATCGTCTGATTGACGTCATGCGCCATATAAATCGCTTCTAACATCTTATCTTCCGGAATTTCATTTGCCCCTGCTTCAATCATAATGACTTTTTCTGATGTGGAAGCAACCGTCAGCATCAAATCCCCATTGTCCCACTGCTCTTGGGAAGGATTGACAATAAATTCGCCATTTACCATTCCTACCTGCGTCATCGCGCATGGCCCGTCAAACGGAATGTCAGAAATGCAAGTGGAAATTGCAGCGCCAAGCATTGCCACCAACTCCGGCCGGCAGGCTGTGTCCACGCTCATCACCATATTGTTTAACGTCACGTCATTTCTGTAATCCTTTGGGAAAAGCGGACGCATTGGACGGTCGATCACCCTTGCCGTTAAAACTGCGTTCTCCGACGCTTTTCCCTCTCTTTTATTAAATCCTCCCGGTATTTTGCCAACAGAATACATTTTCTCCTCAAACTCCACGCTTAACGGGAAAAAATCAATCCCGTCTCTCGGCTTATCCGAAGCCGTCGCAGTCGACAACACAGTCGTCTCCCCATAGCGCATAAACGCGCATCCATTTGCCTGCTTGCCAACCTTACCCACATCGACTGTAAGCGTCCTTCCGGCAAGATCCATTGAAAAACTCTTGTACATATCTTTTCTCCTTAATTTTTGTATGTCTGATTTGTTCCTTGGGCTAAAGGCTCCGAAACTACTGATCTATACATTTCTTAAATGCACAAATCAGTGGTCTCGGCCGCCCCTTTTGCCTGTTTTTGCTCCATAATGAGTAAAAATAGAGCGGAAAACCCTCCGCTCTATTTTATAGCCCACTACTTTCTGATTCCTAAACGCTCAATTAAAGAACGGTATCTTTCAATATCCGTTTTCTTTAAATAAGCCAGTAAACCGCGTCTCTGTCCTACCATTTTCAAAAGACCCCTTCTGGAATGGTGATCTTTCGGATTCACTTTTAAATGCTCTGTCAGCTCCTGAATTCTAGCGGTCAGAATTGCGATCTGCACTTCCGGCGATCCGGTGTCTCCCGGCGTCCTGCCGTACTCAGCGATGATTGCCTGTTTCTTTTCTTTTGCGATCATAAGAAATCCTCCTAAATTTTTAATCGCCCAATTCCACATGATACTCAGCAAAAGGTCGGAGTGTCCATCTGCCGAATATGGGCTAAACTCATGCTTTTACAGTCTATCATATACAGGGAAGTTTGTAAACCGTTTTATTCAACTTTCCATCGCCCGCCCTATGTCATTTCAAGCCTAAGCCCGTCTGCCGCGTCCCCTCCTTCTCTCCTTTTTGACATTATCTGACGGTACACCGCTTCTATTTCCGGACGCGTTGCCATAAAATCTGAAAAAGCGCTCGCGCTCCCGGCGGAAAGCGCCCTGTCAAACGCATATTGGTAATCCTTTTTTTCAAGCCAGCCCGCCAAAAAACCAGCCACCATGGAATCCCCCGCCCCAACGCTGTTTTTTAACTTTCCCTCCGGCGCAGGGGCGCTAAAAACCCTCCCGTCTTCCGCCGCAAGAACCGCGCCTTCTCCCGCCATGGAAACCAAAACATTCCGCGCCCCCATTTCCTTTAATTTTACTGCATATGGCTTTACTTCTTCCCTCGTCTGAAACGCAACCCCAAAAATCTCTCCCAGCTCATGATGGTTTGGCTTTACGAAAAACGGCCGGCGCAAAAGCGTCTTTAAAAGTAACTCCTTCGCGGCGTCCACTGCCGTTAAAACCCCCTTCCCCTTTAACCGTTCCAAAATCCTGCCATACATATCGTCCGGCATAGATGAAGGAATGCTCCCTGCAAGCGCCAAAACATCTCCCTCTCCTAAAGCATCAAGCTTTCCCATAAGTTTCTCTACGTCACTTTCTTTAATCTTTGGCCCGCTTCCATTAATTTCCGTCCCTTCCACAGTTTTCAATTTCACATTAATTCTCGAAACCCCTTCCCGCACAAAAATAAAATCCGTCCAAACGCCCAGCTCTTTTGCCCGCCGGACAATTTCCTCTCCCGTAAATCCTGCGGCAAATCCAAGGGCAACGCTTGCAATCCCTAAATTCCCAAGCGCCATAGAAACATTTAAGCCCTTCCCTCCCGGAAGCAGCATCTCAGAAACCGTCCGGTTCGTAACGCCCAGACGGAACTTGTCCACTGAAACAATATAATCCAAAGACGGATTAAAGGTAACCGTATAAATCATTCCATATCCCCCATTTCCTATATATAGATCCATTCTACGCCTTAAGCCATTCATATTCAACCGGACTATTCCATAAAAATCCACAAATAAACGCCTTTCACGCATTTCTGCATGAAAGACGCCTTTTCTAATCCAGTTTGAATTTACGCCTGAATAAAAGATGTTTCAATCTTCATCTACAAATTCCTCATATTCAAAATGCTCTGGTAAACATCAAGCCTGCCGTACCCTTCTTCCCGATTCGGAAAAAGCTGGTTCGACATACGGCGAGCGCCATTAATAATCTGGTTGCGAAGCTCAATGGAATTGACAGCGCGGTTATCCATATGGGTAATATTCCATTCCAGCAAAAGCGCGCAGGCTCCGGATGCGATGGCGACAGCCGCGCACGTCCCAGTCATGGCTTCATACCGCCCATACCGGTTTTGGGCAAAAACATTGACGGCAGGCGCCGCAAAGTCCGGTTTAATCGTCCCGTCCATAGTATATCCGCGTCCCGATTCAATATAAATGCCGTCCGTTATGGAATTATAGCCGCCAACTCCCATTGGATACCTAGCTCCGGAAGGAACGGTAAGGGTCATATCCGGATTGGAACGCACAAAGTAGAGTTCCTGTTCCAAAAAACTGGAAATCGGAAGGTAAAGATTAAAAATCCCATCTGAAATGCGGTATGGAAACACTTCTATCTGCCACAGCCCTCTGACCGGATTGGAAAAATCCATATAAATTAACTGCTCGCGGCTTCTTTCACAGCCAAGCTGGTAATCCACTGTCACCTGCGTGTTTTCCAATAAAAACCGCTGTTTCTGCTGCTGCCCGTTCCAGACGGAAACCTTTGGCATTACCTCCCCTGTCGGGGAAGTGATGGAGACGGCAAACAATTCAGACGAATGTCCCCACAATTCCACGATAAACCCACGCATATCCTCCGTCACATTGATTTCCACTTTGTCTGAAGTATTCTGCCCCACTACGCCATAGTAATGATGCCTTGCCGTCGCCTCATCTCCCACAGCAATGCAGACCGCCCTGCGGAACATAACCGCAATATCGTCCAGCACAGACGCAAGCCTTCCGCCGCATCCTCTATGCCCCTGATTTGCGCCAAGCCCAATGCAAAGGACAAGCGGCTCCCCGCGTTTCTCCGCCAGTTTATTGAGATAATCCACTGCCGTAAAAATGTCGTTTTCCTGATAAGCGACCGCCCCGTCTTTAATATAATAAAAATCCCGCAGATTTTGTTTGGCAGGCTTTAGCTTGACGACTGCAATGTCTGCATGGGGAGCCGCCCCGATAAAGTCATTTTCTATGTCCTCACTGCCCGCCGCAATAGAAGCTAACATGGTTCCATGTCCGACATCGTCCGTCTGAGGCACATAGTCCCTTGGATTTTCCTGCTTTAAGGCATAGTCAATCTGCTCTTTTGTATACTCCGTCCCATAAATAAACCCTTCGGGCGAAGGCCCCGTCTTATCGGTCTGATCCCAAATCGCTGTAATGCGGGTGCTTCCGTCTGTATGGCTCGGCGCAAACAGAAGTTTCACTGCCACGTTTCCGTATTGCCAGAAAGGATTTTTTTTCATCTGAAACTTTTAAATATACATTTAACTTCACAGTATTTTTTTTCTCCGTTTTCTCAACTTCTATCCGGCCAAGAATGGCATCTGCCATTCCATCACTGATCCCTTCTTCAAAATCAAGCTCGTTAAAAATCAATTCCCGAAATGAATTTATTGTATCGGCTATGTTCCTATTCTTCTCCTTGTCCTCCTCTAACTGTTTTATTTTTTCCTTTGCCTGTTCAATCTGGACATTGAATAAATTGTTTCTGTTTTCAAATTCATCATCAGAAACTCTATCCATTATACTTAAATCTAACAATTTATCCTTCTTTTTTTGCAAATCATTTATTTCTAATTTATATTTTGCTATATCACGCTCTACGGTGGATTTCCCTGCGGCATCCGTATATATTTTTATCAGATCATGTATGATATTTGATTTATCTACAAGAAACTTTCTGCAAATCTGTTTCATCACTTCATCAAGCTCTGTTGTATAGATGGTTGGCGAATCACAAGCTCTTTTTCCCTTTTCCGAATAAACCTTGCATTGCCAAGCTTCTTTGACGCCGCTTTTGTACCTATATATTTTATGGTGATAAGAAGTTCCATGATCCATACATATAATTTTACCACTGTATTTGTATCTGTTAGTATATGATCCTGTGGCGGCAGATTCTTTTATGGCAGTCCCTCTTTTGTGAAGAATCCTATTTGCCCTGTCCCACAATTCTTCTGACACAATCGGCGGAACATTCTCTTTATCTTCATATACAACCCAATCTTCGGGAGCAAGGTATTTTCTGGCATTATGCCTGTAATCATATTTCTGTGTTTTATTTCCGCAATAATAACCTTTATACTTTGGATTTGCGATTATATTTCGAATGGTACTGGCCGCGAAATCATTATTCTTAGAATTTTTAACGCCGCGCTCTCCTAACATCCTTGATATGACACGCATACCGAATTGTTTGTTTACATACATATCAAAGATTTCCCTGATAATTTCTGCTTCTTCTTCCACAATCACAAGCTTTCCATTATCTTTTTTATATCCCCATATCTTATTATTTCCTAATACCGATCCTTTTTCTACTGCGCGTTTAAAGCCAAAACGCACCCTCTCAGAAATTTTGCGCACTTCGTCCTGCGCGATACTGCTCATAATTGTCAATCGCAGCTCACTGTCCGGCAGAAGCGTGTTGATATTATCTGATTGAAACAACACGCCAACGCCAAATGCCAGTAACTGCTGTGTATATTGAATGCTGTCTACAGTATTTCTTGAAAAACGAGAAATTTCTTTTGTAATGATAAAGTCAAATTTTCCTAACCTTGCATCTTCAATCATAGTAAGGAAACTCTCTCTTTTTTTTACGCTTGTTGCGCTTAAACCCTCGTCTATGTATCCTTCTACAAATTCCCAATGCGAATTACTATTTATCAAATCAGAATAGTATTTTATCTGCGCCGATAAGGAATGTAACTGTTCATCTTTTTCCGTAGACACTCTTGCATAGTAAGTAACTCTCATTGGAATATCATAAATTGATTTTCCAATGTTTAGTTCTTTTCTTATATTATACAAATCCATATACTCTACTGCTCCTTTATATACTATATGCATCTTTTTACAGCTGATCAATCTATATTTCGCGCGCTTTTTCTTCAACGTTTTTTAGAATCATTTTCTTTGCCTTATCATACAATTCTTTTGAGATAACGCCTTTGCTGAATAGCCGTTCATTCATATAAAGTTTCACCTGAATTTCATATTCATCCATGATATTTTTAAGTCTAACCGGCACTCCTTCTTACCGCCTCTTTTTATTTTTTACATTTTATTCGGCTTCTCCAGATAAATTCTATATTGAAACATCTAATCTGCTATTGATAATGTAAAATTTTTTACAAGGTTTTCATTAGCAGACCAATATGATTCAAATACATATGGGGAAAGCCCATGACGATAACTCCGAAATCATGGAAAACTAAGATACAGCCTTTGTAATCTGAACTTAACAATATCGGCAAGGAACCAATCAAGACTGACGCATAACAGACCACAAAGCAGAACCAAGAGAGGGGAAAGACGAAAAAGAAGTTGCGCAGTTAGGAGAACGGAAAAAATAATTTCCAAAACAAAAACACCAGAGAAGCCATAAGCTCCTCCGGTGTTTCTAATTCTTTTATTGCATCATTGGTTGGCTTCCCTGTCATTTCATGACCCTTAGTTTACTGTAACCGTGAATTTCAGTTTCTTGTTCGCGCCGTCCATTGACACTGCGGTAATGACAGCCTTCTGCCCTTTCTTTGCGTCATTTGAAACCTTGACTTTCGCATTCGCCGCCAGCTTGCCACTGCCCTTTACTGTCGCGATCTCTGGGTTTAAAGAGGTCCACTTCAAAGCCTTGTTGACAGGCTTTCCGCCCGTCGTCTTTACGTTCGTCTTAAGCGTGACGGACTTGCCCGCTTTCGCCTTGACCTTCTTCGCGCCTTTCGCCGTAATCTTCGAAACGCGTCCCTTCATCACCTTGACGGTCGCCTTTGCCGAGACTGTTCCGTCCTCCGTCATTACCGTTACGGTAACCGATTTCTTAATGCCCTTCTTTAACGCCTTGACAATGCCCGTACTGCTGTTTAGATTCGCAAACTTCGCATTCGATATTTTCCAGACAAGCTTCTGATTAGCGGCGCTTTCCGGCAAAATTGTAAGCTCCTTTTTCAAGTTCACAGACTTGCCATTTGCAATCTGATACGTCTTTGCGGCAAACTGTAAACTGGAAATTTTTACATTCTCTTTACTCAGTTTTGCCTGCGCCTTTGTCAGATCATTTGCAAGTTTGTTCAAATTGTCCGCCGTCATCTTGTCTTTCTGCGCTTCTGTAAGGTTCTTCACTGCATTATAGGCAGATAAAAACGCATTCCAGCTTTTTACTGTGTAATTTCCCCTGCCAGCCTTTATAAACGCATCTGCTTTTTTCTTTGCATCTGATACTGCCTTCTTTGCCGTTTCTTTCTTCTTCCGCTCCGCGGCATTCTTGTCATTGCCGCCGAAATTGACTGTTTCTTTTTTCTTCCATCCGGCGTAAAGCGTCAGGGGTTCCGTAACGGGAACTTTGCCAAACGCATACTCCTTTGAACATTTCGCATCCAGATACCATTTTCCGGTAAACGTATAACCGTCCCGTTTCGGAGCGTCTTTTGGAGCTGTCGCATAACCTCCGTCCGGCACGCGATCCGTCTTAGTTCCTCCCTGAGCGAAATTCCAATGATACGTTACCTCATGTTCTTGAACTGTTCCTTCCGGAGGCTTTAATCCCATAACCGCGCTTTCAAGCAGGTCAAGAGCAGACTGGATTTCTTCGAGAGTGGCGGACGCGCCTTTTTTCATGACCCTTTCCGCTTCTTCTAACGCTTCTTCCAGAGCCGCCCAGCTTTCCGGCGTATAGTCTGCTTCGTCATACTCCTCCCCACACGCTTCATAGCGGTTATTGAGCTGATCCTTTTTCTGCTGCGTCTCCTCCGTTTTCGTATAAGCGATTGCCGCTTCCAGCTTTTTCTTCGCCTCTGTGACCACTTTGGCATTGTCAGATTCTAAAGCGTTGCGGGCTTCCCAAACGGCCCCATACAGCATCTTCCAGCCTTCCTGCGAATAATCCGCATAAGAAAGATCCGATATTTGCGCAAGAACCGCTTCCAGTTCTTTTTTCGCCTGCGTCAGGCCGGGAACTGTTTCTTCATCTTTTTGCCATTCCGCATACAAATCGCGGTCTCTGGTAATCGGCGTTTCACTGCATATAAATTCTGTTTCGCACTCCGGCTCTAAATACCATTTTCCGGTAAATATCCAGCCATCGCGTTCCGGCGCCTGCGCCGGCGGCTCTGCGTATTCTCCGTCCGGCACACGCTCCATCTTAGTTCCTCCCTGATCGAAATTCCAATGATACGTTACCTCATGCTCTTGGGCCGTTCCTCCCGGAGCCTTTAATCCGGTTATTGCGTTTTCAAGCAATTCACAAGCAGACTGGATTTCCTCGAGAGTGGCGGACGCGCCTTTTTTCATGACCCTCTCCGCTTCTTCTAACGCTTCTTCCAGAGCCGCCCAGCTTTCTTCCGTATAATTTTCCTGTTCCAGTTTAGAAGCGGCTTCCATCTGCTCAAAAAGCGGTTTTTTCGCTTCGGGCAGTTTCACGCTAAGCTCTATGCTCTGCCCAATGTTGGCGTTCTTTGCAGAACAAACCGTAATCGTCGCTTTTCCTTCCTTTTTCATGGTCACCTGCCCGTTTCTATCCACGGAAGCCGCCGCCTCGTTGCTGCTGCTCCACTGGATAGAACCTGCCGCTGACGCCGGCTGCGCCACAGCCTGAAGCTGTATCACTTCGCCCGACTCAAATTCCGTTCTTTCCGGCTTTGCCAATTCTATCTGCTGAACACGGTCTGGATATTCCTCTGTAATAAAATCCTTTGTGAGATCATAAATCCCCTGTTTAACTGCTTCCATATCTGATAGCATTGAATTTTTTCCGCTTTCGGTCAGCCATTTGGCATCCCGTCCCCAGTTATCCGTTTTTGGCATTATACTATATTCATAATCTTCTATTCTGTCGCCTTTCACATGGCTTAAAATATCTGCCACACCGTCCGCCATCTCCTGTGAACCTTCCCGCATGATATAAAGCTTATTGACGTCGCGGACGCCCTCATCTAGTTTTGCCAGACGCAGGGAGAATTTGCTTTCTTTTACTTCATCTTCTTGTTCAGACGGGTATACTAAGAAGCAGTCGCCAGCCGGAAATGATGAATGTGTGGACTCCTCCAGCGGATCTGCCACCCATGCGTCATATGCCCATCTCAAAAATCCTGTCGTATTTAACGAGCCGGCATATAAAATCGTCCAATAGCTTTCCACCGGATTCGATTTTGTAAAGCTGTTCGGCACATGTTCTGTCGCCGTATACATTGTAAGATCCTGATTGTTTTCCCTTCTCGTTACAATCTGCTGCTTAAATGGCGTCAGGTTCTCACGAATCTGCTGAAGCCCAACAGAAGCATAATTAAGCCTGTTGAAGATAGCCTGATTGTGTGAAAAGTCATTGAATGCAGCCGATTTTTTCAATGCTTTCCCATCTCTATTTGTTACAGAATCGATCAAATCAAATGCCGTCCCCATATTTGACCGTTCGTCAAAGCCTATGTAAGTCTGGCCAAACCAGCCTTTTTCATCAAGATGCGCGACAAAATCTTCTAGGAATGGCTGCCATACCTGACTGTACTGCGTGGAATTTGCCGGATTGGCCGTCATGGATTTGACCGTATTTGTAGCCATGTCTTTATATTTCACAATGCCGTCCCACGGCATCATGCTGTAACAGATAATCTTGTCCGCGATTCCGATTTCCTTGTTTAAGGCAACCCATTTATCGAAATCCGTATAATCAAATTCCCATGTCCCGTCCGTATTTTTAATCCATTTAATCATAGATGGATAATGGATGCTATTTCCACCGCCGTACGTCTGTCCGCCCCACGCTTCCTCTACAATGCTTGCCGTGATCGCATGGCCGCCAAGGCTTTTATAGAGTTCCATATGCTGTCTTAAAAGCTCCAGATGTTCCTCTGAAAACGGCTCTACGTTATAATAGTAAGCCACATTATATGGATGGCTCCAATACTCGACGTCAAAGTCATAATCCTGCGGGTCTGGCTGCGCCACGTCTAAAACTTCAAGCGTATAGTCCAGTGAAATTGTTTCATCGGTGTTTCCAGCCGAAACGGTAATCGTTCCTTTATAAATGCCCGCAAGCGCATCTTCCGGAACGGAAGCCTCTACCCATACCAGCTGTAATCTCTCGCGATCCATAGAAACCGGATCGCCGGAATAAATGACCTCTGGGAAATATTCCCTTGGCCCAGACGGCATTGTCCCCGCTGTATTATACGCGTACCATCCGGCATGGCCGGTATACGCCTTTACTTCCCTGACAAAAGAAAGCTTTACCGAAGAAGCGGGAATGACCGCGCCAAACCCCTCTAAATCTGTTATGCCCACCGAGACGCTTTCCAATGCTTTCTGTTTGCTCATTATTGCAATTTCCGCAACTGCTTTGTCGTTTTTCCATGCCCAGGCCCGTTCGCCCAGCTTCCTGTTTCCGGCTAAAAGAGTTTCGTACGCCTTCTGCTGGTACTGATCCCCGCTGTCCACATATGTCGCGTCAATGTCTTCTTTCCGTTCTAATACCGTTACTTCAATGCTCTTTGAAAATCCAACGCTCTCTGAAGAAGCCGTAATGCGCGCTGCGCCGACTTTCTTTGCTGTAATCCTTCCGGAAGAATCCACAGACGCCACAGATGTATCGTCGGATGCAAACTGCAAATCCTCCGGCGCATATGAATTATCCGGCGCAAGGCGATAGGAAAGATTCTTTGACTCGCCCACCCGTATCGTACAGGTTTCTTCCGTAAAGAAGAAATCCGTTGCAGGAACCTTCTCAATCGGAACGGTTACAACTGCTTTCGTCACTTCTATAAAACTATTATCCGCCGAAGCGTTTTTGCCTCCGGTTGCCATGACTTTTAGCGTATGATCCCCATTATCCAGCGCTTCGATATTCATGAGAATGACGTCGCTGGAGCTTCTATTTTGCGCATAACTGTCAAACTCTCCTCTTTCCGTCCCGTCCACAAAAACCTTTACCGTCGCCCCATGCCCCGGAGCCTTGTATCCATACAGCGCAATTCCCGTTCCGGAAAATTTAACCGTATAATAAATATCCGATGCGTTTGCGCCGTTAGATACCTGCGACTCTACGGAGCCGTTTGTAAAATATTCGTCTATCTGCTGCCCCCTGCTCCAGCCTGATGACGGATAGTAGGAAAATATATCCCGTTCCCCTGTCGTATCTGTACTCAGAATCGTATACTCCCTTGTATCTGCCGCATTCACCTTTTGTTCCGGAAATGATACTGCGCCAACGATCATTATGAATGTAAGAAACAGACACAAAACCTTTTTGAATACTCTTTTGCCACGAACCATATTACCCCTCCTCCTTATTATAATTGACCTTCTTATTTCTGTCAGTATACTATATTTTCGTGACAAATTCAACCTTTCTTTATGCTCCCGTCTCCTTAAAAGCCCGCCTCAATCCTACAGAATATGCCGATTGCCGTTCCTTTCGAATGTATGGCAACAAAAAAAGCAACGAATCCGTAATCTTCTACAAATCCATTGCTTTTTTGCAACGTCATAATCTTTTGCCGGTTTATGGCATCTGCCCCTCTCGCAAAATCTAAATTTCCTTTTGTGACGTTCCATATGTATTGCGGAACGCATTGTTTTCATAGGCTATGCCCGTATCCAGAAAACCTATCATTATGCCGTCTCCGGTAAGCTCTAAATTCCGCTGCGTCTGAACCCGCGTGATGCCGCTGGCGTCTAAGGCATTTTGATCAAGGATCGTAAAACATTTCGGAATATTGATATATTTATAGGTTCCGACCGACAACGGCGGAACCTCCGCCCGGTTTAAATAGTAAATCGTGTAACGGCCTCCCGCCTGCTGAGAGCAGACGTTTCCCAATCCTGTGTCCAAAACGGAGGAATTGGCGATAATATCATAATAATCGTTTGAATACACTGCTTCCTGACAATCCATTTTTTGCCCATTTCTCTTTTTTCCTAAATATATGAACCAATGGATTGCGATATTCCCGCAAGGATTACATCACGCCCTGACGCATGGTAATCATCGGGCCGCCGTTTCCTTCGATATACGCTTTCGTAATCGTCACCATGCCGATTGCCTCATCTTTTGGGATTTCATACATAATATCCAACATAAATTCTTCTAAAACTGCGCGCAGCGCCCTTGCGCCCGCTTTCTTTTCTTTCGCCTTGACCGCAATCGAATGAAGCGCTTCTTCTTCAAATTCCAACTTCACCTCGTCCATGGCAAGTAACTTCTGGTACTGTTTGATAATTGCGTTTTTCGGCTCTGCCAACACACGCACAAGCATATCTTCCGTCAGCGCTTCTAACGCAAATAAAACCGGCATACGTCCTAAAAATTCCGGTATCATGCCATATTTACGCACGTCTTCCACTAAAACCTGCATAAAAAGATTTTCCTCTTTGTCATATTTGTCTTTCAAATCCGCTTTAAACCCTATCGAAGATGCCTGATTGAGACGCTCTTTGATAATGTCTTCGAGATCTGGAAACGCCCCGCCGCAGATAAACAGGATATTTCTGGTATTGACAGTGACAACGGGAACCATGGCGTTTTTACTGCTTGCCCCGACAGGGACTTCCACTTCTGCGCCTTCTAACAGTTTCAATAAGCCCTGCTGGACGGATTCCCCGCTTACGTCTCTTTGGTTCGTGTTCCTTTTTTTCGCGATTTTATCAATTTCGTCAATAAAAATAATGCCTTGTTCCGCGCGGTCTACGTCATTGTCTGCCGCCGCCAAAAGCTTACTGACAACGCTTTCAATATCATCGCCGATATAGCCCGCTTCCGTCAAAGAAGTCGCATCCGTAATGGCAAGCGGCACGTCTAAGAGCTTCGCCAGTGTCTTAACAAGATACGTTTTGCCGGAGCCTGTCGGCCCTATCATTAACATATTTGATTTTTCAATTTCCACGCCGTCTTCTATCTTTGCCGCCACCCGCTTATAATGGTTATAGACTGCGACGGACACTACCTTTTTCGCTTTTTCCTGCCCGACAATATATTCATCAAGGCTGGCTTTAATTTTATGGGGCGCCGGTATGCTGTTTAAATCAAATGCCGGCTTTTGCTGTTCCTCTTTCTTTTTCTTCTTAATCTTTTTTTGGAATGGCATAGCGTCTTGAAATCCGGTCAGGTCAATCATGCTGACATTTGGCATTTTTCCCATAAACCCGTCCATCGGAAATGCGGAATTTCCCATTGTGTCAAAGGTTTTCTGCATACAATCCTGACAAATATGGATAGAACCCGGAATTTTTATCATTTTCCCCGCGATTCTTTCCGGCCTGTGGCAAAGATAGCAGATCTGCTCAAATTCTTCTTCATTCGTTTCCTCTGAGCCGCCTGCATTTGTTCTGGTTGGTTCCACTTCGTAAAAATCTTGTTCTGACATTCTAATCTCCTTCTCTAATCCTGTCTATGATAACTTAAGTAAACTCTCCTCTAACAATTCCCTAGTCCGCGCAGGCTCCGCCCTTCCCTGCGTCGCTTTCATCGTCTGCCCGACGAGAAAACCTATGGCTTTTTTCTTGCCGCCTAAATAATCCTGAACCGATTTCGGGTTTTGCTCCAAAACACGTTTGATGATTTTTTGCAGTTCTTGTGTATCGTCTACGGTTTTTAAGCCATTTTCTTCTACATAACTGCTTGGGCTTACATCATTTGCAAACACCATTTCAAAGACTTCTTTTGCAAGTGAATTGCTGATTACGCCCGATTCCGTTAAATCAATCAGCTCCGCAAGATGTTTGGGTGAAAATGAAAGCTGATCCGGTTCCATTGCCCGTTCGTTTAACAGACGCATCGTTTCTCCCATCAGCCAGTTAGAAACTTTTTTAGGTTTCCCGCAAATGGCTGTGGCGGCTTCAAAAAAATCAGCCAGTTTTTTGTGTTCCGTCAAAACAGCGGCGTCATATTCCGGAAGATGGTATTCCTTTTGGTAGCGTATCATTTTTTCTGTACGAAACTCCGGCTGTTTTTGTTTGATGCGAAAGATCCATTCATCGGAAATCTCAACAGACGGCAAATCAGGCTCCGGAAAATAACGGTAATCCTTCGCTTCTTCTTTCGACCGCATAGAATACGAACAGCCTTTGGCGTCGTCCCAGCGCCTTGTCTCCTGAGCCACTGTTTTTCCCGCTTCTAAAAGAGATATCTGTCGGTTTGTTTCATGCCTGACCGCGCGTAAAACCGCTTTCATCGAACTTAGGTTTTTCATTTCCGTCCGGACGCCGTATGACGTTTCCCCTTTTTTTCTGACGGAAAGATTTACGTCCGCCCGCATAGAGCCTTCCTGAAGCTTGCAGTCTGATACGCCAAGATACTGTATCATCAAACGAAGTTTTTTCAAATACTCCACAGCCTGCTCCCCGGAACGCATATCCGGCATTGACACAATTTCAATTAATGGCGCGCCGGAACGGTTATAATCAATAAGGGAAACGTTTCCTCTTTCGTCATGCCTTAACTTTCCCGCGTCATCTTCCATATGTATTTCATGGATGCGCACCCATTTCGTTTCGCCGCTTTCCGTTTCAATTTCTATTTTTCCATTGCGGCATATTGGAAAATAAAGCTGGGAAATCTGGTAATTTTGCGGGTTGTCCGGATAAAAATAATTTTTCCGGTCAAATCTTGTCTGCTTTGTAATTTCACATCCTGCCGCAATGCCGACGGCAAGCGCATATTCTACCGCTTTTTGGTTTAACGACGGAAGCGCGCCGGGAAGCCCAAGGCACACCGGACAGGTATGGGCATTTTTAGCCCCGCCAAATGCAGTGGAACATCCGCAGAAAATCTTCGTCTTTGTCGCAAGCTCCACATGGACTTCTAAGCCTATGACTGTTTCGTATCTGTTTTGCATTGCTTTTGTTCCTTTCGAATCTGTTCAAACGCATATGCTGCGCGAAGTATCTTTTTTTCCATAAACAAATCTCCTGTAAGCTGTATTCCAATGGGACGCCCGTCTTTCGTCTTTCCACAGGGCAGGCAAAGCGCCGGAAGCCCTGCAAGATTTGCAGAAACGGTATACGCATCCGACTGGTACATGCCGACCGGATTCTTTAAACTTTCGCCAATTTTTGGCGCGGCGGTAAATGCCGCCGGAGACAGCAATACGTCAAATCGGGAAAATAATTCGTCAAATTCCCGTTTTATTAATGTTCTCGTTTTCAGCGCTTTGATATAATATGCGTCATAATAGCCTTCGCTGAGCGCAAATGCGCCAAGCAAAAGCCGTCGTTTTACTTCCTCCCCGAATCCTTCTGAACGGCTTTTTTCGTACATTTCATTAAGCCCGTCATACGTTTTGGCGCGGTATCCGTATTTTACCCCGTCAAAACGCGCAAGATTAGAACTGGCTTGGGCGCAGGCAATGACATAATACGCCGCAACGGCATAGTCCATATATTGAAAATCAAACGCTTCTATCTGCGCGCCTTTTTGTTTCCATAAGCTTACGGCGGACAAAATAGCGTCTCTTACTTCTCTATCCAGCCCGCTTCCAAAACAATTCATGGGAATCCCGATTTTCATTCCCTCTACATTATCTACCAGCGCAGACGTAAAATCAAGGGCGCCGCGGCGGATGGAAGTGGAATCCTTTTTGTCAAAAAATGAAATGACTTCCAAAATTGCGGCGCAGTCCGATACGTCTTTCGCGATTGGGCCGATTTGATCCATCGAAGATGCATATGCAATCAGCCCGTAACGGGAAACCGTTCCATAAGTTGGCTTAATCCCCGTCACGCCGCAATATGCGCAGGGCTGCCGGATCGAGCCGCCCGTGTCAGTTCCTAACGCGTAAAAACATTCCCCTGCCGCCACCGCCGCGCAGGAACCGCCAGAAGATCCGCCGGAGACATACGCGGCATTGCGCGGGTTTTTTGTTGCGCCAAAGTATGACGTTTCTGTCGAGCTTCCCATGGCAAATTCGTCCATATTTGTTTTGCCAAGCAAAACGGCTCCTTGCTGCAAAAGAGCCCTGACAGCAGACGCAGTATACGGCGGCATAAAATGTTCCAGAATTTTTGAGCCGCAGGTTGCGTAGAACTGTTCTACGCAGAGATTGTCCTTGACTGCCATCGGCACGCCCGCAAGAGGCGAAGCAAGGACGCCCCTGTCTATATCTTTTTGCGCCTCACTGGCGCGTTTTTTTGCCTGTGATTCATCAAATGCAATAAAACAATTTAACTCATGCTCTTTTTGCTGTATGGCGTCTAGGGAAGCCGTAACGGCTTCCCAAACGGAAATTTCTTTGGATTGAATTTTTTTCCCTAATTCTAATGCAGTCAGATTAGACAGATTCATTATATCTCCTCCCGTCCAATCGTTTTTGGCGCGACAAAGCTTTGTTCCCTTTGGCTTGGGGCGTTGCTTAACGCTTCCTTTGCAAAATCGCGGTTTGTAAGAATATCTTCGCGGAATACATTTACTGTTGGGTGGATTTGGTAAGTTGGCGGAATATGTTCTGTATCTAATTCGTTCAGTTTATCAATATAGCAAAGCATTTCTTCCAAGTCATTTCCGGCTTTTTTCTTTTCTTCGTCTGAAAGAGACAATTTCGCTAAACCGGCCAGACGCTCAACCATTTCATTTGAAATTTTGTTTGACATGGAAAACCTCCTGCTTATCTTTGTTTCTTTTGTATTTTTGCAATTATAACACAAGCCGTTTCAAAAAAAAACTGTCAGTGAAGAAATATCATTTAATATTTCTTTTCCCTGACAGATAAAATGCGTTTTATAGCAGTCCGTATCTTTTTTTGATTCCATAACAAACACACAAAACAAATGAAAATAATGCCATAGCGTAAATAAACTTTATCATATAAATATAAAAATGACCTGCCTTTCCGGCGGAAAGCGACCGCCCAATCTGCTGTAAACACAACGTCGGGGAAGCCGTGGGACGCAGTAAAATCACGCCGCTGACGTCCCCCACATGAACCCCTTCATTTAAAAGGTCAATGCAAAACAGTAGTTTTAAATGTTCGCTCATGTCCGCCTTAAAAGAAGCGAACTCCTTTTCCCCATTCCGCCGCCCCACAACGGTAAAACTCATCTAACACAATATAATCAGGCAAAAATCCAGACAGCAAGCCGCTCTCCATTTTCATCAGTCCCGCATACGTCAAAAACACAATGTTCCCAAAATCAGATCCGCCCTCACGCTTTAAATTTTCAAGCTGCGTCTGAAAAATATAGGCGCTTGGGGAAACCCAGCATACGCGGCTGTTTTTATGATCCTCCGCAAGTTTAAACGCAATCATGGATTTCCCCGTTCCGGTCGGTGAATCACCGCCGCCTTCCATTTTCCTCCAAAAGCCGCAACGCTTCTTTATATGCCCTTTGATTATGCAAAAACAACTCAATGCCATGCCATTCACCGCCAATCAAACTTTCTGTCCCCGCAAAATTTCGCAGATTAGCCAAATCTACGAACACTCTCCCACTAAAATGCCCTGTCTGCATCCCATACATTTTTACATCTCTCTTAAATGCCGGATCCCTTCAGCCATCTCTTTTTCCGACAATCCCCCATAACCCAAAAGCAGCGTATTTTCCACGCCTTTTTTATTTATAGCTTCCCGCGCCATATACTCCTCCAGCGCATACACCCGCACCCCTGCCCGTTTCATTTCCTCCACAATTTCAGACGCGTGTTTTTTCAGATTTATCTCCACTAATAAATGCATCCCCGCATAATCTCCTGAAATCTTCTTTACCCAGCGTTCCTTCTTAAGCATCGCCAAAAACGCATCGTGTTTCCCTTTATAAACGCCGCGCATTTTATTTAAGTACCGTTCAAAATACCCCTGCCTTAAAAAAGCCGTCAAGACCCTTTGCTGTTCCTTTGGGACTGTCGATGCATAAAACCCGCACTTTTCCTGATACGCCCCTAAAAGCCGTTTCGGCAATGCCATATAGCTTACGCGGATTGCCGGGCTAATGCTTTTAGAAAATGTCCCAAGATATATCACCGCCCCTTTTCGGTCATAACTTTGCAGGGAAGGCACCGGCTTTCCCTTATAACGAAATTCACTGTCATGGTCATCTTCAATAATGTATCGGCTCCTTTTTTGCGCCGCCCACTTAAGAAGCTCCATTCTCCGCTTCACCGGCATAACAATTCCAGTTGGAAACTGGTGGGAAGGCATGGTATAGACAAGATCCGGATCTGCCCTGTCCACTTCATCTATGCAAATCCCGTCTTTGTCCATATTTGCCAGACATACTTTATAGTCCATATTTAAAAACGTCTGATACGCTTTCAAATATGTCGGATTTTCCATTGCCACACGCTTTCCGCTTCCAAGAATCTGCGTTAAAAGCATAAGCAGATATTCATTTCCCGCGCCAACTACAATCTGCTCCGCAAAGACATTCGCCCCTCTTGCATGATACAGATAATCACAAATTGCCGCCCGAAGCTCCCATTCCCCTGCCGCAGGGCCTGCGGAAAACAACGTAGGATCATTTTCAAATAGAACTTCCTTAGAAAGTTTCCGCCAGACATTATAAGGGAAATGCGCGTACTCATTTTCTTCTGGGGAAAAATCAATCCGAAATGCTTTCGGCTCTTTTGGAAAAACTGCCGCATGCCGTTTTTGCCGCTCCAAATACAATCCCGTCATGTCATTGGCAAAATACCCACAGCCCGGCTTTGATTCTAAATACCCTTCCGAAAGCAACTGCGCATATGCAAGCTCCACCGTACTCCGCGAAACCTGCAAATGCCTTGCCAAAAAACGAGTAGACGGTAATTTTTCCAGATAGGAAATCTTACCGTCTGCAATATGTAACCGTATATAATCGTAAATCTGTTCATACAGCGGTTTTTTTAAACTGCTGTCTATAGGTATCATTAATTCCTGCATATCCCTTATTTCGCGGTTTCCTTTCGAATCGCTTCTACGATTGTCGTCTTTAAATCTAACGCTTTATCCTTAATCCTTCTGTCTGCAACCTGCGACGAAAGAATATTGCTGACTGCTTTTGACGCATAGGAATAATCTTTAAAATGAGTTGCCAGACAAGCCAGAAGATAATCCATAGTAAATGAATCCATGCCACAGATTGGAAAATCTTCTTCTGTAAGGGCTTTTTGGAAGCCGTCATACGCTTCTCTGTAATATTTCGCCTGAGTCTGGCGGATTTTTGCCTTTTCCGTCTTTTCCGCCTCGGTTGTCTCCGGCATTTCATCTGCCTGTGAACGGTACAGCCATGATAATTTTAACATTGTATAGGCAAGTTCGCTGATTTTTGCGTGTTTCACTTTTGCGCAGGCAAGCGCGCGTTCATAACGTGAGATCGCCGTTTTATAATCATAAATTTCCGGCTCTCCGCCTGCGGACGCCATAAAGTTGACGCAGATATTGTCTTTTACCAACTGAATCTGCCCTTTCGTCAAATGATCAAATGAGCGGCTGATGGCGGCATACCCACACATCGGGCACGCGTAAACGTCATATTTCAAGGTATCTATATTCTCAAAACGTGGACGTAAATCAAAATCCGGCTGCATACGCCTTGCTTTAGAGCTTTTTACCATTTTCGTTTCAAACACATTGTCGCAAACGGTACAGCGGATTTTTTTAGGAAACAGAAATTCTGCTTCCGATGGCTGCTTTACTTCTTTTTTTTCTGTGTGATCCATTCTTTCCTCCTTGGATACTAAGACTGTTTTGGTAATTTATAGGAACTTTTCAAGGAAACAATCCGGTTAAACACCAGATGCTCCGGAGTGGAGCATTTTGCATCCACGCAGAAATATCCCTGTCTTACAAACTGAAAACTATCATACGCTTTTGCGTCTGCCGCGTATGGCTCAATATAGCAGTTTGAAAGCGTCGTTAAAGAATTGGGGTTTAAATTCAAACTTCCATCTTCATTGTAAACTCCGGCTTCCTCGTCCACGATATTTTCATAAAGACGGACTTCAGCCTTCTTTGCATAAGGCGCAGGAACCCAATGAATCGTCCCTTTGACTTTTCTGCCGTCCGGACTGTTGCCGCCTTTGCTGTCTGGATCATAAGTACAGTGAATCTCAGTCACTTTTCCAGTTTCATCTTTTATAAAACTGTTACAAGTCACAAAATAAGCCTGCATCAAACGCACTTCATTTCCGGGAAACATTCGGAAATATTTCTTTGGCGGCGTTTCCATAAAATCCTCCCGATCAATATACAATTCCCGGCAGAACGGAATGGTATGCGCGCCAAGATCCTCGTTTTCCATATTATTCACGACAGTCAGTTCTTCCGTCTGGCCTTCGGGATAATTATCAATAATCACTTTTACCGGATCTAACACAGCCATTACACGGGCTTTTTTCAGTTTTAGATCTTCTCTGATACAGTATTCAAGCATCGCATAATCGGCAGAACTGTTGCTCTTTGACACACCGCAAAGCTCAATAAATTTCCGGATAGATTCCGGCGTAAATCCTCTCCTCCGAAGCGCAGCGATCGACACCAGACGCGGATCGTCCCAGCCGTCTACGATTTTCTCATCGACAAGACGTTTGATATAACGCTTTCCGGTCACAACATTTGTCAAATACAGTTTGGCAAACTCAATCTGCTTTGGCGGATATTCATATGCAAGCTCCCGCACAACCCAGTCATACAAAGGCCTGTGATCTTCAAATTCCAACGTACAGATAGAATGCGTAATGCCTTCAATCGCATCTTCAATCGGATGCGCAAAATCATACATTGGATAAATGCTCCATTCGTCTTTGGTGTTATGATGCGTCATATGCGCCACACGGTAAATCACAGGATCGCGCATATTCATATTTGGAGACGCCATATCTATCCTTGCCCGCAGAACTTTTTCGCCGTCTTTGTATTTTCCGGCTTTCATTTCTTCAAATAACGCAAGGTTTTCTTCGATGCTTCTGCCCGCAGACGGATCTTCTTTCCCTGCTTCCGTCAGCGTCCCGCGGTATGCGCGGATTTCTTCCGCGCTTAAATCTGATACATATGCCTTTCCCTTTTTAATTAATTTTACAGCCGCTTCATACATCTGCCCAAAATAGTCGGACGCGAAAAACAGGCGGTCTTCCCAGTCTGCGCCAAGCCATTTCACGTCTTCTTTAATGGATTCGACGTATTCCGTCCTCTCTTTTGTCGGATTCGTGTCATCAAACCGCAGATTAAATTTTCCGCCGTATTGTTTCGCAAGACCGGCATTCAGTAAAATCGACTTCGCATGTCCAATATGTAGGTAGCCGTTCGGCTCCGGAGGGAATCGCGTGCAAACCTCTTTACAGGTTCCTTCCGAAATATCCTTATCTATGATCTGTTCTATAAAATTTCTGGATTCCGCTTCATGTTCCATTGTATTTATCCTCACTATTTCATATATTTCTCTAACTGTCTCGTCACTTCCTGAATGTCAATCGGTTTTGCAATATGCGCATTCATGCCGGCTTCCATACATTTTTGGATATCTTCCGCAAACGCATCGGCTGTCATCGCAATAATCGGAATCTTCGCATCACTACGCCCCAGAGCGCGGATTTCTTCCGTCGCCTGATATCCGTTCATCACCGGCATACGGATATCCATCAAAATCGCATCATAAAACCCTTCCTGCGACTCTTTGAATTTATCCACACAGATCTTCCCGTTTTCCGCCCATTCCAGCTCAAGCCCAATGCTGGAAAGCAGCTCATAAGCAATCTCCCAGTTCAAATCGTTATCTTCCGCTAAAAGAATATGCTTTCCTTCAAAGTTCACGCTTTCTGTCTTTAATACTTTTACATCCACTCCATCTTCAGAAGATTCTCCCGCAAATGGCTTTAACCCGTAGAATAAGGTCGATTTAAACAGCGGTTTAGCAATAAATCCTGTAACTCCCGCATTTCTCGCTTCAACTTCAATTTCACTCCAGTCATACGCAGAAATAAGAAGAATCGGAATTTTATCCCCATAACGACGCCGGATTTCACGGGCAGCGCTAATGCCGTCCATGCCGGGCAGTTTCCAATCTAACAAGATTACATGGTAGTCGTCGTTGCGCTTATGGTGTTCCTCCACCATCTTTAACGCGCTCTCCGCATCCATACACCAATCCGGTTTTAAACCAATGGATTTTAGGGATTCCACAATGCTCTGGCATAACTGCTCATCATCGTCTACCACCATCATCTTCCATTCCGGAAGCACCATATCCACTTCCTGAATCTCGGCTTTCTCTAAATCCAGCGTAACATGAAACTCACTGCCTTCGCCCAATTTACTTCTTACATCAATCGAACCGCCCATGGCGTCCACAACGATATATTTTGTAATCGCCATCCCAAGGCCCGTACCTTCCGTTTTCTGCACTCTCGCATTGTCCTCACGGCTGAACGATTCAAAAATCTTCTTCTGGTACTCCTCCGACATTCCGATTCCATTATCCTTTACAAGGATATGCACGCGGACATACTCTCCCCCTCTTGGGGAATCCTCCTCATATAAAGAAACCTGAATCATGCCTTCTTCCGGCGTAAACTTCACCGCATTCCCCAACAGGTTAATTAACACTTGGTTTAAACGCACACTGTCACAGCAGACGTTTTCCGTCTCAATATCATGAATCGAAATATTAAACTGCTGATGCTTAGAACGCACCTGAGGCTGGATAATATTGACAATGCTCTCCATTACTTCCCTTAGGGAAACCTGATCCATATTCAGGCTAATCTTACCGCTTTCAATTTTCGACATATCTAACACGTCATTAATCAGCCCCAGCAAATGCTTGCTGGAAAGCATGATTTTACGCAGACAGTTTTTCACCTGATCTTTATTGTCTATATTGGCAGTTGCAATCGCCGTCATGCCGACAATGGCATTCATCGGCGTCCGGATATCATGGCTCATATTCGACAAAAACTCACTCTTAGCTTTATTTGCATTCTCCGCTTCCTGTCTCGCCCGCTCCGCTTCCACGCTGACTTTTTCTAACGTCATCATTTGTTTTTTCGACATTTTATAATATTGGAAAAACACGCCGCAAAGTGTGGAAAAAATTATGAATGCAGACAGATAAACCATACTCATCCATTTACGGCCCATATTTGTAATTATGCCGTCTAATGAATCAAACGGAAGCACTGTCACTAAATGCCATTCACAATAGGGAAGCCTCGTACAATACAGATGGCGTTCTCCCGTCTCCGTCTTTAAAATGGCGGAATAATCTTCATTTGCTTCCATCGCCGCCGCAAGTTCTTTAATATATGTTTCCGCTTCCTCCTCGTCTGAGGGATCTAAAACGGAAGCAATATGCTCAAAATAACTATTTTCCGCCGCATCATTGCTCCGGATAATGTAACTGCCATCCTTGCGGATTATGTAAGAATAGACAAGCGACGTGCCGCTGTCAAGAAACAGCAAGTCTTTTAAGGAAGAAACCTGTATCCCCGCAACAAGCGCGCAGCTTTCCTGCCCATTTCCCATAGAAGAAACGCAAGGGATTCCAAGCAAAACCACGCCGTCCCCATCTGCCTCCGATGCGATAGCCACTTTCTGCTCCTGTTGCTGCATACTTTGGTAAAACGGCTCTGGATCGGCAAGTTCAACCGGATCTCCGTAAATCATCTCAAACTGCCCGTCATTCGAATAAAAGGCAAGATGGGAAAATCCCCTCGCATTTGCATTGTACTCTAAATTTACACATAATTCATTATAACTCTGTTGTTCAAAGTCTGTCGTTTCCACTATCGCCTGTAACATAGAAAGACGCATGGTAATCGTCGTCTCATAGTGCATACTAATCTGTTCGTTCATGCTCCCCATATAAATCGTACCGACTTTTTCAATCGTGTCCGTACTTTTCTTATTCATATAATTTGCTAAAAACATAAAGACACAGAAACAAAAAATTATGACACAGATAATGCTGATGCTAAGAAAACGAGTCAGCTTCATTCTTCTATTCATGTGGTTCATTTCTAACATCCTTTCGTTTGCAAAATTCTCTCATTAGGCAATATTATAACAAATTTTGTTCTATGCGACAAGTATAGTTTTTAATTTGTTCCGCCCGTTTCTGCCAACGCGTCTGGTAAGCCATAAGCCCGAAAAAAAGAAGTTCTAACCGGATCTGGCTAAAACTCCTCTCAAACGTTGCCCAAATTGCCCTAAGAGGAACACTCTTTTAACTTCTGTGGATATGCTGATGCGTAAACAAATGGTCTTGGCAATACTCATAATTCCCTTCGCATTTTGAGCAAAACCGAAATTCCAGCGACGGGTCGTCCTTCTCCGTCCTGCCGCAGATTGCGCATTTATGTTTTGTAATGCCGGAATTAGGAGAAGGCTTTCGCATCTGCGCTTTAAACGCCTGCCGCCTGTGGATTTCCTTCGGCGAAATGCTCTGGTAGTTTCTGGTCGACAGATAAAAAACCAGAAAATTTAAGACAGACGATAAAATAGCCACTCTCCCCGCCCAGTTTGTCTCAATCATCTGAAAAGCGATTAAAGCCGTATAAACGGCGGCAAGCCATTTCATCTTAATCGGGATCACAAAATACAACAACACCTGCATATTTGGATAACAAACGGCATAGGCAAGAAAAATTGTCATATTAATGTAGTTCGTCGAAAAGAACCCGCCCATTCCCGACGCCGGCATCCCGTACGCCAGATAGTACACCGCATACAACACAAACGCGCCTATAATTGTAAAGATAATTCCGCCAAAAATATAGACATTAAAACGGAATGTCCCCCATGTCCGTTCCAAAGACTGCCCTAACTGGTAATAAAACATAATCATAATCACCGCAAACAAAAGGTTCGTATCCGGCGGCATAAGAACCCATGTAAACAGACGCCAGACTTGGCCTCGCAAAATCAAGTAAGGCTCTAACGTCAGGTAATATAACAGGCTTGGAGACACATACATCACGGTAAAGCCGACGGCATACCCGATTAAAAGATAAATAATTAAATTCGGCACTGCGTACTTTCCAACTTTGCGCTCTAATTTATTTAGGAAATGATTCATCTAAGTCCCATCCTTTTTCTTCTTTTAAGAGCATTATAATTTTATATGGCTGCTTTGTCAATATAGAGCCGTTTTTTCAAAAGATAGAGAGTTCCAAAAGTCATGAAATTACAAAAGCGCTTTATTTATCCGATTTATAAAAAAATAGGGAACGGTTCTTACGCCGTTCCCTATTCAAAGGGCGTCCTCATCATCCTTTAATTTGGCGTTTCACGGAGCGAAACCGGTATACACAGCTCATCTCCTGTCTGTAGATTATAAATATCCACAAACGGATTCGAATACATAATCTCTAAAAGCGGCACATGATATTTTTTCCCAAGCAGGTAAAGGGTATCCCCTTCCCTGACTACATGAATAATTCCCCTGCATTCCATCATAAACTCCAATAACAGTTTTACCATAGTATATTCAATTTCCAACCACTGGTTCCCGTTTCCTGCAAAGGAATTTTAACACATAGTTTCTAAAAAATTTATTTGTCATTTGTCAGATACTGTCGTATAATACATTTTGTCTGAAAAAACAGAATAGATATTATCACATATATTTTAATAAGAAATAACAGGTGATTTCACATGAAACAGAACAACATACATAAATTAGGCATTGACATTGGCTCCACTACAGTCAAAGTGGCTGCGCTTGACGGGGAAAACAACCTTTTGTTTTCCGACTATAAACGCCACTTTGCAAATATCAGGGAAACGCTTTTCGGGCTTATTGCAAAAGCCCATGACGCATTGGGCGATCTTACGCTTTGCCCCGTGATTACGGGTTCCGGAGGTTTGACGCTTGCGAACCATTTAGGCATTCCTTTTGTCCAAGAAGTAATCGCAGTTTCCACCGCCCTGACAGATGCCGCTCCCCAGACGGACGTCGCTATCGAACTTGGCGGAGAAGACGCTAAAATCATCTATTTTGAAAATGGGAACGTAGAACAGCGCATGAACGGAATCTGCGCCGGAGGCACCGGCTCGTTTATCGACCAGATGGCGTCCTTAATCCAGACGGACGCATCCGGCCTAAATGAGTACGCCAAAAATTATCAGGAAATCTATCCTATCGCCGCCCGCTGCGGCGTATTTGCCAAAACGGACATTCAGCCTTTAATCAATGAAGGCGCCACAAAAGAAGACCTCTCCGCCTCTATTTTTCAGGCAGTCGTCAACCAGACGATCAGCGGTCTTGCCTGCGGAAAGCCAATCCGCGGACATGTCGCTTTTTTGGGAGGGCCGCTTCACTTTTTATCGGAATTAAAAGCGGCGTTTATCCGCACGCTCTGTTTAGACGAACGGCATACCATAGAGCCGGAACATTCCCATCTGTTTGCCGCCATTGGCTCCGCCTTAAATTACAAAGAGGAAATTTCCGTTTCCCTTACGCAGTTAAAAAAAACGCTTTCCCAAAACCTGAACTTGGAATTTGAAGTGGCAAGGCTTACGCCTTTATTTGAGGACAATGCAGAATATCAAGCGTTTTTGGAGCGCCATACACGCTGCCAGATTAAAAAAGCCTCCCTGACGGACTATGAGGGGAACTGTTATCTTGGCATTGACGCCGGATCAACGACGACAAAAATCGCCTTAATTGGCGACGACGGCTCCCTGTTGTATTCTTTTTACAGCAATAACAATGGAAGCCCCCTTTCCACTGCAATTAAATCTCTTAAGGAAATTTACTCCCTTCTGCCAAAGGGAGCTAAAATCGCGCGCTCTTGTTCGACCGGATATGGGGAAGCGCTGTTAAAAGCCGCGCTGTTGCTTGACGAAGGAGAAGTGGAAACTGTCGCGCATTATTATGCCGCCGCTTTTTTTAATCCTGACGTTGACTGCATTTTAGACATTGGCGGACAGGACATGAAGCGCATAAAAATCAAAGACCAGACCATAGACAGCGTCCAGCTAAATGAGGCCTGTTCATCGGGCTGTGGCTCATTTATTGAAACATTTGCCAAATCCTTAAACTATTCCGTACAGGATTTTGCCAAAGAAGCGCTTTTCGCAAAGCATCCGATCGATCTTGGCACGCGATGCACTGTTTTTATGAATTCCAAAGTAAAGCAGGCGCAAAAAGAAGGGGCTTCCGTCGCTGACATTTCCGCAGGCCTTGCCTATTCCGTAATTAAAAATGCGTTGTATAAAGTCATTAAGCTTTCCGATGCATCGGAACTTGGGCAGAATATTGTCGTACAGGGCGGGACTTTCTATAATGACGCTGTACTAAAAAGTTTTGAGCAGATCTCCGGCTGTCAGGTCTTACGGCCTGACATTTCCGGCATTATGGGCGCATTCGGAGCGGCGCTAATCGCCAAAGAACGGCATGAAAACGACATGGAAAGCTCCATGCTTCCGATTGAGGAGATTTGCGATCTGACGTTTGAAACGGAACTGACCCGCTGTGAAAAATGCGCCAACCACTGTCTTTTAACTGTCAGCCATTTTTCCGGCGGCAGAAATTATATCACGGGAAACCGCTGTGAGCGCGGTCTTGGAGAAAAAAAGAAAAAAGAGGATCTTCCAAATTTATTCGCCTATAAAAACCAGCGTATTTTTGCATATCCGCCTCTTTCGAAAGAAGAAGCCACACGCGGCTCCGCAGGGCTGCCCCGTGTTTTAAATATGTATGAAAATTATCCGTTCTGGGCGGTCTTTTTCCGTATGCTTAAGTTCCGCGCGCTGCTTTCCCCGCAGTCTTCGCGCCGCATTTATGAGCTTGGCATTGACTCCATTCCCAGTGAATCCGAATGCTATCCGGCAAAATTGGCGCATGGACATATCGCATGGCTGATAGAAAAGAAACCTGATTTTATTTTTTATCCGGGCATTCCCTATGAACGCAATGAATTTCCTGATTCGAACAACCATTTTAACTGCCCGATTGTCACTTCTTATTCTGAAAACATCAAAAACAACGTGGATGCCATTACGTCCGGCGAAATGCGGTTTTTAAGCCCGTTTTTAACGTTCGGCAATTATGCTGCGCTCGAATCGGAACTGACAAAGCTGTTCCAAACGGAGTTTCAGATTCCGGCAGAGGAAATCCAAGCCGCCGTGAAAGCCGGCTGGGAGGAATTAGCCGCTGTCCGAAAAGACATTCAAAGAAAAGGAGAAGAAACGCTTGCCTATTTAGAAAAGAATAACAAACGCGCCATTGTCCTTGCCGGACGGCCATACCACGTTGATCCGGAAATCAACCATGGCATACCGGAATTAATTACATCCTACGGCCTTGCCGTTTTAACGGAAGATTCCATTTCCCACTTAAAACAGCCGAAACGGCCGCTCATTGTCATGGATCAGTGGATGTATCATTCAAGGCTGTATGCGGCGGCTGAATATGTCAAAACCCAAAACAACCTTGATTTGATCCAGCTTAATTCATTCGGATGCGGGCTGGACGCCGTGACGACAGATTGCGTCAGTGACATTTTAAACAAATCCGGCAAAATTTACACCTGCTTAAAAATTGACGAAGTCAACAATTTAGGCGCGGCGCGAATCCGAATCCGCTCTCTGTTAGCGGCAATCCGCGTGCGTGAAAACAACCATACCGGCCAAAACAGGAAAATTATGCCTGCCAATTACCGCCGCGTCGTATTCACGGAGGAAATGCGTAAGGATTACACCATACTTTGCCCGCAAATGTCGCCGCTCCATTTTGACCTGCTTGAGCCTGCATTCCGGGCGGCTGGTTACCAAATGGCAGTTCTTGGCAGTGACAGCCATGCGGCGGTCGACGCCGGATTAAAATACGTCAATAACGACGCCTGCTATCCATCTTTGATTGTCGTCGGCCAAATTATGGACGCTGTGCTTTCCGGCAAATACGATATGTCCAAAACCGCCATTATTATTTCACAGACAGGCGGCGGATGCCGCGCTTCCAATTATATCGGCTTTATCCGCCGCGCGCTTGAAAAAGCAGGCTTTCCGGACGTTCCCGTGATTTCTATTAACTTAAGCGGCTTTGAAAAGAATCCCGGTTTTAAACTTTCCGTCCCTCTGCTTCAGCGTGGGCTGTACGCTTTGATTTTTGGAGATATTTTTATGCGCTGCCTGTACCGCACAAGACCTTACGAAGCTGTTTTTGGCTCCGCAAACGCCATGCATCAAAAATGGAAAGAACGCGTCATTGCCTTTATTTCGCAGAATAAAATGCTTTCCCACCGGAAATACAAAAACCTCTGCCGAGCCATTATCCGTGACTTCGACCACCTTCCGCTTACGAAAGAAACAAAACCAAAAGTCGGCGTTGTCGGGGAAATCTTAGTCAAATTCCTTCCGGCCGCCAATAACCATTTGGTGGAATTATTAGAGTCGGAGGGCGCAGAAGCCGTCGTGCCTGATTTAACCGACTTTTTACTCTATACGTTTTATAACCAGAATTTTCAGACAGAACATTTGGGGAAACAGAAAAGCGCCGCCAGAATTGCAAACCTTGGCATCCGTTTTTTTGAATGGCTGCGTAAAACCGCGCGGGAGGAGTTTGAAAAAAGCAAACGCTTCCAGCCGCCTGAGCGAATCACAGAACTGGCAAATTACGCAAAAGAAATTGTGTCTTTGGGCAACCAGACTGGGGAAGGCTGGTTTTTAACAGGGGAAATGCTTGAGCTTATTTATTCCGGAACAAATAATATTGTCTGCATACAGCCCTTTGGCTGCCTGCCAAACCATGTTGTCGGAAAAGGCGTGATTAAGGAAATCCGTAAACAGCATCCTCTTGCAAATATCGTCGCTGTCGACTACGATCCCGGCGCAAGCGAGGTCAATCAGCTCAACCGGATTAAGCTTATGCTTTCCACAGCCCAAAAAAACCTGCGAAAAGAATAAAAACCCAAAAAAGACTGCCCAAACAGGACGGCTTTCCACAAGATACAGTTTTAAAATCTTGTAACAGAAACTCTATCTTGTGAAAACGTCCTCTTTACGGCAGCCTTTTTTGTTGCTTTACTTCTTTTCCCATGAAACTCTTGTTTCACTTATCCCTTTGCTTTTGCCTTTTTGTTGCTTTACTTTTTTCCCATGAAACTCTTTTTTTACTTACCCCTTTACTTTCGCTTGTAACCTTGCATATTTTTCTTCCGCATCTTTTTTCGCCCTCTCAAACAGCTCTCTCGCCCTGTTTGGATTGCTTCTGACAAGCGCGTTAAATCTGACTTCTCCATTCAAAAATTCAAAGAAATCCCCTTTCGGCTCCTTACTGTCCAAATGGAAGGTCGCTTCTTCCATTGCCCCAATCGCAGGCTGATACCGGAACAAATGGTAATATCCCGCCTGCACAGCCAGTTTTTCTTCTTCTTGGGCCATTTGCATCCCAGATTTGATCCCTTGGTTGATACAAGGCGCATACGCTAAAATCAGGGACGGCCCCGGATACGCTTCCGCTTCCGTAATTGCCCGCACGCACTGGTTATAATCCGCGCCCATTGCGATCTGCGCGACATAGACATACCCGTAGCTCATCGCCATAGAAGCCAAATCCTTTTTCCGGATCTCTTTTCCGCCTGCCGCAAACTGCGCTATGGCGCCAAGCGGCGTCGATTTTGAGGCCTGACCGCCGGTATTTGAGTAAACTTCCGTGTCAAATACAAAAACATTAATGTCCCTGCCGCTTGCCAGCACATGATCCAGCCCTCCAAAGCCAATGTCATACGCCCAGCCGTCTCCGCCAAAAATCCATTTCGATTTTTTTGAAAGAAATTCTTTTTTCTCTAAAATCTCTCCTGCAAGCTGGCAGTCACATTCCATCAGCGCGCCAATAAATCTCTCCGCCGCTTTCTGGTTTTCCCGCCCGTTTGCATACGTTTTGAGCCATTCTTGCGCCGCCTGCTTTACAGACTCCACGCCTGTCTGTTCTACAAGCTCTTGCGTCTTGCGTTTCAAACTGTTTCTGATGGATTCTTCACTAAGCAGCATTCCAAACCCAAATTCCGCCGCATCTTCAAACAAGGAGTTCGACCATGCCGGCCCTCTGCCTTTCGCATTTACGGTATACGGCGTGGACGGGGAGGAATTTCCCCAAATTGAAGAACAGCCTGTTGCATTTGCAATATACATTCTATCGCCATACAACTGTGTCAAAAGTTTTGCGTATGCCGTTTCGCCGCATCCTGCGCAGGCGCCATGGAACTCTAAGAGCGGCTGCTTAAACTGGCTCCCCTTTACGCTTGCCGGGCCAAATTTCTCCACTAACTCCTCTTTTTCTTTTACTTTCCTTCCATAATTAAAGTATTCCTGCATTTCATAATGTTCTTCCGTCGGCTCCATTACAAGCGCTTTTGTCTTTGCCGGACAGCAGGCGGCGCAGGTTCCACATCCCGTACAGTCTAAAACGGAAACCGTAATGGAAAATTGATATTCTTCCAGTTTCGGCATATCTTTACTTACCATTCCTGACGGAGCGTTCTTGCGTTCTTCCCTGTCCATGACAGCAGGGCGGATCACGGCATGGGGACAGACATAAGAACAAATATTGCACTGGATGCAGTTTTCCGGTATCCAGTTTGGCACACGCACTGCCACGTCCCGCTTTTCAAATTCTGCCGTGCCGGAAGGGATTGCCCCGCTTGCATAGTCCACAAAAGCGGAAACAGGAAGTTTATCTCCTTCAAACGCATTGACGGCGCGCTGAATCTGATTGACATAGTTTGTAACGGCCTCTGTCCTGCCTTCTGCCTCTTTGCCTAACAGGCATTCACTTTCACAGCGCTTCCAGTCCGGATCTGGCTCTACTTTCCGGACGCCCGACATTCCTGCGTCAATCGCCGCGCAGTTTTTCGCCACTACGTCGTCTCCTTTTCTCCCGTAGGTGCGTTTGACCGCCTCTTTTAGCAACGTGACAATTTCTTCTTCCGGCAAAATATTCGTCAGTTTAAAAAACGCCGCCTGCAAAATGGTATTAATCCTCGTCGGCCCCATACCGGTCTCCATACCGATTTTCACGCCATTAATCACATAAAACTGAATCTGGTTTTCCACTATATAACGTTTTAACTGCCCCGGCAAATGCTTTCCTGCTTCTTCCGGTTCCCATGGGCAGTTTAATAAAAACGTCCCGCCGGAAATTAAATCCTGCGCCATATTGTATTTCCAGACATAAGAGGGATTATGGCAGGCGACAAAGTTTGCTTTCTGAATTAAATATGTGGACTGGATAGGCTGTTTCCCGAAACGCAGATGGGATACCGTCAGTCCGCCGGATTTTTTGGAATCATAGTCAAAATACGCCTGCGCATACAAATCTGTATGGTCGCCGATAATTTTTATAGAGTTTTTATTTGCTCCCACAGTTCCGTCTGCCCCAAGCCCCCAGAATTTACAGCTATATACGTTTTCCGTAATTGTCTGCGGCATTTCCTTTGGCTCTAAAGAAAGATTCGTCACGTCATCATGGATGCCAATCGTAAATTCCCGCTTTTCCTGATTTGCGTACACTGCTAAAATCTGGCCCGGCGTCGTGTCTTTCGAGCTTAATCCATACCGCCCGCGGAATACTTTTACGTCCGCAAATTTTGTATCCTTTAACACTGACACAACATCTAAATACAGCGGCTCGCCAGTCGCTCCCGGCTCCTTCGTCCGGTCTAGGACAGTCAGTTTTTTGACGGTATCCGGTAGCGCCTTTAAAAATGCCGCCGCCGAAAACGGGCGGTAAAGACGCACTTTGATAAGGCCTGCTTTTTCCTGCTTTCCTGTCAGATACTGAATGGTTTCTTCGATTGTCTCACAGACAGAGCCCATTGCCACAATGACATGCTCTGCATCTTTTGCGCCATAGTAATCAAACAAGTGATAAGATGAACCGATTTTCTGGTTAATCTTCCCGAAATAGGTTTCCACCAAGTCCGGAATTTCCTCATAATGCTGATTTGCCGCTTCCCTAAACTGAAAAAATGTGTCCGGATTTTGCGCCTGCCCCCACTGGAATGGGCGTTCGGGATTTAGCGCATGTTGGCGGAACTTCCTAAGGGAATCCATCGGAAATAAATCTTTTAAATCTTCTTCGCTCCAGACGGATATTTTCTGGATTTCATGGGAAGTGCGGAATCCGTCAAAAAAGCTAATCACCGGAATCCTCCCTTCCACCGCCACGCCATGCGCCGCCGGAGATAAATCCATCACTTCCTGAACGCTTGAAGCGCACATAATCGCCGCGCCTGTCTGGCGGCAGGCATATATATCGGAGTGATCGCCAAAAATGCTAAGCGCATGAGTCGCAATGCTCCTCGCCGCCACATGAAACACGCCCGGAAGGCCTTCGCCCGCGATTTTGTATAGATTTGGGATCATTAAAAGAAGCCCTTGGGAAGCCGTAAATGTCGTAGATAGCGCGCCTGCCGCCAATGCGCCATGCACCGCTCCCGCCGCGCCTGCTTCTGACTGCATTTCAGAAATCTCAACCGGATTCCCGAATATATTTTTCTTGCCCTCAGACGCCCAGACTTCCGTCACCTCTGCCATAACGGAAGAAGGCGTAATCGGATAAATTGCCGCTACGTCCGTATACGCATATGCTACATGGGCAGCCGCATGGTTGCCGTCCATTGTTGCCTGTTTTCGTTCCATACTAAAACCCTCTTTTCTGTTTTTTTATAGGGTTTGCATTTTTTCTAAATTTATCCGCATCAAAATAGAATTGCCTTCCCTTCTTTGTTTTTCCTATTGCAAAAAAATGCTTGCATTTTCTTGTTTCCTCTGATATACTGAACGCACATTGAGAAAGAAAGGGGTGAAAAGATGTATCACGTTTCCTGCAGATAAGACAACCGATGCGGCGCAATGTCTTTATGGCATTGTTTCGCCTTATGCAGAAAAGTGATACATCTTCTCCATCTTATAACCGCTCTTTTTATTACGCATCCGGACAAATGCGCTTTTTGCGATTTGCTAAGATGCTGGCAGGCTGTGGAATGATACTTTTCTGCGGCTTATTTTTTATGTAAAAGGAGGGCTTTTTATGTCAATGATACAAATCGAACATCTTACATTTTCCTATCCTGCAAGCTTTGACACAATATTTGACGATGTAACCATTCAATTTGACACGGATTGGAAGTTAGGCTTAACCGGAAGAAATGGCAGAGGGAAAACAACGCTTCTAAAACTTTTACAGGGATTGTATGAATACCGCGGAACGATCACCAGTTCCGTAGAGTTTGACTATTTCCCATATCCCGTAACCGAGAAAGATAGACTGACCATCGAATTATTGCAGGAAATCTGCCCGTTTGCCGGAGAATGGGAATTTATGCGCGAACTGTCTTATCTGGACATGGACAGTGATGCGCTTTACAGACAATACCACACGCTATCAAATGGGGAACAGACAAAAGCCATGCTTGCGGCGCTTTTCTTAAAGGAGGATCACTTTCTTTTAATTGATGAACCGACCAATCATTTAGACGCCAATGCGAGAAAATTAGTGTCCGCTTACCTGAACCGGAAAAAAGGCTTTTTATTAGTCTCGCATGACCGCTGTTTTTTAGACGAATGCGTTGATCATATCGTTTCTATAAACCGGACAAATATAGAGACGCAAAGCGGAAACTTTTCCTCCTATATGGAAAATTTCCAAATGCAGCAGGAATTTGAACTTGCGCAAAACGAACGTCTGAAAAAAGACATACGCCGTTTGGAACAGTCCGCGCGGCGGACTTGCGTATGGTCTGACCGTATCGAAGCCTCTAAAATTGGAGCCGCGGATAAAGGATTCGTCGGCCACAAAGCGGCGAAAATGATGAAACGCTCTAAATCAATCGAGGCAAGGCAAAAACACGCCATGAAAGAAAAGTCAAAGCTGCTAAAAAATGTAGAAACGGCTGAGAATTTAAAATTGACGCCGCTCTCCTACCATGCCGACACGCTTGCATCTTTTTCAGAAGTCTCTGTCCTTTATCAGAACCGCGCTGTTTGCCCGCCTGTTTCCTTTTCTATCTGTCAAAACGAACGCATTGCGCTCAATGGAAAAAACGGCTCCGGAAAAAGCAGCCTTTTAAAACTCCTTATGGGGGAAACGCTTACGCATTCCGGGACGCTTAAGATTGGCTCCGGCATTCAAATTTCCTATGTGCCACAAGATGCGTCTTTCCTGCAAGGCAGATTGTCCGATTTTACAAAACAATGGGGGATTGAAGAACGTCTGTTTTTTGCAATTTTAAGGAAATTGGATTTTGAACGGACTCAGTTCGAAAAAGACATGAAAGAATTTTCAGAGGGGCAGAAGAAAAAAGTTTTACTTGCGAAAAGCCTCTGTGAGCCGGCGCATCTATATGTATGGGACGAACCATTAAATTTTATCGACGTCTATTCCCGTATGCAGATTGAACAACTGATCCTTACCTATTCACCGGCTATGCTGTTTGTCGAACACGATGCCGCTTTTTTGAACCTGATTGCGACAAAAACCATAGAATTGCCATAACTGAAAACGCAAAGGCGGACGTTTGATAAAATAATGGCTGCCGTAAAATCCTGCTAATGAACAAAACTACATGAGATTCCTGTTTCTTCATCTTTGCCGATAACGCCCTAAGCCATGTGTGTTCCGACTGATAAAGCTTCCCCGTTACGATTATCTGAACCGGAAAAGGAATCTTCCCCTCAATATAATATATGCCCTTATAGGGCTGCTTTATTAAATAGCCATGTTCCGTAAAATATAATAATAGCCTTTCCGGTTTCGTTTCACGAAGCAAAGACACCGTAATATCCTCTGCTTTCCGCCCATCAGCCGTCTGTCCATAAGACTTATACAGACACGCATAATGTACGGTATTTGGACAATCACCGTGATATGGCGATTGAATTGTTTGATGGGCATATTGCATCGGAACTTACCAAACGCCGGAATACTTGGGCTGTCTGCAACGGATACAAGCTTAACAATTTACGGACGCTCTTTCCCCATTCCCTGCTTCCCGCCCTGTGAAATTCATCTAAAATAATCCAGTCCGGTTTCAAATCCTCCAACTGCCTATCCCAAACCCTAAGTTTTGCATAGGTCATAAAGACAAGGTTCGACAGCATATCAGGAGAAAAATCCGGCATAGCCTCTGCAAGACTGCGCTTCTGCGTATGATAAATATACTCACTCGGCGAAATCCAGCAGACCCTGTCTTTGGGATGCCGCAACACAAGCTGAAAGGCAATCATGGATTTTCCGGTTCCGGTCGGATGTATCACTGCCGCTTTTCCATGTTTTTCTATCATATCCAAGGCGGCTTCATATGCAGTTTGATTATGCGGAAATAAGAAAAGAGCCATAATTCACCACCCATTTATGCAGAAGTTCCCTTCTAAAATTTTCGTGGATTTCTATCATCTACGAATTTTTTTTAAAACGCATTGAAATTCAATATAAACTAATTTCCCTGACCACAAAAATGACCCGCAATGGATTCTTTCCACAAATAAAAAAAAGCCGCCAGACGCATATTTCTATACGTCTGGCAGCTTTTTAGGCTGACCATTTTTTTGACCCCTAATGAATTTTTTTCTTTGAAAAGTGTGTATATTGCGCTTGATAAGAGGAAAAACGGGCTGGGGATTCCTGCCACTTTCCTAAAACTAATTGACAAACAGCCTTCTTAACTCTATAATAAATATGATTTTAAGTGTTTTTACGCTTAAAAAAATTCGTAGATGATAGAAATCTACGAATTTTTTCACATCTATTCTTCTATTTTCTTTTCAATCTCATTGGCTTTCAATCATCTAATCCAAAGAACATAATATGCTTCCTATTAGTTGCTGTCTTTTCATTATTTCATTTCTTTTAAAAATTAGATATGAGCAGTTCCTTAATTTTTCCCCTTGCATCACTGTTACAGTTAATCATACGAGAGGCTTCGACCCGAAGGATTTTATACGGAAAATAAATTTGATCAAAAAAATTATCCTCTGAATTTGAGTTTTTTGGATCTGAATTACTAATAAGGGCCTTTGCAGATTTTCTGTGCATTTCATCAATAAATTTTGCAAGTTCCATTTGTTTTTTATCATTAAAAATATGTTCTGTATAAGCCGTAAAACTTGCTGTATCCGTAATAGGCCTGTAAGGAGGATCGAAATATACAAATGTATGTTTGTCAATAAAATCTGCGGATTCTCTATAATCTCCGCACACAATAGTGACCCGCTGTAAGCTCTCTGATACGGCCCGAAGATTACGTTCATCGCAAATCAATGGATTTTTATAAGCTCCCATCGGAACATTAAATAACCCCTTCTTATTCACCCGAAACAAACCGTTAAAACATGTTTTATTCAAAAATATCATGAAAGCGGCTTTTTCTATTTTGCTGTTTTCACCCCCATGAACTTTCAAACAATTAAAACGTTCCCGTTTTTGCATATAGTAAATTTTCCTCTTATCTGTATCGAATGACAAAAAATCATTCTGCATATCAGAAAGCGTTTCAATTAATTCATCAATTTCATCTCGGATTACGCAATAAGCATTGATAAGTTCTGCATTTATATCACTGATATAAACTTCATCTAAATCGTATTTGCTAAGTATGTCAAATAAAACCGCTCCGCCTCCAACAAAAGGTTCCGCATATTTTGTTATAGTTTTATTTTCAAATGGATAGTATTTTTCAATCTCGCCAAGAAGCTGACCCTTCCCACCTGCCCATTTCAAAAAAGGCTTTACTGTTTTTCTTTCCGTTTTTTGCTTAGAGCAATAACCAGAAACTCTATTTTGAGAAATTCCACATTTGTTATCCGCTCCACATGCAGACATAAATTCCATAACACCCCCTGAGTATGCTTTTTGTTGAATCACATTATATTCCAATTCTTATATAATGACAATGCCATGCCGCACTGTAACCGTCCAAAAAGCTGAAATAAGAAAAGACAGCCGCAAGCATCAAAACGGCTGTCTGTTTCCATTTATATTCTGTTTCCCAAAATGGCAACTACCGCCAAAAACCCCAGATAAAATCCCACTAACCTTCTTCATTCAAACGGCCTAAACGGATCGCCTGATCCGCCGCAATGCATGCATCGACGATTTCCTGAATGTCCCCGTCCATTATTTTGTCTAATTTATAAAGCGTCAGCCCAATCCGATGATCCGTCACGCGTCCCTGAGGGAAGTTGTATGTGCGGATTTTCTCGGAACGGTCGCCTGTGCCAATCTGGCTCCGCCTTGCTTCCGCTTCGGCATCATGCGCTTTCTGGCGCTCCATGTCATAAAGTTTCGCGCGAAGCAGGGCAAACGCTTTCGCTTTGTTCTGAAGCTGTGACTTTTCAGTCTGGCTGTATACGACGATCCCAGTCGGGTAATGCGTCAGCCGGACAGCGGAGTCAGTCGTATTGACGCACTGCCCCCCGTTTCCTGACGCTCTCATTACGTCTATCCGTATGTCCTTTTCGTCAATCTCCACTTCCACTTCTTCCGCTTCCGGCATAACTGCCACGCTGATTGTAGACGTATGGATACGTCCGCCGGACTCCGTTTCCGGCACACGCTGTACGCGGTGTACGCCGGATTCGTACTTCAAAACGGAATACGCGCCCTGCCCCGTCACCATAAAACTAATATTTTTCATGCCGCCAATGCCGATTTCTTCACACTCCAAAAGCTCTGTTTTCCAGCGTTTTCCTTCGGCGTAATGCACATACATACGATAAATTTCCGCAGCGAACAGCGCCGCTTCATCGCCGCCGGCTCCGGCGCGGATTTCGACAATCACATTTTTCTCATCATTCGGGTCTTTTGGCAAAAGGAGAATTTTAAGCTTTTCTTCCAGCTTCGCCGCTTGTTCTTTGGAATCATTTAATTCTTCCTTTGCCAGCTCCCGCAGTTCCTCATCGCTTTCTTCTTCCAAAAGCGCCAAGGATTCCTCAATGTTTTGTTTGTTCTGCTTATACTGCTGATAAGCCTCAACAATCGGCGTTAAATCGCTTTGCTCTTTCATCAGCTTCCGAAAACGGACTGCATCGGAAGCCACATCTGGCTCGCTTAACTGATTTAAAATTTCTTCTAAACGCAGCTTAAGATCTTCTAATCTATCAAACATAATTTCTTCCCTTTCCTATAACTATCCGGTCAAGTCCTGACAGGTCTTTTCTAATTGTAATCTCCTTATATCCTTCCGCTTCCATCAGACAGGCAACGTCTTTCCCCTGCCCACAGCCGATTTCCAATAACAAAAAGCCGTCAGGCTTTAAATGGCTGTTTGCTTCCCTTATAATTTTCCGGTAAAAAAACAGTCCGTCCTCTTTTCCATCTAACGCCAAAAACGGCTCAAACTCCCGCACTTCCGGCATAAGCGTTTTGATTTCCTCTGTCGGGATATACGGCGGGTTTGAAACTATTATGTCGTAACGGGACGTAATTCCTTCAAATAAGTCGCTCTCTATAAAATCCACCGTTACGCCATGCCGTTTCGCATTCTCTTTTGCCGTTTTCAGCGCTTGCGCGGAGATGTCCGAAGCCGCCGCATGGATAGGGGCATACTTAGACAGACTGACAATAATACAGCCGGAGCCTGTGCACAAATCCAGCGCATCCATGCCCGCATGGATCCTTTTTTGGGCTTCTTCCACAAGGATTTCCGTATCCTGTCTTGGAATCAGCACATGAGGGTTCACAGCAAACGACAGACCCATAAACTCCTGCTCCCCTGTAATATACTGTAATGGGACATGTCCCATACGCGTTTGCAAAGCATCTTGATAGGCGTTCCAGTCCGCTTCGCTTAATTCATCATTCATATGCAGATAATAAAAATTCCGGTCAATTTGGCGCGCATATTCAAACAAAAGCCTTGCGTCCCATGCGGCTTCTGCAATGCCTGAAGACAGAAGCCGCTTTTCTCCCAAACGAATAGCCTCTGCATAAGTCATGCCGCATCCTTCTTTCCGCCGCCCTGCTCCTTAAGATAGGATTTCCAATCAAACACAGCTTCTACGGACGCAATCGCAACTTCCACCATATCGTCTTCCGGCTCCCTTGTCGTAATTTTCTGCAAAAGAAGCCCCGGCGCGCTAAACAGGCTTACAAACGCATTTTCGCTTCTTCCGGCAAGACGGATAAACTCATACGACACTCCGGCAATCACCGGAATCAACAGCAGACGCAGCGCCAGCCGCCAAACAGCGGATTTTACCTGTATCATCATAAAAAATAATATGCTGATTAACATCACAAACAGAAGGAAACTCGTCCCACAGCGTTTATGCAGCCTAGAGCTTTTTTGAACATTTTCAACCGTTAAATCCAATCCTTGCTCAATACAGTTGATGCACTTATGCTCCGCCCCGTGGTACATATAAACCCTCTTAATATCCGGCATAAGCGAAATCCCCGCCACATATCCGATGAAAACCAACAGGCGGATTACGCCTTCTAACAGAGCGCATATCCATGGGGAAGACGTTATATTTTGAAACAAAAGTGAGATTCCATACGGCAGCGCCATAAATAGCCCGATTGCAAATAGAATGGAAACTGCCGTTGTCACGCCCAGCCAAACTTTTTCTTTTTTGGGATCAGTCTCTTTTTCTTCCTCCTCCTCAAAAAAAGAAGCGGAAAAAGAAAGCGTTTTTAATCCCAAAGTCATGGATTCTATAAATGTGAAAACGCCGCGGATAACCGGTATCTTTTTTAACTTTTTGTTTTGTGAAAGCCCAGTATATTGATGCGTTTCCACGGCAATTTCATGATCGGGCTTACGGACGGCGACTGCATAATCCGCTCCGTTTTTCATCATGACGCCTTCCATCACGGCCTGCCCGCCAATTCCTGAATACTTCATATTTTTCTCCATTGCTGAAAAAAAGGCTGAGATTAAAATTAACCTCAACCTTGTCATGTACTGCGTATTATTGCTGGTTCATGCCGTATTTACGATTGAACTTGTCAATACGTCCACGCGCCTGAGCTGTCTTCTGCTGGCCGGTATAGAACGGATGGCATTTGGAACAGATTTCAACGTGAATATCCTGCTTGGTCGAACCTGTCACAAATGTATTCCCGCAGTTGCATGTCACAGTTGCCTGATAATAGTCTGGATGGATTCCTTCTCTCATGTGATTCACCTCTCATCTATTTCTATAAATAAAAATTGTTTATCTTCTTCTCAATAAACAGCTTTTAAAGTATAGCATACCCATTTCAATTATGCAAGCATATTTAGAAAAATCTTGTCTTTTTCAGCATTTGGATATATTCTCTATTGTTCTTTGTGCGCGCAAACATATTTAACATAGATTCCACCGCTTCGTCAGACTTTGAGCTGTGGAACGCTTTACGCATAATGTCAACGGCTTCCTGTTCGTCAGAATCTAAGAGCAAATCTTCCCTTCTGGTGCTGGATTTTACAATATCTAACGCCGGAAAGATCCGTTTTTCAGACAATTTCCGATCTAAGACAACTTCCATATTTCCGGTTCCCTTAAATTCTTCAAATATAACGTCGTCCATTTTGCTTCCGGTGTCCACCAATGCCGATGCGAGGATCGTCAGGCTGCCGCCTTCCCGCATATTCCTTGCCGCCCCAAAAATACGTTTCGGCATATGCAGGGCAGCCGGATCTAAGCCGCCGGAAAGCGTCCTGCCGCTGGGCGGGACGGTCAAGTTATACGCCCTTGCCAAACGGGTAATGCTGTCTAATAAGATCATCACGTCTTTGCGATGCTCCACTAAACGTTTCGCGCGTTCAATCACCATTTCCGATACGCGTTTGTGATGCTCTGGCAGTTCATCAAATGTGGAATAAATCACTTCCACATTCGCCCCTTCAATCGCTTCTTTTATGTCCGTCACTTCTTCCGGCCGCTCGTCAATTAACAGGATAATCAAGTGCATCTCAGGATTGCCTTTTGTGACTGCTTTTGCAATCTGCTTTAACAGCGTTGTTTTCCCTGCTTTTGGAGGAGAGACAATCATGCCACGCTGTCCCTTCCCAATCGGAGAAACTAAATCCACAATCCGCATAGCCACGGACGCGCCCGCCTGTTCTAAACGGATTCTCCTGTTTGGGAAAATAGGCGTTAAATCCTCAAAATTTTTCCGCTTCTGGGCTACGCTTGGGTGGAAACCGTTGATTGCATTGACATACAAAAGCGCGCTGAACTTTTCCTGCTGCGTTTTTATGCGGGTGTTTCCACTGACAATATCCCCTGTTTTTAAATTAAATTTGCGGATTTGGGACGGAGAGACATAAACGTCTTTTTCCCCTGGAAGGTAATTTTCACACCGGATAAACCCATATCCGTCCGGCATAACTTCTAAAATCCCATTTGCCGCAATCCCGCTGTCTAAATCGTCCCTTCCCGCCGTCTCTTGGGCCAAACCCTTTTCCTCTGTCTCAGGTTCTTTTATGTCTTCCTTCTTTCCGCCCTCTTTTGCTTCCTGAACAGATTCCTGATTTTTCCTTGCTTCCCTTCTTTCCTGAGTGGATTCCTGATTTTTCCTTGCTTCTTTTCTTTCCTGTCCGTTTTCCTGACTTTTTCTCATTTCTTTTGTTTCAAGTCCGGTTTCCCGCTTCGTTTTTTCTTCTTTTGCTTCCTGAGTGGATTCCTGATTCTTTTTATCTCTCCCCGCGTTTTGCTCAGACTTTTGACTTATTTTGTCTTCTTTTGCTCCCTGTCCGGTTTCCCGTTTCGTGATTTCTTCTTTTGTGTCCTGCCCAGATTCCTGATTTTTTTTCGCTTCTTTTTCGTCCTCTGCAAGCATTGCTTCCACTACCTGCTGCTTTTTCATGCCTGATAAATGCGTAATCCCCCTTGCTTTTGCTAAATCTTTTAACACGGTTACTGACAGGCTTTCATATTTTTCTCTCATACTCGCTCTCCTATTTGCATACTTGTCCCTTGCGCTCTTTTTCGGGCACTGAGTTTCGTTTCCTTTTATATAATCCTACGGGATTCTTGTCTGATATGACAACTGAAAGAGATACCATGAATAAACAGTTAATTATAAACTGATAATTTTATCACACTCACTTGTTTTTCATTATACAACAACTCCAAGAAAATAAAAAGCCCTTTTTCTTGATTTGTTTTATTTAAAATGCTATGATGAAGGAACGAACCAAAAAGGAGTGACGAAAATGGATTACAGAGAACGGGCGTTAGCCGCCCACAGGGAATGGAATGGAAAATTGGAGATAGTGTCGAAAGCCGCCGTCAAAGACCGCGACGCGCTTTCCATTGCATACACGCCCGGCGTTGCAGAGCCCTGCAAGGAAATTGCCAAGGACAAAAACCTCGCCTACACCTATACGATGAAAGCAAACACTGTCGCCGTCGTTTCCGACGGAAGCGCAGTCTTAGGGCTTGGAAACATCGGCCCGTATGCCGCTATGCCTGTAATGGAAGGCAAATGCGCGCTGTTTAAAGAATTTGGCGGCATGAATGCCGTTCCAATCTGTTTAGACACGCAAGACACAGAGGAGATTATAAAAGCAGTCACACAGATTGCGCCTGCATTTGGCGGCATTAATTTAGAAGATATTTCCGCGCCGCGGTGTTTTGAAATTGAAGAACGCTTAAAACAGCAGTTAGACATTCCGGTCTTCCATGACGATCAGCATGGAACGGCGATTGTCGTGCTTGCCGGCATTATAAACGCCTTAAAAGTAACGGGAAAACAAAAAGAAACTTGCAAAGTTGTTGTAAACGGCGCCGGATCTGCCGGAATCGCTATTACAAAACTGTTGCTGCAATATGGATTTCTACATATTACTATGTGTGACAGAGACGGGATTCTGCATAAAGACTGCACGAATTTAAACTGGATGCAAAAGAATATGATGGAAGTGACGAACTTAGAAAATCAACGCGGCGCATTGGCAGACGCGTTAAAAGGAGCGGATATTTTTGTCGGCGTTTCTGCGCCAAACCTTGTCAGCCCGAAGATGGCTTCTTCTATGAACAAGGACGCAATTATATTTGCCATGGCAAATCCTACGCCGGAGATTATGCCGACAGATGCAAAAGCCGCTGGAGTAAAAGTCGTAGGCACAGGAAGAAGCGATTTCCCAAACCAAATCAATAATGTAGTCGCATTTCCGGGAATTTTCAAAGGGGCTTTGGAAGGGCGCGCCACAAAGATTACGGAAGAAATGAAATTAGCCGCTGCAAAGGCGATTGCCGGGCTTGTCAGCGATACGGAATTAAACGAAGATTTTATAATGCCGGAAGCGTTTGACCCACGCGTGGCAGAAGCCGTCTGCAGCGCAGTAAAAGCGCATATCCAAATTTAATCGGAGGCAGTGAAATGGCAGATCCAAACACCATTTATAAAATGACGGTTTTAACGATGTTAGATAAAGTGGATTTTCCTCTGTCAAATACCCAGATAGCGAATTTCTTTCTCGAATATGACTATACGGATTATTTTACAATCCAGCAGATCATTAGCAGCCTGTTAGACTCGGAACTTCTCCGATGCAAGTCTACGCATGGCAATACGCAGTATTCCATTACTGCGCTTGGCAAAGACACACTCCGCTTTTTTGAAGATAAAATCACGCCCGCCATTGAATCGGACATGAGAAACTACTTTGCCAAAAATGGCATGGAATTTAAAAATGAAAACGCTGTCACGGCAGATTATTACAAATCTACCGATACAGGTTTTCAAGTCCACTGCCAGCTAAAGGAAAAAAACAGCCCTGTCATCGAATTAACAGTTCATGTGCAGTCGAAAGCGCAGGCAGAAGCCGTCTGCAAAAACTGGCAGGAGCAAAACATTGAAATTTACACTTATCTTATGGATATGCTGATTCAATAGACGCCGCCTTATAAACGCGCAAGCGTTTCTAAGGCGGCTTCTTTTACTATGACTTTGGCATGTTCGTCCAAAAAGTTGCTGCGCGCGCTGTCTTTTTCAATCGTGCCTGCATATTCCATGGAAGCCGCGACAAATTCGTATACATATCCTCTGGCGCTTTGGTTTAAGTCCGCCCATAAAAAGTATTGCTTATCGCGGTCCAGATAATACAGACGGCTTTTTGCATTGGAATTTTCTGGCAGTATCCGGCAGAATTTGCGCACATTCGTAAAAGAAACAAACGTCAGCAAATATGTGTAGCCGCCCATGTCCCCTTCAATGACTTTTTCACGTTTTTTATGATTATCCGCTTCTTTTAAAATATCATCTTCTACGGCAGGCTCCTTTTCCGTATCAAATTCTTTCGCGGCGGAAGATCCAAACATATTTCGGATATGCTCTATAATTTCCGCGCCGCTGACCTGACTTTCAGAAAAGGTCAGGACAATCTCATCTTCTGACAGAATTGCCGCCTGAATCGACATCATATTGCCTGTCGCGCGGTAACCCACCTCATCTTCTGCAATGTGGATTAATTTTTCCAAAAAATCTCTGGCATTTGGGGAATTGGAAAAAAAGTCTTCTAATTCAATGCCATTCTCCTCTAAATCGTTCCGCGTCAGCGTACAACGCAGCATCCCATTTTCCATTTTTTCAAACCTCATCACGCATCACATCCTTTTAATCCCCTCTGAATTGTTTTTGGCTATTCCTGCATTGCCGCAATTAACGCCGGTATCAGCTGTTTTTTCCGCGATACAACGCCTTTTAACAAATAACCATGTTCCTCTCTCTTTGCTGAAAATGCCCGGCCAACGATTGTGTCAGCATCTTCCCCCGCGGTCATTAATATTGTAGATTCCTCTAAAATATCGGTCAGCATAATAAACGCCATATCTAACTTATGATCTTTTAACACTTCGAAAATATACGTTTTTAACTTCCCATGGACAGTTTCTAATTCTTCTCTGCTCATCGCGCTAAGCTGCGCCACGCCAAATTCATATTGGCCTACGGTAAACGTTTTAAAATCCTGATAGAGAATTTCTTCCGGCGATTTCCGGTTGAAGTCACTGCCCGCCTGAAACATATTCTTTGCAAGTAACTCAATATCAATTCCGGCAATAATCGCCAATTCTTCCGCCGCCGCTTTGTCTACGGCAGTGCAGGTCGGTGAACGGAACATCAAAGTATCGGAAATAATCGCCGCGCATAAAATTCCGGCAATCCGTTTCGGGATTTCGACATTTTTTTCGTGATACATCTGATAAATAATTGTCGATGTGCAGCCCAATGGCTGGTTTCTAAAAAAGACCGGAGACATCGTTTCTAAACTGCCAAGCCTGTGATGATCAATGATCTCTAAAATTTCTGCGCCGCCAATTCCGTCAACTGCCTGCGTCTCCTCATTGTGGTCGACTAAAATAATCTGCTTTTTCTGGGTATTAAACAAATACCGTCTTGAAATCATGCCGACGTAATTCCCCTCATCGTCCACAATCGGGAAATCCCTGTGTCGCACTTTCGACATAACTTCCCGCACGTCGTCCACATAATCCTCCAAATCGAAACGGATCAAATTTTTTTTCGTCATAAAGTGTTTGATTGGCATACTCTGGTTAATCAAACGCGCCACGGTAAACATATCATATGGCGTCCCGATCACCATACAATCCCGTTTCTCTGCCGCCTGAATTACGTCCCTGCTGACAGCAAAACCGGAACAGACGACAAGGCAGCTTGCGTTTTGTTCGATTGCCTGTAGCTGTGACTCTCTCTGGCCGCCTACAATCACCAAATCTTCCGCCTGAATGTATTCGTCCATACAGTCAGGGCTTGACGTTTCCACAACGACTTTTCCTTTTGTAAAATGCGCATGCCCGTTGCCGGCTAAAATACTTCCTTTTAAAGACTCGGCAATATTTTTATACGGCGTTTTGGCTGTCGCTAAAATGCGGGCGTCATAAACGTCCATATAGGAAGTGGCAATATCCCTTGTGACAATTAAACCGCGCAACTGGTTATTTACGCCTATAACCGGAAGCGTCACGACGTTTTCCATGTTCATCAGCTCCCATGCAAGCTTTAATGAAATGTGCTCGCTTACTCCCGCCGTCTGACGGAAGGATATGTCTTTTATTTGCGCCCTGACGTCTGTCACTAATTCAGGTTCTTCCATATGAAAATAATTTAATACATATTTCGTTTCTTCATTAATATTCCCAGCGCGTTTTGCCTTATGCCGGATTTCACTTGTCTGATTTTTTAGCTCTGCGTATGCAATCGCCGCGCAGATGGAATCCGTGTCCGGATTTTTATGGCCGATCACCCAAACTTGCTTTTCCTGATTGATTCCCATACTTTCCTCACCTGCCAATCTTTTGAATTTTGTATACAAGGAACAGGGCGTCCCTCAAGCGATTTCTGTACTGCTTTTTGTGACGCCCATACTTTGCTTATCTTATATAATATATTCAAATTTCCCTAAAAATGTTACTTTTTATATAAGATCGAAAATGCGGGCTATCACTGCCGCCGCCGCTGCCGCATTAAGCAGGGCAATGACAATTATAATTCCAAGCATTGTCTTTGTGGAAGAAAGCTTTTGGATTTTTTCTTCCATTTCTTCTAACTTCTTGTCAGACTCATCAATTAATGTCTGAATGTTCCGGTAACATTTTACGTCCTCTGTATGTATTTTCTCACAGATTTCATTTTTTATTTTATCAAACTGGCCGTTTAAGCTTTCCACTGTTTCCGTCAGTTTTTTGTTTTCCTCCTCAATTAAGGAGCGGACTTCTTCACTCTGGTCTGTACTGTTGACGGCGTTTTCCGCAAGACGTTCGGCAAATGTTTCATTCAGCTCGTTTAGCTTTGCGTCCACCTTTTCCACCATGCCGTCAATCTGCGCCCCTACGCCTGCCACAACACGGTCCGCGGCGTCCTGCCGTTCTTCTATCATGTCAGAAAGCTCTTTTGCTTTGCCCTCCCGTTCCGCCACAATCTCCTGAAGCTGCTGGACTTTATTTTCTTTGGATGCGAGCAAGCCTTGAAGCTGTCTTGCCTTCTCCCTAAATTCATCAATCTGGCTGATTAAAAAATCTTCATTTTCCACGTTTTCTGTTATCCTTTCTCGTTTTGTTTTCTGCCGGCCTGCATATTTTTTTAACTTTTGCGCCAGTCTCATTGTCTTTACCTCGTTTTTTGGTTTTTGGGTCTCTATTTTATGATTGTAGCATTATCGGGATACCTTGTAAAGAGGGGCAAAGGCTAATATCCTCAGTTAAACGTCCAGTTTTCCATACGGGGAAGGGCAATTCTACTATCCGGAAGAAATTGAATTGGAAGCCAGACGTATCTGGAATCTGCAAGGTCTTGTTCGTTCCAGCGGTCGCCCATATAGACATAGATTCCGTTTTCTTCCTCAACTGGGATAACGCATGCGCTTTGAGAATCATAAGTCGTTTCTTTTCCAACGTCAGGACAGGGGTCCCCCATTTCTTTCCATGGCCCCATTGGGCAGTCTGCGACAGCATAGCTTGCAGGGTTTGGGCTCCAGCCGGTACAGCCAGATTGAATCAAATAGTATTTATTTTTATAATGGAACATGGCATGGGCTTCTTTATAAGCGCCAATAAAATTGCGGGTGAAGTCTATGCCTTCCCGCGCTGTGTCTCTCTCGGCGGCAAGCGCTGTATAGGCATCGTTTAGTTTTGAAATATAGGTTGTCCGGTTTCCCTCCGAAGAATAAATAATATAAGCCGTATCGTCTTTATCTAAAAACAAATTCATATCACGGACGCTTCCCCTGTTTTCCCAGCCGTCAAAACCGTAATCCGCTGTCGGATCATTGTGGTAATTTAGTTTATAACTGCCCAGAAAACGAAAATTTCCGGTTGGGGAATCCGCTATGGCTACGCCGGCTTTGGCTTTTCCATAGTCTCCTTCGCTTCCGGAACAGCGTCCGTCTGCGTGAAACCAGATGACATATTTGCCTGTTTTCTTATTATAAATGATTTTCGGCCGTTCTATCACACAGTTTTGCCTGTCTAAATCGACAAATAGACGCTCCTGTTCTATCCGATCCAAATCGCCGTATGTTTGTTTAAAATAAGGAAGCATAAAATCTTCTATTGTATCCATAGTTCTTAAAATTACGCCTTCGTCCTTCCATTGAAACAGGTCGCTTGAACTGTACATATGGATTCCGCCGCAGGGACGGTATCCGTCCGTCTTGTCTTCGCCAATCCAGTACCAGCGTTTCGTTCCATTTACTGTGAATTTTTGAATCTGCCCGCCATGGGCCTGTATGAGTTTTCCTTTTGTGTCATACATGCGCTCCCCTGCGGCGCCACTGAATGTTTTGTTGTCCGGCATGGCATTCTCCTCTTTCTTTTCTATATTTTCCTTTTAAAAAATCCCCGCCAAAACGGCTGGGGATTTTTGAAATTTAATCTTAGTATAACAGAATAACTAAAAAATGCAATCTTTTTTATCAGGATTCTTATTCGGCGCCACGCCTGACTTCATATCCGATTTCTTTTAACATCTGCATATCCGTTTCTACCGTAATGCCTGCCGTCGTCAGCATATCGCCGGAAATGGCGGCATTTGCCCCAGATAAAAAGCAGCTTCTCCCTTTGTCCGGCAAAAGCCCCCTGCCGCCCGCAAGGCGGATAAAGGCATCCGGAAGGATAAAACGGAATACGGCTATAATGCGGCGCATATCTTCTTCTGACAGCCTTTCATTCTGCGCAAACGGCGTACCTAAAATCGGGTTTAACAGATTGACCGGAACGCTTTTTACGCCAAGCGCGCGAAGCGTCATCGCCAGATCAACCCTGTCTTCCTCCGTCTCGCCAAGTCCCATAATCCCGCCGCTGCAAACTGCAAGCCCCGCTTCTTTCGCTGCCTGCGCCGTTGCAATTTTGTCCTCAAATGTATGCGTCGTGCAGACATTTGGAAAAAAATTGCGGGACGCTTCTAAGTTATTGTGCGCTCTTTCCGCCCCCGCCTCTTTTAGTTTCCTAAATTGCTCTTCCGTTAAAAGCCCAAACGAAACACAGACGGAAATCCCTGTCTCCTCCCTGATAACACGGATTGTCTCGCACATTTGGCTGATTTCTTCTTCCGAAAGGCGTTTCCCGGAAGTAACGATGGAATAACGCAATACGCCTTGTGAATCATTTTGCTTTGCCTGAGTTAAAATTTCTTCTTTTGACAACAGCGGATATTCCGCCGCATCTGTCCTGCTGTACGCAGATTGCGCGCAAAAACGGCAGTTTTCAGAGCATTTGCCGCTTTTCCCATTGATAATCGCGCAGAGATCGAATATATTGCCACAGTAATGCTGACGGATTTCATCTGCCTTTTTGCACAGCGGCTCAAGCGGCATCTGATAAAGCTCTAACGCTTCTTGTTTCGTAATCTGCTTTCCTTTTAATACTTCATCCCCCAAAACTTCAATTTCTATCATCTTTTTCTCCAATCTTTTGTCATACGTTTCTATCACGCCATTTTTTCTATTCCTCATTATGCCATAAAATCCCTTATCCCTCAACCTTATTTTTATTGCGCAGTCAAAACGGCGTATGTCTCTTTCTAATTGCCAAGACATACGCCGCTTTGCTTTATTTCGGGAAACGCTCATTCAAACAGAAGACAGAGTATCATCTGCGCCGTTTCCGCCATATTTGATCCCGTATCCATACTGCATTTTTGGAGATACCTGTGCGCATCTTCCTCCGAAAAGTGGTTCCGCTCCATTAACAGGCGTTTCGCATTTTTAATATCAGTTTCTTCTTTTTCACTCCTCTTTCTCACTGATTTTTCTTTTTTTATCCGACGCTCTAGCTGGCAAAGCGCCATTTCCGCCGTGTTTACCAAATCCAAAACTTTAAACGGCGCCGCCAAAGATAAAATGCCATGTTCCGCTTCCGCCAGTCTATCCGCTTTCCCCAATAGGATAAATTCAAAATAATCTGGAAGGCTGTCGTATAATTCCAGATAATACATATCCGGCAGACGCAAAGCGCTGATCACTAACCCATACTCATGCTGGTTTACTGTTTGAAGCGCCAAAGAAGCGGACGGACAGGCAACAACATGAAAAAAACCATGTCCAATCAAAATGTTTTTTATTTTTTTTGCATCTTCTAATTTCGGCAATGCCACAACGATTACTCTCATTCCACGCCTCCGCCCGCTACTTTACGCCAAATATCACTCGTGGTTTTTACACCAAGTACAAATAGTGGTCTAATTCCCATGGCGTGATTTCTTCCAGATAACGTTTCCATTCTGTTTTCTTTGCATTCTGATAAGCAGATACAAATGATTCCCCTAACACTTCCCGAATAAAAGAATCGTTTTGCATCGCATTTAGCGCCACGCCCAGATTTTCCGGCAGGCATAAGCCCCCTTTTTCTATTCCTTGCCCACCGGTTAATGCGCGAAGATCTTCTTTTAATTCTTCTGGCATAGAAAGCCCTTTTTCTATGCCATCTAATCCCGCCTCCAAACACAGCGCCGCCAAAAGATAAGGATTTGCTGCGGAATCCGGACTGCGCAGCTCTAAGTCTGCCGGCCCGTTTTTCTTTTTACGGACGCGGATTAACGCATTTTGCCGTCTGTCCGGCGAAGTAATCTCAGACGGGGCAAAAAATCCGGACGAAAGACGCTTATAAGAATTTACGAGAGGGTTAAAAATTGCAGTCATGCCGGAAAGATGCAAAATAATACCCGCCAAAAACGATTCTAGCGTCCGGCTTAACGCTCCGTTTACGTCTGTAAACGCATTTTGCCCATCTTTAAACAGACGCATATTTAAGTGCATGCCTGAACCGTTTGCATCTTTTCTTGGTTTCGGCATAAACGTCGCATATAAACCATAACGCCTTGCAATCGTGCGCACAGCCATTTTAAAGGTCATGACTTTATCTGCCGTCGCAAGCGCATCTTCAAATGTAAAATCAATTTCATGCTGGGCAGTGGCAATTTCGTGATGGGAAGAATCAATGACATACCCCATTTCTTCCAGCGTCAAAATAATCTCACGCCTCGTATTTTCCCCTAAATCAATCGGAGACGTATCAAGATAGCCTGCCCGCTCATGGGAAACCGTCGTTGGCAGGCCGTTTTCGTCTGTATGGAACAGGAAAAATTCACATTCGGGATTCAATTTTAATGTGTAGCCCAGCTTGTTTGCTTTTTCTATGGATTTTTTTAAAATCCCACGCGGGCTTACCGCGCACTCCGTCCCGTCCTCGTTGCACACGTCACACAACAAACGGGCCACTTTGCCGTTTTGCGGGCGCCATGGCAAAATCGCAAACGTGTTTAGATCGGGTTTTAAATAAAGATCCGCTTCCGCTTCTTTTGCAAAGCCTTCCAAAGAAGCGGGATCGATTGAAAAATTTTCTTCCAGCGCTTTTTGCAGGCGGCCAGATGGAACGGCAATGCTTTTTAACATTCCAAACATATCGGTAAATTGAAGGCGGATAAACTCCACATTCTCTGCTTCTGCCATTTTGACTATCTCTGCTTTCCTGTATGTTTCCATGAACTATTCTTCTCCTTTTTTGCATTTCTATGAAAGGTTTGTATACCCCATTAAAGACTGGTCGATGGCTTTTGCCGCCTGCCGCCCTTCGCAGATTGCCCAGACAACTAAAGACTGCCCCCTCCGCATATCGCCTGCCGCAAAAACCCGTGGCGCGCTTGTTTCATAACTGCCTTCTTTTGCAAGAACGTTCCTTCTCTCGTCGACGGCTGTTTGGAATGCATCCGCCACATACGTCTGCGCTCCCATAAATCCGGCGGCAATTAACACAAGATCGGCGTCTATTTCGGTTTCGCTCCCCTCAATGGGCTCCATTGTGATTCTTTTACTCTTGGCGTCCTGCTCTGGCTTTAATTTTATCAGAATGGCTTTTTTGACATTCCCGTCCTGATCTGCTTGAAATTCTTTGACTGTCGTCTGGTAAATGCGTGGATCACTGCCAAATGCCGCAGCCGCTTCCTCCTGCCCATAGTCCGTTTTTAGGATGCGCGGCCATTGCGGCCATGGATTTTGGGCGCCCCGTTCTTTGGGCGGTTTTGGCATCATTTCTAATTGTGTCACGGATTTTGCGCCAAGGCGGATCGCCGTCCCAACGCAGTCATTTCCCGTATCCCCGCCGCCAATCACTAATACATTCCTGCCTTTTGCCATAGGATAGGATTTGTCCTTTAATCCAGAATCCAAAAGGCTTTTTGTCACGGCGGATAGGAAATCAACGGCAAAATAAATCTGTTTTGCTTCTCTGCCTTTCACCGGAATATCCCTTGGCTCAGAAGCGCCGCAGGCAAGAAGGATTCTGTCAAACTTCTCTAATAATTTTTCCGAAGAGAAATCCTTTCCTACGTCCGTATTTACCTGAAATGCAATCCCTTCCGCTTCCATCAGTTTTAACCTGCGGTCGATCACCTGTTTTTCCAGTTTCATATTTGGGATGCCATAGCGCAACAGTCCTCCAATCCGGTCACTGCGCTCAAATACAGTGACGCTATGCCCTCTGCGGTTTAAAAGCTGCGCCGCCGCAAGCCCGGCCGGGCCGCTTCCGACGATGGCGACTGTTTTGCCAGTACGCAGTTTGGGCGGCTTAGGTTCCATATATCCATGGGAAAACGCATATTCAATGATTGCCAGCTCATTTGCTTTCGTGGCAACCGGATCGCCGCCTAAATTACAGACGCAGGCGGCTTCACAAAGCGCAGGGCAGACCCTTCCCGTAAATTCCGGGAAACAATCTGTACGGTCTAACCGTTCAAACGCTTTCTTCCAGTTTCCTTTATAGACGAAATCATTCATCTCTGGGACAAGGTTATGGAGCGGGCATCCGGACGCCATGCCATTTAGCATCCCGCCGTTTTGGCAAAATGGCGCGCCGCAGTCCATACATCTTGCGCCCTGCGTCTTTTGTTCTTCCCATGACAATGGCGTATGAAATTCACGGAAATGGCTCACACGCGTGTCCGCATTTTCCGCTTTCGCGTCTATTCTTTGATATTCCAAGAATCCTGTTGCTTTTCCCATCTTCTATCCCTCACTCTCTTTCTTTTGAAAACTTTCGTGAAACGCTTCCATCTGCGCCTGTTCACTATTCATGCCTTTTTCTTCCCATTTCTGGGATAAGGCAGTCATTTTTTTATAGTCATATGGGATAATCTTCTTAAACTTTGGCAGATATTCTTCAAAATGGCCTAATAGTTTCCTGCCTTTTTCAGAACCGGTTTCCTTTGTATGCGCTTCTATCATCGCCTTTAATTCCAAAACGTCATGTTTCTGTTCCACTTTTTCAATCGAAATCATGTCTTTATTCAAATTCCGGTAAAGATGGCTGTCTTCGTCCAAAACATAGGCAATGCCGCCGCTCATTCCCGCAGCAAAGTTTTTCCCCGTCTTTCCTAACACAACGACCCTGCCGCCTGTCATATACTCACAGCCATGCTCCCCGACGCCCTCCACAACGGCATACGCGCCGGAATTACGCACAGCAAAACGCTCTCCCGCCACGCCGCATATAAAAACAGCGCCGCCGGTCGCTCCATAAAGCGCCACGTTTCCCGCGATAATGTTTTCTTCTGCCAGATAGCCCCTGTTTTTGGGCGGATATAACACAAGTTTCCCGCCGGAAAGCCCTTTCCCAAAATAATCGTTGGTATCGCCGCAAAGCTTCAAAGTCAGCCCTTTCGGGATAAACGCCCCGAAACTCTGTCCGCCAAAACCACTGCAGTTTACTATAATTGTGTCTTCCTTAAGCCCCTCTTTATGCAGGCAGGTCATCTGGGCGCCTAACATCGTTCCAAAAGAACGGTCTGTATTTTTGACCTTAATATCCAAAGAAGCCTTTTGCCCCTTCATAAGCGCCGTTTTTAATTTTTTCAGCAATACTTTCTCGTCTAATGTTTGCTCTAACCTAAAATCGTAAGCTTTTTCCGGAAGGAAGGTGGCGTTTTGCGGGACGCCTTCGGTCGGACGGTATAAAACCGCGCTTAAATCTATTTTTTGCGCCATCGGCGATGCAGCGTCCTCTTTTACTTTTAAGCAGTCGCTTCTCCCCACCATTTCATTGACTGTGCGAAAGCCCAGTTTTGCCATATATTCCCGAAGTTCTTCCGCAATAAAACGCATAAAATTTTCAACATACTCTGGTTTTCCTTTGAAGCGTTTCCGAAGCTTGGGATTTTGCGTTGCAATCCCAACCGGGCATGTGTCAAGATTGCAGACCCGCATCATCACGCAGCCCATTGCCACAAGCGGCGCAGTGGCAAAGCCAAATTCCTCCGCGCCAAGCAGAGCCGCTATTGCAACGTCTCTGCCGCTCATTAATTTTCCGTCCGTTTCAAGTTTCACGCAATTTCTTAATCCGTTTTGTAAAAGCGTCTGATGCGTTTCCGCAAGCCCTAATTCCCATGGCAGGCCCGCATTGTGTATGGAACTTTCCGGCGCAGCGCCTGTCCCGCCGTCATAACCAGAAATTAAAATTACCATAGCCCCCGCTTTCGCCACGCCTGCCGCAACAGTCCCAACGCCTGCTTCCGAGACTAATTTAACGGAAACCGCGGCATTTTTATTTGCGTTTTTTAAATCATAGATTAACTGCGCCAAATCTTCAATGGAATAGATGTCATGGTGCGGAGGCGGGGAAATTAAACTTACGCCTGCGGTGGAATGCCTTGTTTTTGCAATCCACGGATATACTTTTTTCCCCGGAAGATGCCCGCCTTCCCCCGGTTTCGCGCCTTGCGCCATTTTAATCTGGATTTCTTTTGCGCTGACAAGGTAGCGGCTTGTCACGCCAAACCTGCCAGAAGCAACCTGTTTGATGGCAGAGCATCTGTCCTCCCTTCCTCCGGAAGAAGCAAGCCGTTCTTCACTCTCCCCGCCTTCGCCCGAATTGGATTTTCCATGCAGGCGGTTCATCGCAATGGCAAGCGTCTCATGCGCTTCCTGTGAAATGGAGCCATACGACATTGCGCCTGTTTTAAACCGTTTGACAATTTCATCTGCGCTTTCCACTTCTTCTAACGGAATCTCTTTTGCAGCCGGACAAAAATCCAAAAGGCTCCGCAAATATCCGCTGGATTCTTCGTCTATTTTTTTCGTGTATTCTTTAAATATGGCATAATTTCCCGTCCATGCCGCCTGCTGCAAAAGATGGATCGTTTCCGGATTATAGCGATGCGCTTCCCCTCCTGCCCGCAGTTTATGCTTTCCAAGGCTTTCTAATGTCAGCTCCGTTTCAAGCCCCAATGGATCAAACGCCTGTGAATGGCGCGCATCTGTCTGTTTTGCAATATCTTCTATTGTAATGCCGCCGACACGGCTTACGGTTCCCGAAAAATATTTGCGAATCACTGCCTTTGATATTCCAACCGCTTCAAAAATCTTTGCGCCCTGATAGGACTGAAGCGTAGAAATCCCCATTTTCGAAGCAATTTTTACAATGCCATGCAGGATTGCGGCGTTATAATCTAACACCGCGGCATAATAATCTTTCTCTAACAGTTTATCTTCTATTAATTCATGGATAGAGTCAAGCGCAAGATACGGATTTATGGCGCAAGCGCCATAACCCAAAAGCGCCGCAAAATGATGCGCTTCCCTTGGCTCTCCAGATTCTAAAATCAGAGAAAAAGAAGTCTGTTTTTTCGTATCCACTAAATGCTGGTGGACGGCAGACACTGCCAGAAGGGACGGAATCGGCACATGGTTTTCATCTACGCCCCTGTCAGACAGCACAAGGATATCCGCTCCGTCTTTATATGCCTTATCCACTTCCACAAACAAACGCTCAATCGCATGTTCTAAGTTTGCGCTCTTATAATAGAGAATCGGCACAACGGAAACGCGAAACCCCTCTTGTTCCATATATTTGATTTTTAACATATCCGTATTTGTCAAAATAGGGTTGTTTATTTTTAAAACATGGCAGTTTTTTGCTTTCTCCTCTAACAAATTTCCTTTTTTTCCAGCATAAATCGTCGTACAAGTTACGATTTCTTCCCGAATCGCATCGATTGGCGGATTCGTCACCTGAGCAAACATCTGTTTAAAATAGTCAAAAAGCGGACGGTTTTTCTCTGACAGAGCCGCAAGCGGCGTATCCGCTCCCATTGCCGCAATGGATTCACTTCCGTTTAATGCCATATTTAAAATGGAATTGCGGTATTCTTCATAGGTATAGCCGAATGCTTTCTGCAATTTTTTCCGTGTTACGCTGTCATACTCCTCTACGCCTTTATTTGGAATTTTTATCTGCCCTAATTCCACAAGATTGCCGTCAAGCCATTCGCCATAAGGCTGTCTGGCTGTATAAATGTCTTTTAACTCACGATCCTGTAATATTTTTCCTGCCAAAGTGTCTATAAGCAGCATTTTTCCGGGATGCAGCCGTTCTTTTAAAACAATTTCTTCTTCCGGCGCATCCAAAACGCCCACTTCAGAAGCCAAAATCACGTCCCCATTTTTCATAACATAATAACGGGACGGACGCAGCCCGTTACGGTCTAGCACGGCTCCCGCCACATCGCCGTCAGAAAACACAATCGAAGCGGGACCGTCCCACGGCTCCATCATGGTTGCATAATATTGATAAAAATCTCGCTCGTCCTGAGAGAGCGTCTGATTTTTGCTCCAAGGCTCTGGTATGGCAATCATCATTGCCAAAGGCAGATCCATGCCGCTCATTACAAGAAATTCCAATGCGTTGTCCAACATTGCGGAATCGGAGCCGCGGGCGTCTACAACGGGAAGCGCTTTGTGCAGCTCCCCTTTTAAATATTCGGATTCCATGGTTTCTTCCCTTGCAAGCATTTTATCCGCATTGCCGCGGATTGTATTGATTTCTCCGTTGTGTACCATAAAACGGTTCGGATGCGCCCGTTCCCAGCTCGGATTTGTGTTCGTGCTGAAGCGGGAATGCACAAGCGCAATGGCCGTTTCATAATCCGGATCCTGCAAATCCGCGAAAAATGTCCGCAACTGCCCGACTAAAAACATACCCTTATAGACGATTGTACGGCTGGACATTGACACAACATAGGTATTGTCATTGCTCTGCTCAAAGATCCGGCGGGCAATGTAAAGTCTGCGGTCAAATTCAATCCCCTGTCTGACGCCCTTTGGTTTTTTCAGAAACGCCTGCGCAATATACGGCATACACGCTTTTGCTTTTTCTCCTAAAACTTCTGGATAAACCGGAACTTCACGAAACCCTAAAAGCTCTAACCCCTCTTTTTCCACAATGATCTCAAACATCTTTTTCGCCTGATTCCGCTGTAATTCGTCCTGAGGAAAGAAAAATTGGGCGATGCCATAGTCCCGCTCCTCCCCTATTGGAATTTGCTCCCGGCTGCATACTTTTTTAAAAAATTTATGTGAAATCTGAAGCAAAATCCCTACGCCGTCTCCGGTTTTGCCATCTGCATCTTTTCCTGCCCTATGCTCTAAATTTTCCACAATGTTCAAAGCATTTTCTACGGTCTGGCGGGTTTTCTTCCCCTTACTGTTGATGACAGCCCCAATTCCGCAATTCTCATGCTCAAACTGCGCGTGGTATAAGCCTCTGTTTTTTAGTTTATGTTCCATTTGACTGACTCCTCTCTTTTTATTTCCTTTTGCTTGGCATAAAAAAAGGGAACAGAAATCCCTTTGGATTTCTGACTCCCTTGTCAGTTTTTACGCTATTATTATGTTACTTTCCAGTTCATTTGTCAATTCTTTTTTCTTGTTTTTTATTGGCAATTTAACCGATGTTTGTAACAGCCTCTTTGCATCACAGAAAACGCTTATTTATCTATGCTTTATAATCTACCCACCGCATTTCCATTTCCGCAAGCTCAAGCTTCTCAAACAGCTCTCCATTTACATAAAGATCCGTTTTTCTCGGTTCTTTTGCGTTGTTAATTACCGCTATCTTACCAGACTTCTCAAAGACTGCAACTTCCGTATCCATATTCGTCACATAGAACTTCTTCATCTCCTCGATTTCACCCGCTGCATAATAAATTGCGCGAAGCAAAATCCGGCAGTTCTGCGGAGAATATGGAAGCCCTGCAAAATATACGCCGTGGCCTTTCCCATAGTCGTTTACGACAAGCTGGCTGTACTCTTTGTCCATGCTTAAGATCTGATAGTTCTCACCCTGCGCATAAATCCGGCTCATGCCCTCGCCGAAATCAATGTCGCCTTCAATATCCTCTAAAATAAAATGATTCCGGTTCAACTCATTATATTTATCCGTACTTAAAGAATAGGTCATCTCACGGTCTACGCCAAGCACGTCGCTTAATTGGAAAAACCGTCCCTGATTCTGGCAAGCCGTCGGCTCGCCAACTCCGATAAATCCGCCGCCATTGTCCACAAATTTACGGATATTCGTCAAAACGGTTTCATCTGTCCAATACTCGCCGCCGCTAAACGCCGTATAAGCGTCTCCAGAATTGATAATTACCTTAATGTCCTCTGCAATCCCGTTCTTAATATCGTCAAATGTAATAAACTCCACATCAAACGGCATACCGCTCAAACATTCCAGCACGCCCGTGTAAGAATAAATTTCCCTGTGCCAGATAGAATGATGCACTTGATTTGACATCCAGCCGCGCAACGCGCCCCAGCAGCTTAAAACAGCCACTTTAAACGGAGCCGTGTAAGCGCTTTTACCCTGCATATTTTCATGGATATGCCTAAACTCGCCGACTACATACTGAATCGCATCCACAAAGCCGTCCCACTGCGCCGCAAGCTTCAAATACCCGCCGTATCCAATACGGTCAAGCGGAGAACGCAAAATTGCGCGGCGGACTTTTAACCAGTTCTCTTTCGCTTCTTTAATCGGATCGCCGCCTTCACAGAATACATCTGGGAAAAAGTACGGCAAAAGCCTTCCTTCCGTATAGTCTACGCCTTTAATATCGGAAACCATACGCATCGTGACGCCGTCGCCCACAGAGCCAACAACCGCATCCAGCCCAATGTTTGCAAAATACTTGCCAAACGGCTCCGTTCCAATCCAGTGATCGCCCACAAACATCATCGCTTCTTTTCCATAAGAGTGGACAATGTCTACAATCTCTTTCGCTAACTTGCTGACTTCTATCTGCTGAAATTCCACATAATCCCGAAATTCTTTGCTCGGCACGCGGAAAATTGAATTATGGTACCCTTCGTCTACGATAAACTCCGGACGGAATTTATAGCCCGCCCATTCTTCAAACTGCTCTAAAATATATGGGCTTACGCTTGCGCTGTAACCAAACCAGTCCACATACTTTTCTCTTTTTTGGTCGTCAAATGTCAGCGTAAACTGATGGAAAAACGTTGTAAACCGCACAACATTGATTTCCGGATGCTCCTCACACCACTGTTTTAGCTTTTCTTTTACATGCTGCTGCGTCTTTGGCAGGCGCACGTCAAACGTAATCTGATGCGGCGCATCTTTCCAGTCATTTGTAATAAAGTTAAACATGTGCACCGGATCCCAAATCAAAAACGCCAAAAAACTAACGGTATATTCGTGATACGGAACCGTTTGAATTTCCACTTCCCCGCTCGCCTCGTCATACTCCCATTTATCTGTCGGCACAACTTCGCCCGTCGTGCGGTCAACCACTTCCCACCAACGTTTCGGGTCATGGATTGTATTCACTTTTAACTGCTCTCTATGGAATCCCTTCATCAGCTCAATCCGCAGCGTCTCGCCACGGGCTGTCACGCGGTCGCTAATCAAATATTCCTGCTGTACCTCGTCCGGATTGGCCTCTGCCCACTCATTATCCTTTCTAGTGGTATAATACGTCGCATACTTTTTCGCATCCTGTGAAAGCAGGGCGTCCGGAAATGTCGTCCCGTCACAATCCCTCAATGCATCTGCGCCCAATAACTCCTTTAACCGAATTGTTTCCTCCACCATATCCACATCGGTCGGCAGTGTCAATCTTCCCTTTTGTTCCATTCAAATTCCTCCTGTTTTCAATCATTCCATGTATCTTACATGCTTCTAGTATAGCTATACGCCTACATATATGCAAGCGTTTTTTCACAATTCCTTTTACGCCTTTTTGCATTCCCCGCTTATGCCTCTCTACATTCCCCGCCGATATGAAAAATCCGCTCTGTATTCTTCTTTGCATGTTCCATCAGCGTTTCTTCGGAAACGTTCCTATATTTCGCTAATTCCTTTACTACATAAACAATATTTTGCGGCGTATTTACCCTGTCTAACCCCGCCACGTTTTTTGGCGTAAGATACGGCGCATCCGTTTCCACCAAGATACGGTCTAACGGAATCATACGGACAGCTTCCCGCAAATCCTTTGCGCGGCGGCCATCGCATATCCAGCCGGTAATCCCAATGCTAAACCCCATGGAAAGATACGCATCTAAAGTTTCTTTATTTCCGGTAAAACAATGCACAACGGATCTTTTGCAAATTTCCGGATGCTTTTTAAACCTTCGGATAAAATCCCCCGCCGCATCCCGCTCATGCAAAAATAATGGCTTATCCAGCTTTTCCGCAAGGGCAATATGCTTTTCAAGGCACCTTATCTGGTTTTCTTTCGTGGAAAACATTCTGTCATAATCCAAACCGCACTCCCCAACCGCAACGATTTTTTTATTCCCTGTAATGATTTCTTCAATTTCTATAAAATCTTCCTGCTTTGCCGAATCTGCATTGTGCGGGTGGATGCCTGCCGTCCCATAGACGGCATGGTTTTTAGTAAACGCATGAATTTTTTGGTTTTCCTTCTGATCGGTCCCGGTCAGAATGCAGGCAACGTTTGCTTTTGCCGCATCTGCAATAGTTTTCTCCGGATCGGGAAACTGCCTGCAAAATAAGTTTACTCCAATATCATAATAATCAATCCGCATATGCCCTCCTTGTAGTGTTTGCTACCCATAACAACCCATGCCCGATTCATTTTACCTTACCACAAATAGAATCTATTTTCAATTTTTTCCATAAAATTTACGGGAATCCGTATCTTGTCGGATTCCCGTATCTGTATTAATTTTTGAATTTTACTTTTTTCCCGGCGCCTTTTGACTGTATTATCTTTTTATACGCTTCTTTTTTCTTTTTTGGCGTTTTGATTTCTGCTTTGGCATAGATGCCTTTAAGTGCTTTAGCCCCTATCGTTTTACTCTTTAATTTTGTTGCTCTGATATTAATTTTTTTAGGTTTTTACAGCCAAAAAAAGCCCTTTTCCGCCGGAACAGGTTTGTTTGTCCCGCCTGTGTTTGGATTTTTGGAATTGCCGGAACCGGAAGGCGGCTTTTGCGTTCCTCCATTTGTCTTATTCGTTCCTCCATTTGGTTTGTTTTCCGTGTCCTCTCTGGGTTCCTCTTTATCTGCGCCATCTGACGCTTCTTTGATAATTTTTCCGGTAGCCGGGTCCCAAACTCCCCAGTTTACATGCTCCTCAAAATTTTTCTTTACATTGTTTGTCCATGTTTGGTTTTCTGCCGGAGTATAAACGTCTGACTTTGAAATGCTGCCAAACAACCCCTTTCCAACTTCAGGGGCGTCTCCCTTAAAATACATCGTCTTATCATCATTGTAATTGTAACTGCAAAAGGCTTTATCTCCGATTGAATTCACGCTTGCCGGTATGGTCAAAGAATGTAATTTACTGCGCCAAGCAAATTAAAACGCCGGAATGGAACAGGCAAATACAGCGGCGTCGTTGACGTAAAACCTAAGAGGCTGTTTTTTTAACTGGACTGCCAAAAGCAGGCCCAATCCAATGCTTACGAACGCGCATGCCAGCTCATAGCACAATCCCGCCATAAAAAACGAAACGGAAAACAGAATACGCATTGACTGTATAAAAAAATTTTTCTTTTGAAACGCTCTCCTCCCCTTCCTAACGTCCATAGTTTTGATCTCCCACGCAGATACCATAATCGTCCGCCCTCTGTCAGAATATCTTTTGTGAGAAACCAAGAACGGGGCGTTCGTATGCGTCCACACTATGCGCCCCGTTTTATTTAAAGGCCAAAATTCTTTTTTTCTGATACACACTGCCATCTTTCGGTTGTAATTAAAAAATAATTCCCTTATAATAGCATTGTGTATCGCAGAATCATTCTGTATTGTGGGTAGCCAAATTACCATCCCTTACCCGGCATTGTTCCCGCAATGCCGGGTGGCGCACCATATCCGTCCTTGATTTCTTAACCCATATTTTACCATATCAAAATATGAATCACAAGCGCTTTGCAAACAATATTATTTTTTCTAATTTTTTACAACTTAGGATTGAGAAATTTTGAAAATGTACTATAATAAAAATATCATACAAATTAAGGAGGATTCAAATGCAAATCATTCAGGGAAAAGACTATGACGACATGAGCCGGAAAGCGGCAAATATTATTTCTGCGCAGGTGATTTTAAAACCGAACTGCGTGCTTGGCCTTGCAACAGGCTCTACGCCTCTTGGGACCTACGCAAATTTAATTAACTGGCACGAAAAAGGGGATTTGGATTTTTCAAATGTTTCTTCTGTCAATCTTGACGAATACCGCGGGCTTCCGGCAGACAATGACCAAAGCTACCGCTATTTTATGAAAACAAACCTGTTCGATAAAATCAATATTGACCAGAGCAGGACTCACGTTCCAAACGGCATGGAGCCGGACAGCGAAAAAGCCTGCCGCGACCACGATTCCATTATTAAGGAACTGGGCGGCATTGACTTACAGTTACTAGGGCTTGGCTTAAACGGGCATATCGGATTTAATGAGCCGGCTGCGGATTTTCCGAAAGGAACGCACTGCGTTGACCTGACAAAGAGCACGATTGAAGCAAACTCCAGATTCTTCGCTTCCATTGATGAAGTGCCGACGCAGGCATATACGATGGGCATCCAGTCCATTATGCTGGCGAAGAAAATTTTAATCATTGCAAGCGGCGCAAATAAAGCGGAGATCGTTGCAAAAGCATTTTTAGGGCCGGTAACTCCTGACGTTCCCGCTTCTATTCTGCAAATGCATCCAGATGTAACATTAGTCGCTGACGAAGCCGCTTTATCTGTTTACAACAAGCAGTTAAGTGAAATGGGGGCGAACTAATCATGGTCATCAAAAATGCCCTTGTTTTTACAGACGATTGTAAATTTACGCAAAAAGACGTCTATATAGAAAACGGACGCTTTTCTGATACAGCATCGGATTCCGAAGTCATTGACGGAACCGGCTGCTATCTGATTCCGGGGCTTATGGATATCCATTTCCATGGGTGTGTGGGACATGACTTCTGCGACGCTACAATGGAAGCCTTGACTGCAATGGCGGAATACGAACTGAAAAACGGCGTGACTTCCATCTGTCCGGCTTCTATGACGCTTTCAGAAGAAACTCTGATTGACGTCTGCAAAAATGCGAAAGCATACCGTGATGCATGGAAAGCCGGAAGCTCTGCAAGAATCTGCGGCATCAATTTAGAAGGGCCGTTTATTGCCATGAGCAAAAAAGGCGCGCAGAATCCAAAATATGTCACCGCCCCAAATAAAGAAATGTTCCAGCATCTAATTGACGCTGCAGACGGGCTTGTAAAACTGACGACGATTGCGCCGGAAACAGAAAACGCTATGGATTTCATCCGGGAATTTTCGGACAAAGCGCGTATTTCGATTGGACATACTGACTGTGACTATGACACGGCCCGCGAAGCGTTTTTAGCGGGAGCCAGCCATATCACGCATTTATTTAACGCTATGCCTCCATTTACGCACAGAAAGCCAGCTTTAATCGGAGCCGGATTTGACACGAAAAAAGTGACGCCGGAAATTATCTGTGACGGCATCCACATTGATCCGGCTTCTGTAAGGACTGCGTTTGCCATCTTTGGCGATGACCGCATGATTTTAATCAGTGACAGCATGATGGCGACCGGAATGCCAAACGGCGACTATTCCCTTGGCGGGCTTGCCGTAAAAGTGACGGGACGGCTTGCTACATTAGAAGATGGCACGATTGCCGGTTCCGCTACGAATTTGATGGACTGCATGAAAACTGCTGTCCAAAAAATGGAGCTTCCATTAGAAAGCGCTGTAAAATGCGCGACGATTAACCCGGCAAAAGCGATTGGGGAAGACAAAGAATATGGAAGCATTACCATAGGAAAATACGCAGACTGCGTACTGTTAAAACAGGATACTCTGGATATCAAACAAGTAATTTCGCATGGACATGCAATATCCTAGGCCAAATTTAAAAGTTAGAGACTGGAACACAGCTCCAGTCTCTTATTTCCGTCCAAAAATACAGATTCCCTATTCTGATTTGACATAAAAAACATCAAATGACAAACTGGAAACATACAACAGGAGGAAAGACATGAAACGAAAATTATTTGTATCAGCAATCTGTTTTTATATCCTACTCGCCTGTGGAACGATTTTAAACGCTGCAAACGCCAGCGCGAAAGAAACGGATATGAAAAACAGCCGCCGCGGACTTACCAATGATAAAGACTGGCTCTCTGAAAAGCCGGAACCTGTGTTTGACATGACAAATGTCACACTAAAGAAAACCAATGCGGAAGTTTATTTGGTTCCGGTTTATTCCTATGGCGCGATTTCCTATGATGAAAATATGACTTTTGACGTTGCCATAAACAGCCCGGTAATGTTAGATGACACTATGCACGGCATCGACCTGTCCTGTAAAAGCTCCAATAAAAAAGTTCAGGCAAGCGCATCTCTTTCTGAAAATATCCTCCATTTTAAAATTCGGGCAAACCAAAAATGCAAAACGAAATTAACGATCTATATTGCAAAAAAGAAGTTTCAAATAAAGGTCTCTATAAAACCGGTAAATATCTCTGCCAATTCTCTGTTATTGGAAAAAGGAAAAACCAAAAAATTGAAATTAACTGGCAATCCAAAAGGCATTACATGGTCATCTTCCAATAAAAAAATCGCCACTGTTTCCAAAAAAGGAGTGGTGAAAGGCAAAAGAACCGGTAATGTCATGATCTCAGCTAAAATCGGAAAACGACGGGTCGGCTGCTCTGTCTCCGTCACGACTTCCGCGTTAAAAAAAGTATGCGAAAGAGCTTCCTATATCGGTGCAAACTGGCAATACAGTCAGGCAAAACGCGCCCTGCCCGGCTATTATGACTGCAGTTCTTTAGTATGGAAAGCCTATACGGAATGCGCGGGAGTGAATTTTGGGAGTTCTAACTATCCGGGAACAAGCTCCACAGAGGCCGTATGGTGCAATGCAAACAACCGTTTAATTCCGGGAGGATACAGCTATGCAAGAGTGCTGAATATGCAGTTGAATCCGGGAGATCTAATCTTCAAATCAAGAAGTTTAAGCAATCCTTTTTATACAACCTATCATGTGGAAATGTTTACGGGATATGTCTGCTTAGGTTACGGGAGCAACGGAAAACCCATTATCACCTCACTTTGGGCGTCAAGGGCTCCCGGCTATAGCGCGGTAAGCGGCTCTTTACTTGCAAGGCCGGTTAAATAAATGATTTTACATAATCCATGAAAAGCGGATTGTTTTTTGCGCGACCCAGCCATACACTGTATCTAATGGAAAACTGCAAAAAGAGGCTGTTGCAAAATATGATTTCTATACATTATGGATCCGATCTATGTGGGTTGATTCCATATCTTATCTATAGCAAATATTTTGCGACAGCCCTTTTTACAGATTTTCGTTTCTTAACTATTTTTTATCTGTTTTCTTTTCTGTTTCTTATATGTTTTTTATCTGTTTCTTTTCTGTTTTTTATATGTTCTCTTTTCTGTTTTCCTAACTGTTTTTACTTGTTTTCTTATTTTTTATCTGTTTTCTTATCTGTTTTTTTCTGGGCATTTTACATTTTTTACACGATGTCCCATGCTGATCACGCCTGTTTTATCCAATGCTGCCATAAGAGCCGGAATAAAGAGAAGCTGTAAGATGATTCCCGGTATCGCATTGAAACATGCCCCAGCGATAAACATCTGCCATGTAAAAACTGATTTTGACAATCCCATTATGATTATGCTTGCCACTCCCCAGACCACCCTGCCGCCAATCATAGCGATGAATAAAGAACGGTATAAGGCAGTCATGCAGTTCCAGCGGGAACGGCTGTAACAAATTCCCGCAAGTATGCCGTATGCCGCAAGTTCAAATGCCATTGCTATGCCATTTGGCATGGGCGGCATCCCAAAAAGCGCATACCGGAACAGCGGAAGAACCGCCCCAACCGTCCCGCCATACTGCCACCCACAGAGCAGGCCGCAGACCAGCGCGGGAAGATGCATGGGCAAAAGCATATTTCCAATCCGCGGAATCTGCCCTGTAAAAAACGGCAGGACAATTCCGACGGCTAATAACATCGCGGATATGACAAGTTTCTGGATTTGGATTCTCGTTTGTTCCACTAAAAACATCTCCTTTTACTGAAAATATTTTACTCCCGATTCAAACAATTTCATATCCTGCTCCCCATAAATGTTCACTGCGACGGATTCCCCTTTCCGTTCCGCATGAGCCATTTTTCCAAACACACGCCCGTCCGGGCTTGTAATTCCTTCGATTGCGGCGTAAGAGCCATTGACGTTCCATTCTTCGTCCATCGTTGGCATTCCATTTTCATCTACATACTGCGTCGCCGCCTGACCGTTTGCAAAAAGACGATCTATCCACTCTTTCTTTGCCACAAAACGCCCTTCCCCATGGGAAGCCGGATTGCAGTAAACGCCGCCAAGCTTTGCGCCTGAAAGCCACGGAGACTTATTGGAAACGACTTTCGTATAGACCATTTTACTTATATGCCGCCCAATCACATTATAGGTCAGCGTCGGGGAATCCACTGTCTGTTCCATAATTTCCCCATATGGGGCAAGCCCAAGCTTCACTAACGCCTGAAATCCATTGCAGATGCCAAGCATTAAACCATCCCGTTCTTTTAGCAGGCGGCGCACCGCTTCTTTTAACCGTTCATTCCGAAACGCCGTTGCAAAAAATTTCGCCGACCCTTCCGGCTCATCTCCGGCGGAAAACCCGCCCGGAAACATAATAATCTGCGCTTGGCCAATCGCCTTTTCAAACGTTTGGACAGATTCCCTTATATCTTCTGCATTTAAGTTACAGAACACTTTCGTCACTACATTTGCGCCCGCCGCTTCAAACGCTTTCGCGCTGTCATACTCACAGTTCGTCCCCGGAAACACCGGAATAAATACAGTCGGTTTCGCCACTTTATGTTTGCACAGATACACTTCTTTTGCTTGATAAATCCCTGTATCAAGGGTCTGTTTCTCCAACGAAACACGGGTCGGAAAGACCTTTTCAAGCGTCCCTGTCCATGCCGCCACCGCTTCTTCCATGGCAATATGCGTCTGCTTATAGACAAATTCCTGTCTGTCATTTACAACGCCTGCCTTTGACACATAATCCAAAAGTCCTGCATCCGAAAACGCCTGCATCACTTCTTCTTCCCTGTCTTTTTCAACTTCCGCGACAATCGCCCCAAAACCGGAAACAAACAGTTCCGTTTCGCTGACAGTATCCGCTACCGTTACGCCAAGCTTATTTCCAAACGCCATTTTGCTGAGCGCCGCCGCAAGCCCTTTTCCATCTAACGCATAAGCGGAGACAACCGCTTTCTTTCCAGTCAGCATATGCGCCGTATCATAGAGTTTTTTCACCTGCCCATACACCGGAAGGTCAAATTCATCTGTTTGAATCCGAAACAGCAATAACGGATTTCCCGCCTTTTTTAACTCAGGCGTCCGGATCTCCCCTTCCTTTGCCACGTCTACGGCAAACGACACCAAAGTCGGCGGCACGTCAATTTCATTAAAACTGCCGGACATACTGTCTTTCCCTCCAATGGAAGGAAGCGAAAAGCCCATCTGCGCGCTGTATGCGCCAAGCAAAGCCGCAAACGGCTGGCTCCAGCGGGAAGGATCTTGTGACATTCTGCGGAAATATTCCTGAAACGAAAACCGTATTTTCCGGTAATCCCCGCCCGCGGCCGTTATCCTCGCCACTGATTCCAGCACAGCATACACCGCTCCATGATATGGGCTAAACGTAGACACAAACGGGTCAAAACCATAGCTCATTAACGTCACTGCGTCCGTTTTGCCTTCCGCCACCGGAAGTTTTGCCGCCATGCTCTGCGTCTCTGTAAGCTGGTAACGTCCGCCATACGGCATATAGACGCTGCCTGCCCCGATCGAGCCGTCAAACATTTCCACAAGCCCCTTTTGCGAACAGACATTCAAATCGGAAAGCAGGGAAAGCCACGCCGTCTTTATGTCGTTTTTCTTAACCGCTTCTTCTACAGCCGGAATGGAAATCCGGTTGAGGGGGCAGTCTTTTTTGGAAGGCGTCTCCACTTTAACGCTTGTTTCCTGATGCGCGCCGTTCGTGTCTAAAAATGCGCGGGAAATATTCACAATTTCCTTTCCCCTCCAGCTCATTACTAAACGCGGCTCTTTTGTAACAACGGCAACGGGAACGGCCTCTAAGTTTTCTTCTTTTGCATATGCCAAAAACGTTTCTAGGTCTTTCGGAGAAATGACAACCGCCATACGTTCCTGAGATTCGGAAATTGCAATTTCCGTCCCATCTAATCCGGCATATTTTTTGGGAACTTTGTCCAAATCAATCTTCAGCCCTGCGGCAAGCTCGCCGATCGCAACCGATACGCCGCCTGCGCCGAAATCGTTGCACTTTTTAATCAGATAGCTGACTTCTTCCCTGCGGAACAGACGCTGGATTTTACGTTCTGTCGGCGGGTTGCCTTTTTGCACTTCCGCCCCGCAGACGTCAATCGACGCTGTCGTATGCGCTTTTGACGATCCGGTTGCGCCGCCGCATCCGTCCCGTCCCGTCCTGCCGCCAAGCAGCACAATCACATCGTCCGGATCTGACGTAAGCCTTTGCACAGCGCGCCTTGGAGCCGCTCCCATTACCGCGCCGATCTCCATACGTTTTGCAACATAATTCGGATGATAGATTTCTTTGACGTAACCTGTCGCAAGCCCAATCTGGTTGCCATAGGAACTGTATCCTTTTGCCGCGCTTTGCACAATTTTTTTCTGTGGAAGCTTCCCTTCCATTGTATCTTTTACGGAAACAGTCGGGTCCGCCGCGCCCGTGACGCGCATTGCCTGATAAACGTATGTCCTTCCAGACAAAGGATCTCGGATTGCGCCGCCAAGGCAGGTCGCCGCGCCGCCAAACGGCTCAATTTCCGTCGGATGGTTGTGCGTCTCATTTTTAAAGTTGACCAGCCATTCTTCCGTTTTTCCGTCCACTTCTACCGGAACAATAATTGAACAGGCATTAATTTCATCTGACTCCTCCTGATCGTTTAATTTCCCTTCTTTTTTTAACTGTTTCATCGCCATCAGGGCAATATCCATCAGGCAGACAAATTTATCCTTCCTGCCCGCATAGAGCGATTCATGCGCCGCAAGATACGCTTCATACGCCGCTTTGATTGGCTCTTTGTAGTCTCCTTCGTCAAATGCAACTTCTTTTAACTCCGTAGAAAACGTCGTATGACGGCAATGATCCGACCAGTATGTGTCTAAGACACGAATTTCCGTCATGGACGGGTTTCGTTTTTCTTCGTCTTTAAAATATGACTGAATATGGAGGAAATCCCGAAACGTCATGGCAAGGTTTAAAGAATCGTATAGGTTCCGAAGCTCCGCATTGCTTTTTTCCGTAAAACCGTCAAAAACCATAATGTCCTTTGGCTCCTCAAACTCCGTCAAAAGCGTCTCCGGTTTTTTGAAATCCGTCTCTCTGGAATCTACCGGATTAATGCAGTGCGCTTTTACAGCCGCCAACTGCTCTTGCGTCAAATTTCCGCCTATGACATATGTGATTGCAGAACGGATCGCCGGTTCTTCATTTTCATTTAACAGCTTCACGCACTGCTGCGCGGAATCCGCCCTCTGGTCAAATTGCCCCAGAAGATACTCTACGCTGAAACTTACCGCTTCTCCTAACGGAAACGTTTCTTCGTAAACAAGATCGACAGGCGGTTCGGAAAAAACGGCGCGGATCGCTTTTTCATAGGTCTCATCTGAAATGTTCTCCACATCATAGCGGATCAGCGCGCGCACTTCTCCGACCGCGTCAATTCCAAGGTAGTTTTGAATTTCCGCTTTCAGCTCCTTCGCCTGCACAGCGTATTCCGGTTTTTTCTCTACATAGATTCTTCTCACATTGCTCATTGGTATTCCTCCATATTCTTTTCCTACTGGTTAAATCCATCTTATCACGTCTGAATAAATTAGTATAATTAATATACCTTATTTTATTTATAAATTATTTTAATATTTGAATATTTTGAATATTTTTTTTCAAAACTAACTTGACATAAGTTATTTATCCTGATATAATTGTTATGTTAGATAAAAAATTAACAAAATTATCAACAGGAGGGATTATATGACGCAAATATCCATTAACATTAACTTAGACGTGACATTTGACGAAGAAACGCGCACATGCGCAATCAAAAATCAAATCGTGCAAGTGCAAACCCCAGAGGATCTTCCTCCAAAAATGGAACATAAGCTTGGCGTTGCGGAAATCCGATACGGGATATTTACGCTGGGGGCAAAATCCGCAATCGGGAAACTATTGCCAAAAGCGACAGACATCAACGTAATTTACGATGACAAATCATACCCCGCGCGCACACACACTACTACGGGCGGAAGAATAGACCGTCTGTCCTCCCTAATTAAGAAATTCCATGTCAACACAATACTCACATTCGATTATTCCGTTGAGAAAAAAGAACTACACGTCACCATACCAACTTCTTCCACCAAAGAAAAAGAAGAAAGATAATTTTGATTTTCGGATCAACACAATACTCGCAACTTCTTCCACCAAAGAAAAAAGAAAGATAATTTTATTTTCGGAAAGAGCTGCTGCAATTTTGCAGCGGCCTTTTTCCCGCTTATTCCTGTTTTTATTCTGATTTCCTGTAAATGGCATATACTATTTATCGGTCTTTTAAGGCGCCTTCCATAAAAAGCAGCTCCCGCTTCACCTCCACCCCGTCTGCATACCCGACGAGAGATCCGTCCGCCCCAATGACGCGATGGCAGGGAACTGCAATTAAAATTGGATTCTTATGGTTCGCCATTCCCACTGCGCGGTATGCAAGCGGCTTTCCGATTGCCGCCGCGATTTCCTTATACGAACGTGTTTCGCCATACGGGATTTTACACAATTCCCGCCAAACCTTCTTTTGAAACTCTGTCCCGCACAACCGGATAGGAAAATCAAATTCCCTGCGACGCTTCGAAAAATATTCCATGATTTGACGGTGCGCTTCGTCCGTCAGACGATTTCCCTCTCCGGTTCCTTCTTCCGCTTCCTTTGCTTTTTTTATCCGTACAATCTCGTCTCCCTCATACCCGATATACAACGTTCCAAATGGAAACGGATAGACTGCCGCCCCGCGCCTCATTTCTTCCCCTTCTTTGGCGCTGGGTCCGTCACCCCTTCTAATGCGCCGCCTGCAATTTCCCACAAATACAAACTGGCAACGGAACCATACGGAGAATACCGTTTCCGGTATTTATCAAACTTCGCCCTATCGAGCGCGCGATGCCGATAAAGCATCCGCATCCCCCGGAGAATCGCCAAATCCCCAAAACTAACCACATCCGGCCTCTGCATACAAAAAATCATTACCATTTCCGCCGTCCATACGCCAACGCCCTTTAAAGACGTCAGTTCCAAAACCACCGCATCATCTGGCATCTGCTCCAAAGCCTCCACATCAAACGCCCCGCTTTTTACCTTTTCTGCAAAATCCAAAATATACTCCGCTTTTCGATACGACATTCCTACGTCCTGAAGCTGCTCTCTCCCAAGCGAGAGAATCCCTTCCGCATCCACCTTGCCTATCCTGTCATTCAGCCGATCCCACAATGTCGCTAACGCCGCCGTTGAAATCTGCTGCCCAATAATCTGATGTGTCACAGCCGCAAATAGATCCTCATCCACTTTCCGGCGCACATGCCCAATTTTTAAAATCGCCTCCCCCAGTTTTTTATCTTTTGCCGCTAAATAGTCCGTCTCTTTTTCGCCATACTCAAAATACAACGCCTGCCGCCCCCTCTATCTTTTTTCTTTCCCGCGTAAGTATCCCGCTCACGTTTCTCTTTGTCCCAATGGCGTCTCTCACTTCCGAATCAACCAAAACAAAATTTATTTTTACTGATGTATGCCAGATAATTATACCGCAAAAAAACCTGTATGTCCAAACTTCTGCGCCATTTCACAGAATTGCATTTTCCCACGCCAGATGGTATAGTAGATACAACAATACGAAAACAAAAGGAGCTAAATCCCATGGACATAAATTACGAATCCTACAAAGTTTTTTACTTAGTCGCTACCACATTAAGTTTCTCTGAAGCAAGCAAGCGGCTTTACATTTCCCAGTCCGCCGTCAGCCAGTCCGTAAAGGGGCTAGAAAAAAAACTCGGGCAGCCGCTGTTTATCAGAAGCACAAAAAATGTCCAGCTTACGCCAGCCGGACAACTGCTTTTAAACCATATAGAGCCTGCCATTAACCTAATCCGCCGCGGGGAAAACCGCCTGTTCGACAATGATCTTGGCATGGGACAGCTTCACATTGGGGCAAGCGACACCATCTGCCGCTATTTTTTAGTGCCCTACTTTCAAAAGTTCCACCAAAAATTCCCAAACGTCCCAATTAAAGTTACAAACGCCACCTCTCTCTCTTGCGTCTCCCTTTTAGAGCAGGAGACTGCCGATCTCATTGTAACAAACCTTCCAAATTCAAAGCTCCCTCATGCGTTTATTAAAAAAATAGTCTGTGAATTTCACGATGTGTTTATTGCCAATCCCAATTATTTCACGTTTCCAGAGCAAACGCTTGCCTTTGGAGATTTAAAACAATACCCCCTGCTTATGCTCAATAAAAAAAGCGCGACCAGCGAATTTTTACACAGCCTTTTCCTAAAACGCCAGCTTGAGCTGCTGCCAGACATTGAACTTAACAGCAATGACCTTCTAATCGACCTTGCGCGCATCGGCCTTGGAATCGCCTTTGTGCCGGATTACTGCCTAAACGGCGGTTCCAAAGACCTGATCATCTTAAACACCAAAGAGCCAATTCCGCCGCGTCAAATCGCCGTCTCCGTCCATACCAGCCTTCCCATCTCCGCTTCCGCAGAAGAATTTTTAAAACTGCTCCCAGAAGCCTGATATAACTTTCCCCGAATCGCCGGAACTTAACACCTTGTACTCCTTCCACTCCCGCGGAAACAGGCGTTTATAGCTTCCTTCCAAAAACCGCCCGTCCAAAAGCGCAATAATCCCGCGGTCATTTGCCGTCCGGATTACGCGGCCCGCCGCCTGAAGCACTTTATTCATTGCCGGATAACGATATGCGTAATCAAACCCCGCGCCCGTTTTCCTGTCAAAATACTCCTTTAAAATTTCCCTTTCATTGCAAATCTGCGGCAGGCCCGTCCCCACGATCATCACGCCAATTAACCGTTCTTCTTTTAAATCTATCCCTTCCCCAAAAATGCCGCCAAGCACGCAAAACGCGGCAAGGGAAGTCTCCTCTTTTGCTTCAAACGCATGCAAAAACGCCTCCCTTTCCTCCTCTTTCATGCCGCTTTTCTGCGCCAATGTACGAAGTCCCTTTGGCGCCATCGGAAGAAATGCGTCATACACCTGCCCTAATAATTGATAGGACGGAAAAAACGCCATATAGTTTCCTTTTTTCGCTGAAACAATCTCTAAAATATAAGACGCAATCTTTTGAAATTCCTCTGCATTGCGTCTGGAATAACGGGCGCTTACGTCCCGTCCAATACAAAGCAAATGCTGATCCTCTGAAAAGGAAGTCTGCGCATATACGGCATAATTGTCCGCTTTCACACTCAGCATTTCTTTATAATACTGAACCGGAAGCAGGGTCGCCGAAAATAGAATGGCCGCCCGCCCCTTATCAAGACAATCCTGAATCCTGCGGGACGGATCGACGCAAAACAGCCTTAACCGAAACCTGCCGTCCTCCCCATGCTCCGTATATGCCACATACCGTTCATCTAACGCTTCATGCACTGCTAAAAACGTCCGAAGGGAAAAATAAAATTCCACAATCTCTTTTTTCTCCGGAAACTCTGTAGCTCTCTGCAAAAAATAATCCATGCGTTCCGCAAGGCGCAGAAGCGTAAAAATCAAACTGCTGAAATCTTCTTTATAAATCCGGTAGGCGTCACATTCGCGTTTTAACTCCAAAAAAAGCCGATTGCTTTTTGTCAGGGCTTTGGTAAGCGCCGGATCCCTTTGCCCGATCCACTTTCTGACTGCAAGAAGATCCTCCTTATAAATCTGCGCGCTGTACATTTCCCGTCCACGCTCCACAAGATTATGCGCCTCATCAATCAGAAAAATATAATCCCCTTTCTGCCCGTCCGCAAAAAAACGCTTTAAATAAACCTTTGGATCAAACACATAATTATAATCGCAGATAATGTCGTCACACCAAACCGCCGTATCCAGACACAATTCAAATGGGCAGACCATAAATGCCTTGGCCTGCTCTTTGAGCGCGTCCCGATCCAAAAAATCCGCCTTTTGCAGCAAATCATACACCGCATCATTCACCCTGTCATAGTGCCCTTTGGCATAGGGGCAGGATACTGGGTTACAGTCCGTCTCGTCACAAAAGCATATCTTTTCTTTTGCCGTGATTTCAATGGCTTTTGCCCGATAGCCTTTTTGAAAAAACAACGAAACCGTCTCTTTTGCAACCGAACGCGTCACCGTTTTCGCCGTCAGATAAAAAATCTTGTCCGCAAGCCCTTCCCCTGCCGCTTTCACTGCCGGAAATAAAGTGGACAGCGTCTTTCCGGTTCCGGTCGGCGCCTGAATAAACAGATTTTTCTTCCGCAGAATCGTCCGGTAAACGTCTCTTGCCAGTTCCTTCTGCCCTTTTCGGTACGCATAGGGAAACTCCAGCCTGCCAACGCTTTCCATCATCGTCCGTTTCCATTGAAATTGAAAATCCGCCCATTTTTGGTACCGCTGCGCTAAATCCGAAAACCACTCTTTTAACTGCGTAAAAGAAAAGCGTTCTTTAAAACGCTTGATTTCCTCCGTATCGAGGTTACAGTACGTCATCTGGACACAAACCGCATCTAACTGATTCTTTTTTGCATACACATAAGCGTAACACTTCGCCTGAGCCTGATGGACAGGCACAGGCTCTTCTAAAAATTCCAAACTCCGGTAAACGCATTTAATCTCGTCCACCGTCACTTCTTCTTCTGTAATAATGCCGTCCGCCCTGCCCTCCACGATTAACACATAGCGCTCTGTTTTAATTTCAATGGAAAGCGGAACTTCCGCCTGATAAGAAGCTCCCATTCTCCTTTGGATTTTCCTATGCATCCGGCTTCCTTCCTGCATGGCTTCCGCCCGTACGGCCGTTCCTGCCCGATTGTCAATGTCACCGGAACGCAAAATAAACTCCACTAGGTTACGCACCGAAATTTTTACTTGTGGAAGCTCTTTTTCTCCGCTCATATTCCTTCCTTTTCTTCCAAAAACTCAATCCCAATCATCGTAAGCCCATGGGCAGGCGCGGTAGGCCCTGCCGCTTTCCTGTCCTTTTTCTCTAAGATCCGCTCCATATCTTTTGGCAGAATCTTTCCGCTGCCTGCAAGCAGAAGCGTCCCGGCAATAATGCGGACCATATTGTAGAGAAACCCGCTGCCCGTCACCCGTATTCTCACCTCGTCCCCTTCCCTTCTCACATGAATGTCATAAATCGTCCGCACCGTCGTCTCTACTGCCGTATGAGCCGAACAGAAACTCTTAAAATCATGCTCTCCGCAAAGATACTGCGCCGCTTCCTCCATAGACTGCTCATTTAAAGGCGCATGGTAAAAATAGACATGCTTCCTCCTTGTCGGATCTTGGAACCTGCGGTTTAAAATACGGTACTCATATGTCTTTTTGCTTTTTCTATGCCGTGGGTGGAAATCTGCCGGAACTTCTATAGACTGCTGCGCCACAATGTCTTCCGGCAATCTCTGATTTATGGCATAAGAAATCTTTTCCGCTGGAATCCGCGTATCCGTGTCAAACACGGCCAGATTCCCAAGGGAATGCACGCCGGAATCTGTGCGGCTCGCGCCGGTTACCTGAATGTTCTCCCCTAATAAATCAGAAAGAGCCTGATTTAACACAGACTCAATCGTACTCCCATTTGGCTGGAGCTGCCAGCCATGGTAATTCGTCCCATCATAAGCAACGGTAAGGCAGACCCTCATAAAAACCTCCCATCAAAACTTTACAAAGATACGCAGCAGGAGTATTCCCACAAAATACACTGCCATAACAACATACGCGGAAATGTCCTGCTTGGCATAACGAAGCGGCTTCATCTTCGTCCGCCCCGCCCCTCCGGCATAGCATCTCGCCTCCATCGCCATCGCCAAATCATCTGCCCGCCGGAACGCGCTGACAAACAGCGGAACTAAAAGCGGAACCATGCTCTTTACCCGCCTGATAAAGTTTCCGCTTTCAAAATCAGCTCCACGCGCCATCTGCGCTTTCATAATAATGTCCGTCTCCTCTATTAAAATTGGAATAAACCGCAGAGCAATCGACATCATCATTGCAACGGCATGAACGGGAACTTTTATGGCGGACAGCGGCATAAGCGCTTTTTCCAAACCATCTGTAAGCTGGTTCGGCGTTGTCGTAAGCGTCATAATGGAAGTCCCCACAATTAAAAATAAGAGACGGACCAGCATAAACGCCGCATTTTTTACGCCTTCTAAGGTAATTGTAAAAATCCAAAAGGAGACAAGCTCTGTTTCCCCCGGCGTTAAAAACAAATTAAACAGCGCCGTAATTGCCATTAATGCCACAATCGCCTTTAACCCTTTTACCATATAGGAAAACGGCACTTTTGACAGGCGTATCAAGAAAATTAACGCCGCAGACACCGCAAAAAAACCCGTTATGCCACGGAACGTAAACAGCGACAGAATATAAATAAGCGTCCCCATCAGCTTCACGCGGGGATCTAACTTATGGATCACGGAATCCGCCGGATAATACTGCCCCAAGGTAATGTCTCTTAACATACTTTGCCTTTCTTTTGAAATGCGCGAAGGATTTCCTGCTTCGCTTCTTCTATTGTAGTTGCATCCGCATTTACGGGCATACCAGATTCCCGCAGTTCATTCATAAGATATGTGACCTGAGGAGCCGCCAAAGAAACAGCTTCTAACTCTTTATAATGAGAAAATACTTCTTTAGGCGCGCCGTCAAATAAAACCGACCCTTCCTTCATCACAAGCATCCGGTTTACATAGTTCGCCACATCTTCCATACTGTGGGACACTAAAATAACCGTCATATTCCGTTCCTTTTGCATTCCGGCAATGAGATCTAAAATTTCATCTCTGCCTTTCGGATCTAATCCCGCCGTCGGCTCGTCCAAAATAAGCATTTCCGGCTTCATGGCAAGCGCTCCGGCAATCGCCACTCTGCGTTTCTGCCCGCCAGAAAGGTCAAATGGCGACTGGTAATATAAAGATTCCGGTATCCCGACTTGCTTTAACGCTTCAAACGCCCGAAGTCCCGCCTGATTTTTATTAAGCCCCTGATTCAAAGGCCCGAAACAGACGTCGTCAAAAATCGTCGTTTCAAAAAGCTGGTGTTCCGGGTACTGAAACACCAAAGCGACCTTTGTCCGCAATTCTTTTTTGTCATAATCATCTTCATAGATATCCCTGCCATTAAAATAAATCGAACCGTACGTCGCTTTTAATAAACCATTTAAGTGCTGGATCAATGTGGATTTCCCGGAACCCGTATGCCCGATAATGCCAAGAAATTCCCCGTCCTCAATTTTAAGGCTGACATTTTTTAACGCCTGCGTTTCATATGCCGTCCCCATGCCATAAATATACGTTACTTTATCCAAAATGATCGACATTGCCGTTTGTTCTCCTATATAACTGCATCAATTCGTCCTTTAGCTCTTGCCGCGTCAAAATCCCTTTTGGAAGGGGCAGCCCCGCTTTCCTAAGCTCATGCGCCAAAAGCGTCATCGGCGGCGCGTCTAAACGATATTCCTGCAAAAGTTCCGGTTCCGAAAATACCTGTTTTGGCGTTCCCTTAAGCACAACTTTCCCGCCGTCCATTACATACACATAATCAGCGTCCGCCACTTCTTCCATGTAGTGCGTAATCAAAAGCGCTGTCACGCCCTTTTTGCGGTTCAATTCATGGACTGCGTAAAGGACTTCCTTTCTGCCGTTTGGATCAAGCATCGCCGTCGGTTCATCAAGCACAATACATTTTGGCTCCATCGCCATAACGCCCGCGATTGCCACACGCTGCTTCTGCCCGCCGGAAAGCTTATTGGGGGAATGGCTGCGGTACTTTAGCATTCCAACGGATTTTAAGCTTTCTTCCACGCGCGTCCAGATTTCGTCCGTCGGCACGCCTAAATTCTCCGGCCCAAATCCCACGTCTTCTTCCACAACGCTTGCAATAATCTGATTGTCCGGATTCTGGAACACCATGCCTGCCGTACGGCGCACGTCCATGAGATTCTTACTGTCGCTGGTATCTTTGCCATCAACCCAAAGCGTCCCGCCGCTTGGCGTAAGCAAGGCATTGATATGCTTTGCAAGCGTAGATTTTCCAGAACCGTTATGCCCTAATATGGCAACAAAATCTCCCGCATGGATCTCTAAATCCACTTGGTCAAGAGCCGTCTGGATCGACTCGACATTCCCTTCCTCATTCCGCCTGATATATTCATGCGTTAATTTTCTGGCTTTAATCATTCCCATCTTCACTGTCCCCTATTCTCTCCAGCTCATATGATGCAGACTGCCCTTTAACGTCATATGGGAAAATTGGTTCTGGCGCAGCGCTTCATACAAAACGACTGCGACAGAATTAGAAAGATTTAACGAACGCGTTTCTCCTGCCATGGGAATCCGTATGCAGTGTGATGGATGCTCCACCAAAAGTTCCTCTGGAATCCCCGCGCTCTCTTTGCCAAACACCAGATAACAGTCCGGCTCAAAAGACACGTCCGTATAGACGCGCTGCCCCTTCGTCGTCGCAAAATAAAGCAGCGCAGAAGGGTTTTTTAAACAAAAATCTTCCCAGTTCAGGTACGTTTCCACGTCCAAATCTTTCCAATAATCCATTCCCGCGCGGCGGATCTCTTTTTCGCCTAACCGAAACCCTAACGGTTCAATCAAATGCAGTTTCGTATCCGTCGCCACGCAGGTTCTTCCAATATTTCCAGTATTTGCCGGAATTTCCGGCTCATATAATACAACATTTAATTTTGCCATTTTATTTCCTCAAACCCGTCACGAAACGTTCTATGCGCTCCAATGCTTTTTTCAAATCTTCTAAGGAATAGGCGTAAGAAACCCGCACAAATCCCTCGCCGCTTTTCCCAAACGCCGTCCCCGGCACGACCGCCACTTTTTCACTTTCCAGAAGTTTTTCAGCAAACTCCTCTGAAGATAATCCAAATTCCTGAATGCAGGGAAACATATAAAAGGCTCCATATGGCTCAAAACAAGACAGTCCCATTTCCCGAAACCTGTGCAAAAGATAACGCCGCCGTCCGTCATATTCCTCCCGCATTTTTTCTACGTCGCCCTCCCCGTTTCTCAGCGCTTCAACTGCCGCATACTGGCTCATGGTCGGCGCGCACATAATTGCAAACTGATGGATTTTCAACATCTGCTCTAAAATCACCCTAGGCCCGCACGCATAGCCCAAACGCCAGCCCGTCATGGCAAACGCCTTAGAAAACCCGTTTATGACAATCGTCCTCTCCCGCATCCCCGGCAAAGAAGCGATCGTTACATGCGGCGCGCCGCCATACGTCAGCTCTGAATAAATCTCATCGCTTAATACATAAAGATCATTCTCAATTACGACGTTTGCAATTTCTTCCAGATCGCTCTTTGTCATTATGGAACCTGTCGGGTTATTAGGAAACGGCAGGACTAAAAGCTTCGTTTTCGGCGTAATTGCCGCCCGCACTTCCTCTGCCGTCAGACGGAACTCGTTTTCCGCCTTTAATTCTATAATCACAGGCGTTCCATTTGCAAGCATGGCGCAGGGCGTATAGCAGACAAAGCTCGGCTGCGGGATTAACACCTCATCTCCGGGATCTAACATTGCCCGCATGGCAATGTCGATCGCCTCACTGCCGCCGACCGTCACAAGGACTTCATGTTCACAGTCATATGCGACATTGCATTTCCGCTCTATGTACCGCGCAATCTCCATTTTTAATTCTTTCAATCCGGCGTTTGACGTATAAAATGTCCTCCCTTTCTCTAACGAATAGATCCCTTCGTCCCGAATGTGCCATGGCGTGTCAAAATCCGGCTCTCCCACGCCAAGGGAAATCGCATCTTGCATTTCATTGACAATATCAAAAAATTTCCGGATGCCGGAAGGCTCAATCTCTGTAATTACTTTCGATAGTGGGTTTCTCATGGTGTAATTTTCATCCTTTCATCTTTTGCAGGCTCCGCCATAACTGTACCATGATCTTTATATTTTTTCAGGATAAAATTTGTCTTAGTCGATAAAATGGAATCCAATGGCGACAATTTATCCGATACAAACTGAGACACTTCACGAAGCGTTTTCCCTTCCAAAATTACCATAAAATCGAAACCGCCAGAAATCAGGTAAACGGATTCCACTTCAGGATAATTATAGATCCGCTCCGCAACTTTATCAAATCCCATGCCGCGCTGGGGCGTGACACGCACTTCAATCATGGCAGTCACTTTCTCGACGCCCGTCTTTTCCCAATTTATCATTGTATGGTATCCACAGATAATATGCTCTTGTTCCATCGCTTCCAATTCATTCATGACCGCCGCCACATCTACGCCGACGACAATCGCCAGTTCCTTTAAATCAATCCGGCTGTTTTTTTCTATAAAAGCTAAAATTTTCTCACGCATTGCGATTCTCCTTCTATCCTTTATTCCATTGCCTTATAAAGTTCGTCCGTCTTTGGAGGCTCTAAAAACCTGCGTTCCTCCCCCTGATACAACACCCTGTCATTTCCTGCGGACGCCTTTCCGATCACAGCCGCCGGAATGCCGGCCCGCTCTAGATCCATAACAAGGCGGTTTCCGTCTTCTGCCGCCATTAACATTGCTCCGCTGGCAATCAGCCCATATGGATTAATGTCAAACAATTCACAAATTTCCACTGTTTCCTGCTTTAACGGTATTTTCTTCAAATCAATCTCAAGACCGATGCCGGAACTCTCCGCCATCTCCCAGAGCGCGCCAAAAATGCCTCCCTCCGTTACGTCGTGCATCGCGGCAACGCCAGATTTAACCGCAACGGCGGCTTCCGGCAAAACCGACAGCATCGCATCAAAGTCTTGCGCTTTTTTAATCAACTGCTTGGGTAGCCGCGCAGAAAGCTCCGCTTCTTTTTCCTTTGCCAGAATTGACGTTCCTTCCAGACCCGCCCATTTCGTCATTACAATATCCATTCCGGCTTTTGCGCCGCCCGTGGAAATCAGCGCGCCTTCTTTGACTTTCCCAACGCCCGTAACGGAAAGCACAGGACGCAAAACGGCGTCCGTCACCTCAGTATGCCCGCCCATAATCTGCACATTATGCTTTGCGCAGACTGCTTCCGCCTGCTGCATCATCTGCCGGATTTCCGGTTCCGTCACCGTCTTTGGCAAAAGCGCCGTAATCATAACGCCAACCGGCTCCGCCCCAGAACTTGCAAGGTCATTTAATGTCACATGGATCGCAAGCTTCCCAATGTCCTTTCCCGTTCCGGTAATCGGATCACAGGAAAGCGTTAATACCTCATCCGCCGCCAATTTTAAAGCCGCGCAGTCCTCACCGACTGCCGCCCCCAAAAGCACTTCTTCACGTCTCGTATGGATTTGTTTTAAAACTGAGCGTTTCAACACACTCTCTGGCGCTTTTCCTGTTTTCATAATTTCCTTTCCCATCTTCTGAATAAGGCTGTCTCAAAAAAGACAGCCTTATCTTTTATGATTTTATTAAAGTCTCGGATAATCCAAACCTATTAATTTTAATATCTATTTT